>ERZ1740058.1402-NODE-1402-length-11557-cov-4.422796_pt1 | contig 11557 bp, 2 predicted proteins | sample MGYA00581745_ERZ1740058 | MGnify/ENA primary metagenome ERZ1740058 (study PRJEB43018, sample SAMN04849742) | marine metagenome | isolation source: floating plastic debris | place: Pacific Ocean | collected 2008-08-30 | study: EMG produced TPA metagenomics... | reverse complement strand
ACCAGTTGCCCTTGGCTTCACTCTGAGGTTAAGTAGGATGGCGCTTCCAAGTCGCCATAATTTTCCAAGTTAATTGCGGTATTTGGTTTGATTGGAATGTAATCAAATATTCATATAATTCACAATGCCTGTTTCAAAGGTGAATTCGTGATTATGGAAACAGAGGTCTGTATGCTGCTGTGATGTGCCAAGGTACATGTCCTAGCTGCTGGTATACCTGTAGTGTCATGATTAGTGGAGAGCTAATGCTATCAAACAAGTAGGCCTGGTATAATGTTGTAGGGATGCTAAGAGGATATTAATTAACAAAAGGACAGGTGAGGCATTTGTCATTCAGCACCATTTACTGTGTGCAATATGCCCCTTATCATTGAATTGAATAAGAATAGGCCAATTCAGTGGGGCTCAATGGTGCTATTGACTGAGATATTGTGACCTGAAAAGTGTTACTCCTAGCATAATTTGATGAACATGATGAGGTACAACAAGCAGTCTGCAAAATTTTGATTTCAGTTGAAGGATAGCCCAGAGTGCCGGAGTGCGCACAGGTATTGAAACAAGCAGTTGGAAATACGTCATTGCCAGTTTGAATTCACCACCAATGTAATGTAGCAGACATACCATGTTGCTGTTAGCCTACCTTCTCAAATTTATACTACAAGCATTTGGGATTACCCCCCTCCCCCTTAGGCAAGGGAATCAAAGCAGCTATTTTGTGACTGAAAGTTATTATTATGTTACCAATGCAATATCATCCCAGAAACAACAGATATTCCACAGAGCTACTTAGTTCATGCAAAGTACAACATGTACGGACTCATAGGATACAGACTTCAAGATTTTATAATCTATTTATCATCAACCTTGGTGGTGGAAATTTAATTTAACAGTCCCTCTAGGAACTATTGTGGGCGGCTCACCAGCCGTTAATTTTTTGGCAGTCACATTAATAGCAATAAGAATACCAGACACTTGTTTCTCACATCAGAACCATTTTTAGTTAGGCTACCATTGTTATATACATAACTCGTGGGTTAAAATGTAACACAAATAGATAAATATAAAAAAATATGTTCTATATCACTGTAATCCAATGTCTTTGAAAATCCACAAACTGGTTGACAATATGGCGGAGGTAGGATAATGTAAACTTTAATAAAAGCTGTTTAAAGAGTTTTCGAGATACGCTATGCTAAACGTTGTGCCATTTTTTACCACCCAATATTCCTTCCTATTACACATATTTTCCTTTGCTAAGATGGACCTGATCGACCACAGCTTGTTCGAAGATTGTCGTTCTTGCTCATTACTCACCCAACAGTAGTACATTTTCTTCATTATAGCGGATTTCCCTTGGTAAATTCAGCACAGACATGTATATAGCCCCGAAGCTATATTGAGTGTTGTTGTATGGCCCAAACCAATCAATGTTCAGCTGCACAAAGAGGCTGGTGAAACCGTCCTCGTTAAGCCACGGAAGCATAGATTCCCATTTTGATCCATCATACACGTCAGTCATGTAAACACCGGGAGATCTTCTCTTCCACACATTGCACCTGTAGATATAAATTTGAATTAGATTAGAAACTTTTGGTTTTTTGAATGAGTATGACATCGCTTTTCAAAACTTGTGTAGGTTTCCTATTTCCAGCTTCTGAAATCTATTAATACAATAAATGAAGGACTATGTACAATGTAGTCTTGGGGCGGTACTGATTATTTGGTTCAGTACCCGGTTTCGGTATTGAAGCCTCGATTCCTGTGGTTCCCCAGTACCGGTTTCTGGTTCCCCGGTTCTGGTTCCTACTTCTCGATACCAGGGTTTTGGTACAATGTTTTCTAGGGGTTATTTGCATTTTTCTCATTTTGGTAATAGTACGGTTCCAGTTTGGCGCCATTGCAGTTCATAATCAGGTGGAACCTAGAGCTTTGGTATTGAGACCTAAATTGACTGGAAATTAAACTACTCAAAGTTTTCGGTTCCAAAATACAGAAGTGGCGGCTCTTTCGGTATTTTAGGTTAGTTTAATAAAACAAACTCAATTAAACACTTACAAGTTGATGAAGTTAGTAATTTTACTTAGCAGGTCCTGGATCGCCACTTTCATTGGCTTGTATACAAAATGTTGCGGGTCAGCAGGCTTTGGATTATTACACGTCTTATTGCGATAAGTAGTGTTATCACAAATGTCAGGGAGTCCATCCGTGTAAATCTTCTTGCAGGCATCGCATATCGGGAATCTCAAAAAATTTTCTGAGAGCCCTAAAACAACAAACTCAAAGTCATGACACTCCATCGAAGTTACGAAAACAGATTATATCATAATATACTTTATTGAACTTATCAATGTAGGCCTCTACGGAGATACCAATGAGACCATGTTTACATAAAGAGAAAAAATTCTAAAGACTTCTTTGGTCAGTCAATGCAATAAAAAAAAATCAGATTTTAATAGAGAGAGAGAAACATCAAATGAAATGCACTGTACCAGATTTGCCCAATGTGTTTGCTTGACGAAAACACACAATGGGAAGCCACGACAAGTTTATTAATGATAAATGATGGTAAAAAGCTTCATTCCTTGGTAAAAACTTATATACCTGTGTCCAAGGATTATTAAAGTTGAAGAATTCATGGCAAGCACCACTCTTATTAACTGGATAATCAAGCGGTGTCCAATATGGGCTGCTTGCTGCATGCTCTAGGCCAGCAATGAGGGGTATTTCACTTTCAGTGAGGTCAGATCGACCTATTTTTGTACAATGTATTGGCCTACCCTACATGATGGTAATAATTATGCTAAAAATTTATACTTATTATTAGTTGCCACCTGCTGCAAGATAAATCCAAAATACAGTTATTTTATTCATCAATTGTAATAGGAAATCTTGACTTTTGTTAGCCACATGTTTATAAGCTACCATCCAAAACGTCTAAAAATGTAAAAACAATTGCCAGAATTCAAATTTAGAAAATCCCGTATTAGGCCATTCCAAATCACTTAATTGGTCCATATCAAGCTACTCATGGTCAAAATCTCGGATAATGAAATGAAACCTCTAACACACGTTATATAAACCCTGTATTGAAATTAACTTATGTTATTGAGCGTTTGATTTCAGGCAAGTATGCTAATAGCTCACACTAAACTCTTCAAGGAAGGCTAGCATTTAACAACCATAAGCCTGGGTTCAGATCACTAGGATCCATAAAACTCAAGCCCTTTATAGAAATATTTTGATCTAGCATCCTTGGTCAAACCGCCTATAGATGCAAATGAATCGGACCAATTCTGAAACATTGATGCATGATGGCTTGCATCACAACCAGATAAAACGTGGCCTCGTCATGTTTTTGTGACTTCAATTTTAAAAAAAACTTCCCTCCATCGTACATTATCTTCAAAAATATCGATAAAGACCAGCGAATTAATTTGGAAAATTTGGGTATGGAAAGATTCACTGATGTATATGTTTTTGTAATTAATTTATGCAGTGAAAATTTTCCTCTTCAGGTTCAAAAACACATGACTTGTAATAGTAAGTAGGTGAACGATAAAAAATTATTGTGATTTCGGGGATCAGCCGTCCGGGAGAGAATGGAATGCAAAAAAGAAATGGCCAACAGTTTGCGTACAGTGTATGTTTTTTTCAAAATGAATTTAGGGCCTACTAAATAATTGGAGAATTCTGATTGAAAATAGTGCCTCCTCTCCCCAAATAGTCAATAAATAATAGTGCCTCCTTTATAGAATTGGCATAAAATAGGCCTAAATATGGATAAAAATAAACGTACAGTCAACCATCCTGAGACTGGCCAAGACTACTCTAGACAACAGGAATGTGAACTTTTTAGCCTACTACATTTTCCATCTCTAATGCTATGGGGTTTGTTAAGGTGTTAATGTTGTAATTGCGGTATTACGAGTTATAACCCACCTGCTTTTTTACTCAGTCCAGAAGATGTAATTGGCAGCTTAACATTCTCTATACGCTCATTAATGAGTGATGTGGTAGCCTTGAGACACCTTTCTGACATGTTATGACGGTTAGATATCCTCAACAGCTCTCCGGCCAGGTCTGAGTTAGCTTCATTGTGCTACAAAATTTCAGCATGAATCATAACAAAATAGCAGCAAAGACGGCTGATGTGAAAAGTATTACAGCTTTATTGTTAAACTGTTAAAACGTAGTGCTCATATTTGGCCTTATCCTTGTATTATTGCTTGTACCAAGGCTGGTACGTCGGTGCATGTACACAGAGAAACGCTGCATTGGCTATCATCCATTTATATTGGTCAACCAAAAAAAACATCGAAAGCCGTATTTGTATTCCAGTGTTGCAAAAGGGGATCTAAAAGGGATTATGTGGGTGATAAAAACATTTAAACTTTAACATGCAGTAAACAATTAACAATGTGTGCCAGTTTTTTTACAATAAAATGGAATATTGACATCTCAAGTGCTTTTTATCACAGATGTATACATGTAGTGCATATGACATTTTTATGACGAATTGTTCTTTGGCATACCATTCATTTCAATTATTTTGAGACTTCGATGAGGACGAGGTAATAGGAAATAGAAACTCTCCAAGTCATTCAAAATTACAAGGCATTACAAAATCATAAACATCTATAAAGACTGTAGGCATATACATTGTTCACATCTCTAATTACTAAGAAGGTCAGTGAAATGACTTGAAACTTCGATAGCAATAGCATATACAAGAACAGTAATGGCACATGTATGTAAAAAAGAGCCGGTATGTGCACTGAGTGGGGTGACTTACAATATCAACTGGATCAGCCATTTTCGCCTTACATTTATATCCATATAAAAGTAGCACCAGCCTGAAAACTCTATTCAGCTTCTCAAATTACAAAATAAAGTGAGCCAATTCTAACATCCTTACAGCTAGGCACTCAATCCTCTACTGAAAGACTTCAAGCATACTTAGCTAATCCTCTTCCTGGCATTTGGAAAACAATGCTTTCAGTTTTGAAGAAAGTTGTCAACCTAGCAATGATAAAGATTCTACCTGGGCCTTAATCCTCCAGTGCGCATTGTGATTGAAAATTGTCAATAACGGTAGTTAATTATCTTTGTTTCCGAGCCCCATTCCCAGACACCGATACCTAAAACCCACAAAATAACCCCCAAAGCCAGGGTAAAATCATTATGGGGACAAACTACCGTTTCGCCTGCAATTAAACTTATCTCAATGCAGAAATGCCAGAATGTTTTGGGTCCACTACAATGTTTTTGAGCAGGTTTTATCCTAGATGAGCAAATGCTGTTTATTGGGGATTAAGATTATTTTGGTAACTGTAGGGTGCACAAAGTGAGAAACAAAGACAATAATTAATCCTCTATGTATTTAACTGCAGTTTGTATTCATGTTATACCTATTCTTTCTTTTACCAAGTGTTGACAAGCACTCAAATGAGCTGAGACACTGGCAGGGATAGGAGAGACAGTGATGGGCTTTGACAGATGTGTAGTGGGTGTCAGGAGTTGGAATATCTAACACCTTGTGGGAGCTACTGTAATGGAGATTTGAAGCATAGGAGCGGACTTGTATCCATCTTATGGTAAGAAGAAGCCACTATACTGTAGGCTTACCTGCAATAGTGATTGGGGTGTATAATATCAAGCTCTGAAATGTGCATACCAGACACACTAATATTTTTCGAGGGCCTGTAGTATTTGGATTAGAATTAGATAACAAACTTGGCACAGATATATACATACGGTGGCATCTTTTACCATATATTATTGATTTCAAATAATTAAAAAATATGGTGTCACCGAACCAAAATATCCCGGGGCCTATCAGCACTATCCCCCAGCCTATTTTCTCCCCATAGTGCTTGCCGGGAAATAGTAATACAGAAAATAAAGCTGCCCTTTTGACACCTATTCTAGAGAAAAATGGCTCTTAACTTTGCTGCCGCTTGTTTAACATGGGTGTAACCCTACATCAATATCATTTCATAGTATGACATATTCAGCCAGCCATTTTTATGTATATAATTTCTACATCTTTGCTGAACTCTCTGCCTCAAGCACCAGGTCATAATAACTAGCTATACATTGATTTGTATTTCTTATGAAAAGTCTGATATGAACTAAGAGCAGGCAAAATTTGCAAATGAATTAAGATGGTAATAAGTCGACCATCTGTGATAAACGACAGATATCTTCTAGACCCTGTTACTATCCTGTGCGGTTTGACATACATATTGTTACATTTACGATGTTGCCTCTCTTTATTTTTAGCAGACACACATACCCAAAACAACTGCCTACTCAGAGGTACGACTTATACATTTCATTGAAGCTTTCTGCAACATGTGGGCCGCTGGCAGAAAATTTACTGATTTAACACTCTGAGGCAAATGCTCATTTTCTTGTCATTGTGTAAGTATGTATCAATTACTCAGGCAGTATCCTTCAAATCGTCCCATGGTAGGGTAGAATTTTTGTCCACAGAAATTGATGAAAGGTTTCATTCTTATGCCACATCTAGTATTTTACCTGGTTATCTTTCACAGACTATTTAAATCCTGAAATTTTCTTCCAGCCAGGGGTCTCACCAACTTTTCAAATTCAACTGAAGTTTTCCGAATTTTCAATAATAATTCAAAGAAGTATTGAGAGCGAGGACTAAATTGCTCATATAAGCTAAACCGGAATATATTTCAGTAGCTAAATAATATTCAATGCTTACATTGAAGTACGACTAACATTATTCAAATAAATTTGAGACATGGCTAAAACCAGTATATATGAGTAGCTCGCAAGATTGTACATCAGTCAGCTGGTGGAATTTGGCCAGGGTAGAGAAAAAAAAGGAAGGATGCAGCCCTGCAATTACATTTACCTTACAGCAATAACAACACAAACAGACACCAGTAATATCTGAAAACTTTAGAGAGCCCTATATGTCACCTTCACTTGTGCTGATATTAGAGTACGCAAACCCCTCCGCAGGATAGAAATGTCCATGCAGTTACTGCAAGGAGTTACAATCTCCTTGATTACTGAGTGCAGTTTAGCAGCCTTGCCCAGAATGATTCCAAAACAGGAGCCACAGAGGATCTATGTTCTCATTGTAGAGATCTATCCACCCAAAGTTTTAAGATGACTTCATAAATGTAATCCAAAATTTTGCCTGTAATTCATATTAGATTTTCAATGATTATTGCCAGCATTGCATTTTTTTCATGAAAACTGTTTTTCATACCATCGAACCTTAGGTAATCCGACGAATGTAGTTGGTGTGGGCAAAGGGTTGTACAATGCTGTACCTATAAATACTATTGTTGTTTACCATTGAGGGCTTATCTAGCGTCCTTGCTCAAGTGATTTGATTCAACTATTCCTTGTAGAGAGATATCATTGGTCAATATGTTGTGCATCTACATCTCTTATGATACCGGAAGCATGATTATTATGATTGTTTCAACCCTCAGAATCAGAAGACTAGTACACATACTCCTCAAACTGAAAATGGTAAGTAAAGCTAGTATGCATGTCGATTCTTGGAGCAATATCCTCTGCATTCAAAATTTTGTTTGACATACACTCTGCTTTGCCAAACTAAAGTTGGTTGGAAACCTTTTGTAACTGAGGCTGGGATGTTGCTTTAAATTATTGACCCTGCTACTTAAATTAAAGCCCATAATCATCACTGTTTGCACACACGTATATATTTTTTTGAAAAATTATCTCCTCTTAATTAGTGATCCAAGCAGATGACTGGCCTATCGGGTTAGCCAGAACGTGTGTAAGAAAGCCAGTTTGAGTCGGTATCCCATGGAATTCCATCTTGATGTGGGTCAAGTAAAATGTTATTTATAGTAACTTGCATCACTGCATCACAGTGATTCTTAGACATATACTTTTAGACGTAGAATATGTGCACAAAAACACAAATATCGATCCCTGAATCCCTGTTCGTCAAATATTTCATCCATGTGTGCCATCAGAGTAAGAGGTTAAAAATAACAAATACCATCTTTGAGGCTGGCAAGTATCAATAGCTGACCCATTACTCTGTACTTCATATCGGATATGAACGCAAGGAAGCACTCTGCTTTCGTGCTAAAGCCAAGTCATGCTACCTTTCTCAGCCCTTAGTTATCACTCTTAAAGCTTATTGTCACACATGCTTCGCAGATTTGAAAATCTGATGTTTTAATAATCATTCAAGGGCTCTTTTCTTCACGACTAAGTACCATAATGACTACCAAAACTAAAGTTCAGCACTTGCTATAATTGTATCCACACTCTCAGTTGGCACCCAGAAAACCAAGAGACTTATCAGGATCATGAAAAGTAATTGGAATGAAGTTTTTTAGTTGAGTTTAGGCTGAAACTGGATTTAAATCTTGATAAAAATAAATCGAGTTTTTGCTAGATTATCACAGTTCTTGATGGACATCTGCTCCTGGATGTTGCATGCAAGCTTTTCGTTGCTCAAAGAGACCTATTGGTTTTGTCATTCGCTAAAAACAATATTTCTGTGCAATGTTGGAGGTTTTCTGCTCTTGGTTCAATAAATGAGCAGAATAGCAATGTAAAGGTGTTCCAAAACAATGATGGGCAAAGTTATTATCGTTGCGATGCATGCATGACTCTCTGAAGTTAGTTGGAAAATATTGGGAAGCTAAGTTTGCTCCCTAAAAGCGTACATGATGATGGGCACATGTTGTTTTTGAGGCAAAGATTCTCTTGTGATGAAGAATACAGCCACAGCAAGTTCATGTACATTGTATTTTACCATGTTGTATCATTAAGGTTAACCCATATTTAAAGGAATCACATGAAATGGCGTTGGGCACAGCAGTTATCTTTGTGAGGTAAACTCTAGCTTGCAGACGCACATCGGCATATATTGCAGGAGGTGGTTTTTGTTACGTCACACTTCCAATCATTCCATTTGCTTAATTTGGTTTCAGGTGCAGAAATACTCTTAGCCCAATTCAAGCGGTTAGAAATGCTCAAACCATTGGTATGTCATAACCCAAGAGATAAAGAGTTCACATCACAAAGATGGATAGGGGACAGTGGGTGAGTGAGAACCATGAGGAAATTGATGAGAAAGGAAGCATAGCACTAACAATTTTCTTTCCCGCTATGTGGACTCTCGGCATCATTTCCTCTTTGTCATAACTAATTCTTCATTTCAGCGCAATGTCGGCAGCAAAGTGAAAGTCATGGTATTGGTACCGGTATGTATGTATTGCGGTAAGGCTACTAAATCATCATTCATGATATATTAAAAGTGTGTGGCTTTCGATTACTTGATTCAAAACAATGGTATAATACCGTTGGAGGATTGAAAGGTATATTAAAACTGCCACTGGAGATTATTAACACATATATGCGTTTTTGACATGAAACCAGTCACAGTTGGCCTCTTTTGTACATTTCAGTGAATTTATGTATTCTGTAAGGCTGGATGGCTCTTATTGCTCCGACACTCCATCCTCAGATCATCTTATTTAGTCTTCTCACAAGAGTTTAGATGATTTCCTGCAATTAGACTAAATGAAGGATGACCTTGGTTGGAGCATGTGACAATGTGATAATGCCTGTACTGCGTGTTGTAGAACAGATGAGCAATGACAAGTGAAGCATATACCTATAGATGAAACTTTGGTCGTGGAATATCAGCGGTCACACTCCACATTTCACATGGGTAAGGTGAGAACACATATTCCAAGCCTTATTTTATGAGACTTAATAATGAATTCTGAATAATAATGAATGGATACCCGTGTTCTGTCCTAATTAAGGCGTAAGAGTCAGATGTTTTTGTCATTATTATGTCTTTAGTCATCTCCAAAATTATATAGACTGATGAACAATGTCCTGAAGAGAGTGGAATGGTTCAGGCAGCGGTACAATACAACTACCTGATCAAAATAGGAATATATCTGATTTAATGGGTGGAATTGTCTGCTCTTGTAAAGAAAGAAGACAACTGACATTAGAGGAATTCCTTTACCTTGAATTTCTCAGTTTTTGGGTTTGAATTAGATTTGTTTGAAGCAAAAAAATTATGAATATAGATTTCTGAATTTGCTGATTCGTTTTGATATGTGCATAATGCGCAGTGGTAATTTTTTGTGAACAACACATGTTTACTCTGGTGCGAGTTCTAGCTATATTGAGCGGTGCCATAACCTTTATTATGGGTGACTCATTAAACAATTAGTCTTTGAGTAGATGATAATGAACACAAACAGCATGGTTGCTTGAGAAGAAGCATCATTTGGTAATCAAACAAGATAGGCAATTGAGACTACAACATTTGTATTTCTTAAACTATTTGCGGACAATTTTGTAAACACGACCAGTCCGTCCACACTCATTTATTGCTGTGTTTATGTATCAGCTTGCCATATGCATATCCATGTATGTCTATATTATTTTCACTTATACACCGGTAAATGATAATAATTATGTGGCTACCGTACACTATACATACAAATTTCTGTTGTAGGGTCGGGAGGATGCTGCTGCACAGACTCATTTATTCAAATGTTACTGATACCTAAAGTTAGAACCAAAAAATTTGAGGTTCTTAAATGACAATTTTTTGCTATATTGCATTTGCTCCGAGGACCCAAATGCAATACAGCATATTTTGAAAGAAAAGACTTTCAAAACCAGTAACATTTGAATATAAGGAGGAGATATAAACTATCTGCACTCACAGTAGTAATCTCTGTCCGCACATCCCACTAACACCATCCTAGAGCTATCATTACATCTTTGTTTTAACTGTTTAAATTCAGCATAAAATATGCTGCATTAAAATTTTGGACTTGATTAACAGTAACGATGTAAAATAGCTCCATGGCCGCGTTTGTTTTTATGGTTTTCACTGCTAAGAGTTGTGCTTCCTTGATCAATACTTGCGTTTTAGTCTTTTTGTATGTATATCAGTGTATAAAGGGTGGCCTTTGGTTGCAATATTAGGGGTAAAAGACATGGTCAGTTGGGCTCTTTTTGTATTAAAAATGAAAGCTTTAAAAATAGCAAAATATCCACAGCAGTCGGTCAAACTACTAAGAGTAAATGTTATGTCAATACCTGTTTGACTCTGTTTGCATGAAGTGACATCATTACAAAATCACAGCGACGTACAGTAACACTATTTTGCTGAAGAGTTATACAAACACATAATTTTTATAATCTTAACTCGGTGTTTTTTGTCACAACTTTCATAGAAAACAATTAATAACAACCCTAAATGTCGACAGGAAAAGAATATCATTTGATAAAAGCACCAAATACATGCTAGTATATGACTCAAGAAAAGTGAAAGATCCCATCATAATTAGCAATTGATTATGGCGTGCTATACTTTTTCATTATTTTTCATAATCTTAGATTTATTACAAACTGTTAATGAAACAGCTGTCACCAATCCTAGCTATATTAAATTCCAACTGATACCGTGCTAAACAGGACTTATACAGTATAATACACACAGCCTGTTGTATTTACATAAGCAATGAATAGGTTGAATAGGCTGTAT
>ERZ1740058.1401-NODE-1401-length-11567-cov-9.531967_pt1 | contig 11567 bp, 12 predicted proteins | sample MGYA00581745_ERZ1740058 | MGnify/ENA primary metagenome ERZ1740058 (study PRJEB43018, sample SAMN04849742) | marine metagenome | isolation source: floating plastic debris | place: Pacific Ocean | collected 2008-08-30 | study: EMG produced TPA metagenomics... | reverse complement strand
GCAACGTGATCGTGTTCGAGGCCAATGCCGCCATGCGCCACAACTTTGACCATGCCGAGAACTTCCCCTATACCCGCCCCCATCTGGAAAGGGTCTCGGAGGCTTTTGCCACCATGGTCGAACGGCGTACGACCGCGAGGAAGTCGCCATAGACTCCGTCGGCGTTCCCCTAGTTACGAAAACTCTCCTTGGTTTTTGACGTCAATATGCTTGGCAAATACTCCACCCAGACGATGACCAAATTGCACCTCGGCCAGTTTGTTGCGCCGAGTGGACAACTCGCGATCGCGTCGACCGACGAAATTGCCGCCGAGCTGATTGCTCGGCTGAGGGCAGCGCCGCACTGGCTGGTCTTGGTCACGGAACAGAATCCGATTGACCTCGATCAGGTCGTCAACGTTTTGACGGCGATGGGTCAGCGTGACGCGACGCCAGTCGGTGACTTGCCTCGCATTTCGAAGACCAAGATTCGGGTGGATGCGAAACAGCTAGCCCGCAAAGGAAATGTGACCCGCTACAGCCGCACCCCGGATGCCTTGCCTCTGCATACCGACTGCAGCAATAAGACCATCCCACCCAACTTGGTGGCGTTTGCCATGGAACGGCCAGACCCCCGAGGCGGCGGTGAGAGCGTGATCTTGTCGGCGGCGGATCTCGTTCACGAATTGCCCAAAGACTTGGTCAGTCTCTTGCGTCAACCCGTATTTCCTTTCGTCGGTGAGAAGCGGTACCCGATTCTCCAGGGTGAAGGAGACGATTTGCGGATTCGCTATTATCGGAACCAGATCGACTCCGCGTTGGGCGAGCAGTATACGTTGTCGGACAACCTGCGGGAAGCACTCGATGAATTGGAGCACTACTTAGCACTGTCTAAGCGATCGGTGCGCTTGGCGCTGCAGCCCGGCGAGATCTTAATCATGGATAATCAGCGCGTCTTGCACGGTCGTAGCGCGATGCCTGCCGACAGCCCCCGTCTTATGCATCGGTTCCGTCTGTCGGTGCCGGCGCTGTCGACGCATAGAAAATTGTGGGCCAACGAGTATCTTGATTAGGATTAATTACTTTAGCCAAATTTAAATCGGTTTAGGTCTCTGAAAGCATCAGTTCAGCATTGCCAGATCGAATAGTTCCCCAACGCCATTCTTTTAATGTTTTTTTAGGACTGACTAATTCACAATCTAGGGTTGTTTTGTAGAAGGCTAAACTAGCTTCAAGATTAGAGATGTTGAGCATCCGAATCAGCTTTGTGAGTTGCATAATTAAAGCCTCAACAAGCGATCGCTAACAACGAGAGGCTAAGATAAAGTGCCGCCATCCCACTCGTGATTAGCATCAGGGTAAAAGGTGATGCCGCCCCCTTCTCCTCCTCCACACCGAATAGCGACCAGCCAACCACCCGGAACTTTTGCTCGCCAAGCCCCAAGCCCCCCAGTCGGTTGGTTCTTACAGTTCAATTTTTCCCAAGTGAATTCTGCCATATTATTTTCTTCGTTGAGACAAAAACTGATCGGTATACCCCTTAGCATAGGCCTAAATTGTGGTGAGCGTCAGTGGTTTTTGGGGCCATTTTAATGGGGCATTTTTAGACCCTACTAAAAAGTAGAGTCCTGTTCAGGATAAAGTTTTAAAACACTAAATAGGAATAGATTCATTGTCCCTATACCCGAGCAATCTGGTGGACATCATCGCGAAAACGTGAAAACAATATTCAGCGAAAGTGATGACTGATGTCCTTTGACATTCAGCGACTTCACATCGATGCTTGGAGCGCATATCAATGAACACTCAAATGGGAAAAGGACTGCACCGGCAAAAACAATATCCAGACAATTGAACGCAAACATTTAAACTTGAGAGTCAACAGCACGCGGCTGGCCCGCAGAACAAGCCGCTCTCATTTACTCATATCCCCAATGCGTCGATTTTTTTATGTGGCTCTGATGGCGATCGCGCTGACCTTGTCAATTCTGACGGTGAACTTATCGGCGCGATCGCTGGCCCAGTCAGTCGAGGAGACATCACCATCGTCACCAATGCGGTCCAGCTATGTCAGCACCGTCACGCCTTGCCCCCTGGGACTGCCGCCCACAGAAGTGCCGGGAAAAACAGTGACCTGTGGTTACGTCACCCTGCCGGAGAACTACGAAATCCCGAATGGGCGGCAGATTGAGCTGTCCTACGCCCTGTTGCATAGCCGCAGCGAGACACCGCTGCCTGATCCGGTCGTGTTTCTGCATGGGGGGCCAGGTGGATCGCTGATCAATGGCTTGGACAACACCCACAACGCTGACTTTGACCCCTTAATTGGACTCTACGAACCGCTGCGACAAACGCGCGACGTGGTGCTGTTTGACCAACGGGGCAGTAAATTTTCGAGTCGCCTGGGTTGCGCCCCGTTCTTCATCGGCATTCGGAATCTGCGCACGCAAGTAGCCAGCCTGGATCAATTACTCCGCAGGCTTGAATCAGTGACCGGGGATACCCCGTTAGGGACAGGCGACATTCTGGGGCTACATGTGGTTTGTGCGGTGGCGTTGCAAAATCATGGCGCTGACCTCAACCAGTACAACACCCCCAACAATGCCCGCGATACCGTCAACCTATTAATGAGTCTCGGGTACCGCGACTTTAACCTCTACGGCATTTCTTACGGTACGCGGTTAGCCCAACAAATCATGCGCGACTATGCTGACCAGGTGCGGAGTGTTGTGCTCGATTCCACCCTGCCTTACCAAGTGGATGTCTTTGCTTTAACGCCACGATTTTTTGAAGCGTCATTGTTGAACGTGATCGAAGATTGTGGAGCCGATGCCGATTGTGCGGCAGCCTACCCCAATCTTAAAAATCGCACCGTGGCCTTGGTCAATTCGCTGGGGCAAAATCCGATTCCCCTGATGAATACCCCCTCGGGAATTGACGCTCAAGTGACTCCCGATAACATTGCCCAGCTGATTGGCTACATGAATCAACAGCCCCAACTGAGCCGCTACTTTCCTTTAATCATTCATGAGCTGGAGCAAGGTATCACCACGACCTATGCAGCGGTGACGACGGCCGGGTTCTTGGCTCAGCCAACCGAGGACACGGTTGCGCCCAATCCCTTTGAAGCGTCTGCTCTGCAGGCGAGAGATCTGCAAGTTGAAATTAACCGGCAGCTCTATCTCAACGCCGTTGAGGCCCAAGCCCAGCGTCCCGCATTTCGGTGGTTGACACAGGTCATACAAGCGATCGAAGCGTTTCCAATCGGCCAGAAAAATCGTTCCTTTTTTGACCTTTCGACGCTCGGATACGAGTTTGGCAAGCTGCGCGATCGCGATACGCTGCTGACGTTTGTCGATCGCACCTTTGAGGGAGCACAGGCGGCTGACCTCCAGACTCAGATCAACCGCATGTCTCCCGTCGAAATTCGGAATGTGTACTTTCAGATTGAACAGCTCAATGATGACTCTGTCCCTCATCTGGATATTGCCGACGGCCTATCTCGCGGCGTGCATTACTCCATCGTTTGCCGGGAATTGCTGGCGTTTAATGAGCTAGATGCCATACTCACGACCTTCGAGTCTTTGGCGATGCCTGCCCTCAGTGCGGGGGCGCAATTTCTGATTTCTCAACGGCAGGCGGTCTGCAGTATTTGGCCCGTTGAGCCCGCCCCTGAGGATGAGAACGCAGTGATTGTCAGCGATATTCCCACCCTGGTGTTAGGGGGCCGATATGACACTCAAACTCCTAACTTTATGGCCATTCAAGCGATCGCCGGTTTGAGCCGCGCCACCTTTATCGAAATCCCCAACAGCGGCCATGGCACCTTCGGGCGATCGCAGTGTTCTAGAGACATCGGCACCGCCTTTATCAATCGCCCTGATGAGGTGCCCGAGACGAGTTGCACTGAAGCCTTGAAACCGCAATTTGAGCTGCCCGCTACTTCGACATCCACCCCTTAAAAAGTAGTTGCGAGGATGAATCAGAATGCCGTTTTGAGTGATCATTTCAGTTAATCCTTCCACCCTGTCAGAGCATGATGGCGGCATTGAGAAATTTGCTTGTTCGATCACTCCGATATCGTCAATCCAGACTGTTCAATATAGCCAATCGCGATAGTGGGGATGCTCTTTCATGTCTGCAAAGATCCAGACCATGCGATCGAGAAACCAGGTCTTACCTAAAATCACCCAAGACAGCCCCAGTCCGGTGGGCCACAGTTGCAGGCTCCACAGTCCCCACAGGCAAATGACAAAACCGATCGCATTCACGAGATTGGTAAAAGTAATCACCGGGCGGTGGTGTGGAGGAATCGGCACCTGATCATGATTGAGCCAGACGCGCTCGCCCATCACGGCTTTAGAGGCCCAGTGATGTGTCGTTTGAGGCTTGGAGAACGCGCGGGGATTGAGCCAGATCCACAAGATAATGAGGAGTACTGGCGCGATCGCCCACCAACCCAGCCAGACCCGACTCCAAATCGCTAAAATTAGCAGCGGCAAACCCGCATAACGCGTCCAAACACTCCAGGGATTAGCGTGCCGCTCCCAGACGGCATCGGTCATATGAAAGGTCTCGGCAATCTGCTTAAAGAACGTCATAACGGGAGTCTCCTAAGCGCAGAGTTGGACGGGCAGGTGAGCGGTACTGTCAAATTCCCATGGCCGATCGCGTCGCAAAGACAATAATCCCTAAGCCAATTAGGTTCACGCCGATGATAGCCATTGTTGGGGTTTGACTAAACAGAGACGTTTGCCCGTGAGCGGATGGGGCCGTCACCCAATTTTCCTGGCTGGGGGCTCGCAGCGCTTGCAGCGCCAGCAGGGTGAGGGGCACCGCCGCGATCGCGCCTAAGACTTCAATGATCAGCAGGGCCGGAGGCATGGCATCGGGTGAAACGGGGAAAATCTGGGCCAAGTCCAGGCCGTAAACGCTGAGGTAAGACAGACCAAAGCAGGCAGCGGCAACGATCGCCCAGCGTTCAGCTTTCCAGACGAAGTAAACGAGCAGTAGGCTGCCGATGCACAAGGTGGTTAAAAACGTATTGAAGGCACCCAAGGTAAAGGGATTGATGTGGGCAAAGCTGCGCGTCTCGATGGGACCACCCGGCACCAGAGTGCTGAGCGCAATTCCTGATGCACCTAATAAAATTGCAGTCCAGTAGTTGTAGCGTGTCATAGTGCTAGACCTCAAAGTGAATCAGAACAAAGTTGACGAATTTTCTAAGTGGGTAGGCGCAATTGTGTGTAGACGGGTTTTCTCCTCACGGAGACGCGTTGCGAACGACTCCGCTCAACCCTCGACTTCTTATCGAGGCGATGACCCAGCTGATTGAGCGAAGTCGAAATCAGCGATAGGGTTTAAGACTTGACTAGACCCTGCTACCTAGTGGCGATCGCTCGGCTGATAGGGCATTTCATTCAACAAATGACTGATGAGCAGCTTGAGGAAAAACAGGGGCAAAAACCATTCCAACCCTGGCGTTGGGGCAAAGAGATAGAGATTGCCCAACAAAGCCAGACTGTAAAGTCCTAGAGCGATCGGTCTTTGCAGATAAAGCGGGCTGCGCAAAATCAGTCCCGCCGCCAGCAACAGATAGCCAGAGACGCCGACAAAGAAGCGGGCATCGCCGCCGCGAAACAGTATCGCTACCAGGCCAACGTGAAACAAATGCACCGTCACAAAGGTCATATGCTGTTGCCAGCCCTGACTGGGCCGGTGATACCAGCGCTTGGCGGCTGCAGTGGCATTGGTGAGTACGCCACCGACCAAGTCAAATCCCAAAATGCCGATTAGGCCCAACTGCCAAGGACTCCAGTCAATTGGCAGCGTTGAGGCATAGAGGGGGGCGGCGATCGCGACCATCACCGAGGGCACCAGTTGCAATGCGAGTTCTGTCGGAGTGGCCCCTAGTCCGATCAATCGATCTAGCTGCCCCAACCATCCCGAACGCGGAGCGGGCAGATGACCGGGCGGCTGCATTTCTATTTGCATTGTTAGCTCCTTCGATCTCATAACAGTTGTTATGCGGTGAAGATAACAACTGTTATGATAAATTGTCAATAGGTCAGTTCTGAGGTTGTGTAATAACCCATGGTTCAGCAAGATCGGCGTTTGGAAGTGTCGGAATCGGCCTGGCGGGTAATTGTGCGTGAAGGATTAGATCGCACCAGCATGCGAGCGATCGCCCAAGAGATGAACTGCACGACGGGGGTCGTCACCCACTACTTTCGCAACAAGCAGGAGCTGATTTTGTTTGCCCTGCATCAAGTGACGGAGCGGTTGCAGGGGCTGATGGAGGTCGCGATCACAAACGTTTCCGGTATTGACCGGTTGGTGGCGATGCTGTCGTCGTTTTTGCCTGTGGATCAAGAACGGCAAGCAATTCTGCGAGTGTGGGTCGCTTTTTTGGGCTATGCCGTCGGGCGTGAGGACTTAATGGCAGAGCATCAGCAGAGCGCCGGACAGCTACGGCAAGTCATGATTCAAGAATTGGCCACGCTACAGCAGCAGGGCGTCATTCGTCCTGACGTTGAGCCGGAGAGTGAGGCCAATGTGCTGTTGGCGTTGGTGAATGGGGTCAGTTTAGATACACTGGTTCAAGCTCAACGGCTGAGTGCTGAGCAGCAACAAACGGTCTTGCAAAACTATGTATATGGTCTGCGGCCTGCGGATTAAACCCGGTGTGCTTGCGTCCGGTTTCCCCGGAATTGGGGGCGAGGAGGCCAAAACCGGATGCAACTGCATAAGTCCTGTGATTGTCAGTTGAGGATTAACTGCCGTATCGCCGCTCCAGTTATCGGGTTGGCTTGACTGGATCACGTTTGCTTGAATACATGCCCCTTTAGCCACAGGCATCACCCGCTGAAACCATTTCCATCGCTAGGAAATCGCCTCCTGCCCTTGCACCTGAAATCTTTTACCCTGCACCTAGAACCTGCCCGCTCATCCCCTGGCCACTAACTGATTGGGCGAGAGTTTCTGGTGCATAACCCGCGCTGAGAAGTTTGGCTAAATCAGCTCCTGATTGCCAGCGATCTCGCAGTGCCTGAGCCGGTGTGTTTCCCTGCTGCACCATTTGCCAGAGCGGTTGCAGCAGCGATCGCTCTGCGTCATCCGTCAGGGCTGACTCAGCGGCACTCAACAGCAACATCGCCTGATCGCGCAGCGCCGCATCTTGAAAGCCAGTCAGCGCCGATCGCTGATGAGCCTCAGCATCGGGTACCAGGGCCAGCCCTGGCAGCGTTTGCTCCAGCACCAGTCCTTTCATCAGGGCCAGCAGACTGCCGTAGAGGGCAAAGTCGCCACAACTGTCGCAGGCCTTAAACTCGATCCGCCCCACCTCCGCCGGTAAACGGGCAATTTTGGTGAGCGAAGGCGTACTCGCGATCAACTCTTCAGGCCGTTCTAAAAACACCATGGCCGCTGGCCGCCGCCCCGTGCGCAGGTGAGTGCGAACTGATAGCCCTGACCAGAGCTGCCCAGCATAGAAGGGCGAACTAAAGCTAAACGGCACGATCGCGGGGCTATAGTACGTCAGCTTTTGGCCAACCCGAATCAACGCGGCGGGCGATAGGCCAGTCACCGAAAAGTTGAGATCGGGGCCATAGGTCAGCATGGGAATATGGGCCGTGCGTTTTTCAGGAGAGGCTTCCCGGCGAGCACTTTCATAGCGGTTGAGGGGCGGCTGGGGCAAAAAATCAGTTTGAATCGGATTAAAACTGGTCAGCACGGGCAGCAAGTGGGCTGGGGCTGCCACCTCACAGAGTCGTGCAAAACTCTCTCGCAGTTCGCGAATTGTGCCCGCGATCGTCGGCTGGATGGTCGTGCGAATTTCGATGCCCTTGGGCGTACAGTCCAACAACGCTCCCGTTTCAGAAAAGCGCTCATATCCTTCGATATACCACCGTTTCCGTTTGATATTCATATCCCCAATACGCAACTGAGGATAATCGGTCGCGTATTCCGGCAGTTGGGCAATCAACTGGTCAAACTGGTCAAATGCCGTGTTGGTAAAGTCAGCAAACTGCTGGGTTTGCAAGTTCCAAAAGGCCACTTCGTGCTCAATGCCGAAATGGTATTGCCCGATCCGATCATGTGTGGACTGATCACTCATTTGAATACCCCCTGTGTTTGGCATCGCTGCCAGCATTACCTGGCAATCAGCAGCGATGCCATATTGTATCTGCCTGCGAACAATTCTCAAGAGTTAACAGGGTCAATTCTTGAATACATTTTAGGAATTCCCCCAAAACCCTTGCAGAAAGCCTCTTTTGAGTCATGAAAATCCCTCAGAAGCCAACCTTAAAGTAAGGGCAACCCTCGACATTGCCTTAGAGTTTGCTTTTCTAGATGAGAAAATATATCATTAGTGTATTGAGATTTAGAAGCGGGAAAAATCCAGTTGCGGCGATCGCCCCCGGCTGCTTGGTTGATTGCTCTGTTCGGTTGAGCGCGATCTCCTTGCCGTTCGTTCTCAGTCTTGCCCCCAAGGGTTATTTTTAGTCAGGAGTTCGCTCCATGCCTGCCTCCGTCGTCTCGGCAACTCAATCGGCATCTCTCAGTGGGACGGCAGTTCCGGCTGAAATCTTTGTGTTGTTAGAAGTTCCGCTTCCTTGGGATAAGCCTGCCCTGCTCTCAACAGGGGTGCCGGAAAGCTTGCGACAGGTCATCAAGCCGCTGCTAAACTCGCCCGCCAAGGTGCGGGTGCATTTGATTGCCAATGAGCAAACGGCTACTCAGACCCAACGCCGGATGCTGGTTTTTCAACAGGAGGATCGGTTATCGCGTCAGGGCCGATCAGCCTTAGACAATTGTCTCAGCAACCGATATGCCGCTTGGGAAATCCGCGTGGCAACGCCTGCTGCCATGGCCCCGGCCCTAAACGATTTTTTCACTCACCCGGCACAGGGGGAGCGTAAAACCGGATGGCACCGTTCTGAGCAGCGGCATCTGATGATTTGCACCCATGCTAGTCACAATCAGTGTTGCGGGGCGTATGGTTATCCCTTTTACCAACAGGCGATCGCCCAAATTCAACAACTCGGCTTAACGCCGCAAATTCAACCCTGGCAAATCACTCACATTGGCGGTCATCGTTTCGCGCCCACGCTGATTGACTTTCCCCAAGGCCGCTACTACGGCAACCTGAATGAGGCTTCTCTGCAATGCCTGCTGAGTCCCCCGGAAGACATAAAGCCCTTGCTTGATGCCTACCGGGGCTGGAGCTTACTGCCTAAACCGCTCCAAATTTTGGAAGCAGAGTTGTTGCACCAATACGGCTGGCGTTGGTTTGAAGCGGCAGTAACAGGGCGCATTTTGGCCTGTGACGAGGCCCAAAAACAGCATCAGGTAGAACTCTGGTTTAAGCTGCCCGATCAGCCATTGCAGTGCTGCATCGCCGACATGCAAAACTATCAAGTTATCAACTACAAAGTCGAATCGGGCGATGAACTGGATGCGCAATATTGGTCACAACGCAAAACCGGCTAGTCCTGCCTGGCAGAAGTCTCCTCATCTTTAGGCGGTTCCCCACCTCGACCCCTCAGTCGTTATGTATCGCAGCATCGGGGTGAATGACTCCGCACACCTATATGCCGAGATAGGGCATGAGAAAAAAACCTTTAAGTGCCGTGCCGATCGCGGCCAGCAAGATCAGCGCCAGCGGCATGCCATTGCCAAAGAAGATGCAAAAAAAGCCCAGCCCCCAAGAGACCCAACTGGCTAAAAACCAGGTGCGGTGTAGTCGATAGTTGTGCCGATTTGCCGGATGCAGATGGCGAATCAACCAGAATTGCATGAAGCCTAAAATCAGCCCCCCAGAGACAGCCAACGCTGGCAAGCTGAGGAGTAGAATCAGAACCCCTTGCCCGCTGGTATTGGTGTCTAACAGCAACAGTTCATGGGCTAGCATCAATAGAAATCCGGTGATGGCAGTGGTCAATAACCATTTCAGGGCGAATGAAAACCCCTGCACCCGCCAGAGGAGGAGACTTTGCAACCCACTTACCAGCCCCCAATACGTGCCATAAATCGCCAGCGAGAGCATCAGATTTGAAGATGCTGGATACCAGTTCATCTGCCCCGTTTGCAGGAAGCTCATAATCAGGATCAGGCAGCCAGGACTAATTAAACTCCAGGGAATAAGAAATTGCTTCATGGCCAGACGGTGATGAGTGGGTCTGAGTCAGATGCGGGGTAATTTTCTGAGTTTCCATCGTAGGGAAAAAATTCTGGTGGTTGTTGAGAGCTAGGACAGTATTGTGACTGGAAACAGGAAGACAAACCTCGCATCTATTCCCATCTATCTAAGCCTTGATGGGAATAGAGGGGAGGTATCAAAGTTGCGATCGCCAAAATGGATTGAGCGATCGCAACTTGGGATTATTCAAACGCAGCTGAACCCGTTTTGATGGTGGCTTTAAGAGTTAGTTTGACTGGCAGCAGCACAAAGGCGTTATCGCTACCGTGATGACACTAATGAGGAGAGCGTTGACCTTGGAGTAACCACTAATCGTGTACTCGGCTCGATGGAATGACAATGTTTAATCGTAGTATATCGCTACCCCTGTCTCAGCAACTTGATCTTCGCTATCAAAACAAACATTGTAGGAAAGCCAGGCAAAGTCCCATATCCAGGAAGCGCCATCGGAGCCGTATTGCCAACAGGATTTCACCTCACTCGATGACTGTTGGAAAACTTTGTTCAGGTCTTCTCGATAGGCAGCCGGTACATCTTTTTGAAAATCATAGGGGGGCTGCCCCAACAATGATTCCACCTCAGCAACATCCATGTCCGGCGTAATCGTGTGAAAGTCTTGAGTGAAATTGGGCGGTAAGACGGTGTCTATAGCAGGATATAGAGGGAAGTATGACTCGGTGTAATAAAGACAGGTGGCGATTACACCGACGCTAATTATTCCGACGCTAATTATTCCGATGCCAAATATCAGTTTTTTCATGATTTTACTCATCAAGGAATCACGAGTTTTATCTAAATCTACAGACGCGCTCAAGAGCCTTCCGGTGAGATTGCCTGCTCAGGTAAAATTGCTCTATCCCTTATCTTGCACCGAACGCTTGAAACCGCTATCGCAACACGCCCCATGTTATTAAACCCGATATTTCTAGGGCTCTACTGTTAGTTCAAGCAGACGCTGAAACTGTCTCAACAGTGGCCAGAACCGTTATTAAATCAAGACGTCAAGACTAGCGATGAAGTTGCGCGGCGGCAGAAATCACTCAAGTTTTACAGAGTACCGAGCGATCGTGCCGACTGGGTGTAGGTGATGTTGAATCCTGAAATGGGTTGAGTCATGGTGCGGCGATCGCCGCAACTTCTTGGGGCAGGCGCGATGTGTCTAGCAGTGACCCTTGCGGTAATCGACTGACCTTTTTCAGATTTTCCGGATTGGTCGCGGCTCTGGCGAAAGCTGTAGTGGTAGATGCACCCTGATTGTCGCGCCCTGAGCCTCTTGATGAGACTCGGGGCTTTTTTTTCGCAGTCCCTCAGGGGCATGGCGCGATTGCCGACTGGGTGACGTTTGCAAATCCCCTTTGACGTGATAGGAATACTTAGACGTTGAGTC
>ERZ1740058.1400-NODE-1400-length-11571-cov-8.132338_pt1 | contig 11571 bp, 11 predicted proteins | sample MGYA00581745_ERZ1740058 | MGnify/ENA primary metagenome ERZ1740058 (study PRJEB43018, sample SAMN04849742) | marine metagenome | isolation source: floating plastic debris | place: Pacific Ocean | collected 2008-08-30 | study: EMG produced TPA metagenomics... | reverse complement strand
GGCGGACGACCAGCCTCAGTCGCGGCCTGGCTCTTAATCTTCGTGTCGTCGTAGGAACCGGTGAACACGCCCACCACTTCCACAGCGTCTTGGCTGGCGTTGTAATCGCGCACGATGTTCTGCATTTCGCGCGACAGCTTCCCCTGCACCGGGGCGGGGAACATGAACTCAATACGCTCCTGCGCGAAGGCCGTGGTGGTGAGCGCGGTGGTTGCAACGGCGCTGACGGCCACCGCAGCCATCAAAGTCTTGACGAACGGCATAGGGCTCTCCCTGTTTTACTTGATGCCGGTGGATACAAAGCTATTCACGAAGCGCCGCTGGAACGCGATGAACGCGATGGCGAGCGGTGCAACAACGATGAGCGTACCAGCGGCAATCAGCCCCCAGTCCGACGCTCCCTCCGCGCCGAGCGCGAAGCCAACGAGGCCGATGGTGAGCACCTGATTGTCAGGGTTCGAAATCACCATGAGCGGCCAAAGATATTCGTTCCAGTGGAACACCACCGAAACAATCGAAAACGCGATCAAACCTGGCGCCGCGAGCGGAATAAGCACCAAGGTCAAGATTTGCCACCAAGAAGCGCCATCAATCCGCGCCGCTTCCTCAAAGTCACGTGGGATGGCGCGGAAGGTCTGGCGCATCAAAAACGTGCCGAACGCAGAGCCCCAGTACGGCGCCATCATGCCAATCAGCGTATCGTAAAGCCCCAGCTGCACCAGCGTCGTCAGGTTCGGCACAATCAGCACCGGCGGCGCCAACATCAACTGAAGTAAAAATATGTAAAAAAGCGCCTCTTTCCCTGGAAACTCCAATCGCGCGAACGCGTACCCGGCAAGCGAAACCGTGACCAGTTGCACCACCAAGGTGCCCATCACGAAGATGATGATATTGATCGTCCAGAGCCCCCAGTCCCCGTCCAGAAACGCGTAGTCGAACTGGTCAAGCGCCGGCCACGTGTTCGGAAGAAGTGAGGCCATGTCGAGCGCGCCGAAGTTCTCCGGCCGCAAGCTCGCCAACAGCATCTAAATCACTGGTGTCGCCCACAGAAATACAACCCCGGCAAACAGAGCGAGGCTGAGCGCGGTGAGTGGCGAGCGAACAATGGTTTCAACCCTCATAGTGCACCCGTTTTTCCATGGTACGCAGGCTGAACATTGAGAGCACCAACAAAAGCGCGAGCGTGACTACGGTTGCCGCCGTCGCCTTGCCAAGGTCAAAAAACTCGTGTGCCTCTTGGAAGATATAGTAGAGCAACAAGTTGGTCGCGTTGTTGGGACCACCTTGCGTCATCACGATCACATGGTCGATCTGGATGACCGCGTTGATCAGCGCGATCACGGTGACAAACGCAAAGGTCGGCCCCAGCATCGGGATCACGACATAAACCTGCCGCTGCCACCAATTGGCACCCTCGATCAGTGCCGCCTCCTCCGCGTCCTCGGGAAGAGATTGCAAGCCAGCCAAGAAGAACAGCATGTAATAGCCAGCGTTCTTCCACACCGTCAGCATCACCAGCGACCACAACGCAATCGATGGATCACCCAGCCAATTGGTCGACCGGACACCGATCTTCGCCAAGTAATAATCTGCAAGACCAATCGTCGGCAAAAAAATGAAGATGAAGAGCGCCGACGCAGCCACCAGCGGCATCAATGTCGGAAAGAACAGGATCGCCCGACAAAACGACGTCACAGCGCCAGACCGGCGCAGCATAATCGCAAACCAAAAGCCGAGCGCGATGCTCGGCACCACCGTGCCAACAGCGTACAGCGCATTGTTCACGAGAGCACCGCGGAAGTCTTCATCCGCGAACAGGCGCACATAATTGTCCGCGCCAATGAACCCACCGATATCGCCATAGCGCCGCGCATCGGTGGTCGAAATCAGGCTCACCTGCAACATCGGCCAGTAGGTGAACACCACCAGAAAGATAAGCGCAGGAAGAAGGAGCGCGTATGGCAAAAATCGAACACGCCTCTTCGAGATCGGCGCTCGATCGACTGACCTCGGAACCTCTGGAATGCGATATTGCTGCATACCTACATTCGTTGCAATGCAACACGACGCAGACATGACGCTAACATGATGAATTGATGAAGGTTACGATGTTTGAACCGCGCCGTGCCCTTGGTGCGCCCTCCCTCCTCACCGCACCATCGTCAACCGGTCCCACTCTGCCTTATCGCCCGACGGTTCGCTGCGAATTGTGCCGCCATTGGCCTGATATCCAAACTCAATCATGTGCACCATGACATCGCGATCCCCGATCAGCGCAACGGCATAGGATTCGGGGAGATCAGATGACCCAAACGCAGCAGTATTATTAAAATCGGCCCAACCTGCATGGTTTGTTCCCCGCGGTGCACTGAATGGGACGCCACGAAAACTGCCCGATAGCGGCAGATGACAATGCCCGTGGAAGATATGCTTCACCACACCCCGATGACGATCAATCACATCGCCGAGACGATCGGCATCGAGCTGCATGATTTTGTCCATCGGCCCAAGGCCCAACGGCACGGGGTTGTGGTGCATAAACAAAAGTACCGGCGCGTCCGCCGCACCAAGTTGCCCGTCGAGCCAAGCCGCCCGCGCTTCACAAAACCGCCCGGCATGCGTGCCCGCCGCCCAGGTGTCGAGCACCAGCGCGATATGCCCTTTCAAATCCACCCGATACTGACAAAATCCATCAGTCATCAGATCAGGAAAGTGCCGCGCGAAGACGTGCCGCTCGTCGTGATTGCCCAGTGCAAGATGAACCGGCAACGGCACCGTCGCGAGCCGCTCGCGAAGATGCAAATAATCAGAGGCGTCCCCCCAATCGCTGAGGTCACCGGTCACGAAGATCGCCTCAGCGTCCCCATGCTGCGCTAGAGCATGCTCAAGCGCTCTGTCAAAGTTCGCAATCGGATCACGCCCGCCGATGGTATTCCCAGGCGTCGTGATGTGGATATCAGTGATTTGGATTATCTTGGTCATCGCGTCGCTCATCGTCACGCGCAAAAGTCAAAGCCCCTCCCCGTTCGGAGAGGGGCCAGTGGATACAGTTTCGCTCTACTGCAGAAGATCCTGAACTTCTTCGTTCAGCTCTTCCTGCAGCACAGCCATGTCTTCGAACTCACCGGTGACGATGCCTTCCAGCGCATCGTAAATCACCTGCGTCGCGGCAAGACCGTTGTCGCCCGGATAAGCTTGCCACTCGCGCAGAAGTTCGATCTGACGCACAGCCGTCGCCTTAGTCGGGTTCTCATCGTAGAAGTCCGCCAGGATGATCTCATTCGCAGCCTGGTTCGGCGGCATGTACCCTGTGGTGCGCGCCACTTCCGCGGCCCCTTCACCGCTGGTGATAAACTTCAGCCACGCCCAGGCCGCCTCGCGCACTGCGGGGTCTTCGGAGGTCGACGTCAGCATCGCCGAGTTGCCACCAGCCGGCAGCCCCAGCGGACCCGACGAATCAAAGCCCGGGAATTCGTTGGTGACGAGCGTGAAATCGCCCATGGAGCGTTCCACAGCGCCCACCGCCGATGTCGACCAGAACATCATGCCGATCTCGCCCGCAGCAAATGAGGCCAGCGCAGCCTTCCACTCAATGTTTTGCATCTCGCAACCATCGAACAGAGCGTCCATCTGCTCCAAGGCACGAAGACCTTCCGGCGTATCAAGCTGGAAGTCGGCTCCGCTCACGGTTGCCTGATCTTGGCTCCACATTAGCGCTTGCAGGAACCAGTTGCCGGTGATGTTCCAGCCCCAGAACATCGGGTTGTCGACACCGGCTTCACGCAGTGTCCCACACAGCGCGATGACTTCATCCCAAGTTTTCGGCAGCTGTGACTGATCGGTGATCCCAGCTTTCGCCATCACTTCCATGTTGTAGTAGCCGACGGGAAGTGAAACCGAGAACGGCAGCCCGTAAACCTCGCCATCGAAGGTGCCAAGATCCAGCATCGCCTGGTGATAACCGTCCTTGGCGAAGTCGGCTTCTTTGGCGATGAACGGCTCAAGCGATTGGGCAATCCCGCGCTCCACCAGGATGGCCTGGCGGTTTAGACCCTGCATGGTCACATCCGGAAGCTCGCCCGCGACGGCCTCACGCAAAATCGTGTTGGTGCCGTCCTCATAGCTTTCGTAAGTGGCGCGCATCACCACTTCAATATTCGGATACGCCTCGTTGAACATCGGCATGATGCTCTCATAGGTCACATCGAACAGGTGGCTGTAGGGGTAGGCAAACTCGATGGTCACCTTCTCCTCGGCGGACGCCGGCACGGCGGCGGCCAGGATCAGTGCGATTGCGCTGACGGTATTCTTCACTATCGTCTCTCCTGCTGAGTGGGTCCCGCCTTCGGTTTGGCGACTGTCGCGGGCTCCCGGCCGGTCCCTGCGGATCCATTCCGTCGGGACTGTTTCCCTCTCGGGGATGGGTGGGGTGAGGGTTGGCAGACCCTCACTTCATTCCCGTAAGCGTGATGCCCTCCACAAAGCGGCGCTGTGCGAGGAGGAAGGCGACCACCAACGGCGTCACAATAACAACAGCGGTCGCCATCATCGGACCATAGTTATCACCGTCCGCATCGCCCTTAAACTCGCGGAGCCCCAGTGGTGGTGTGAATAAAGTGCGGTCCCCGGTGATCACGATCCGCGGCCAAAAGTAATCGTTCCAGTGCGCGACCACGCTAAAGATCGCGAACGCTGTCAGCGCCGGGATCGCCGTCGGCAGCATCACACGCCACACTATGGCGTACTCGGACATCCCATCCATCCGCGCCGCATCGATAAGATCGTCCGGCACGGTCATAAAGAATTGCCGCATTAAGAAGATGCCAAAGACAGAAATTGTCCATGGAATCACCAACGCAGCGTAAGTGTTGGTCAACCCAAGCTTGGCCAGCATCACATAAAGCGGCAGCGCGATGGCGTGCACCGGGATGAGCAAGCAAAACAGCACCATTCCAAACACCGCCTCGCGCCCCCAAAAGCGGAGCTTGGCGAGCGCGTAGGCGCAGGGCAGCGCAATCAACACTTGGATCAGAAAGATCGATGCCGTCACGATCACGCCGTTCAGCATGTACCGAACCAGCGGCGCCTTCTCAAACGCGGTCGTGTAATTGTAAACGACCGGATTCTTGAGGCACTCTTCCTCAGTGCCGCCGACGATCAAGCAAGCATCGTCAATAAACGTCTCTTGGCTGCCAAAAAATCCACCGATGTTCTGCAAGATTTCCGGTGGCGACTTCAGCGATAGGCTGATCATCACATAAAACGGAAACAGCACAATCAGCGCACCGATAATCAACACAGCGTGCTTGATTGTCTCCGACACAGGGAAGCGATACCCCTGCGACTCGACCCGCGGTGCCGCGATGGCAGCATCAGACATAGTGCGTCCTCCGCTCGATGAGCCTGCGCTGCAACAGCGTCAGCACCATCACAAACCCTAAGAAAACAACAGTAATGGCTGCACCAATGCCCATCAGGTTCTGCTGCACGCCCTTCTCGTAGATGGCGAACATCATCACGTAGACACTTTTCGACGGCCCACCGCCTTGCGGATAAAACGCTTCAACCATGTCGAAAACTTGAAACGAGCGGATGATACTGATGGTGACCACAAATACAGTCGTCGGCCCAAGCATCGGCCATGTCACCAGCCGAAAACGCTCCCAAGCACTGCGCGCGCCATCCATCTCGGCGGCATGGTAGAGTTCGCGCGGGATCCCCGTCAGTCCCGCCAAGTAAAGCACCATGTTAAAGCCGAAGCCCTGCCACACCCCAATAAAGGCGACGGTCCAGATGGCGGTGTCTCGGTCGGTGAGCCACAGCGGAAAGGTCCGGTCACACCCCTCGGCAAAGAACGACAGCCGCTCCAACACGGTGCCGCACGACAGCTCCAGCCCGCGGTTCACGTAGCCGATGGTGGGATGCAGCGCGAACTCCCACACAATCGCCATCGCGATCAGCGCGGCCATCACGGGCAAGAAGTAGATGGTCTTGTAAAGATCGCCCATTCGCCCGAGCGAATGGATCAGCAGCGCAGCCCCGAGCCCAAGCGCCACCGACACCGGCACCACAACGCCCACATAGCGAAACGTTGCGCCAAACATCTTCTCGTAAGTAGAACGCGTGAAAATCCGCTCATAGTTCTGCAGGCCAACAAACTCATTGCTGAGATTGCCAAGCCCATAGTCGGTCACGCTCAGCCCCGCCGCCACCGCGATCGGCAACAGCAAGATCGCGAACATCAAAAACAGCGCAGGACCGACAAACCATAGGTGCGCATGGCCCCGGGCGGCTTGGCGCGTCACGCCACAGCCTCCACAGCCGCCGCTTCCTCGGCAAGCGCCATGCGGTCCCCTCGGGCATCAAACACCAGCGCCTGCCCCCGCACCTGCTCCACATGCACGTCATCGCCAGATGACAGCCGCGCCGCCACCTGCGGCTCAGCCCGCGCGATCACCACGTGCGCGCCATCGCCCACCGCGAGGTGCAGATAAACATCGGCGCCAAGGTTCTCAGCGTACGTGAGCCTGCCCGTGAGCCCATCAGGCGACGGGAACGACCGCACCGCCAGATGCTCCGGCCGCATCGCCACCGTGGCCGGGCCCGCGCGTCCGTCCACCGCCCGAAGCGGCAGCGGAACGCCCATCCGACTGACTCGCCCAGCGCCATCAGTCTCGCCCGGCAGCGTGTTGATGCGCGGGCTCCCGATGAACAGCGCCACCTCCAGCGTCGCCGGATCGTTATACACTTCATCCGGCGCACCCAGCTGCAAGATGCGCCCGCCCCGCATCACCGCCATCCGGTCCGACAGCGTCAGCGCTTCCGCCTGGTCGTGCGTGACGTAGACAAAGCTCCTCTGAAGCCGCCGGTGCAGCGCGGCGAGTTCAGCGCGCATGTGAACCCGCAGCGCGGCGTCGAGGTTGGACAGCGGCTCGTCCATCAAGAACGCCACAGGCTCACGCACCATCGCGCGCCCAAGCGCCACCCGCTGCCGCTGCCCACCGGACAATTGACCAGGCTTGCGCTCCAGCAGCGTATGGATTTCGAGGATCTCAGCCGCCTCCTCCACCCGAGCGGCAATGCGCTTGCGCGCCCCGCGAGAGATCAGCGGCCCCACCACAGGCAACCGGCCAAACGCGCTCAACTCACGCTGAACCAGCGGCGTTGCCATGTTCGCCGCCACCGACAAGTGCGGGTAGAGCGCGTAGGACTGAAACACCATCGCAAGGTCGCGATCGGCCGCCCGCACCCCCGTCACATCGCGTCCCCCGATGGACACGGTGCCCGCATCAGCGGCCTCCAGGCCGGCAAGAATGCGCAAAAGTGTTGATTTGCCGCAGCCCGACGGCCCCACCAGCGTCAGGAATTCCCCGGCCCGGACCTCAAGATCGACATCGTGCAACACGGGCGTCGCGCCAAAAGCCTTGGCAATCCCGCGCATTGTCAGCGTCGCCGCTTCTGCCATCGCCCACACCCCGTGAATGCGCGCAGTTGGCAGAAGTTACGTAACGGTTAAGTGACGTCACATGAGTGTTGCTCATACGTGGTTGAAAATGACGAGGAGGATCAGCCCGATGCAGATCAACCCTCATCGCATTCGCGCCTTTGCCGTCGCCGCGCGCGAGGGCAGTTTTTCGGTCGCCGCCACGCGGCTCGGGATCAGCCAGTCGGCGGTCTCACACCACATTGCGGCGCTGGAAAAGGATGTGGGTGCACAGGTGTTTCACCGCGCCCGCACGGGCCTCGAACTCACCCCCGCCGGCCGCACGCTGCACGAGCTTGCCGACCGCTGGTCGCTGCTTGAGGCCGCGCTCACCGAGCGCATCGTCGGCCTCGCGCAGCTCGACGTCGGGCACCTCAGCGTTGTCGCCAATTCGCCGCGGCCTGCGCTCGACCACATTGCAAGGTTCCAGGCGCGCTACCCCGGTGTTGATGTCAGCTTCTCGCTGCTTGCCTGGACGAGCGCGATGGAGCGCCTGCGCGGCCGGACCGTGGACGTTGGCATTGTCACCGAACCCTCTCGGCTCGACGGATGGAAGGCCACGCCCATCGGTGCTGAGCGCTACTGCGCCTATTTGCGCGCCGACGATCCGCTCGCCGGGAGCGCTTCAGTTTCCCTGGAACAGCTCGCGGCGGACCGCACCGTGCTGTTGCCCGAACAGGGATCGTTCACCCGCCGCGCCGTCAGGCAGCGTTTGTCGCGCCTCAAGCTCACACTGCCGCGGACGATGGAAATCACCACCTTTCCCCTCATCCGCGAGGCGGTGTTGCAGGGCATCGGCGTCGGCGTGTTCTTGTCGGGAGCGACCCATCGCGACGATCCCATCGTCACCGCTCCCATCGAGGAGATGCCCGAGGAGCACGCAACAGTCCTCGTCACGCGTCACGAGGGCGGGCATTTGGCCGCCGTCAGAGCGTTCGCCGACATGGTCGCGGAGGCTGACGAGCCCTCGCGCCATGGCTGAGCACAGAGAGCGACAGTCGTTACTGACTTGAATTGATCGGACTGCGGGAGATGATGAGACGTAAGGTACTCGGTTGACCGTTCGAAAGTTCGATTGCGATTGGCCTCGGGCCGGTGACATCACCCAGTTCGATGTCGGCACTCAAACCGCCAGTCAGTACACTCGAGCACGCCGGCGCAGCTTCCATGACGTTCGAGGGGATGACATCGCGGTTTTTCTGTTTAAGGCCGACCAACCTATCCGGTTCAGTGGCATAGATAAGGTAGGTCCCATCCTCTACGATTGGGAAATGGATGTAAGCAATAGCATCATCTGGGAGCGCCACATCGATCGGAATGTTTCTCGGCGCATGGTGTGCCGGAACAAAATCTTCGAAGAGCTCAAGTGCCGGTGCGACGGTGTAGGCTGCACCATCGATCGCAAACTGTTGACACATCACGGCTGCCGTATCTGTCGCACGAGCCGTATTTGAACTCCAAGCCACCATGGCAACCGCCGCCAAACACAAAGACAATCTCATTGCCTCAAACCTTTCGATGCGTCGCCAGCACTGTCGCTCCACATACGTCTATCGGCGTATGGTCCACGAGTCCACGCGTGGCGAAGTCCGAACTCAGGCTCCCTCCCACGTCTTGAGCGAGGTGGCGAGCTCAGCCGGCGTCATCGCATGTCAACACAGCGGCTGCATGCCAGAGCAGCATGATTGGCCACGCTAAGAACAGCATTCAGGCGCAGAAAAGATGTAATTGGCGGTTCGCCATTGGTTTTCGCCAAGACATCGACTGAACTACATCAAGAGAAGCCTGGCAAGCGCCCGCGGATGCAGAACCCTAGGCCAACGCGCTGAGACGATGACGCCATTCCTGCGCCCTATCTCCGAACCGTCGCCCTGGTCCCACAAACAGAAAAGCAAGCAAGGTCAGCGCTTGCAAACACCATTGCGGCAACGCCGTCCTAATCTCATCGACCTTCGGCAATCGCCGAACCATTGCCGAACACTTTGTCGCGTCCCTGCTCGGCAAGATCCCTTACACGCTGACCAGGTGCGGCTACAGCGTCGTGAGGACCGAAGTGTTCGACCATCGCAGGATCGGCTGCGATCAAGCCAAGACGATCAAAGGCGGCGCAGCCTGCTCGGGCCCGCCAATCAAGGCGTTAGCGAAGCACCTCCGCCACATTCCACTCGCTCCGCACGCGGCACGTGCGCCCGGCTCATGGCCTCGGCTTGGCTCACCCCCGCGGCCGGAAGGTTGGCCCCATCGGCGGCAACAGGTGGCATTGCGAGGAGCGTAATCGTTGAGGGCTGAGGCCTAAGCGCTGACAGGCCTGCCACTTCCTCTCGCCCTCGTTGAGCTCAACGCCATCCCATCCCTGAGTGGAGTGACCGGCGACTATGGACAGTCCCGCGCCGTCGCGGAAAAATGTTTGAACCGCTCAGCGCCAATGAGCGACCAACACTGCGAGATCTGCGCAGGCGGGTGAGTGGAGGCTTATGAATATGGCGGACCGGGAGGACGACGACCCCTTACAAGCGTTCGTCCGCGGCCGGCTCCCGGACGCGGAGGCGGAGCGGCTGGGATCAGACTTGGCCTGGGACCCACACCTAGCGGCAGAACACCGGCTCGTCGAAGCGCTCAACCACGTCGACCCCGCACCGCATCCATTTCCTGGCGCGTTTGGCTGGGCCCGCCTGTCCCGCGCCATCGACGAAGAACGCCCCGCACAAGAGCGCCCCAAAGCCCTCTGGCGCCGGCAAGTCCCCGTTTGGCAGGCCGCTGCGTGCATCTTGGTGGTCGTCCTCGCACTCCCAATGGGATCGCAGTGGATCACAAACACGCCAGATTCCGCGCGCTTTGTCCCAGCAACCGGCCCCACGACTGCTCAACCCGGTGCGAGCGAAACACCTGTTCAACAGGCCTCGGCAACTGTACGCATCGTATTTGCGCCAACCGCAACGGCACAGGCCATCTCTGACGCGCTGCAAGCCACAGACGCCACCATTGTCGATGGCCCGTCAGCGATCGGCTTCTTCACACTCGCGTTCGCTACCGATGACGCGCTTGCCGCGGCTTTGCCACAATTTGCCGATATGCCCGCCGTGATTGAGCTGATCGACCCCCAATAAGCCTTCAGCGGCCGACAAGCGGCGCCTAGCGCTCGTTCGGCTCCATCCCATGGGTCGGAGGCGATAAAGACCGGGCGATTGCGATGTCGAAACCAGACGATCTGCCGTTTCTCATCGGGCGAATCGCGGCCGGCGACAAACGTGCCATGAAGGCGTTCTACGAGGCCATCGGCCCTGACATTCACCGCTTTATCCAGACCCGTCTGCGAGACCCCCACGAGGCGGCCGATGCGTTGCAAGAGACTATGCTGGATGTTTGGCGGCAGGCGGAACGGTTCGAGGGACGCTCGTCCGCCCGAACGTGGGTGTTCGCCATTGCCCGTAACAAGGCCGTCGACCGCATCCGCAAAGCGCCCATAGCCGTTGCAGAGCCGGACGAGACAATCGCAGACGACCGACCAAATCCCCATGACTCCATAGAGGCGTTGGACGACGCGGATGCTCTTCACCGCTGCATGGGAACACTATCGCAAGTCCATCGCGCTGCAATCCACCTCGCCTACTTCCAAGACATCTCCTACCCGCAGATCGCTGCCATCGAAGCATGCTCCGTGGGGACCGTGAAGACGCGAGTTTTCCACGCGAAACGGCTACTCCTGCACTGCCTGTCCCACACTGGGGCCAGGCTCCGCGCGCAAGCTCTGAGCAAGTAGTATCGGGCAGCGGCCCGGCTCCCAGACTGGCGTCCGTTCGAGCCCCATTTGTGCGACCTGAGCACGGTTTCTCTGGAAACACGATGCGAGACGCCAGCCTTTACAGGATCCCTCACTCCTCGCTGGGGGAATTTTGGGTTCAAACGCCGCCCACACCGAACGGCCCCGTCGGGGGAGGCGCAAGGGGGAATTCGCTTTCTCTGGCGGCGCCGCATTTCGCAGTCCCTACAGTTTTTGGGTGGTGCAGCCGCCATCGATAAGCTCACCCAATCGCCCCAATAAGCAATTGTAAAAGCGACGTTTTTCGCCTCGAACCTGTGCCCCGCAT
>ERZ1740058.1399-NODE-1399-length-11583-cov-6.678001_pt1 | contig 11583 bp, 9 predicted proteins | sample MGYA00581745_ERZ1740058 | MGnify/ENA primary metagenome ERZ1740058 (study PRJEB43018, sample SAMN04849742) | marine metagenome | isolation source: floating plastic debris | place: Pacific Ocean | collected 2008-08-30 | study: EMG produced TPA metagenomics... | reverse complement strand
AGAAGCCATTAAGTACCTCAAAGAAGAGGCGTTCGACGTAGTCCTTATGGATATGCAAATGCCCGTGATGAATGGCTTAGAAGCGACAGAAGTTATTCGCAAAGAGTTACGTCTGGAAGTACCTATTATTGCCTTAACCGCCAATGCCATCAAGGGAGATAGTGAAAAGTGCTTTGAGGTGGGAATGAACGACTATCTCTCTAAACCCTTCGAGCCAAATGCGTTACAAGAGAAAATAGGCAGACTCCTAGGACTAAGTATGAAAACCAATGGAAGTACGATTACAACCCAGCAGCTATACAACCTAGATGAACTGGAGATAATTGCTGGAGAAAACAGCGCTTTCATCGAAAAGATGGCGCAACTCTTTATTGACCAAACACCAAAATTATGTCAGGAAATACGCCATAACTTTGAGCAAGACCAATTAGAAAAAATGAGCGAGATAGCCCATAAGCTAAAAGCCTCTGTACGTACACTCAAGATTACAGAAGCAGGCGATTTGCTAGACAAAATAGAAGATTATAAAATACAAAACTTATCCAAAAGTCAGCTCGACCGGCTTATTACTACTACTACAAAATTGCTTTCAAAAGCCGTTGAGCAGCTACAACAGCAGTTTTCTCAGCTTTTATAATAGGTTCCGTGAGGGGATAGCATCAAAAGATATACTTTTTCGGCTCGATTTCGATAGAAAAAATTATATTTGTGTGCAGACAACCTATTCAAAAAGATAAAACTAATGCGTGTACATACGCTCCGTCATTACCCACCTCTTTTATTAATACTTGCTAGCAGCCTTTTACTTTCCCTCGCTTGGTATGCACCCTTCTTATCACTAGGACTCTTTGTAGGATTTGTACCATTACTCTACCTTGAAGCACAGCTACGTGCTAGTAATACAAAGTATCCTAAGTGGCGACTCTTTGGCTGGTCTCTTTTGTCGTTTATCCTTTGGAATACAGCCACTACTTGGTGGGTGTATAATGCAAGCCCTGAAGGCGCTTATACGATGGTCATCGCTAACTCGCTCCTTATGACGCTCCCGTTCGTACTGTATAGCTTTACTAAAAAGGTATTAGGCGAAAACTATGGCCTTTTTGGCTGGCTACTTTACTGGCTTAGCTTCGAGTACATACACCTCAACTGGGATCTGAACTGGCCTTGGCTTAATGTAGGAAATGGTTTTGCCTACAATCCAGCTTGGGTACAGTGGTACGAGTATACAGGTGCGCTAGGCGGAACCTTGTGGGTACTTGCTGGTAATATTTTTTTCTATAAGCTTCTCAAAGCAAGTATGGCACATAATCGAAGGGTGTTTGCTATCTATAGTAGTGTTTTAATTATACTCCCCATTGCTTTTTCATACAGTAGGTACTTTACTTACGAAGAAGTAGGAGAAGACTTCGAAGTAGTGGTGGTACAACCTAATATTGATCCGTATCAGGAGAAGTTCAAAGACTCTCCCAACTTTATTCCCTTCCACGAACAAATTAACCGTTTTATCAGGCTTTCTGAAAAGTCTATCACGCCCAATACACAACTGATTGCCTGGCCCGAAACAGCCATCGACGATGCGCTTCCTGAAGATCGTATTCAATATGCACCCGTAATAAAGAAGGTCAACAAGTTTTTGGAAAAGCATCCACAAACCTCTCTAATTACAGGGCTTACCTCTGTCAATTTCTATAAGGACAAGCAAACGCCCACTGCGCGCTTTAGGCAAGGGTTGGGTTATTATGATGTTTTTAATACGGCTTTCTTTATGAATCCATCCGCTAGTACTACTTACGAGTTTTATCATAAATCTAAGTTAGTACCAGGGGTAGAGTCGATGCCTTATCCAGAGGTGCTCGACTTATTAGGGAGCCTTGTCATTGACTTAGGAGGTACAGCAGGTGGGCTAGGCAAGCAAGCGGAGCGCTCCCTATTTATAAAAGATAGTGTAAAAGTAGCGCCTCTTATTTGCTACGAGTCTATATTCGGTGATTTTGTAGGTGACTATAAAGGTGCCAATGTTTTATGTATCATTACCAATGATGGCTGGTGGGGCAACACGCCTGGGCATCGCCAACACCTACACTATGCCTCTCTAAGGGCCATTGAACTCAGAAAAGACATTGCACGCTCTGCAAATACAGGTATTTCTTGTTTCATCAACCAAAGAGGCGATATTTTACAAGCCACCAACTACTGGGAGCAAGCCTCGATCCGCGCCACCCTAAAAGCCAACGACAAGCAAACGCTCTACGCAACCTACGGTGACTACTTGGGAAGAGTAGGGAGCTTTATAGCAGCTTTTTTCCTATTGGGTACTTTTGTAAGAACCTATACACGCAAAGTAGGGCTGTAGTATTTACAATATAATCTTTATGAACTACATCGGTTCTAAACACAAACTTTCTTCTTTTTTAGTAAAAACGATACAGCAGGTGGTAGGAAAGCTAGAGCATAAAGTCTTTGTAGACCTTTTTGCGGGAACAGGTCGTGTAGGGAGGGTGTTGAAGCCTCAGGTAAAGCAAGTGATTGCCAACGATCTGGAATATTATAGCTATGTATTAAATCGTCATTATATTGGTAATACTCAAAGAGTAGATGGTGAAGCCTACTTGGAAGAACTTAATGGACTAGCGGATAAAGAAGGTTTCATCTACCAAAACTATTGTGCAGGAAGTGGAAGTGGGCGTATGTATTTTAGTGATGAAAACGGTAAAAAGCTCGATGCCATGCGACAAGAGATAGCACATTGGCGACAAAGTAAAAAGCTTGACGACGCTACCTACTTCTACTTGCTGACTTGCCTACTAGAGGCTGCCGATAAGGTAGCCAATACCGCTTCGGTATACGGGGCTTTCCTAAAGCAACTCAAAGCGACTGCCCAGCAAACCCTCAAGGTAGTACCGATGGCTACTGAGGAAGTACCTCATCAGTACAACGAGGTATACCAGCAAGATGCCAATACGCTTATCGAGCAGATTGAAGGGGATATCCTCTATCTCGATCCGCCTTATAACGCCCGTCAGTATGGCGCTAACTATCACCTACTCAATACCATTGCCCTCTATGACCATTTCTTACCTAGTGGTAAAACAGGACTGCGCCCCAACTACCAGAAGTCACAGTATTGCAAGAAAAGAGAAGTAAAAGCAACCTTTGAGCACCTGATTGCCCAAGCGCAGTTTCCTTATATATTTTTAAGCTATAACAATGAAGGGCTGATGACCCTAAAGGAGATACAGGCTATTTTACAGAAGTATGGCAAGTACACGAGAGTAGAAAAAACCTACCAGCGCTTTAAGGCAGATATAGATGAGAATAGAACTTTTTCTTCAACTGATACTTTGGAGTATTTGCATATTTTGGAGAAAAGATAAGTACTTTTATGGTTGCTGTTGTAGCTATAAAAGTGGTGTGGACGTGGTTCTAAGTGATAGGATTTACATTACTTCTGTGGGATCGTAGCCTCGTCAGCCATAATCATATCGATTAAGCCTGAAGACATCTTGCCATTCTTTTCCATCATACGTAAATCTATGCTGCGGCTGTCCTTGTTTTCCCATCCCTTCCATTTGCAAGCCAAAAGGATAACAATCCAATTGCTAACCACTTACCATTTCCCTAATACAGTCAATGAACGTTTTCTTTCGATGAAAAGAAAAATGATTAGCTTGCGACTAGGGCTAAAAAAGATAACAAACAGGCTAATAAACGAGAAGGTAATGTCTATGATCGCCTTTTTAAAGAAAACATTGACGCCCTCTTTTTACCTTTAGTAGCCCAACAGTTGGGTATTGAGATTGAACATTACCAAGAACTTTCCGTAGAGTTACCTAGAACCATCGAACGGAAGGCAGATTTTCTAGCGGAAGTGACCACCAAAAAGGGAGAAGCCTTGATCTTACAAGTAGAGTTCCAGACACAAGATGACCTCAAGATGCTTGAGCGAATGATGCTTTACCACGCCTTGCTTTTTGGAAAGTTCCAAAAGCCTATCAAGCAAATGGTCATCTATTTAGGGAAGCAACCTTCCAAGATGCGTACTACGCTTAAATCCGAAGAGTTATTTGAAGGGTTTACATTGTTGAGTCTGCAAGCACTACAAGCCAAAACATTTTTAGAAGCTGATGCTCCAGAAATGATTTTACTGGCTTTACTTACTGATTACGAGGGGGAACAAAGTCAACAGGTGCTACGTTCTATCATCGAAAGGTTACAAGCCAAAAGCAACCCAACGGAGTTGAAGAAGTATTTACAGCAGCTTTTACTACTCTCAAGGATCAGACAACTTGAAGGTTTAACTTTTAAAATGATTGAGAATATGCCCATTGATTACAAAATAGAAGATTCCCTACTTTTCAAAAAAGGCGAAGAGAAAGGAATGGAGAAAGGAGAAAAGAAAGGTAAACAGAAAATTCTTACTGCCCTGAAGTGCCTTAAAGAAGGGAAGAGTCACAAAGAAACAGCCCTTGTTTCAGGACTTACTTTAGAGGAAGTCAAAGCCCTTGATGCAGTAAACTAAGTGACTCATAATGCTATTATCATCATACTCATAGACAACTAACAAGCTACCAATCCATATCTATTACTTTTATCTTCCCCAAAGATTTGAGGGAGTGGAGGCTTTTTTTTAGCTTTAAACGCACAAAGAAAATACCTCCTTATGAAGAAGTTGTTCTTACTCGACGCTATGGCGCTCATCTACCGCGCACACTATGCCTTTATCAATAATCCACGCCGTACCTCCAAGGGGCTCGATACCAGTGCTATCTTTGGCTTTACCAACTCACTGCTCGAAATACTAAAAAAAGAAAAACCTACCCACATTGGCGTAGGCTTCGATACAGCCGAGCCAACCTTTCGCCATAAGGAATACCCCGCCTATAAAGCCAATCGAGACGAGCAACCAGAAGCGATTACGACTGCTTTGCCCTACATTCGGAGACTCTTAGAAGGTTTTAAGATTCCTATTATATACAAAGTGGGCTTTGAAGCCGACGATGTGATTGGCACATTGGCCAAAAAAGCGGCTAAAGAAGGCTTTGAGGTATACATGATGACCTCCGACAAAGACTACTGCCAACTACTCGATAACCATATTTTTATGTTTAGACCTGCCTCTAAATTTGCCCCAAACGAGGTATGGGACGTACAGAAAGCACTAGATAAGTTTAAGATTAAGCGTGTAGCGCAAGTGACAGACATTCTGGGCTTACAAGGCGACGCGGTAGACAACATCCCTGGCATACCAGGCATAGGCGAGAAAACAGCCCAGAAGCTGATTGCCGAATACGATACAGTGGAAGGGCTTATCAAACACGTAGACGAATTGAAGGGAAAGCAAAAAGAAAATGTAAAACAGTATGCCGACCAAGCACTACTTTGTAAAAAATTGGCTACCATAGACACAGAGGTGCCTGTTGACTTTGATGAAGAAGCCCTCGTTCATACTCCTTTCGATAAAGAGAAGCTTACGGCGCTATTTGATGAACTAGAGTTCAATACCATTAAAAAACGCTTGTTTGGAGAAAAAGCCAAACCCAGTAAGAAAACAGCCAAGAAGAAAGAAGCAGGACAAATGAACCTGTTTGGTAAAGAAGAGGAAGTAAAAGAGGTAAAAGAAGCGGTAGCCTCCCATGAGCCCGTAGGAACGCTAGCTAATACTGTCCATCACTACCACTTGATAGATACTGCTGAGAAAAGAGCTTCTTTGCTGGACTACTTAAAACAGCAAACAGAGATTTGCTTTGATACCGAAACTACTGGCTTAAATCCCATTGAAGCAGAATTAGTAGGGCTAGCCATTGCCTATCATCCACAGGAGGCGTTTTATGTTCCTTTTCCTAAAGTGTACAAAGATGCCAAAGCAATCCTACAAGAGTTTAAAGAGGTGTTTGAGGAGGAGAAGATTACGAAAATAGGACAAAACCTCAAATACGACCAACTCGTACTACTACGCTACGGCACGCTATTAAAGGGAAAGTGCTTTGATACGATGCTAGCTAGCTATTTGATCAATCCAGACGGCAAACATAACATGGATGCCCTTGCGGAACACTACCTACACTACCAACCACAAAGCATAGAAACCCTTATTGGTAAGAAAGGGAAAAAACAAGGAAATATGCGAGACGTAGCCGTAGAGAAAGTGGTAGAGTATGCTGGAGAAGATGCCGACATCACCTTACAGCTTAAAAGTGCGCTAAGTCCTTTGTTAGAGAAGCAACCTACTTTACTAAAACTATTTGAAGAAGTAGAGATGCCCCTTGTAGAGGTACTGGCAGTGATGGAAAGAAACGGGGTAAAGATAGATACAGAAGCACTAGGGCAGTTCTCAAAAGAACTAGAAAAAGAAATTAGTGTGCTAGAGAAAGCGATCTATCAACTGGCGGGAGAAACCTTCAACATTGCTTCGCCCAAACAGCTAGGAGAAGTACTATTCGCCAAGTTAAAGCTAGTAAAAGAACCTAAAAAGACAAGAACAGGACAATACGCTACTGGAGAGGAGATTTTAAGTAAACTAGCCCACGAGCACGAGATTGTACGTAAAATATTAGAAATAAGAGAGTTGCAGAAACTCAAGTCTACCTACATTGATGCGCTGCCCAATTTAGTAGATAAAGACGATAGAATCCATACTTCTTTCAATCAGGCCATTACCGCTACAGGTCGTTTGAGCTCTACCAATCCTAATCTACAAAATATCCCTATTAGAACCGCTAAAGGTCGAGAGATACGCAAAACTTTCATTCCCACAGACGACCAACACGTGATTCTTGCCGCCGATTACTCGCAGATAGAACTACGTTTAATGGCTGCCTTTAGCGGTGATGAAACGATGCTAGAAGCCTTTGAAAAAGGATTGGACATTCACGCTACCACTGCTGCAAAGATTTTTAAAGTAGCGGTAGAGAAGGTAACTGCTGATATGCGTCGACAGGCGAAAACCGCGAATTTTGCCATTCTCTATGGCAGTTCAGCGTTTAATCTGGCCAATCAACTAAGTATTTCAGTCGCCGAGGCCAAAGAATTTATCGATACCTACTACACAGAGTTTGCTGCGGTAAAGAAATTTAAGGATGAGATGATCCAGAAGGCACGAGAAAAAGAGTATGTAGAGACTTACCTAGGCAGAAGACGCTTTTTAAGGGAAATTAACGAGCGCAGTCAAGTGATGCGCGGACACGCAGAGCGCAACGCCGTGAATACCCCCATTCAGGGAACGGCAGCCGATATGATCAAGGTAGCAATGATTCGTATTCACCAATGGATGCAAGCACAAAAATTGCAATCTAAGATGATTTTACAAGTACATGACGAGTTAGTTTTTGATGCCCATAAAACAGAAATTGATTTACTTAAAGCGGAAATTCCACCATTAATGAAAAATGCGATCCAACTACCCGTACGGATGGAAGTAGAGGTAGGGGTAGGGCAAAATTGGTTGGAAGCGCACTAAATATGAGTGAGGAATGTGTGAATGCGAGAATCAGTGAATAGGATTTAGCAAATTGAAGAATAGACATTACACAATATAGAGAAGGGAATGAAAATTGAGCGTAATAAAATATATGAAAAACCTCATCATCGTATTCTTGTGTATGCTGAATAACTCTATTTATGCACAACAGCAAGCTGACTTGCAGGAGGTATTGAATCTTGCCTTTAATAACCCCGCTGCAACTACGTACTTCCATTTTGATGAACTACCCCAAAGACGACTACTCATCGCCTGTAAGCAACCGATAGAGGGAGTGATAAAAGTAGGGGAGAGAAAAGCTACCATTAGTCCTACTTCGGCCATCAACGAGAATTTCTTTATTGAAATACAAGATATTCATCAACATCCCAAGAATATTCATTTTAAAATGAAAATATACGACGAAGGGGTTACCGTTACCTTTCGCTATCATAAAGTAAAAGGTAAGTGGATACAAGCCGCTGAGCCTGTAGTCGTAGAATCATAAAATAACAAAAATATGAAGCCTTTCTTGTATTATGGACTAATAGTCAGTGTACTGTTTACCTACATACGTTGTGGCGAGAAAAGCCGTGCGGCCAATCAAACGGCTATTAAAAGTGAAAAAATAGCACCTGTCCCGCAGGACTTTTCTACAGTAAAAATAACCCTCAAGCGGGGTGCTTTTCACTATGATGCTTTTATATTAGAAGACACTGTGCTTACCTTTTACCCAGAAAAAGAGCTAGACAACGGTGATAAGTATTATCAGAAATCTGTACACTCCATTAGTAAAGCGGAGAGAGATCAACTTATAAAGAAAATACTAGCGGCAGACATCTGGCAACTGAAAGAGCAATATACAACAGAAAGATCCTGTACAAGCGGCACAGAAGTACACTTTGCATTGGATGGAAAAGAAAAAATAGTCACTTGCCAAGATTGTGGGTCAAGTTGTCCAGAGATACTCCGTTTTATAGAAAATGAGCTTGTTCGCTTGCACGGAAAAGACTTGAAGCGTATTTATTTGCCAGGATAAGGAAGTAGTTGTTGCTTATTGTCTCAGGTAAAAGTTCCTACAAACTCTGCACAGAGAAATAAATAACAAAAGAAATAGGCGGATAACCAGATAAAATTGAAAATAGAAGTCGGATCAGAATAACCTTCCAAGTTTTCGAGTAATTTAGCCTTTTCAGGTGCTTCAGTTAAGTATATAATAGTTGTTTTGGTATAATCAGGAAGCTTGTGTAAGTCTAGTTGATCTACCATTTTTCTGTCCTTTACGGAAACAAGTACTCCTTTTTCAGTAGTGAAATTAAATGTGAATTCAATGACTGGATTATTATTAATTCTAGTACCTATGCTTTTATAATTCGTTATAATGGCAGTTGCTTGTTTACCACAGTATTTGTAAAGGAGTACACTTTTAGCTGTAGGAGGCAGCTTTGACATAAATCTACATACAAAGAAAACTATAATGAGCATTAAAGAAAAAAGAGGAATGGTCTCAGTGGCTGAGGAGTCAAAAAACTGTAAGAACTGTCTCCAGTTTTCCTCACTTGCCTTCCATAAGGGAAGTATTAGAAAAGAATAAAGCAAAGAACATAGCACTATAAATAAAAAGACAAAAAAAGTAATGTAAGGAAGGTTTATTTGTGTTTTACCCCCTTCCAGCAGTACCTGCCTCCCTTGAAATGACTTCTCAACAAGAAGGAGATAGATGCGTTTACCTATTGCATACCTATTTAAGTAAGTTTCTGTATCGGTAATTTCAAAGTGCTCAAAAATGGGCGTACCAACTAAGTTATCGAAGGTAACTTTAATGGAAAGAAGCTGCTGGGTAGGGCTAATTTCTTTCAACAAATGTCGCGATACAATTGCTGCTTCTACACGCTTTCCACTTCTTTTGAGTATTTCATATGTCTTCGCTTGCTGAAATATGTTGAGGATAGGTCTAATCGACAAGAAGTAGAGCCAAAATAGCGTAGAAGCTGCCATAATAGCAAAACTAATGTACATAATCATTTTTGATGTAGTTAAGTTATCAACATAATATAACAGGATAAAGCTAGGAAGTTAATGCGTCTATTTTGAAATACGACTGTAGTTATCGGAAAATACCCTACAAGTTTGTAAATTCCGTGATCACTTAAAAATTAATTGATCCATGAAAAAAATACTCTTAACTGTGGTGTCCTTGCTGATGATACAAACCATCGGTTGGGCTCAAAACCAATACATTCATTGCGGTACACTCATTGATGGTACAGGCGCTACTCCCCAAAAAGAGATGACCGTTGTAATAAGCGATAAAAAAATTACAGAGGTGAAAAAGGGCTACCTGACACCCCCTAACGGTACAGAACTGATTGACCTCAAAGACCAAACCGTGATGCCCGGTTTTATCGACCTGCACGTACACCTAGAAAACGAGACTTCTGCAGATAACTATTTAAAACGCTTCACGCTAAATGAGGCCGATGTAGCTTTTGATGCTGTTGTATACGCCAAACGCACCTTAATGGCAGGTTTCACTACGGTACGTGATGTAGGCGGAAGTGGGGTAAACATCGCACTCAAAAAAGCGATTAAAGCGGGAAAAGTAATTGGTCCTCGTATCTATACCTCAGGTAAATCGCTGGCCATTACAGGTGGTCACGCCGATCCTACCAATGGTTATAAGAGAGAACTTATGGGGAATCCAGGTCCTAAAGAAGGAGTAGTAAATAGTGTAGAAGATGCCAAAAAAGCAGTAAGACAGCGCTATAAAAATGGGGCAGACCTTATCAAGATTACTGCTACAGGTGGTGTACTCAGTGTAGCAAGTGATGGTGATGGCGCTCACTTTTCTGAAAAAGAAATCGCTGCTATTGTAGAGGCAGCCAAAGATTTAGGCTTTCACGTAGCCGCCCACGCTCACGGCGATGAAGGGATGCAACGTGCTATCAAAAACGGGGTGAAAACCATCGAACACGGTACTTACATGAGCGAAGAAACGATGAAGCTCATGAAGCAATACAATGCTTATTACATTCCTACCATTACTGCAGGCGATTTTGTAGCTCAAAAAGCTGCTGTAAAAGGATACTATCCAGTGGTAGTAGCGAAGAAAGCCGCCGTGATCGGCCCAAAAATTAGTGATACCTTTGGGAAAGCCTATAAGATGGGCGTAAACATTGGGTTTGGTACAGACGCAGGGGTGTTTCCACACGGCGAAAATGCTCGTGAATTTGAACTAATGGTCGAAGCAGGCATGACACCTATGGATGCCATTGTATCAGCGACTAAAACTAATGCCTTTATTTTAGAGAAATCAGACCAGTTTGGACAGCTCAAAGCAGGATTATTCGCAGATATTGTAGCCGTAAAAGGTGATCCACTAAAAGATATTTCAGTCCTTAAAAAGGTGAGCTTCGTTATGAAAGAAGGCGTTGTGTATAAAATGGAAGATGAATAAAACTACTGAGTACAAAGAGATCTTTGTACTCAGTGAATAAAGTCATTTGATCGTTTTTCAGGAACCGAGGTGTAGCGTAGCTTAAATAGAAAAGTTTAAGTGACTTCTATTACTTAATATCAATTTTTGTTTCCTCTAGTCCTTTCTTTAGCAGGTATTGCTCAAGTGTAGTCGCTTTCCCGACCCGTGCGTGGTGTAAGAGTGTAAAGCCGTGTGCACCTTTTGCTTGTAGGAGCGTTGGGTAAGCTTCTAAGAGTCCTTTTACCAAATCTGTTTTACCCAACATCGTGAGTATAAATACATTGACCCGCGCGCCCTGTTCAATCAAATAGTGAGCAATCTCTTTATTCCCTAGATGTCCAGCGCCCTCAATCGCTTCTTCAAAATCGCCTTCTCCCCAATCGTACCGTGCATAAAGTAAATTAGGGTGCGCTTGAAACATTTCTTTTACTTTGTCGAGCTTTCCGTGTCCAGCAATTACAAATTCTTTTACCAGCACTGGATCAAGTGGCTCAGGCTCTACAGGTGCTTTGGCTACGAGAGATTGAGGACTTACACTTGCCAGAGCGATGGCAACAAGGGTGTTTTTGATGAATATTTTTCGATGCTTGGGCTTTATAATTTAATAGGTTTGTTTTGCGCAATACTTTGGTAGAGTGCTTCGATAATC
>ERZ1740058.1398-NODE-1398-length-11590-cov-6.235197_pt1 | contig 11590 bp, 8 predicted proteins | sample MGYA00581745_ERZ1740058 | MGnify/ENA primary metagenome ERZ1740058 (study PRJEB43018, sample SAMN04849742) | marine metagenome | isolation source: floating plastic debris | place: Pacific Ocean | collected 2008-08-30 | study: EMG produced TPA metagenomics... | reverse complement strand
AAACCAAGCGGTGAGATTTTCCTCAGTAGGTTCAACCCCGCCAGTAGGCATAATACTGGTCCAAGGGCAAGGGGCTTTCACGCCTTTTACAAAGGCTGGCCCACCTACCTGCGTAGCTGGAAATATTTTTACAATATCGGCCCCCAATTCTTCCGCGTAAGAAATCTCGGATAATGAGCCACAACCTGGTGACCAGGAAATTTTGCGACGATTACAAACTTTAGCCATATCAGCACTTAAGATAGGGGAGACGATAAAATTTGAACCCAATTGAATGTACAATGAAGCAGTGCCTGCATCAACTACCGAACCCACTCCTAATATCATCTCCGGTAATTCTTGCTCAGCATACTTGTTCAGTTCGCCAAAAACTTCGTGGGCGTAATCTCCCCGATTAGTAAACTCAAACACCCGAACTCCTCCGTCGTAACAGGCTGTTAGAACATTTTTTGCCACTGATAAATCTTTGTGAAAAAAAACCGGCACCATACCGGTTTTATGCATTTGGGTCAGTACTTCTATACGGGTGAATCGTGCCATTTTATTGAAATAGTTCTAGATAATTAAAGGAGTAAGACTTTAGAAATGAGATAATTATACGTTACTATGTAAAGTGTCAGATTAACTCAGCGAGATACCCGTCCGGAAGCGTCTCCACTCATAAGCTTTTCTACTTCGGGAACTGTAACCATATTAAAGTCGCTGTGAATGGTATGCTTGAGGCAAGATGCGGCTACCGCAAAGTTCAGTGCTTTCTGCATATCGTCTTGGTAGGCCAACAAACCGTAAATCAATCCGCCCATAAATGAATCGCCACCCCCAACACGGTCTACGATGTGGGTAATCTGGTAAGTAGGAGCTTCGTAAAGTTGCTCTCCATCGTAAAGTACACCCGACCAGGTATTATGACTGGCACTTAGTGAACCACGAAGGGTGATAATAGCTTTACTAGCCTTGGGAAACTTTTCCAATAACTGCTTACACACCGACTCGTAGGCCGCAGCCTCTACATTACCCTGGGTTACATCTACTCCTTCAGGGTGAATGCCGAATACTTTCTCAGCGTCTTCTTCATTGCCTAGAATAACATCGCATCCAGCGACTAAATCCGGCATAATGTCGGAAGGTTGTTTTCCGTATTTCCAGAGATTTTTGCGGTAATTCAAGTCACAAGAGACGGTAATTCCTTTCTCACTAGCGGCTTTAACACCTTCAAGGCAAACATCAGCGGCCCCTTGCGACACAGCAGGAGTGATACCGGTCCAATGAAACCATTGAGCGCCATCCAAAGCTTTGTCCCAATCAATCATGCCAGTCTTGATTTCGGATAGGGCAGAATTAGCTCGATCGTAGACCACCTTACTTCCTCGACTAACGGCACCCGTCTCAAGAAAATAAATACCTAATCGATCGCCACCGAAGGCAATATGATCAGTACCTACATTGTATTTTCTGAGGGTAGATAGGGCAGCTTTACCAATGTCATTATCGGGGAGTCGGGTGACGAATTGGGGACTAAGTCCGTAGTTGGCCAGCGAGACGGCTACGTTGGCTTCGCCACCACCGTAGGTAGCTTCAAAATCGGTAGCTTGAATAAAACGCTGGAACTTTGGGGTAGCTAAGCGGAGCATGATTTCTCCGAAGGTTACGACTTTAGTACTCATGAATAGATATAGGTTTAGTAAGTATTATCTAAGATTAGGTTTTTCGAATTGAAAAAATTCTTTTGCGTTATAATAACAAATATTTTGAATGGTAGTGCCAATTAAATCTAAGTCGTGAGGAAGTTCGCCATTCTCAATATCACTGCCAAACAGATTGCATAAGATTCGCCGGAAATACTCGTGACGAGGGTAGGAGAGAAAACTTCGGGAATCGGTAAGCATACCCACAAACCTACTGAGTAGACCCAGATTAGAAAGTGCATTCATTTGCCATTCCATGGCTTCCTTTTGGTCCAAAAACCACCAACCCGACCCAAACTGCATTTTTCCCGGAACTGAACCATCATTAAAGTTACCGATCATAGTACCCACCAAATAATTATCGCTAGGGTTTAAGTTATAGATGATGGTTTTGGCTAACTGGTCAGATGAATCTAAACGATCAAAAAATCTGGAAAGTGACTGTGCGTGGGAGAAATCTCCAATAGAGTCGAATCCTGTATCCGGACCTAAGGTATTCAGCATTCGGGTGTTATTGTTTCTAAGTGCCCCCAAATGAAATTGTTGGGTCCAACCTTTACTATGGTCTAGTAATGCTAGCTCGTAGAGAATAGCCGATTTAAGCTTGTTTACTTCTTCATTATTCAAATGATTTCCTTGCCTAACTTTATCAAAGGCCTCATGGATTTCATAGGGTTGATAGTCATCAGCATATACATTTTCTAACCCATGATCCGACAACCGACAGCCTAATGAGGCAAAGAAATCGTGTCGCTTTTTCAATGCATCGAGCAAATCTTGATAACGCTGGATTGAGACATTAGCCACAGACTCAAGGCGATCGAGATAGTCGTTGTAGGTTTTTGGGTCATCTACCGCCATAGCCTTATCAGCCCGGAAGGTAGGTAGCACCAGTACCTCAAAATTTTCATTTAGTAATTGTTGGTGGAATTCTAGCGAGTCTGCCGGGTCGTCGGTGGTGCATACCACCTCAACCTTCATTTTTTGTAATAGAGACCTACAGGACATTTCAGCTGAGTTGAGCTTCAGGTTGGCCTCTTCCCAAATTTGTGGCGCTGAGTCTTTGTTTAAAATATTGTGGATACCAAAATAGCGTTGTAACTCTAAATGCGTCCAGTGGTATAGTGGATTGCGTAAAGTGTAAGGTACGGTTTCGGCGTAGGCCAAGAACTTATCGTAGTCATTGGCATTACCAGTACAGAATTCTTCATTAATACCATTTGATCGCATGGCTCGCCACTTGTAATGGTCGCCATAAAGCCAGATTTGAGTCAAGTTATCGAAGGATTGATCTTCGGCAATTTGTTGTGGTGGCAGGTGACAATGATAGTCTATGATGGGTAAATCCTCGGCGTAATCATGGTAAAGCTTCTGGGCGGTAACCGATTGCAATAAAAAATGCTCGTCGAGAAAAGTTTTCATTTGGGGAAAAGTTGCTACTCACAAAAATAACACAGTTATTCGAGTAGACAAGTGAATGAAGAATCAAGCTAGTTAGTTAGTTACTGAAAATTTCTTCTTGCCTAAACCACCAAAAACCTAAGCCAGTCATAACGATAGTATAGCTTATGAAAATTACGCTAATCCATCGGTAAAGTTCAACGGAGTAGAAACGAATTGGTCCAAGTTTGATAAGATAAAGCACCAGAATAATAAAGGCTAAAGCACCGAGTGTAGCGAAATAAATAATCATCTTAGTGTGTGGTTTCATGCTTTCGTGGCGTGGGCTATTTTAAGTTAAAAGTAAAACTCGACATTACAAAAGAAATAAACACTGAGAACAGTGTACGATTGAGGCTATTACTTTGATTGCTATTCACCCGCTTCTGTTGCAGTTTCTATTCTTCTAGGATGTTTTTCAAACCAAGCTAGCACGTGGAGTACCTTACTAATTAGATGACTAGGCCGGTTAGCAATACCATGGGAAGCACCGGGTATTCGCACCATAGCCGTTTCTACTCCCTGTAACTTAAGAGCCTGATAATATTGCTCGGTTTCTGAGATCGGGGTTCGGTAATCTGATTCACCAGTTAGCAGCATAGTAGGAGTTGTTACGTTGCCCACTAAGGAAATCGGTGAACGTTGCATGTAATGTTCCGTGTTATCCCAGGGCTTGCCCGGAAACCAGTACTTGCTAAAGAACGGATAAGCGTCAGAGGTTAGCACAAAGCTATACCAGTTGATGACGGGCTTGGCTACCACCGCCGCAGCAAATCGGTCAGTTTTTCCTACAATCCAACTACTAAGAACTCCACCACCACTGCCTCCTGTGACAAATAGTCGCTCTTCATCAATAAATCCACGCTGAATAACTGCATCTACACCTGAGATAAGGTCATCATAGTCTTCACCCGGATAATTATGGTGGATCAGGTTACCAAACTCTTCACCGTAACTGGTACTTCCTCTTGGGTTAGTATATAGCACTACATAGCCATCAGCAGCGTATAATTGCATCTCAGCACTGAAGCGATACCCGTAGTTGGCAAAAGGTCCGCCGTGTATTTCCAGTAGCAGCGGGTACTTCTCAGACTCGTCAAAATCAGGTGGGTACACCAACCAACCCTGCACCTCCCGGCCATCCGCCGAGGAAGCATAGCGAATCTCTTCTACTTTTCCCAACTGTTTATAGGCTAGCAGATCTTCGTTTAGTCCGGTTAATCGGGATGACTTTCCCGATTGGAAAACTAGTGAAATATCCGCTGGTCGCTGAGGTGAGGTGGATGTGTAGGCTATCTGGCCATCGCTTGATACCGAGAAAGATCCGCTAGCGTAGGGTCTGCCAAGTGAAGAGCCCCCTACATCTGTGGCAATTTCAGAAGTTTTTCCTTTCAGGTCTACTTCAGCAATTTTAGTGACTCCCTCATCGTCGTAACTATAGTAAATAGACTTACTATCTGCACTCCAGCGGGGGAAGGATATATCCCGGTCTAACGAAGATAGCAGCTCTTGAGGGTTGCTACCATCCCGGTTCATGAGGTAGAGTTTGGTGACCTGATAACCCTGGTAGCGATCATCAAAACCAAGGTAGGCGATCAGCTGTCCGTCCGGGGAAACTTGTGGTGATTGATCCGGTCCATTACGATCAGTAAGTGCTTGGATACTTCCATCTGTTACGTCTAGTTCGTAGATGTCGGAATTTAGTGGTTGTTCTAGGTTACCGTTTTCGTGCAGGTTGGCAGATAATAATAGGTATCGGCTGTCGGGCGTCCAGGAAAGACTCCCGCCAAAATCATTTTCACCGTAGGTCAGTTGACGGGGAGTCCCGCCTTCAGCTGAAAGTACAAACACATGAGTGTAGCTATTATCCAAATAGCCAGCTCCATCGAAACGGTACTGAAGAGCATCAATATATTTAGCTGGTTCGGCCCATTCGGCGCCTTTTGGTTTTTTGGGCATTTGCACCAGCGTAGGGGGGGCATTGACAACTTCCATCGTAAACGCTATCCACTTACCGTCGGGCGACCAACTTAGACTTCTCGGCGATTGTATCAGGTTAGTAAGTTTCGCCACCTGTCCGGTATCCATCCACCGTAAAAAAAGTTGTGTTCCCTCTTCCCGATTAGAAGCGTAAAGCAGTTTGGTTCCATCTGGCGACCAGCGAGGGGAGAAGTCCTGGTAATTTCCACTGGTAAGCGGACGGTGTTGACTACCGTCGGAGCGGACCAGCCACAAATTGGTTTGCCGCTGATCCTCCATAATATCCATAAAATTGCGAACGTACACTACTTGCTCACCATCAGGGGTAATTTGGGGATCACTGGCGTACTCCAGATCAAATACGTTCATGGGTTGAAGGTGCTTGGACGCACTCTCATCAGTGGATTGCGCCAGTAGGCTATACGGAATGAATAGCCAGGATAGAAAAATAGATAGATATTTCATTTGTTAGGAAGTTAGCCCAAAAGATACTAAAGTTTAACTACAACGTAGTGTTTCAATTGACAAGTGACAATTGAGCGAGGTTGAACCCTCAAGGGATCAGAAGGTCAGTTTTTCTGGAATATCACATAAGTTGGTATTTCTTTCACCGATTTTGTATCAAATTCAAAAGTATTCCGTAAATTAGATTAATAAATAAAAAATTATTAGGCTAGTCTAAAAATTTATGGATCAATCGAATCTCTGGGTGGCATTCGGATTAACGCTATTTGCAGGGTTATCAACTGGCATAGGAAGTGCTTTAGCTTTTTTCACTAAGAACCAAAGTGCCCGGTTTCTTTCGGTTTCTATGGGGCTTTCAGCCGGAGTAATGATCTACATTTCTTTTGTAGAATTACTAATTGGTGCTCAGGAATCATTGGTAGGAGAGTACGGTGATCGATTAGGTAACTGGTATACGGTTATCGCTTTTTTTGGAGGCATAGCACTGATAGGTATCATTGACAAGTTTGTTCCCAACTACGAAAATCCTCATGAATTTCCCGAAGAGGAACCTGCGCTACAGCAAGAGCTTAAGTATCTTAAAAATCAAAAACTACTAAGAGTAGGACTATTCACCGCCTTAGCGCTAGGTATTCACAACTTTCCGGAAGGCATTGCCACTTTTCTGAGTTCCATGAAAGACGTATCGCTAGGTATTCCTATTGCCATTGCCGTCGCCATTCACAACATACCGGAGGGAATTGCGGTGTCGGTGCCGGTATACTACGCCACTGGGGATAAAAAACGTGCATTTTTCTATTCCTTTGCCTCCGGACTGGCCGAACCAGTGGGGGCCCTGATCGGCTATCTGCTTCTAATGCCATTTATTAATGAAACCATTTTCGGGATATTATTTGCGGGTATAGCAGGTATCATGGTATTTATTTCCCTCGATCAGCTTTTACCTGCCGCTCATGCCTACGGAAAGCATCACCACGCTATCTACGGGCTCATCGCGGGTATGGCGATTATGGCAATCAGTTTGCTGCTCTTTATTTAGATCGATGGTTCAATTGCTCGAGGGATCGATTGTACGATTGCTTGTCTATATCTTAGTCCACAGTCCTTTTTCAACAGCTTCGAACCCCATCTTCACACTTCCTTCTTTATCCCAGAATATTTTTTACAAACTGAATTGCTCGGTTCTCGGACCAGAAGTTTTTACCCGAACTGTAGCCCTGGGGCATAAACCCGCAGTGTCCACCTGCTTCGGGGGCCTCGAAGAAAAGACTAGGGCTGGTATCAGTTTCCTGAGTTAAGTAGCATTTATCTGCTAAGAAGGGGTCATTTTTGGCATTTACAATCAGGGTAGGAATTTGAATAGAATGCAGAAAGTGGATACTGCTGCATTGCTGGTAATAGTCGGAGGCATTTCTAAAGCCGTGCAGTGGTGCTGTGTAGTAGTCATCGAAGTCTTCCAAGGTTTTAATGTTAGGAAAAAACTCAGAGCTAATCTTGTTGGGCATAATAGCTTCCTTGGCTTTTATTTTCTTTTTGAGATTTCGTAAAAACCTTTTGCTATAAATGAAATTTTTGGGCTCGGAAATCTTACGAGAACAAGCTTGCAAGTCCAGAGGCACGGAAAAGACCACGGCTGCCGAGATTGTATCTTTTGCCTGAGCTCCCAGTTCACCTAAATACTTAAGGGTTAAGTTTCCTCCCAAGCTAAACCCAATCAATAGTATTGTTTGATATTGATGATGGGTACGAATATGATTGACTAGAAAATGTAAATCGGGGGTGGCTCCGCTATGGTAAAAGCGGTAGGTTTGGTTTATTTGTCCGCCACAACCCCGGAAATTCCAAGCTAAAGCATCAAAACCTTCCCGGTTAAAAGCCCGGACCATGCCCAGGATATACGGCCGTTTACTATCGCCTTCTAATCCGTGGGAAACTACCACTAAGGTGTCAGAACCAACTTTTGACCAGTCTAATAATAGAAAGTCATTATCTTCAGTCGGTAGGCGCTGCCGATCATATTGTATACCATTGATACGACGAAACTGGGAAGGAATAATGGTTTGGAGATGCCCATTGAAGAGATAAGGTGGCGGGCGATGATCGGATTTTAGGAGGATGGGCATAGGGAAAAAATTGCTGCTAAACTAAATAAAATCTACCGAAATAGTAGTAAAGTGTCGCCTCAGAGCCTTTAATCACCGATAAATTGTTTGCTTGACAAAAAAATAAGTAATTGTGATGAGATTTTAAGATCTGATTAACTGGTTAACAATTATTGATAATCAGAAAATATGACGCGCAAGAATAAGCTATACCAGATCATTTTTGAATCTGACACCCCAGCGGGGAAGGCCTTCGATGTGGCATTACTGATTGCTATTCTTCTCAGTATACTGCTGGTAATGTTGGAAAGTGTACAGCACATTAGCGACCGTTACGGGGAGATTATTAAGCAGGGAGAGTATGTATTTACGGCGTTGTTTACTATTGAGTATATTATCCGTATTCACTGTGCCCCCCGACGGTGGAAGTACGTTACCAGTTTCTACGGAATTATTGACCTGATTTCAATTCTTCCGACCTTTCTCAGTATCCTGGTTGAAGGTTCTCAGTATGCCTTAGTGATAAGAGGCTTACGGTTACTTCGGGTGTTTAGGGTACTAAAACTAACCCATTTTTTGGGGGAAGCTGAGGTACTACGCAAAGCGCTACGACAAAGTATTGCAAAAATCACGGTTTTTATTGGTGCCGTTATCGTGCTGATCTTCATTGTTGGTTCTTCCATGTATCTGATTGAGGGGCCAGAAAACGGATTTACCAGTATTCCGGTAAGTGTATACTGGGCCATTGTGACCCTTACCACTGTGGGTTACGGTGATATTGCTCCTCAGACAGTGGCTGGCCAGACACTGGCATCAGTAGTAATGATACTTGGTTACGGAATTATTGCGGTGCCTACTGGTATTGTATCCGTAGAACTTTCCCGAGTTGATGCTGACCATCTGGCCCACGGCGAGAAAATAAGGAAAGAAACGGAAAACTGGTTGTCATCCGGACGAAAAAAGAAGCATTGTGCTACGCAGCCCATGCAATGGGAACGGGTAGAGGAGGCCAATATAAGCCAACAGACAGTAATCACTCAGGATTCTTGATTTAGAAGAAATTCTTTCTTTATTTTAGCGGTTTATTCAGAAGTTATGACAACTTATTGTTTTTTCTTGCTTCCTCTGCACCAAAATAGGCACGGATTTTTCAGGCACTACTTCGTCTAGTTTCCCCGTAAAATCCTGTTTTTGTCGTAACCAACACCCCCGTCTTCATGAAATTTACCATCACCGTGGCCACCTTGGCTCACGAACAATATGCCGAAGCAATCAGTCAGCTTATTCAGGAAGCGGCGGTAGCTCGTGGAACCGGTATCGCCAAGCGCCCTCCCGAATATATTCGTCGGAAGATGCAAGAGGGGAAGGCAATCATTGCGTTACAAGGTGAGCAGGTAGCTGGATTTTGTTATATTGAATCCTGGGGGCATCGTAAATTTATTGCCAATTCGGGACTCATCGTCCATCCTGACTATCGGAAACACGGACTTGCCAAGCGAATAAAACAGGAAGCCTTTAAGCTCTCGAGGAACAAGTTTCCTGATGCCAAACTGTTTGGGATAACTACCAGCTTGGCAGTAATGAAAATCAATTCTGATCTAGGCTACCGACCGGTCACCTTTTCGGAACTAACTACTGATGAAGAGTTCTGGAAGGGCTGCCAGAGTTGTCCAAATTACGATATTCTGACCCGTAATGAGCGGCGGAATTGCTTGTGTACGGGCATGCTGTATGATCCGGTAGAAAAAGATAAAAGGAAATGGAATATTCGTAGCCAGATTAAAAAGTACGAACGTTGGCTTCGTCTGAAGCGCGATGCCTTTCTTAAGAAGAAACAACCATTAGTAAAATTTAACCTATTTACAAGATCATGAGCAACGAACAGGGGGATCAGCAACCTACCGTAGTGCTGGCTTTTAGTGGCGGACTGGATACATCATACTGTGTAGTATACCTACGAGAGCAGGGTTACCGGGTACACGCAGTAACCGTGAATACCGGGGGGTTTGATGAGAAACAACTGATAGATTTAAAGGAACGGGCACTGGAGCTAGGTGCCGAAAAGTTTGTGGTATTAGACGAAACCAAACGCTTTTACAAAAAATGCTTACGGTACCTAATCTACGGAAACGTACTACGTAACCATACCTACCCACTTTCGGTAAGTGCTGAGCGAGTTTTTCAGGCCCTCGCTATTGTGCAGTACGCCCAGGATTCAGGAGCCGGATACGTGGCTCACGGCAGTACCGGGGCGGGTAACGATCAGGTCCGCTTTGATCTGGCCTTCCGCATTCTAGCTCCCAGTATTCAGATTATTACTCCAATTCGCGATCAACAATTAAGCCGGCAGCAGGAAGTAGAGTTCCTAAAAGAACACGGCATCAATTGGTCGTGGGAAAAGGCAAAATACTCGATTAACCAGGGAATTTGGGGAACTTCGGTAGGCGGGCAGGAAACGTTGACCTCAGATCAGGCTTTGCCGGAAGAAGCTTACCCCAGCCAGATGGTAGAACGAGGCTCCAGAAAAATTAGTCTAACCTTTGAGAAGGGCGAACTGGAAGAACTGAATGGTATTTCCTACAATCATCCCATTGAAATTATTCAGGAACTTCAGAATCTGGCTGCTCCCTACGCTATTGGACGGGATATTCACGTGGGAGATACTATCGTGGGAATCAAAGGGCGGGTAGGGTTTGAGGCCGCCGCTCCGCTGATAATCATTCACGCCCATCAGCTACTAGAGAAGCACGCGCTCACTAAGTGGCAGTTGTACTGGAAAGATCAACTGGCTATCTGGTACGGTATGATGGTGCACGAAGGGCAGTTTCTCGACCCCGTAATGCGCAACCTGGAAACCTTCCTGAAGGATACCCAGAAGCTGGTTACTGGTGAAGTGTTTTTACAGCTACACCCTTACCGCTACGAGTTGATAGGTATACAATCGGAGCACGATTTGATGTCTTCCAAATTCGGGGATTACGGGGAAGCAAACAAGGCCTGGACCGGGGAGGATGTAAAAGGATTTACTAATATTGCCGCGAATGCTACCAAGATTTGGTATGCCGTAAACCGAAAAAAAGGTGAGTAAAGTTATTATCGGAATAATAGGGGGTGCGGGCTATACTGCGGGAGAGCTGCTGAGAATACTTATCAGCCATCCCTACGCTGAAATTGGCTGGGTGCATAGTCAAAGCCAGACTAATAAACCAATCACCTCCGTTCATCAGGACCTACTAGGAGAAACTGAACTGCTGTTCACCAGTCAGTTAGACTGGTCGGTCGTTGATGTATTATTTCTCTGTGGCGGTCACGGAGCCTCCCAAACGTTTCTACAACAGCACGACGTGCCTGACTTTATCAAGATCATTGACTTGAGTCAGGATTTCAGGATGGAAGGGCCTGAACACAATTTCGTGTACGGTTTACCTGAGCTACACAAAAACCGAATTAAGGAAGCTGAAAAAATTGCTAATCCCGGTTGTTTTGCCACCTGCATTCAACTGGGATTATTGCCACTAGCCCAGGCCGGGCTATTGACCGAAGACGTACATATTCACGCTATTACTGGCTCTACTGGGGCCGGGCAGCAACCTACAGCAACGTCTCACTTTAGCTGGCGAAACAATAATGTTTCTATTTACAAAGCCTTTCGGCATCAGCACCTTCGGGAGATTAAGCAGAGTTTGTTGGGTTTACAGCCAGATTATTCAGCCAAACTGAATTTTTTACCCGTCCGGGGCAACTTTACTCGGGGCATCTTTGCCAGCTTGTATACGACTGTACCGGGTTCGTTGTCCAAAACTCAAGAAGTCTACCAGCACTTTTACCAGGATTCACCCTTTGTGCATCTGACGGATACTAATCCTCATCTGAAACAGGTGGTGAATACGAACAAAGGTATTGTTTATCTGGAACAAC
>ERZ1740058.1397-NODE-1397-length-11595-cov-14.357452_pt1 | contig 11595 bp, 1 predicted proteins | sample MGYA00581745_ERZ1740058 | MGnify/ENA primary metagenome ERZ1740058 (study PRJEB43018, sample SAMN04849742) | marine metagenome | isolation source: floating plastic debris | place: Pacific Ocean | collected 2008-08-30 | study: EMG produced TPA metagenomics... | reverse complement strand
GTTGGTGGTTGTGGTTTTGTTTTTGTTGTTTTTTGTTTTTGTTTGTGTTTGTGTGTGTTTGTTGTTTGTGTGTGTGTGTGCGTGTGTGTGTGTGAGGCGATGGTGTCGTGATCGCTCGCTAAATCTACAATCGTAGGGTGGGCACTGCCCGCTAATTGTTTTTGCAGCAGTGAACCCGCCGTGATCAGCACTGCTGCCTGGGAGTCTGTCAGCATAAAGGACAGGCGCTCGGGGGGATAGGCGGGATCGAGGGGTAGGTAGGCACCGCCTGCCTTGAGCACAGCTAGCAGGGCAACGATCATTTCGGGCGATCGCTCTAGGCAAATGCCGACAATCACTTCCGGGCCGACGCCCAAGGATTGCAGATGGTGGGCGAGCTGATTACTGCGGCGATTGAGCTCAGCGTAGGTGAGCTGTTGTGGTTCCGGGCCGTCGAACACCAGAGCGATCGCGTCGGGGGTCTTTTCCACTTGCGCCTCAAACAGGTGGTGAAAACCGCGATCGCGGGCGTATGGCATTGCCGTGTCGTTCCATTCCACAAGCTGCTGATGCTGCTCGGGGGCAGTCAGCAGGGGCAGCTCGGAGATGGGCTGGTCAGGGTTCTCGGCAATGCCCGCCAGCAGGGTTTGAAAATGTTCGACCATACGCCGAATGGTGTCGGCCTCGAACAGGTCGCGGTTGTACTCGAAGCCGCCGACAATACCGTCTGGCGTTTCGTACAAATCCACGCTGAGGTCAAGCTTGGCAGTGGAGTAGGTTTGGGGGACGGGTTTTAGGGTGAGTCCCGGCAGCGAAATGGTCTGCTGAGGGGCATTCTCTAGGCGAAACTTGGCCTGAAAGAGGGGATTGTAGCTGAGGTCGCGCTCGGGCTGGAGGGCTTCCACCAGTTTTTCAAAAGGCAAATCCTGATGCTCGTAAGCGGCGTAGGTCGTGGTTTTGAGCTGCTCCAGCAGTTCTAGAAAGGGAGCCTGGGGAGTGAGGTGTGATCGCAGCACCAGGGTATTCACAAAAAAGCCAATCAGCCCCTCCACTTCCGCTCGGTTACGGTTAGCGATGGGAGTCCCCACTAGCAAATCCCGCTGTCCGGTGTAGCGAAACAGCAGCACCTTAAAGGCCGTTAGCAGAGTGACGAATAGGGTCGTGGACTGCTGCTGGGCCAGGGACTGAAGGCGATCGCTCAACTCCTTCGACAGGGCGAAATTCTCCACCGCGCCCCGAAAGGTCTGCACCCGCGCTCGGGGAAAATCCGTCGGCAGTTGCAGCACGGGCAGCGTCCCCGAGAGCTGTTCCTGCCAGTAGCCGAGCTGCCGTTCCAGCACTGCGCCCTGGAGCCACTGCCGCTGCCACACTGCAAAATCGCCATACTGAATGGGCAGCGGCGGCAGGGCCAGATCTGCCCCGGTGAGGTAAGCGCGATAGAGCCGCCCCAGCTCTCGCAGCAGCACCTCCATCGACCAGCCGTCAGCAATGATGTGGTGCAGGGTGAACAGCACCACCGACTCCGTATCGCCCAGTTGCAGCAGCGTTACTCGCAGCAGCGGCGCTTGGGATAGGTCAAAGCGAGTTTGGGCCGCAGCGATCGCCCGCTGCCGCACTTCAGCCTCTCGTTCAGCGGGGAGCGTCTGCCGCAAATCTTGCCAGTCAATCGATAGCGGTTCGGCGGGCACCACCGTCTGCATCGGCTGACCGTCCACTGTGATAAACCGCGTCCGCAGAGCTTCATGCCGCTCGACCAGAGCATTCAGACTTTTATTAAACGCGGTTTCATCCAATAAGCCCTGCACCTGCACCGCTAGGGGAATGTTGTAAACCGCGCCCTCCTGCGGCATCTGCTCCAAAAACCACAGCCGCTGCTGGGCAAAAGATACGGGTAATGGCTTGTCGCGCGGTACCGGCTGAATCACGGTCGTGGTCGCGGTTCTCTGCTGTCGCAAAAATGCCAGAATTTCCGATTTGCGGGCCTGCAGTTGAGCGCTCAGATCATCCGTCAGGACATCTTCAGGAGCGTTGCAGCGCAAGCGATCGCCCTCCACCCAAAGCTGCACATCCTGTCGATAGAGATCGGATAAAAACTGTTCGATGGTCTTCATAGCTCAATCTCCTTGCGCCCCGCCGCTTCTGCCACGGGTTGATTCACAGTTATCTGCAGGGCATCAATATGGACGGCCAGTTCTGCTAGGGTCGGTTGCTCAAACATCACCCGTAGCGGAATGTCCAGCTTGAAAGTTTTTCGTAGTCGCGTATTCACCCGCGTCGCGCTGAGGGAATTACCGCCCAGCTCAAGAAAGCTGTCGTCCGCGCTGATTTTTTCGAGCCGTAGCACCTCCTGCCAGATGTCAGCAATCTTTTGCTCTGTGACAGTTTCGGGCGATCGCGCAGCGGGCCTTTCGGGGCGATCCGGGGCGGGCAGCGCCTTCCGATTGACCTTGCCATTTGGCAACAGCGGCAGCGCGTCGAGCGTGATGAAGTGGGACGGCAGCATGTAAGTTGGCAAGTGCTTGGAAAGGTAATGGGTGATGGGGTAACGGGGTGATGGGGTAACGGGGTGATGGGGTGAATAGGTTTCATCGACTCCATCACTCCCCAACTCCGTGACTCCATCACTGTTTTGCTCGCCTTCTGCTTCAACGATATACGCGACTAGCCTGTCTTCTCGGAGGGTGACGACAGCCTGCGAGACGGCGGGATGCTGGGTGAGGACGGCGGCGATTTCACCGAGTTCGATGCGGAAGCCGCGCAGTTTCACCTGATGGTCGATGCGGCCCAGGAATTCGAGGGTGCCGTCGGGTCGGTAGCGGGCGCGATCGCCGGTTTTGTAGAGCAGGCAATAGGGAATAGGGAATAGGGAATAGGGCCTGTAAGCGGTTTCTTTTTCTGTTCCCCGTCCCCTGCTCCCTGTTCCCTGACCAAACGGATTTGGCACAAATTTCTCTGCCGTTAGCTCTGGCTGGTTCAGGTAGCCACGGGCGACCCCGGTGCCGCCGATGTGGAGTTCGCCGGGGATGCCAGGGGGGACGGGGCGATCGCGGGAATCCAGCAGGTAAATTTGGGTGTTGGCGATGGGGCGACCGATGGGGACGGTGGCGCTGGAGACGGTTTCAGGAGACGGTTGACAGGCCCAGGCGGTGACGTCGATCGCGGCTTCGGTGGGGCCGTAGAGGTTGTGCAGTTCGACGTTGGGGAGAGTCTGGAAAAATTGGGCTGGCAGGGCGGTGGGTAGGGCTTCGCCGCTGCAAATGACGCGCTTCAGGCTGGTGCAGTTCGCTACGTCTGGCGCTTCTAGGAAGGCGGTCAGCATGGAGGGGACGAAGTGCAGGGTGGTGATTTGGGCCTGCTGGATGAGTTCGACTAGATAGGCGCTGTCTTTATGGCCGTCGGGTTGAGCCAGCACTAAGCGCGCGCCGGTCATCAGCGGCCAGAAAAATTCCCAGGCGGAAACGTCGAAGCTGAGGGGGGTTTTTTGCAGGACGCGATCGCCAGAAGTCAGTGAGTAGGCGTCTTGCATCCAGCAGAGGCGATTAACGAGGCCGCGATGGGTGTTGATTACGCCTTTGGGTCGCCCAGTGGAGCCGGAGGTGTAGAGGAGGGAGATGGCGTTTTGGGGAGTGAGGGAGTGAGGGAGTGAAGGAGTGAGGGAGTGAGGGAGTGGGAGGTCGGTGTTGAGGTTGAGGATCTGGGGGACGTGGGTGGAGTCGGTGAAGTGGGTGAGATGGGCGGTGGGGGAGTGGGTGATAAGGACGGGGGGAGCGGCGTCCTGCAGCATCCAGGTGAGGCGATCGCGGGGATAGCTGGGGTCGATGGGCAGGTAGGCACCACCGGCTTTGAGAATGGCGAGCAGGGCAATGACCAAATCGGGCGATCGCTCGATGCAGACAGCAACGGGCACCTCGGGGCCGACGCCAAGGCTTTGTAAGTGATGGGCAAGCTGGCTAGCGCGGATATCAAGTTCCTGGTAAGTGAGGGTGTCGTCTTGGAACTGGACGGCGATCGCGTCGGGGATGCGATCGCTTTGGGCTTCAATTAATTCAGTCAGGGTGCAATTGGGATATTCCGCAGCGGTCTGGTTCCAGAGGTGAAGTTGCTCTTGTTCTGCGGCGGTAAGCAGCGGCACGTCTCGGAGCAGGCTATGTGTGGTCAATCCCATCAGCAGGGTTTCTAGGTGGGCCAGCAGGCGTTGAATGGCGTCGTCGGTGGCGCGATGTTGACTATACTTTGCCGTTAAGGTCAACTGCTCTCCTGTCGATACCAGTAGGGTCAACGGGAAGTGCGTCCATTCGACAAACTGCACGTTTTGAAGTGAGAGAGCCGATTGTCCGGCCAGCATGTCGGCATTGACGGGGTAGTTTTCCACCACCAGCAGGCAGTCGAACAGGGGCTGTCCGGTGGGCAGTTCGCTCCAGGCTTGCACGTCGATCAGAGAGCTGTATTCGTAGATGGTGGCAGTGGCGGAGTCGTTCTGAAGCTGCTGAAGCCAGAGAATGACCTCGGTATCTTCCGGCACCCGAATCCGTACAGGCAGCGTATTGATAAATAGACCCACCATCGTTTCAGAATTGGGTAGGTCGGCGGGGCGACCCGCGCCGGTAGCTCCAAAGACGACATCATCGCGATCGCAATAGCGGCTTAGAAGCAAACCGAAAGCCGCCTGAATCAGAGTGTTGAGGGTGAGCTGATGTTTCTGGGCGAAGCTTCGCAATTTTGCTGTCTGTTCAGCCGAAAGACGATGCTGCTGCTCAGTTCGGTTTTCGGCAGCGACAGCGGTTTTAGAAGACGAAGTTGTCCAGATTGGCAGGTAGGTGGGTGCCTGAAAACCATGAAGATATTGCTGCCAGTAGGTTTGGGCGGCAGCGGGATCTTGGGATCGCAGCCAGGTGAGGTAGGTGGTGTAGGGAGGAGATGGGGCGAACGGAACGGTTGGGGCGAACGGCCGTTCGTCCGTACGAGGTGATTGAATGACCGAGAAGTATTGCGCGAAGCCGGTTTTGAGGAGGTTGGCGGCGGACCAGCCATCGAGAATGAGATGGTGGTAAGCAAAAATCAGGTGATACTTGCGGTCCTCTACCTGAATTAGGGCCAGCCGCAGCAGTGGCGGGGTGTGCAGGTCGAAGGGCTGAGTCTGGTTGCAGTCCAGGAAAATTTGCCGTCGAGTAGCCTGGATATCGGCGGGCTGACCGCGCCAATTCTGTTGCACCCAGGGCAGTTCCACCTGGCGATAGACGACTTGAAAGGGGTCGTCCCGCTGCTCCCAATAAAAGGCGGTGCGCAGAACGTCGTGATGGGTGACGGCTTGCTGCCATGCTCGTTTCAGCGCCGCTGCCTCCAGTTTCCCCTCTAAAGTCAGCACGATTTGCGGCACGTATATGCCGGACTCAGGGGCCAGCAGCGTGTGAAACAGGATGCCCTGCTGCATAGGCGACAGGGGGTAGATATTCTCGATATTCTTGCGTTTATCCATAAGTTAACCCCCTAAATCCGCCAGGAGATCGTCGAGTTCTCCCTGGCTGAGCTGCATCTGTGGAAAGTCGGATGGCGTGTAGCCCGCGTCTTCGTTAACGGTGAGGCAGTAGTCAATCAGCGATCGCAGGGTCGCCAAAAACGCTTCCGCAAGATGAGCGATAGTAGCGCGCTGGTGAATCGCTGTACTGTAAGTCCAGTTCAGACGCAGTTGCCCGCGACTAACCAACCCGTCAATTTCGATGAGAGCTGTGCGCGGATCTTGGGGATTGCGAGCGGCTCCAGTAGACTCTGTTGCGGGCGCGAACCAGTTGTCTGCCGCCAGCGCCTGATCGAGCTGTCCCAAATAGTTGAACCGCACGTCTGCCGGTGCCGACGGCAAAGGATGCGAGTGCAAGTAGCGACCAATGCCGTAGCCTCGCCCCCCATTGGGGACGGCCCGCAGAGTTTCCTTGACCTGCTTGAGGGCAGCTTCTAGCGTTATATCTCCTCTCAAAACTAAATTTACTGGAAAGAGCGATGTGAACCAACCCACCGTGCGAGTGAGATCAATAGCGGTCGCACGGTCGCCGGGCAAGTCTTCGCGCCCGTGGCCTTCCAACTCTAGCCGGAGTTGCCTTTTTCCCGTCCAGGATTCAACGGCCAGTACCAGCGCCGTCAGTAGCAGGTCGTTGATTTGCGCTGAGTAGGCACCAGGCACCTCCTGTAGCAGGCGGCGAGTATCGTCTTCGCTAAGGCTGACGGTGACGCGATCGGCGATCGCCATCCGATTATCCGTACTGTCAAAATCTCTCGGCAGGGGCTCCGCTGGAGCATTCGCAACACTCTGCCAGTAGGCTCTCTCGGATTCCAGCTCTGTGATTTGAGCATAGGCGCTGAGCTGCTCGGCCCATTGCTTAAATGAAGTTGTCTTTGGCGGCAGTTGGGCAGTTTGACCCTGCTCAAGCTGCTGGTAAACCAGTCGCAAATCTTTCAGCAAAATCCGCCAAGATACCCCGTCAATCGCCAGATGATGACACACCAGCAGCAGCCGACGCTCATCGCCAAACGCGAAATAGGCCGCTTTCAATAGGGGACCGGCGGCTAAGTCAAAGCTGGTTTGCAGGTCTTGGGCCGTTGCGGCGATCGCTTCTGGCAGTTCAGTGTCAGCCCCCGTCACCACCGTCAGCGGCACTGCGCCCGGAGGCTGCCACTGCTGCTGCCAGCCGCTTTCAGACTGAACGAAACTTGCTCGCAAGGCGTCGTGATGCTCTAGCAGTTTGCCCAATGCCTGTTCCAGCAGAGCCGAGTTCATCGGCCTGCTCAGCTTTAGCAATACCGCCTGATTCCAATGGTGGGGCTGCTGCAAATCCTGATCAAAGAACCAGTGCTGGATGGGGGTGAGCTTGCCCGTACCCATGACGAGTCCCTGCTCGGCATTGACGACCGGGCGAGTTGTCGCCACCGCGGCCAGCCGCGCGATCGTCTGATGCTGAAACAGTTCCCTCGGCGTGAGCTGCAGTCCAGCTTGGCGGGCCTTAGCGATCGCCTGTAGCGCCAAAATCGAATCGCCTCCCAGCTCAAAGAAGCTGTCGTGCCGGCCCACCTGCGTCACCGGCAGCAGTTCCGCCCAAATCTGGACCAGCATTGTTTCTGTCTCTGTGATCGGTGCGTCGGTTGATGTCGCTGTATCCAATATTTCGGGCGTAGGCAACGAGGCGCGATTGAGTTTGCCATTGGGCAGGCGCGGCAGCTCATCCAGCTCAATGAAAACGGCTGGGAGCATGTAGGTGGGGAGTTTGTTGGCGAGGAAGGAGTGGAGGGTGACGGGGTGATGGGGTGACGGGGTGACGGGGTGACGGGATGACGGGGTGTTACCGACTCCATCACTCCCCAACTCCATTACTCCATCACCCTCTTGTCTGCCTTCCGCCTTAACCACATACGCCGCCAACCGCTGATTGCCGTTGTCGTCTGTCCAAGGATTTATCGCGGCTTGCTCAATATCAGGATGACTTAGCAGCGCCGCTTCGATTTCGCCCAGTTCGATGCGGAAGCCGCGAATTTTCACCTGATTATCCAGGCGGCCAAGGTATTCGAGGGAGCCGTCGGGGAGGTGGCGGACGCGATCGCCGGTTTTGTAGATAAGTAAGTAGGGGGTAGGGAGTAGGGAATAGGGATTCAGCAGAGTTCCCTGTTCCCTACTCCCTATGCCTTGTTCCCCATTCCCTGTTCCCTGGAAAAACGGATTTGGCACAAATTTCTCGGCGGTCAGCTCGGGACGATTGAGATAACCGCGAGCGAGGCCGTCGCCGCTGAGGTACAGCTCGCCAGGGATGCCAACGGGGACGGGCTGCAGGTGGGCGTCCAGCACGTGAGCTTGGGTGTTGGCAATGGGACGACCGATGGGGGCGATCGCCGTTCGCTCGTCCATGCAGGCATAGGTGGAATAGGTGGTGTCTTCGGAAGGGCCGTAGAGGTTGTAGACGTGCTGAATGTGGGGCAGTCGATAAAGCTGCTGCACCAGGGCGGGCGGTAGCGGTTCTCCGGCCAGGTTGATGGTGGTGACGCTGGAGGGAATGCCAGCGATGCGCAGCAGGGCGGCGGCAGCGGAGGGCACGGTATTAACCAGGGTGACTTGGCTGGCGGTTAGCAGCTCGGGCAGTTGCAGCACGTTTTCCGCCAGGATGACGGTACCGCCCCAGCTCAGAGGCACAAACAGCTCAAAAACGGACAAATCGAAGCAGATGGAGGTGCCTGCCAGAACGCCGCTTAACTGTTCTGGCGAGAAGACATCTTTGGCCCAGTGGCATAGAGTGACGGCGCTGTGATGCTCGATGGCGACGCCTTTGGGCTGGCCGGTGGAGCCGGAGGTGTAGATGACGTAGGCGAGGGAGGAGGAGTGGGGGAGTGGGGGAGTGGGGGAGTGGGGGAGTGGGGCGATCGCCTCCGCTATTGCTGCCAAATTCAGTATTGGAATTGTCGGGTGGGTAACGCTGGTAGCGCTGTCAGCCGAAAATTCATCTACTTGCCCAGCGTTACCCACCGTAGCCGAACCGTCAGTAATCAACAGCGCCACCTGCGCGTCCTCAAGAATAAATCTCAATCGCTCCGCTGGATAGGCCGGATCGAGAGGTACGTAGGCGGCTCCCGCCTTCAGAATTGCCAGCAGTGCCACCACCATCTCAGTCGTGCGCTCCATGCAGACCCCTACCAAGGCTTCGAAGCCAATACCATGAGCTTGGAGGTGGCGGGCAAGCTGATTGGCGCGGGCATTTAGTTCGCGATACGTGAGGGACTGATCGGTAAAAATCAGTGCTGTGGCGTCCGGCGTTTTTTCCACCTGCTGTTCAAAGAGCTGATGCAAACAGTAATGGGTGGGATAATCCGCTTGGGTCTGGTTCCACTGTCGCAGTTGCTTTTGTTCCCCTTTGCCAAGCATGGGTAGCGCCGCAATCCGCGTCGCTGGCTGCTGGGGAATTGCCTGGAGTAGCTGCCGCAGATGCCCCGCCATGCGGTGAATGGTGTCGGCGGTAAATAGGTCAGTGCGATATTCCAGCGTGCCCTTAAGCCCGCGCTCCTCTAGCCGCACCGAGAGGGTCAGATCAAACTTCGCGGTGTTGCTTTTCAACGGCAGGGGCTGCCAGTCGAGAGCGGTGTTGCGATTAGTGATAGGTTGGCTGGCGGTCGCCTCGCCTGCATTTTGGAGGACAAACAGGACCTGAAAGAGGGGCGTGTGGCTAAGACTACGAGGCACGTCTAGCGCCTCCACCACCTGCTCAAAGGGAGTGGCTTGATGGGCATAGGCCTCCAGCGCGGTCTCCCGCACTCGCCCCAAAAGCTGCTCAAAGCGGGGATTGCCCGACAGGTTCGTGCGCAGGACCAAGGTATTGACGAACATGCCAATCAAGCCCTCCAGCTCCGTGCGGGGGCGATTGGCAATGGGCGTGCCGATGATTAAATCAGTAGCGCCGCTGTAGCGCTGCAATAGCACTTGAAACGCCGCCAGCAAAGTCATAAATAGCGTCACCCCCTGCTGCTGGCTGAGGGTTTGTAGCGCCTGGGTTTGCTTCGCCGATAGCTTGAACTCGTAGGTCTCCCCCGCCACCGAGGGCACCGCCGGTCGCGGATAGTCAGTGGGCAACTCCAACAGTGGCGGGGCGTCTTGCAACTGTTGTTTCCAATACTCCAGATGACTTTCCGACCATTGCTGCTGCTGCCAGGCGGCATAGTCCACGTATTGCATCGGCAACGGCAGCAGCTCAGCGGCTTGGCCCAACCGCAGCGCCTCGTAAGTGTGCGCTAACTCTCGCACCAGAATGCCCATCGACCAGCCATCGGCAATGATGTGATGCAGAGTCAGCAAAATGATGTGGTCGTTTTCAGCGAGTTGCAGCACCTTCAACCGCAGCAACGGCGCTTGACCTAAATCAAAGGGAGTCTGAGCTTCGTGCTGCAGCTGTTCTTTTACCCGCTTTGGCTGTTCTGCTTTATCCCACTCGCGCAAATCGATGACCGGAATTGCCACCTCAACGACAGGATAAATCTCGACTTGAGCTTGGCCGTCTACATCCTTGAACGCAGTGCGCAAGATCTCATGTCGTTCAACTAGCTGCTCCAGGCTCTGCTGAAGCAGCTCAACAGACAATTCCCCTTTGACCTGCACCGCAGTAGGAATTATGTAGAATGGGCTGTCGGGCTCTAGCTGAGCCAGCACCCACTGCCGCTGCTGGGCATCCGAGAGTGGCAGGTTTCCAGCACGCGCAATCGGCTGAATGGGTTCTAGCGATATCGAATTGTCGCCTGATTTCAGCGTCTCGATGGCCGCCGCTAGTTGCGATAAAGTCGGCTGCTCGAACAGCGATCGCAGCGGCAATTCCACCGCAAAGACCTGCCGCACCTGTGCTACCACTCGCGTGGCCAGCAGCGAGTGGCCGCCCAGCTCAAAGAAGTTAGCATCGCGGCTAATGCTGCTTTGGTTGAGCACCGCTGCCCAAATGTTGGCAAGCAATTCTTCGGTAAGGGTGAGCGGTGTAATAGATTCCCGACTAATTTCAGTAAATGTTGGTTCTGGCAGAGCCTTGCGATCTACTTTGCCATTGGGGGTCAGCGGCAGGGCGTCGAGTATCACAAACTGGGTCGGCACCATGTAGGCGGGCAGGTGCTGGGAGAGATAGGTGCGGAAGTTGGTTCTTGGTTCTTGGTTCTTGGTTTTTGATTCTTGGTTTTTGGTGCGGTTTTCCGATTCGATGATGTAGGCGACGAGTTGCAGTTCCGGTTCGTTTTGGCGCACCACGACCGCTTGAGAGACATTGGTATGTTGGGTAAGGAGAGCTTCGATTTCGCCGAGTTCGATGCGGAAGCCGCGCAGTTTGATTTGATGGTCGAGGCGGCCGAGGTATTCCAGAGTGCCGTTGGGCAGGTGGCGGACCAGGTCTCCGGTTTTGTAAAGGATGAAGGATGAAGGATGAAGGATGAAAGGAATTGCTGTTTCTGCCTTCTGCCTTCTGCCTTCTGCCTTGATAAACCGTTCGGCGGTCAATTCCTGCCGCTGCCAGTAGCCGGGGCTGAGGCCAAGGCCGCCAATGTACAGTTCGCCAGGCACGCCGATGGGGACAGGACGCTGCTGGGCATCGAGGACATGGAAGTGAGTGTTGGCAATGGGCGAACCAATCGGCACGAGGCCGTCTTCAAGGGTGGAGGCCTCAATTTTCAGAGCAGCGGACCAGATAGTAGTTTCAGTTGGCCCGTAGAGGTTCCAGAGTTCGCTGCCGCACGGCAGCAGTTTTTCCGCCAAGGTGACATCGAGGGCTTCGCCGCCGCAGAGGAGTCTGAGGTCATCCTTGCCAGTCCAGCCGCTTTCGAGCAGCAGTCGCCAGGTGGCGGGGGTAGCCTGCATCAGGGTGACGTCGTGCTGTTCAAGCTGAGCTGAGAGGTGCTGGGGGTCGCGCACTGTTTCTTGATGAGCAATGACCAGGGTGCCGCCGACGGTGAGGGGTAGAAATAACTCTAGGGCGGCGATGTCGAAGGCGGGGGTAGTGACGGCGAGGAGGGTATCAGCGGCGCTCATGCCGGGGGCTTGAGCCATTGAGTGAAGTAGGTTGGTCAGGCTGGCGTGCTGGATGGGGACGCCTTTGGGGGTGCCGGTGGAGCCGGAGGTGT
>ERZ1740058.1396-NODE-1396-length-11601-cov-4.752122_pt1 | contig 11601 bp, 10 predicted proteins | sample MGYA00581745_ERZ1740058 | MGnify/ENA primary metagenome ERZ1740058 (study PRJEB43018, sample SAMN04849742) | marine metagenome | isolation source: floating plastic debris | place: Pacific Ocean | collected 2008-08-30 | study: EMG produced TPA metagenomics... | reverse complement strand
TTTTATCTGGGACTAGCTCACGCCTACGGCGGCTTGGAAGACTACGAAGCGGCCATGCAAGCATATAGGCAAATTCTCTCTCTTCAGCCCGATCACCTGGAAGCCAGATTAGGCTTGGGCGCGACGCTTTTTCGACAAGAATCGTTTGAAGAAGCACTGGCTATGTATCGTTCTATTTTGAACCAATATCCAGATAATCTACAGGCGGTGGAAGCCACTGGGCTGGTTCTACTAAGGCTAGGACGAAATGAAGAAGCGATCGCTGTTTTAGAACAGGCTGAAACGGTAGGAGATGTCTCTAGTAAAGTTCAAACCAGTTTAGCCATAGCGTATTTGGAAGCAGGCGACACGGAAGCTGGTTTAGCCCTGCTTAGAAGCGTTGCTGAAACTGACCGACAAAATATCGACGCGCAGCTACAGATCGGCATGATTTTGTGGCAGCAAGGCGAGCTAGACACAGCACTGAACCACTATCGGCAAGTCGTTAGGTTACAGCCCGACTCCATTGCTGCTCGCGATGCGATCGCAGACATCTTATTCGAGCGACAGAACGTCCTAATGACCATTGTTGCTCATCGAGAGCTACTAGAACTTGCCCCCGAACATGCCGCAGGCTATTACCACTTGGGAATTGCCCTGAAAGCAAGAGGGCGTACTGCGGAAGCCATCGAGACTCTAGAGACGGCTCTATCTTTATTTGAAGAACAGGAGAATGTAGAAGGCATACAGGTTGTTACTGAACTTCTACAAACACAGAAATGACTTCCATCATTATAAACACTATATTTTCCAAAAAAGTCAACAAGAGATGAGATATCTACACACTAGCAGTCAACAGACTTTGCTTCTTTCTACCATAATCGGGCTGTGCGTTTGGGGGTCGCTTCAGCGTGAAGCTAGCGCTCATGGAGCCTACATAGAAACCCGTAACTCGACTACGGTTGAAATCCAGGCCAACTATGATTCTGGTGAACCGATGGCTGAGGCACAGGTGCTAATTTACGAGCCAGACAGTGTTGAATCTCCCCGTTTTGAAGGAAAAACTGACTCTGAAGGAAAGTTTAGCTTTGTGCCCGACCAGTCAGGTGACTGGGAAGCAACTGTACGCATAGCCGGACATGGGGCAAACTCAGTCATTCCTATCTCCGAAGAAAGCACCATAGCGTCAGCATCATTGGCAAGTCCACAACTTCCACTGCCTCAGAAAATTATGGTCATGGCAGCCGTCGTATGGGGTTTCGTTGGCACCGCACTTTATTTTCAGAAAAACAAACCGTGAGTGAACCCGCCCGTGAATCCGCCTGTAAATCCATCAGATATGTGCTGTCAACTTGCATAAACTCAATATCTAAGAAATGAATTTCATTTCCATTTCATATTCATTTGCAATACTGCCTTAGCATTAAAATACTTGTTTGAACTTTCAAATCCACTCTACCTGACATCCAAGGCTGCTAAGACCTTCGTTTATTCAACACCGCACATTCTATGAACATGTCTACTCAAAAAACAGTTCGGTCATTGGCTTCCCACCGGCCTCGTCATCTGTGGCTTGCTCCCTTGTGGGTCGTCAGTGGATTAGGGTTGATAGGCGGACAGGTTGGATTTGCCCAGGTCGAGCCTGATTTGCTTGAGACTAGCCTACCTGAGCCAGTGCCTTCTGTGACTGTTCAGGTTGAGGAAACTGCGCCCGTTGAAAGCCCGCTCCCGGCAGTTCCAGAATCTGCTTATATCGAACCTTATGTTGCACCTTCTGTCGAAAGCGCTGAAGATCCTGGTGAAATCGTGAGGCCGACTAGCCTTGTACCTGCGGAAATTCCGTCGATTTCTGACGGCTACAACAGCGTATTTATCGATCCGACTGACTACAGCATCGGAGCAACGACTGTAGAGACCGCACCAGAAGTTGCACCAGAGATTGTCGTAACCGAGCGTTCTAGCGGCTGTCAGTTTTCAGTGGGCGGCAACCGGGCATTGCCTGATGCCGTTTGCGCTCAGCCAGGTGGCCAAGCTGCTACGGTAGCTCAAGGAGATAGACCCGTCGCATCCACAAGCGATCGCGGTCAGTTTCAGAGTGCTAGCAGGTTACCAGAGCAATCAGTCAATATCGGCCCCGTAAGCTTTAGCTCAGCAGGCGTACGAATTTCGGATAATGCTGCGGCTCAGAGTCGGGCTTACTACAACAAAGCCGTTCGCCCTATTGTTAACTTGCAAATAGGACGAAACTTCATCTTTCCGCTGTCAGCACCGGCTCCGATTACGTCTCTCTTTGGCTGGCGCTTGCATCCTATCTCTGGCGATCAGCGATTTCATACAGGAACAGATATCGGCGCACCTTCAGGAACACCCGTGCTAGCGGCGCAGGCAGGTCGAGTTGCAGCCGCTGAATCTATGGGCGGCTACGGTCTGACGGTAGTTTTGCGACATGGTGAGAAGGAGGATCTAGAAAGTCTCTACCCTCACTTGTCACAGTTACTCGTAGAGCCAGGTGAACGGGTAGAGCAAGGCGAGGTTGTTGGTTTAGTCGGTAGCACAGGTAACTCTACTGGCCCGCATCTACACTTTGAAATGCGCCAGCTAACGGCAGATGGCTGGGTGACACTTAACACCAACGATTTGCTAAACCAATCGGTAGCGAAGCTGGTACAAACGCTCAACAACCCTCTGCTGGCGCTGAGCAATCAGGCTGAGCAGACTGATGACTCTGGCACGACTAAGCTAGCTTCAGAAGTCCTACAATTCTTTACCGCTCGACCAGCTCAACCTAATGCTAATTAGTTAGGACAAACCACTTTGAAAGCCATACAAAAGCAGCGCATCTCATGATTGATGTATCACCGATTCTTACGCCGATTATTAGCAAGTTTCAATCTCCCGGCGCTGAGATTGTTGACATCGGGCCACTTACCCTACGGTGGTACGGGTTACTCATTGCCTCGTCAGTGCTGATCGGTGTCGCGCTGTCGCAGTATCTGGCCAAAAAGCGAGGCATAGACCCCGAGAAAGTAGGCGACTTGGTAATCTGGCTAGTCATAGCGGCTATTCCCTCTGCCCGGTTTTACTACGTTCTGTTTGAGTGGCCGTCATACGCAGCACGGCCTGGTGATATCCTCGCAATTTGGAAAGGAGGAATTGCGATTCATGGCGCAGTGCTAGGCGGAACGTTAGCTGCCTGGATATTTGCCAAGCTAAATCGGCTCTCATTCTGGCAGCTAAGTGATATTGTGGCACCCTCCCTTATCCTGGGTCAGGCGATTGGCCGCTGGGGTAATTTTTTCAACTCTGAAGCGTTTGGAGCACCAACTAACCTACCTTGGAAATTGTTTATTCCGCTGGCAAACCGGCCTGTCGCCTATCGTCAGTTTGAGTATTTTCATCCTACCTTTTTGTACGAGTCTCTGTGGAACTTAGGCGTTTTTGGCTTGCTCTTAAGTTTGTTCTTTTGGGGCCAGAAAGAGAATAAGAAAAGTTCTGGCAAACTGAAAGCTGGTACGTTATTTTTGGTATATATGATTGCCTACAGCTCAGGCCGCGTATGGATTGAGGGCTTGCGCATGGATAGTTTAATGATTGGCCCGTTTCGGATTGCTCAGCTAGTCAGCTTGAGCGGTATTGCATTGGGTTTGTTCGGAATTATTTGGCTGTACGGGTTGGACAGACATTTGCCTGACACGGTAGCGCCCGCAACAACCGCAACAACAAATAATGGCCATACGCATAGCTAGCCAGAATATTATCTCTTTTTGTATAAGCTTTGTCAGCGTAAATGAGTAGCTGCCAGCGTACAGAATCCGCTATGCTTTGAATTATGAAAGGATTATGAAAAGCAATGGATTTAAACGTACAGCGGCGATCGCTCATTGGGGCGGGGCTGTTAAGTGCTGGTGCCTGGTTGGGGCAGCGGTTTAGTCAGGGCGCGATCGCTCAAGAACCCGCTTCGGGAACAGCACCGCCTCATACTGGCGGCATGACGACGATAGGGGAAATCAATCACGAGAATAATGGCTTCGACCCTTATGCACTGCTAACCGAGTGGAACACGGGTAAGGTTTCTACACTACCTGGGGGGCAGCGGCTGCGAGAGTATGATATTGCAGCGATAGAACGCGAAATTGAAGTGGCACCGGGTGTCTTTTATCCGGCTTGGACTTACAACGGGCAAGTACCAGGGCCGACAATTCGCGCAACTGAAGGCGATCGCATCCGTATTCGCTTTACCAACCAGGGCGAGCACATGCACACCCTCCACTTCCATGGAATGCACGGAGCCAGACAAGATGGCATTCCTGGAGTGCTGGAAGCCGCACCGGGGCAGTCGGTAACCTACGAATTTGAGGCCAAACCCTTTGGCTGTCACCTTTATCACTGCCATTCCATGCCATTTAAGCGCCATCTGCACAAAGGACTTTACGGCGCATTCATCATAGATCCCGATCCGTCGCAGCATCCAGAGCAAGCAGAGGCTGCTAAGTCGAGAGTTTTAGGAACTGCTGAGAACCAGCGCTGGCAAGAATTGTTGATGGTGATGAATGCCTTTGACACGAACTTCGATGAAGAAAACGAAGTGTATGCTATCAACTCGATTCCTCATGCATTTATGAAAAAGCCAATTCGGATTGAGCGCGATCGCCCAGTGCGGATATATCTCATCAACGTGACCGAGTTTGATCCAATCAATTCTTTTCACCTACACGCCAACTTTTTTGACTACTATGACCACGGCACCACCTTAACGCCCACTAGCCGGACGATTGATACCGTCATGCAGTGCCAGGGGCAGCGGGGTATTTTAGAATTTTCGTTTGCCGATTTTGAACCCGGACTTTATATGTTCCACCCACATCAGGCAGAATTTGTTGAGCTGGGTTGGATGAGCGCATTTGAGGTGGTGGCATGAAGGTTTGGCGTTGGCTATTACCGCCTATTCTGCTGGCAGGTGTGATTGCACTACTTTTTACGGTGAGTCCAGTTCGGCTCCTGAACTTGAACGCACCGCCATTAGAGTCCTTGCAGGTTGAGCGCACTATCTTGAATACAGAAGGGATTACCCTGCAAGTAAGGGCAGCAGGCTCTGAACCCATGCAAATCGCTCAGGTACAAATTGATGGCGCATATTGGGCCTTTGACCAACAGCCCCCCACCCCAATTTCCCGACTGTCAACAGCAACGCTGACCGTTCCATACCCTTGGGTCGAGGGAGAAGCCCACCACATCCGATTTCTGACGAATACGGGCATGACCTTCGATCACATAATTGACGTAGCGTTAGCAACACCGAAGTTTTCTACATCCACAGTGCTAGCCTACGGTTGGCTAGGGCTATACGTGGGCCTCGTGCCGGTTGGGTTAGGAATGCTGTGCTATCCCTATTTAAAGGTATTAGGGCAGCGAGGACTGTCGTTTATTTTGGCACTGACGCTTGGCATGTTGGCGTTTCTACTAATAGATACCTTGCAAGAAGGATTAGAACTGGCTAGAGATGCAGCGATCGCATTTCAAGGCCAAGCACTGGTCTGGTTTTCGGCAGGCGTAGCTTGCTTAGCGCTGATAGCCATAGGTCGCCGCCAGGGAAAATCTCCTGAAGGCCATACGCTTTCTACCTACATGGCGCTAGGAATTGGGTTGCACAATTTTGGTGAAGGACTCGCTATTGGTACAGCCTTTGCACTAGGAGAACTGGCGCTGGGTTCGTTTTTAATCGTCGGCTTTACCCTACACAATTTGACTGAAGGACTCGGCATCGTCGCACCGCTGCTAAAGCAGAAATTGCGCTGGATTGAATTTGTCTCGCTGGCAGCCTTAGCGGGATTACCAGCGGTAGCGGGGGTATGGATAGGCGCATTTGCGTTTTCTCCTCAGTGGGCAGCACTATTTTTGGGGCTAGGTGCAGGCGCTATCTTGCAGGTCATCATCGAAGTAGGTCGCTACCTACAGCGCAAAATTCGCCAGGCACAGCAGGCGAACGGTTCAGGCGTGAGTCTGGCTGGATCTACGACTGGATTAGCAATTATGTACGGAACCGCTCTACTGGTGAAGTTTTAAAGGACTTCACGAGCGAACAACAATTAGCTGATCAAATCTCTCCTATGTCACACCTTACAATAGAGCATGTTCAGGCCAAACATCAGGTTAAGTCGGCGGACTGCTTGCCACACACTATTAAATAGGAAACAAGAGATTGGGCTGATCGCAGGGGGCCTACTGATGGGGTTTTCCCCTGTAAACGCCTGGTATCTAGCTTGGATAGCGATGGTGCCGCTTTGGTGGGCAGCCGAAAGAGCTATCCCCAGTACATCCCATCGAACAACGAAGGCAGGAAGCTCTACCCGAAGGCTGCGAAGAGCGTTAGTAGAGGCTGGGCTATGGGGATTGGCTTATCACGGCGTAGCACTTTCTTGGGTGACAGGTTTGCATCCTATCACCTGGCTAGGATTTACCTGGCTAGAAAGCTTTCTGGCGATTGTCGTTTTTGCATGGGCTTTCGTTACTCTTTGGGCAATGGCCATCGGCATGACCTGGATCTCGCTGATGGTTGCGGTCGATCGTATTGCTTGTCGAGAAAGCTCTACAAAAGGACTGTCAACAGCTAGCCGATTACTAATCGGGACAGCTTTGTGGTGTGCGATTGAGCGGCTATGGAGCCAGGGGCCACTGTACTGGTCTTCTTTGAGCTATACCCAAAGCCCTGGCAACTTATCTGTACTGCAATTAGGTCAGCTATCTGGGCCAATGACAGTAACAGCAGCGATTGTGGCTGTCAATGGACTGTTAGCAGAAGGGTGGCTGCGGCGCACTCAAATACCTGCGAGAAATATTTTTGGGGGCGGGCCAATCGCACTCTTCATCAGTCTTCATCTAATCGGCTTCGGCCTCTATATCCAACCGTTATCTGACGATCCAAACAATGTTATTAAAGTAGGCTTGATTCAAGGAAATATTCCAAATAGTCGCAAACTAACAAGCGCGGGCGTTCAGGAAGCCACACAGGTTTATTTAGAAGGTTATAAGAAGCTAGTAGCAGCAGGAGCCGACATAGTGGTCACGCCAGAAGGTGCTATCCCACGGCCCTGGGATCCTCTTTCTCAGCCGGGAGAGCTATTACAACAAGCTGTTGCAACCAACGCTGTGCCACTGATATTAGGGACGTTAGCCCATAGAGATATTGATAACAGCAAAGCGCCCCTAACTCAAAGCCTGCTGACGCTCGCATCAGATGGAGAGGTCGTCGGGCGATACAACAAAATAAAGCTGGTTCCGCTAGGTGAGTACTTGCCGTTTGAAAAGCTCCTGCTGCCACTAATCGGAAACTCTCCTTTTGGCAGTAGTATGATTCCTGGCAAGCTCGGCCAACAGCTAGAGACACCGGTAGGTTCATTCGCTGCTGGTATCTGCTACGAATCAACGTTCTCTCAATTGTTCCGCCAGCAGGTTCATGACGGCGGCCAGCTTATTCTTACAGCCTCGAACAACGATCCTTATCCGATAAGGCAAATGGCTCAGCATCATGCACAAGATGTCATGAGAGCCGTTGAAACCAACCGTTGGGAAGTAAGGGTGACAAATACTGGAATCTCCGGTGTCGTCGATCCTAAAGGGCGATCTCAATGGCTCTCAAAACCCGATACCCGAACAACCTATCTAGCCACCGTTTATCTACGACAAACGCCAACAACGCTATATGTGCGAATAGGCAACTGGCTAACACCGCTGATGCTTATACTGAGTGTGATTCGTTTAATCGCCAAACCATCTACTGATCGATGAGATGGCTCAAAACGCAGGTATTTTTAGGGGCTAGTTTTGGGCATTAACAGTTTTAGACGCTATAAATCTTGCTGCACGTACTCCACAATGCCCGTTGCGATCGCCTGCGCCATCTGAGCGCGCCAGTTAGGGTCATTGAAGTTTCGAGCATCTTCAGCCCCTGTCACAAAGCCAGTTTCGACTAGCACAGCAGGCATAGCGGTATTGCGCAGCACATAAAATCGAGCCTGCCGGACGCCGCGATCTCTCATAGATAGCTGCCGCAAAATAGCCGCTTGAATAAACTGAGCGAGCTGATTGCCCGAGCTGTAATAATAGGTTTCCAGGCCATTAACGTCAGGCCGATCCAGGCTAATTGAGTTGGCATGGATGCTAACAAACAGATCGGCGCGAGCCTGTTCAGCGATCTGTACCCGTGGCTCAAGATCGATTTCTCTATCGTCAGAACGGGTCAGAACAACTTGCACGCCGCTTGCTTCTAAAATACTTGCAACCTCGTAGGCGATCGCCGACACCACATCCTTTTCTTTCAATCCACCCACACCAACTGCGCCTGGATCGCCACCGCCGTGGCCAGGGTCTATGGTAACCACGATACCTGTCGGAAGCGCAGGAATCTCAGCATTCGGAACATTGGTTGCCGCAGGTGCCACAGTCGGCGAAGGAATAGGCGTTGGGCTTGCTGCTGGCGTAGTTCTAATGAGCCGTTCCAATCGAGAATTATCTTGATCGGGACTAGCAGAACCAGCCTGATTGGCCATCCTTTCAGTCGCCGCTGTCTGAGTGGGTGATAGATCTATTGTCCATTTTTGAGAAGATTCTCCACGAACGACAACTTGCTCGGGTGATAGCGCAGAGTTAGGGCTAAGCTCAATCGTGACTCGGGTTGTCTCAGCATCAAACTGGCCGATCCGAACGGCTTGAACAGCACCGCCTATCACCTCGTTAATCGTTGGCTGCTCCAGAGTTGTTCCAGGCAAATCTATAACAATTCGGGCAGGATTAAACAAGAATTGTGCAGTGGGCTGTACAGCCTCGTCAGTGGTAAACACCAATTGATTTTGCTGAGCATCGAAACGCCAGGATTCAAGCTGAGCCGCTTCGACTGGAAGGGCGATCGCTAAACCACCTAATAGTCCCACCAGGCTCGATAGGTATTGATACCGCTGCACAGGCTATCCTCTTAAAAATTCAATAAATATAGACATACATCATTTCGGATCTAATTTTGCCCGATTCTGTACCTGTAAGAACAAGTTTTTTTGGTACGAATCAAAAGTCAGCTTAGTGGCTATGCAGGCTTATTATATTGGCTTGTTATACTGGCACTACGAAGGGTCAAATGACGCAACAGTAATCTTTAAGGGGTGCTAGTGCCATTGGCTACTTCCGTACGACAGTAACTGGGTAACCAGGCAGCTCATCTTTTCATTGGGAAAAACCATGCGACCCAGAAACATTATCACGTTGATTTTAGGAACGGTTATCACCGTAACCGCTACGGGTGCCTGCGTAAAGGCCGAGACTGCCACCCCGCCCGCTTCGTCTGTAAGGCTAGTGGCCGCGTCAACCAATAGCTTGTTAGAGCAAGGCAGACAGCAAGCGGAGCAGGGGCAGATTGAAAGTGCGATCGAGACTTACAACCAGGTTATTCAAGCAAACTCACAGAGTGCTGACGCTTTTCATTACAGAGGACTCGCCTATCACGATTTAGGCGACTACCAACAGGCGATTGATGATTTTTCCACGGCCCTTCAGCTTCGCCCGGACAATGCTGAAACGTTCTACAGCCGAGGAGAAGCTTACTCTCACATGTCTAATGCCGATGCTGCTCTATCCGATCTAACGCAGGCGATCGCACTAGCCCCTGACTTCGTTCAACCCTACATAGATCGCAGCATCATCTTCGCTGTCACGGGTCAGTTTCCGCTGGCACTAGACGATTTAGATCAGGCGATCGCTCTCGAACCGGACAATGCCGATGCCTACTACAACCGGGGTAAGGTTCATCTCGAACTCGGCAATGCTGAAGCAGGATTATCAGACTTCGATGCTGCCCTCAATTTAAACCCTGAGCTAGCAGAAGCTTACGGCAATCGAGGTCTCTTACACTATCAGCTCGGGGATGCTCATGCGGCGATGGAAGATTTGCAGCAGGCAGCAGCCCTGTTCCGAGCAGTAGGTGACCAGCCAAGCTACCAGCAAACGCTTTATTTCATCCAACAGGTTCAGCAGGGAACAGCAATGAGCACCCGTCCATGAAATATCACATCATCTGAACAGGCTTTCACATAGAAATGATAATCAGTATCATAGAGGGGTTACTCACCCATCGATAAATAATGGCCAGCTCCAAACCTGCAAGTAAAAAAAAGATGGCAGGTAAGAAAAAGAAAGACAAGGCTGTATCAGTTGATGCGCCCAGTTGCGAAACATCGCTAGTGCATCTCGATAGTGTTCGGCAAGTGCAGCCACAGGTGATCGCAACTGAACAGGCGCAGCACATGGCGGAGTTTTTTAGCGCCCTTTCTGATCCTCACCGGCTGAAGTTGTTATCTGCACTGGCGCAGCAGGAACTATGCGTCTGCGATTTGGCAGCAGCGGTGAAAATGGGCGAATCGGCAGTGTCTCACCAGCTACGAGTATTGCGATCGCAACGCCTGGTCAAATATCGTCGCCAGGGTCGCAATGTCTACTACAGCATGGCAGACGACCACATTGCGACGATCTATCAAACTGTCGCTGAGCACTTGGACGAAGCCTAACTCAGTTATTATTCCAGCGCTTAGATCCAGGTAGGTAGCGTATGCCCGCAGCAATGAGCGACAAAAACAACACCCCCGCTGCCCCAGCTAGCGGATTTTGATAGATCCCTGTTACCCAGTCGGGCACTGCCTGCGTATAAATTGCCCAGTCGCCTACATCGATCAAGTAGTAGCCCCATACCAATCCTGCATGTAGGCCAACAGCCAGCCCTAGCCTTCCTTGAGTCCGTCGTCGCGCCCACCCTAAAGTCAAACCCAATAGAAGTAAACCAGGAAAGCTAGGTAGACTGCTCAAAATCGCCTCTAAGGGCTTGATAAAATGCAGTGCTGCATAAAAAAGGCCGCTAGCCCAGAGAGCGCCTGAAAATCCCCAACTATAGCGCAGCTCATCTAGCAGCCACCCTCGAAATAAAAGCTCTTCTGCAAGCCCCACGCCCAGCCCAACCAGCAAGCCTTCTGCGACAATCCGCAAGAAATTAGCAGGTAAAGGTTGCCAAATCACCCAACCCAACCAGCCCTCTACTAAAAATAGAAGTCCCAAGCTAACCAAGCCTACAAAGACCCCGGCTAGTAACTCCTGCCTGTTTTGCGTTGATAGAGCTAACCCATGAACTTGAAGCGGTAAAGACTGTCCATGCACCTTTTTACTCCACACCTGTAGCCAACCAATAAAGGCAAGATACAAGAGAACCAAAAACATGATGCCGTAAGGCTCTTCCGCTCCTAGCAAAAGGTAAAGCGGCACTGCAAATGGGAGCCAAACCAGCCCCAGCAGTAGCAGGAAAAGCACTACTCGAACACAGGCCGGATAACAGGCGATTTTATTCATTCCAAGTCAGAAGTTCGATCAGCCAGCTTGCTGAGCACTGTACATTGTCTGCAAGACCAAGCCTGGATCGCCCCAATCGCCTATATCGCCCCAATCGCCTCGATCGCCGGGGCGATCAGGGCAATCTCAGCGACCTGGATCTTACTTGTTCATATCGCCCCAATCGCCTAGATCGCCAAGATCGCCTAGATCGCCAAGATCGCCTGGCGTTCTAGGCGTCTAAGGATTTGAAATGTTGTATTG
>ERZ1740058.1395-NODE-1395-length-11605-cov-6.478009_pt1 | contig 11605 bp, 16 predicted proteins | sample MGYA00581745_ERZ1740058 | MGnify/ENA primary metagenome ERZ1740058 (study PRJEB43018, sample SAMN04849742) | marine metagenome | isolation source: floating plastic debris | place: Pacific Ocean | collected 2008-08-30 | study: EMG produced TPA metagenomics... | reverse complement strand
TTTATCTTAGAACTTCGGGCGATCGTCGTTCAGATTAAATGTCAACACGCCCTAGGTTTCCAACTTGATTTTTAATCCATAATAGGCATTAATTAGGTACATTACATTCGCCAGTGGTGCAACCACTAACGCTTGCCCCCAGGTTATAAAGCCGGTAAAAATGACTATGAAAACGAGCGTCATAAACCCCGCAACTGAATAGGCAAAGATTTTCAACCATTGCTTGAGGTACACATCTTCTAAATACAATACGAACATACCACTAAAAAAAATAATGTTTCCAAATACAAAAACTACAGTGGCTATCTCATTTGCCATTTCGGCAATATCGAGGGGCGTGTTTCGGTATCCCCCAAGCATTACGGGATAGGTCATGAGTAGAATAAGCTGCCCTACCGACACTATAGTCCAGCTCGCTTTATGAGTACGAAGGGCAAAGTAGAGTGCGCCGATAGCAATTAAGGTCATAAGAAGAAATTCGGCTTTCCATTGTGCTCCGTAGATGCCCCAGTTTTCATTTAAATATTGATAACGCTCCTGTCTATTTTCTGGAGCATTGCTCATGAGATAAATATAAATGCCGATCACGACATTTATTAGTACCGAACTAATAGACCAAAATAACTTCGCTAGTTTCATAACTTTTTTGACTGTGTAATTAACTGAAACTCTTTACAAAGCAATTTTAGGCAATATGGTAGGTTAGTCCGTAGTGTTAAAAGCCAGAATTTTATTGCTGAAAGTTTAATTTAAGCTTTGGAGAAATCAGCCGAGGGAACAATCTTGAAGTAATTCTTATAGGCTGAAGTGAAATTGGAGGGGTGAGAATAGTCCAGTTCATGGCTTAACTCAATGGGAGTTTTACGTCCTAGTTTTAACTCTTTTTGGGCGTATTCCATTTTGATTTTAAAATGATATTGATGGGGGGCTCGCCCAAAAAATTGTTTAAATGATGCCTTGAATTTTGAGGGACTCATTTTTGCGACGGTTGCTAACTCCTTAATCGAGGGAATATGATTGGAAAGTGGGTTCCTTAAAAATTCCGAAGCAAGCAAAAGATTGTTAATATCATCGTTATGTAGTGCAATGTTTCTAGATAGCGATGAGTTAGATCTGATTTTATTGAATAGGTGTTCTATAATCTCTAACACCAAGGTGTGGCATTTGAGCTTATTGTCAATAGCTTCTATGGCAGCGCGGATTTTCTTTTCTATTCCATACTCCAAATCCTCATAAACCAGCAGTTGCCCATCTTTGATAAAAGAATTTTCATAGTAACTGTTGATAAAACTTTTCGGAATCCGAATGGACGCTAGTTCAGATCGGTGACCTACGGAGAAATCGGTTTTAATCACGATACCCGGGCAGTACAATAATATGCCGGATGGCACAAATCGATGATAGTCGGTTCCGCGATTTTCAAATCTTTTCAAATGCATGTCACCCCCGATATTCATATGAATTAAGTACCACTCACTTTCTTTAGAATTGGTACTAGTCATGTGAACGGGGATCTTATGTTCTACGGGCTCAAAGTGATAGAACTCAACTTGGTCGGGAAATTTTATGAGTTTGATTTTATCATTAGAATAACCTGAAGCGCTATCAAAGTTATCTGCATCAATGATACTTCGGAATTGCTCCTTAAAGTCTTGTTCAATGTCTAAAATGATTCTCAAGCTTTAATATTTGATTACATCGTATGAATGCCAACGTCAGATATAGCACGTACCTCTGGACTTAGTTAGTAACTAAAGTATCGGTTCTGTGCTTTAATTCAAATAAGGTACTTAGTTAGAGGCATGTGCCATATTGTTTGTTGGTAACAGTTTATTGAAAATGATCATTCGATAAACCTATGGATTGCAGCATTAGCATTGTCTTGGTATTCTTCGTTTCCTAAATCAGCGAATATATTTTCTTGATCCACTATTTGACCTGTCAACACACCTTCTTTGCTAGCGTAGAACCTACCACTTTTCAAGGATTCATTATTGATTCCATCTACAAAGCGTTTGGCTCCTTTTCCGAGGCTATGCGAAAGCCCCATCAATGGCATAAAGATTGGCATTCCGACATATTTGAACATGATTCTTTTAATCAGTGGAAGGTCCTCAAACCCCTGGGTTCCTCGTGTTCCACCTGGGCTCATGGAAATGAAGCGAATCATTGGATTCTTTCTAGCCATAGATGACATCCATAATGTTCCCCCGTATTTTACAACTCCATAGACCTGCATGGGATCAAAGTCTTTTCCAAAGAAAGATCCATCAAATACCGTAGCAAACTCTTCAGTTGATGAAGTTTTAAGGTTTGGACGTTTCATACCCATTTTTTTAATCCCTCTTGCTGCCTCAGAACTTGCAAAAAGAGCTACATTTCTGAGTTTATTCGCACTCAATAGCTCATCTACTAAAACAACATGGCCTAAGAGGTTGGTAGCAGTAATATTGGTTACACCCTCTTTGGTAAGTTTAGCTGGATTTTTTCCGCCTGTTCCGCCTGCGTTCATAATTAGTGCGTCAACAGGCTCGTGTAACTCAGATACTGCTTTTCTTACGGAATCTGGATTGGATACATCCATGATGAGGATTTCAAAAATCAGCCTGCCAGTAGCTTCTTCAAGCTCTTTTTTAGCGGCTTTTGCCTTTTCTAAATTTCTACATGCTAGGTAAACTTTTTCAGTTTCTTTCTTTAGTGCTAGTTGTCTAGCGGTCTCTTTGCCGATGCCTGCATTAGCTCCGGTTATCATTACAATTTTGTTCATGACATTGAGTATTTAAGGTGAATTGAATTAATTTTTTTCTTGAAATAATTTGAAGAAAACAGCCCCGGCGATTCCTAGGACGAACTCCAGCCCTGTTGCTTTAACCAAGCCGTCTACTGGTATGCCATCTGCCAGGATGCTGATGACTCTTCCTGCACCTAATGAGAGGAATGTGACAAAAGAGATTAGGCTTGAGGTATAGGTGAGTTTTCTTACAAATGCACCAGAGATAGTGACCAATGCTAAGGCGAGAAGTAATGCACTTGCTGCCCGCACATCATTGATTAAACTAATGTTTCCGGTGATATCGATGCCAGCACTTCCTTTCATTTGTACTGGAATGAGTAGTGTGGCACCACCAATGAAGGTGAGTAAAAGACCTGAAAGAATCAGGTAAGCTTTCAAAATGGGTGATTTTCTCATGACTTTATTCTTTTTGAATTTGTTTAGAATAAAGTACGGGATTAGAAATGGGCTTAATTGTACGAATCAGCCCAAAGACTTCTCATTTTAGCTCAGGCGATAATCTGAGGGGGATTGCCCGTAGATTGCAGTAAAATTTCTACTAAATGTAGCTAAAGAATCGAAGCCTACTTCATAGGCAATGTCCGAAACGCGCTGGTTATCTGCCTTTAACATAGAGGCAGCTTTCTCTACCTTTTTCTTAGCTATATACTTTTTAGGGCTTTCATTAAAAACTTCAGCAAACTTCCGTTTAAATGAAGAAAGGCTTAAGTGGCAAAGTGCTGCCAACTCTTCAAGAGAGAGGTTAGCATAGAGGTTATGTTGAATGATGGATTTGAATTCCACTTCGTTTGGCTTGAAAAGAGCCGCAAGAAAATCCAGTTGGGAAGGTGCTTCTTCTGATTTTGAAATGAGCAAAATAAATTCTTTTAGCTTGGTTTTTATAATGCTCTCATCGGCCAGCTTAGGGTTGTCTAGTAATATGCTGATGCTTTCTTTATAGTTTTCTAGCAGGCGATCAATTTGAACTTGCTTAAGATTATAATCCAGGGTGTGATTAGAACCTGTTAAGTCAAACTCAAACTCAAATAAGTCTTTCACTAATGAAGGATATATGAAGATACCCACTGACTCAATTCCGTCATTGCAAGCATCCTGATTATCCGTAGGCTCGAAAAAGTAGTTCAAACACTTGGCTAACATGCCCACCTTTTGATTTAGCTTAAAGTAATCTTCCTGAGATCTTACCCCAACTTCTCCCTTGTTAACAAACATGAAACAGGCTTCATCTTCTACATACTGCTTCAGTGTTCGATCAAAATGAGGCATTGATAAACGAATGAAGACAATTCTACCTTTGTACTTGATGACCTGTTCTTTGAAATCCACTTTTGTTTATTGCTGTTAATGATCTGGTTAAACGCAGTAGACCTGCCTAGGGTCTATTGCCATTTTTAACCTTTGTCGTATGCTGTTTACAAATTTAATTCATTGAGGATCTAAAATCAGAGGGTGATACCCCAACTTTCTTTTTGAATAACCGACTAAAATAAGGTGGATGTTCAAACCCCAATTGATATGCTATTTCTGAAACTGTTGTCTCGCTATTCAACAATAAGTACTTGGCTTTTTCAATTAGATAGAAATGAATCTGCTCTTGTGCATTTTTACCTGTTTCTTTTTTCAATAGATCACTCAGATAACTGGGTGAAAGATGTAGGGAGTTGGCAAAATACTGTACAGAAGGCAGCCCATCAACTTCAATTTTTTCTGAATCAAAATACCCTTTTATTAATTGCTCAAATCGAGATTGAAAATCAGTATTTTGCGTCTTGCGGGTAATGAACTGGCGACTATAATAACGTCTGATGTAGTTCAATAAAAATTCAATACTCGAAACTAATACATCTCGGCTAAACTCATCAATATTAGTAGAACACTCCTCGTCTATTTTTTCAATAATTGAGTTAAGTGTTTCCTTTTCTTGTTCTGATAAGTGTAAGGCTTCATTGGTTTCATAATCAAAGAAGCCATAGTCTGAAATTTTTCCGCTCAAAGTATGACCCAAAATTAAGTCAGGATGAAAATACAATGCCCAACCTTCAAAGTCGCCAACCGAAGCGGTTTCAGATACCTCCAATACCTGACCTGGCGCACAGCCATATAAACTTCCTTCGGCAAAATCAATGAAGCTTCTACCGTATTTCAATTGTAAGGGTGATTTTGTTTTTAGCGTTATGCTGAACAGATTAGCGGTTAATTTTACATGGGACATCCCTTCGCTTACCCCTACTTTTGATAAATCCACAACGGCAACTAAAGGATGTTTGGGCTTTTCTACCTCATAGCTATCTAATAATTGAGTAATAGATTCAATATGAATAATACGGTTCATATTTACTGTTTTATGGTTTAGCTTTTTTATAAATCCACCAGCCAGCATAAATCAATAAGAACTGAACCACTAGCCTAATCTCAGGGGCAGGTGAAGGTCCGATTGCCGGAATTTCTTTGAACAAGTCCCATACATGAATGGGTAAAAATCCGAGCATCAGTAAGAAAAAACCCAAACCGCCCCAATGTCTATACTTAGGAAGGAAAAGCAGTATTCCGACTACAGCTTCTGCTATCGCTGCTGAAATATTAGCTAATCCAGCAGGTATAAATTCAGGAATCATAGCTGCATAAAAATCGGGACTTACGACATGTCCTACTGCACCTCCTAATAGTATCGCTCCCAAGAGATAGGCAAGAATATTTTTCATCATTTTTCTAGTTTACACCTACTTGAATTAAATCCTCACTAACTGTCCATAGCTTTCTAGTAATGTCTCGATCAAGAGCCATTGGGTTAGGTTCATTGATAACCGGATAGCCTCGACAATTTGCCATATTCGCCGGACCATAATATTCTCCTCCTTTCACGTTTGGGTCTGTTGCAGCGCGTAATGTTGGTAAAATACCCATCTCCAATTTTTGAGCAAACAGGAAATTCATGATTTTCCCTTGCACACCCATATTATTTTGCAAGTTCGTTGCCGTGTAACCTGGATGGGCCATTACAGAAATGGTAGTACTTCCCCTAGCTGCTAATCGCTCTTGCAGTTCTATACCAAACATCATATTTGCTAATTTACTTTGGGCATAGGCTGCCATTTTATCGTAAGACTTTTCCCATTGGAGGTCATCCCAATAAATATCGGCTTTCCCCATTTTTGCCACCAAGCTACTCAAGGTAACAATACGAGAGTTTGGGGTATTTTCTAGGATAGGTAGCAAATGATTGGTCAATACAAAATGTCCGATGTGATTCGTGCCAAATTGTAATTCAAAACCCTGTTTGGTTGTTAGACGCGCATTCGGCATCATCACGCCTGCATTATTGATCAATACATCCAGTTTCGAAAATAGACCTTTAAATTTATTGGTAAATTGCTCAACCGAATTCAAATCGGCCAATTCTTATTGCACCAAGATCAAGTCAGCATTGGGCTCTTCTTTTTTTATAGCAGCTATTGCAACTTCGCCCTTTTTGGGGTTACGAGCAGTCATGACCACTTTAGCTCCTTTTCGTGCTAATTCTTTGGATGTTCCAAATCCTAAACCGCTATTAGCACCCGTTACTAAAAAAGCTTTTCCAACTCGCGAAGGCATATCGGCTGTATTCCATTTCGTACTCATCTTAAATGTATTTTTTGATTAAAAGATGGTACAAAGTTATTCCTTATACAGCATTGGTGTTTTATACTTTTTCTGGGTTGTTGGATACTTTTTTTGGTTTTTGAAAAACACAGTGGTTAGTGTAAGCTTAGTGCGACCGTTTAGAGAGTATTGTCGCATATAGACTGTTATCGGATGCAGATTGTGTCACTATGTTTAGTAAGTCAATCCTTTTTTTTAGCTTTCTTTGCTTCAGCATCTCCAATAAAAATTCCGATCATTAATCCAACTAACATCCCTATTCCAGCCCCTGAACCTACACCTGTTGCAACATCTACATTAGCTCCTACACCAGCATAAATTGATATACCAATACCCATAAACGGACCTACATAGGCACCCTTTAACGAACCTCTTTCAACATAACCAAACGCTTTCTTTATTTGTCCAAAGGAATATATCTCTCTTGTATTATCTTAAAATGATGTATTTGATGGGCAGTAATCGTGAGTCCAATGGCAAATAGAGGCATTTCGTATTCAAAAAATTTACAGTTTATTTCCAGTATTTCTTTATTAAAAGAGTCAAACATCATTATGGTCGATTGGCGTACAATTCGTAGTTCATTTACCAACTTTTCAATGGACAGTTCATCTGCATTTGAATTTTTACCCATGATTTCTTGGTCATGTGCATCCGGAATAGTTCCTTCGCCCCGAGCAAAAATTATTGCTCTAAAACACCAAATTCTTTCCCAATCAATGAGGTGTTGTAGTATTTTATGAATTGTCCATTTTCCTTTTTCATAAGTTTTTAAGCCAATTCTGTTTAACTGAGTGATATCAATATCATTGATTTCTTTCAAGCTAAGCTTGAGAGCCCCGGCAAGTTCAATACCTTCATTTAGCTCATATACATATTCCAAAAACGCTGGATTCTTTTTTGTTTCTTGATTTTCCATAAATAATTATATTTTATACTTTTTTGATGTAAGATTCGTATGCAGTAGTAGGTTTAAATTCTGCGAATTCAGTACTTGACATCCGTAGTGCTAAAGCATACGAATAACTAAGCTGAAAAATCTCAAAAGCTATGCTATGATTTGATCATTGCTAATAAAACAACACACGAATCATTTGATTAAATGAAAGTGGGTTCGGAAGAACATCCGAATAAAGAAGTGTCAGCCTTAGCCGTTTATAGCTAATGATTAGGCTACGATATATTTCAAAATCACTCTCAAAATATGAATCATTTATGCACAGTAAATGTACGCAATTTTCTGCAACCAAGCCATGAATGAAACCAAATTCGTTACTGTCTTTTTATCACTCATTCTATTGAGTCAGTTGGATTCCTTCGTTTATGCCAAGTAGCTACTTAATTGGATTATAGACTTTAATTGTCGCTACAACGGCCTTGGCTATGGCAAGTGCGGGATCTCGAAACCGCTTTCTGCTCCGCCTACCATAGATTTGTTAGTTGTAATATCCTCATTGGTCTCAGTCAGCCCGCATTTGCAACAGCCGTTGTTATGTGCTGGCATTTCTTTCTTTGGTTTAGTGTTTCGTTTTCCTATCGTCCGTCGTTTTAAAATAATTCAGGATCTCCTTCGTCTAACCCATTTATTTTACCCGCAAAAGAAAAACCAACCTTATTTAATGCTCTTTGCATTTGAGCATTAGAACTATTCGTTGAAGTAAACACCTTATTCGTCTTACTTTGTCTGCATATAAGGTCAATTGCTTGTGCGCCTATTCCTCTTCCTCTATATTTTTCGCCTACAATAATGAGTTCTATCCACCCAAGGTCAAAGAAACGATAATCAAATATGATAAAACCAACTGCTCTGTTATCTGCCAGGATGATAAAACATTCCTCTTCCATTATTGCCTTGGTTATTTTTTCTTCTCTCTTTAGTTCGATATGCTCAACTTTACCAAGGCTATAATCAAAGTCGACTGCCAACGCTTTGTCTTTTAGTGTTGCCTGTCTTAAGCTAATAGTTTCCATATTAATCTGTGTCTTCTCGATTTGGTTACTTATCCACAAAAATGCCGAGCTATAGACGCTTTACATCATATTGCACTATATTGAAACGCTATTTTGCTTACGATAAATTGTATGAGTAGTGGTAGGTTGCGTGACACTTTCCATTAAAAGCGCGTTGCAACCTGAGCGGGCTACAAACCTTGGGGTTTAACCTCCTTCCTGCTATTACTTACACAAAATGTTATGAGTTGTTACCTTTTGGTTTTCACTGTCTGGTGTAGAGGTAAAAGTCTGACAAGAGTAAATCAGAAAAAAGTCGATAATACGAATAGACAAAGAATTGTAAAGCCCCTCTTTTAAATCTTATTCTTTCTCGTATTTTTCTTGCAATCCCTGGTAGAGCAAATTGAAAGTTTTATCGCGATCTATATCGTAGCATCTCAACATGCTCCCATTTGTATCAAAGAAGTTGTAATCCATATACTGAGTCACAGTAGGACACTTTACAACTTCCCATTTAGCAATTTCCGGGTCAACTAATGCTGCTATGTCACCTAAATCAAAATATCCTTTGTCCAATCGCATATAATAATCAGATTTCAGACGATAATTGTATAAATACTCACCTAATGCTCCGTAAGGCTTTATGTTTTTTTCTGTTTCTTCTAAATCACCCGCAAATAGGTGTGTTCCTGTGTCAAAAATAATTAGAGGGAACGGAGCGTGAAACATCATTCTTGAAGCATGCATATCACCCTTGATGTTATAATTATGAGCACGGTAGGGCCAGGTGTTTTCTGTGCGGGCATGCCAAAACATGATTACACGATCTTGAATTTTGGGTTCGCTTAAATAAGCTGAAGCTAGGTCGGTGGGTGACCCAAGACCGATGATCCATAAAGGGTCATCAGGACTGCATTTCAGTGCTTCCTGAATAATAAAGTCAAGCCCCTCTGATTTACTGGGATAAAACTCGTATTGCATCGGATGTCCTCCCGGATATACCGGATACTTCCCTTCCATCCCGGCCTTCTGCAAAATAGTTTCAATGGTTTGCACGGAGGTTTCTATGCTTTTGGGCCCTATACCAAGGAAGGTATGATCATAATTACTACCAACAAACCCTAAAATATCAAACCTTTCAGGATGCAACAAAGCCAGTGATATCGCCCATACATCATCGATTTCGTTACTGGCATCACTAACAATGATAACCTTCAGTTTTTCGCCTTTTGGGGGAATGGTGGGGACTGATTCCTTAGTTCCGAAATAAACTTTGTCCTGTGCACTTAAAGCATGCGATAAAGTAAATACAAGTGGTAGGCATAGTAGTATTATTCTTGTCATCATTGCTCTTGGCTTTTTGTATGTTAGATTTTCTGCTCTATGGTATATGGTACTTCTGTATTAGTTTGAGTATCAACAGTTACATAGTCGCAGGCCGAGGCGGATAGCGAGGCTTGACGACTATGTGTTGTTAGCTTCCGTTTTCTTTTTTTATTTTCCATTCGTCTTTTTTGATTCCGAATATCTCTTTTGCTCTTTTATAAACCTTTTCCAATTCTGTTGAACTCCATAAAAATAAAATTTCGTTTTTGGAATTTTTAGCGACCATCTGAAACCAAGTTTCTTTTAGCTCGATTTCTCGAATAGCCAGCGTTTTTGGCAAAGGCTTAGGTATTGCTTTAAAAGTTCCTCTTACTTTTTTTAATCTACTATATCCTCTCCATGTTCTATCTGTCTTATCTTCATGATTGAAATCCACATTTGCTATTTGCTGATGTTCGATTCCTCGGTATTCATCAAGCAATTCGTAAAATAGATATAACGCTTCTTTTTCATCTTCTCTTTGGTCTTCAATCATATATGCCCAACCACTTGTTGATTCATAGTAATCGAACTTGATTGCTACCCAATCATGAAAACCATGGAAGTCTGGTTTTTCCTCTTTTATCGTTTCATCTTTCTTTGCAAAAAAATATCCTGACAAAAATGAATTTAGATGTGTTGGACTTGAATGTCCTATATACATTCCGGTTCTCATCCTTATTAAATCAATCAATTCATATTTACTCATTTCTGGTTTTCTCCTTTTAATGGAAGCTAACATCTGGATATACGACATACGTATATCTGCAATATATCAATATTCGTATATCCGAACGTACAAGAACTACTCGGACACAATTCTATCCAGACTACTGAAATCTATACGCACGTTGCGGATGTAGCCAAATCGAGAATCAAGAGTCCCTTAGACACTCTATAACCAATCGGTGGCGAGGATAATTGACTTATTCGGTCGTAGCGCTAAGCTAACTCTTGTACCTGTTTCACTAGCGTTCGGGTAGAGAAGGGTTTGGTCACGTACAGATCAGCCCCCATATCGTACCCCTTCTGAATATCAGTATCCTTACTTTTAGCACTCAGAAAAATGACGTGGGCATGCGAAAGATCATCTTGCGACTTCAAGTATTGGCATACTTCGTAACCATCTACTTTGGGCATCATAATATCCAGAATTACGATAGCCGGTTTTTCCCGCTGGGCAATGTCAATAGCCTCCTCCCCATCACGGGCGATAAATACCTCGAAGCCATTTTTCTTCATCAGAAAATCCAGTGATAGTAGAATATTTGGTTCGTCGTCTACAATTAATATTTTTTTCATTAGTATGATAATTTCTTTCCGATGGGTAGTGCTGGCAAGGTAAAAGAAAACTTAGCTCCTTGCCCCAGTTCGCTTTCCACCCACAGTTTGCCCTGGTGGTGCTCTATTATCTTTCGGCTAATAGTTAAGCCCAAACCGCTACCCACAGGCTTTTTAGTGGTCTGGTTATGCGCCTGAAAAAAACCCTCGAAGATCATCTCCTGACTCTCCTCGGGTATTCCCCCCCCATTATCCAGTACGTTTACTTTCACCAACCCCTCTACTAAATAAGACGAAATACGGATGTGTCCGTTGCTAGAATCGCAAAATTTAATGGCGTTGGAAATCAGATTGAGCATCACCTGCGTTAGCCGATCGGGGTCGGCCGAAACTGAGGGGAGAGTGGGCGAGAGGTTTACTTGTAGGTTGATTTGCTTCTCCTTCACTAACTGGGAGACAGTATGTATTGATTCCTTAATCAGTTGGTTGATGTCTACCGTCTGCAGGTTGAGCTGTTGTTTGCCAGACTCGAACTTTTCCAGATCCAGCACTTGGTTGATGAGGCGCTACATG
>ERZ1740058.1394-NODE-1394-length-11609-cov-8.768738_pt1 | contig 11609 bp, 16 predicted proteins | sample MGYA00581745_ERZ1740058 | MGnify/ENA primary metagenome ERZ1740058 (study PRJEB43018, sample SAMN04849742) | marine metagenome | isolation source: floating plastic debris | place: Pacific Ocean | collected 2008-08-30 | study: EMG produced TPA metagenomics... | reverse complement strand
TTTATGCGTTTGGCGGCTGGCTGCTTTTTATCAACGTCAGCTACACCATGCTGGGCCTACAAGATGATGGTTGGAATGACCTGAATGCTGTCTCTGCTATGGCCTGTGTGATCGCCGCCGTCGAAGCGGGGGTGAGCATCTTTCTCTCTCAGCCCGAAAACTGGGACAGCGTCTGGGGCTCAATGGAGCAACTGGTGAGTGATGGTGACCAGCGCGGCAAAACCCCCGGCTGGGTAACCACCACCCTGCTGGCCGTCATCTTGCTGTTCATCGTGGCCATGTGCATCGGGGCCTACTGCTTCGATTTTTTCAGCACCTTTCAAGGGCTCTATGCCGAGCAGCCTTACACCGCTAAGCGCTGCCTGTTCACCTTGGGGCTTAACTTTGGCACTGAGCTCTGTGCATTTCTCGGCCACCAGGTCTTGCGCATGTGCAAAATTGCCCGCATCGAGCAGCTCAATGAGCGCATGTATCTAGAGCCGCAGCTGGAATATGCCAAGCAGCTGCGCATTCATCGCAAATGGCTGGCTGAACAGCAGGCCCGCAGTCAAATCCAGGCCGAACGCAAGGCCAACAACGGGAGGGCCCCGCTATGACCCTACGGGCTTGGCAGTTTCGATTACTGCTGTTGTTGGTCTGGGGGGCGCTGGTCGCCGACATTGCCGCCCCCGGCCACCTCAAATTCCGGTTCCCGGTCGTCGGCCCGGTTGACCTGCGATCGCTGCATTCGGTGAGGTGATATGACCTGGAGACGATACGCGCTCATCCTGCCCATCCCCCTTGTGATGTGGCAACCGGCCAATCGCCTGATCGAAAGCTGGTGGCATTACGGCTTCTCGATGGGGTATGGCCCCTTTCGTATTCAGCTCACCCGGCCCGCTCGTGAGCAGCTGGCAGAGCTGATGGTTGATACGGCCCCTGTTGAGCCAGGTGACACCGTCGCGGGCTATGCCGTCACCAGTGGCTTTGGCCCCCGCGTGAGCCCCTGCCCCGGCTGCAGCTCTAACCATGGCGGCGTTGACCTTGCGACCCCCGTTGGCACCCCCTTGCACGCGCCCCAGGCGGTTGAGGTGTCGTGTTTTTGGGATAGCGGCGGCGGTGGCTTAGTCGCTGACATCTGGTTAGGCGTCGAAAACTACAAGGCCTTGCATCTCGACACCTGTGAAGATGGCACCTATGCCGCTGGTGAGGTCTTTGCCACCACCGGCAACACTGGCAACGGCACTGGCCCCCATCTCGACTGGCGACAAAAGGTGAATGGCGAATGGGTAAAGCCCACCAAAGGCGTGCTGGAATCGGCCCTCTCTGGCCAGCCGCTGCAGCCCTCAGCGCCCTTAACCGCATTGAGTGATGAGACATTGTTCTGCGCCATCGGCGCGGCTGAGGGGACGCTGAGTGATGATTGCGCCCCCAATCACAATTACTTCGGTCATCGTGACCCCGGCAACGGCGTCACCAATTTGGGAGCCTTTAGCTATCAGCACGGGGCCAGCTCCCCCGCTGAGGCTGACCAAAAACAGTTACAGCGATTGCGCAATGCCGAAAAAGCGATTCAGGCCCAGGCTGTTGGCAAGTTTGGTCAACCGCTCAGCACTGCAGCCCTGGCCGCCGCCCTTGACCTCTGGAATCAGGCCCCCAAAGCGGGGCAAGATTTTGTCACCCATCTGGCCACCTTTGACCCCTCCCCCCAGCAAATTGTGGCGGCGCGATCTCAGTCATTCATTGACCCGGCCACCGGCGCGCTCGATGCTCCCGGCTTGGGCAATGATATGAGTCGCGTGCAGTACGACCAGACCCGGCGCACGAATGAGCTATTAGAGCAGTTGAAGTAGCCGGTTACGATAGAAACAGCGACAGGAATCCCCATGACCGACCAAACCATTGACGCTCGCCTCTCCCGCCTCGAAAACCTGATGGTCACCGCTGGCGACATGATGCTTCAAACCTCGGAGCTGTCGCGTCGCAATGCTGAGCAGATTGACCGCAATGCTGAGCAGATATCGCTCAACTTGCAATCGATCACTCGGTTAGAACGCACGATGGCGGATTTGGCGTTGCGATCGGCTAGCGATCGCGCTGAATTTGAAGAGTGGCGACGCACCACCCAAGCCGCTCTCGAAAAGATTGACCGTGTGCTTGACTACCTCATGCAACGCGACGGTCAGTAAGCTGGCTCGATGCTCCATGCCACCGCCTCACCACACCGGGGCGGTTTTTTGTTGACCCCAGTCCGGGTTCCCGCCAAAGATGCATTGCTGATACTGCCAATCGGGCACTAGCAACCAATCACTACGAAAGCTCTCAATTCGCTGAAAGCTCACAAACGCTCGATGCTGCCCCGGTGGCACATAAATCGTCTGCTGAGGACCGCGCTCGCAATAGATTTCACCAAGCTGTTCGTCATCGGTATTGCCACTGTCTTGTCACGGCGCATTGTTGAATGTTTGCTCTGCTCCGTCCGGCCCCACCAGCTTGATGCGCATCGTCTCTGGTGAGCCATTCGTCATCAGCACCGGCGTTCTCCCCCCACTCGGTTGCTCTTGCACCAGGTCTGGCGGCGGAAAGTTAATTAAGTTCTCCTCTGACACCGGTCCGCGATTCTCTAGTGTCCGCTGGCCCAAGTTTTGACCAGGTAGTAGAAAAAGGGCATAGACTATCACTCCTGTTATTCCCCCTGCCACGCCCAGCCACCGGGGGAAACCCTCAAATATTTCTCGCGATTTCCTTGGTTCCTTGCGTTGCAGTGGTGGTGTCCAGTCAGAACGACGAAGGGGTGGTAGCGGCTTCGGTTTTGGCTGGCGGCGCGGCTGACTCGACATGCAGCCCTGCAAATCATCTTCATCCTGTGGCGGCAACGTAGTCATGAGCAGGCATCAAGTAACTTTGCCTCCAGTGTGCCCTCCACGTTTTACGGTGTTAGCGTTGTCTTGAAGTTCGAGGAACCGGAACAATGACAGCATTCGACGCATCCATGATTCCATCTGGAATTGACACCTTAGAAGTACTGGTTGCTTGGGGACAGCTAGCAATTTATAACCTCAACAAAGGCATCACTTATAAAGAGGCAGATGGGAGCAGTATCGACAGTGGCCTTGCGCCCCTCGTTGATGTATCAATCATTAGCGCGGCAGACAACACGCAACGACTGATTGCTCGTACGGCTTTCGAACTAAATGCATCTTGGACCTCAGACGACAGCCTTCCGCTGTGGGCATTTACCGAAGAACTTACACAGACCCAACTGCCCAACACGTTTAGAGCTCCCGCGTAAATGGCCAGCATTACCCCATTAGCTCAGCTGCCCCGCATCCCTACGGCAACACCTCAACCGGGGCGTATTGGCGGCGGTGGCACAGTCGGCGCATTAGAGCGGGCCTATGGAGCCTCACCCGCGAACCGCCCTCCAGAAACCCCTCCGCGCCGCTCACGATCACCTCGAAGGTCAAGGCGATCTCCGCGTAATCAGCAACGAGGTGGAGGACTCCGACGCGGCGCTCCTTCTACCACTAGTCCCCTGCGCAGACCAGCCCCTCGAAGCCCGTCTGCACGCACAGCCCCAACGCTGAGACAGCCTGCCAGTTACAAGCCACCTCCAGTTACTCAACACACTCCCGCTGTTTCAGGCGGGGGAGCGCGTGCCGTCCCCAAAAACACCGTTAGGCCGTTACCCAAGCCGCGGGGCGGTGGCTCAGTTAGTGGTGGAGCGCTCGGACCAGCTGTATCTGGTGTGGCGGCTGGTGCAATTACGGCACTAAATGGTGGAACGCTGGGCCAGTCGGTTGGAGCCGGTATTGGTGCTGGAATTGGGTCTGCAGCAGGTACCGTAGCAGGCGCTGCCGCTGGGTCAATTTTTGGTCCAGTTGGCACTGCAGTTGGCGGCTACCTCGGCGGCGCGGCGGGGGGGGCCGCTGGTGCTGCCCTCGGTGGCTACCTCGGCGGGCTTATTGACCCACCTGCCGATATTCCAGGAGAACAGATCACCGGCCCTGACGGGGGCACCGTGCCGATTGATTTTGCCAAAGGATTTGACGCGACTGGCATTGGTGGCGTTTCCATCGTGTTCGAGCGCCCCTGGGATGGGAGTATTAGCGGTTTTTCCGTTCAAAGCATCGAGGATGACGGTACAACAGGCCGACAGAATTGGAAGGCTCTAAGGTTAACGAATTGCACGGGCGTCGTCTTTCCTAAAGAAGCTTATGTGCCGGGCAGTATCACGGCGATTTCATCTGGCGTCTGTGGTGCTGTAGAAGGCCCACCTCCAACCGGGCCAGCCGCACACCCGGCAAGGCTATTAAGTAATCCCGTTAATCTTGCTGATAGCATCCCACCCCCGGCCCCGGCTGCGGTTCCCGGTTCTGCTGCCGCTCCAAGTGCTCCGACCACCCCACAGCCCAACAAGCTTCCACCCCCGGCACTGCGCCCACCGCCAGAAAACGGGGCCAAACCTCTAGCACCCCCCAACGATCGCCCCACCTCAGCACCTAGTGAGAGTCCTAATTCCGTTCCCGGTTTACGGCCCCAGACGCGCGGCTTCAACGGCGGACAAACAGTCCCTCGAATCAATCCAGACACCGGAGAAGAAGAATTAGCTCAGCTCTCCCCTCAGCGACAGGCAGAGCTTGACCCACTTAAAAACGGCCAGCTACAGAGCTTTGAAGACCGGTATGTGCCGTTTGAAGATCGGTATGTGCCCTTCAGCGAGAAAATTGCTGAGCATGATGAGCTGATGCCGGACTTCTTTCCCATCCCGCTCGGAATGCCTGCTGGTGCTCCGCGCGCTGGTGACGTGGCCAAGCCTCAAGCCGCTCCAGCAACAGCCACTAAACAGCGTCCAGACGGCGCAACCACAACCAAGGTACAGAACCCTCCTACACGTCGCCCCACGCCACCACCGCCCAAAACCGGTAGTCCCTGTGGCTGCAATGGCCCTGTCCTTAAGAAGCTAGACCAGATGAGCGGAACGGGAGCTGTAGCTGGTCAGGGTGCAAATTTGGCTGCTCAAGGGGCATCGCTGGCCAAAATCCTGGAAAAGCTCAACACGATGCAGCAATTTGCGGAGAAGGCATGGCGAGCAACCCGCATTCAGAAAGTGCTCAATGTGCTGACCTTCGTTGGCGTCATGCACAACGTGGCCTTACTCAGCCGTGACGTCGGTGAAACCTTTGGCTGGGTTGCCGGGCAAGCCTTGAACGTCGTGGGGATTGAGGATGAAGAAGGCAACACCATCGACGTCTATGGCTGGTTTACCGGCTCGATTGAGACCCTGCTCAGAGGAATGCTGGGCGATGAGCTGTATGAAGATGGTCGCGAAACGTGGCTTAAAGCCAGCGCGATCGTCCGCAGTGCCAGCATGATTATCTGGACGATGCGCGGCATCATGGACGCCACCCAAGACCTGATGGAGTGGGTCGCAGAGAACACCGGCAAAATCGGCAATGCGCTGAAAGCCTTTGGCGTGGTAGGTGAACGCGCTTATCCGTGGATGAGTGAACGGGCACAAGCCCGAAACCGAATCAGAGCAAGGATGAGCAAGGTCACGGGCACTTTAGAGAGCACAGAGGACATTGCCAGTAGCTTTGCAATGGCAACCGGCAATGTCCTAGAAATTCAGCAGGAAATTGGCGAGCTCGAAGGTCAGTTTTCCGACTTCAAAGGCACCGTCATTGAGGCCATTCCCGACCCCTGGGAGGACAATAGCCCGGTTCAAGAAGCCTTTGAACAAAGTAAGGCCAACTCCCAATCTCCAGACATTGCAAGCAGTGACACCAGTAGAGGTTAGATGAATGGCAATCCCTCCAGAGTTCTCAGAACAAGAGCATCTGCAAAACACCATTACCCGATGGGTAAACAGAGAAGTTCGAGACTATTTCAGTGACCTCGGAGGGGATGACTGGGATCCCGATATTAGGACGCCTCGCGGCTCTCTACGCCATGCCTGCACACACAAAGAACTTGATAGCTTGCTGATGACTCATCTGCGCTGGCAACTGTTTGAGCGCATTCGACGCTCCGCCTTTGACATGCCCTTTTACGGCATTCCCATTCCGGGGTTCCACGAAGCGCGACGCTTCAAACCTCAAATCAAGCTCTACTTTCAGGAAGACATACAAGACGTTGAACCCACCTTTAGCCCCGTGACCGGTGAGGTCTCATTCCGTCTGATGGATCATGAAACCGACACCATCACCCCCGCGATCGCTCAGACTTACGCTAATCGCATCGAGACCAACTTTGGCGTCGGGGGTGGCTTTCTGTGGCGCAAAGGGCGCGTCATGTGTACCTATACCGACCGTGAGCGGGGCTATAAGCTGCAAATCCTTGCCCGCAACGATGGTACGGCCCGTGACCTGATTGACCGGGTGTTAGACGTGCAAAACCATACCCCCGACTGGTCAAAGCTCAACGTCAGCGAGAACCAAAATGCGGCAGCGGCATTCCCCCCACTGCCCCCCAATGACCGAATTTATGGGAAGCAAAGACGACTCCCCCGTAGCCGCCCGATCGCCGACGTTCGTTTCCAAGCGTCCTATCTGAACGTGCACGGCCTCACCAATCCGCAAGTGCTCTACGATCGCACCGGGCTGTACCCCTCGGCCCTGGTGAGTTAGCGGTTGACGGTGAGCGTCTGCGATTTATTGGAACGTTATATTACGTTCCGCCCAATTTCTATCTAGAAAATGCTGGGTAGCTTGTAACTGAACAGTTTCAAGGATTCTCCGCATGGGTAATCGGTACAGCGATATTAAACGGGCAGCCCGCCTTCAAGAAGGGCTCAACAACTACGTCAATCATTTGCAGACCCTCGGCTCGCGCCCCAGCCGTATCGGTCAACAAGGGCCTCGCAACCTCGACAAGCTGGTCTTTGTGAAGCCGTTCCTGATTGATGTGGATGCCGACGAGGTTCTCTCCGCTCAGAACAGCACAGACGGCTATAACCAGCTCCAGAGCTACATTAATGGGTCTACTCTGGCCGCCACGACAGACAACATTGGTGCTGACACCCTGGCCGCGCTTCCCGGCTTCAGCGCCGCTCGCGTGGTCTTGTTCCTAAATGCCACGCGCTCCGTCACCGTTGCCCGCTCTGCCGTGACCAATCTGGAATACCTGAGATATGCGGGCACTCGCTATAGCTGTGCGTTTGGTGCCACCGCCGACACCGATGACATCATGGATGCTTTCGCTGACATCAAAGCCGCCACAATCCAGGCGCTGGGGGGCGCGAATGAGGTCTGTCGGGTCTCTCTATCTCGCGAACGAATCAGCGTAGATTAAGCCATCACACCATGACGCACCCCCAAAATCTTGACGTCCTCGATCCCTTCCGCACGCTGGCCCGTGAGTGCCCTGACTTTGACCGTAGTGACGAAAAGCGAGCGCTCACCGAACTCGCCATGCGCGAAGACATGATTGAGGACGTGCTGCGGGGAGAGGGCAGCCTAGATGACCTGCTGGACTGCCTGAGTGATCATCAAATCGACCCCGATTACTGGCTTAACCAGGTCTGTGAAAACATTGAGACCGTCATCGATGAGGGCATTGTCTTTGCCCAAAACGAGCGCGGTTTATTCCTTCCTCAACGGTGACTAAAACCATGGACAAAGACCTCATCAAACAACGCATCCTACTCAAGCTCAAGCCTCGCCCTCGCAAGGTTTCCGCAGCCAGGGCCAAAGCGCTGCTGGCCAAATATGGCCAGACCTACAAACCCGGTGCGACAACCACGCCGACGTCAGACAGCAAGTAGATTGCTCGCGGCTTAGACCGCTCTCGCCCTGAATCACCTTTCTCGAAGGAACCATGAAAAAAGTACATTTTGCCGTTGACCAAGTGACTGAAGAGGTTGACGTCCAAAGCTTAGAAGCTTCAGTGAAAATTGCTCAGACCAAGATTAAATCGTTAGGTCTTGAGCAATTTGACAGTTCGAGCTTTTCGTTCACGATTGGCCCCACGTCAGTCGCCTTTTCCTCTACCACCCTGCCAGAGGTGGAGGCCGACCTCTCCTCAGAGGGGTAACGCCTCATGCCGTGGCAAACGCTGGGGACTTATCCCGTTCTGTTTACCTGGGAAGATGCCCCCCAGCTGCTGGTCACAGCAGAGACCTTTCGCATTACTCAGGCGTGGGAAGGGGAATATGTGGGGGAAGGCAAGCTGCTACTGCGGTTTGAGTACCCAGACGGCAGTTTTGGCGACTACCGCAGCATCCTTCCCTCCAAAGACAGCACGCTGATCGAAATCCCGATTCCAGAGGCGTTTAAGCGGGTGGGACTGGTGACGCGACGGCTACGGCTCAAGCGCAGTCAGCGCAGCAAGGTTTTCTACGATAAGAATTGGCTGGCCACGATTGACGCTTTTGTCGAGGATGCTGGGGACGGCACCCCAGCCCAGATCATAGATGGGGGTGAAGATGACATCTGAATTCATCATCAAGTGTCGTCGGAATCGCAGTGACACGCCGCCAGATCATCTCGAATTTGGTGAGCTGTACTTTACTGACCTCGATAACCAGCTCCATATTGGCAAGGCTGACGGTACTCCGCACACTATCGGCGGCAATAGCGGCACAGCTCAACCCGGCCCCAAGGGTGACTCGGCCTATCAGGTCTGGCTTAACGCGGGCAACACCGGCACTGAGGCTGACTTCGTTGAGTCACTGAGGGGGCCACGGGGCATTCCAGGCGGCGGCTTGACCTATCATCCCGTGGTGCCCCGTGTGTTAGAGCTGAATAACGTCGCAGTGCCAACGACCGGGCAGGTTTATCAGCTTTCGGCAGTGCCCAGCGATCGGCCAGTTATTGCTGTGGTTCATCTATTTGGCGGTATCGCGGCAACCGGCCAGACCTTATCTGTCGTCTGTGAGTCGGTTGCGGGTGCCCAATCGGTGCCCATTGGCGACCTAGCAGGATTGGGAGATTCTGTCTCGTACTATGTTTTATCTTCCAATCTGCTGACGACAACGCGCTCGACGCTAATCATTCCGGCCACCAATGGACAGATTTATTTACGCCGCGCTGGTGGCTACAACGTAGCAAATCAGCAAACCTCACTATGGTGTTTAGGATGGCTTGAGGGGCTAACTATCGCATGACCTGGTACATACCTTTAGAAGACGGTCAACCGGCTCCTCACTTAGGAGCATTCTCAGCCCCGCCGCCTGGTGTCAACTGTGTCGTCATGACGGATGCAGAGCTGACAGCGGCCCGTCAGGAGTCAGAACAGCCGCATCCAAACTGGGATGGCTTCAATGTCTGGATGCTGCAAGAAACGGCCTTCAAAGAACTTTGTAGCATGGCATTTCAGAGGGGTCATGGCTCGATGGTTAGTGCCTTGTTTTCGGCTTACCGCGATGTAGCAACCGGCAAAACCGAACCCTTTGAAATCACGTTTGCGGCGGTCTGTGCAGCCGGAGGGGCATTGCAAGAGGATCGGGAACGATGGGCCACACAGGCAGCGAAGATGCATTTACCAGAGACCTTCTGCCAAATCATCAAGGGCAACAATGAATGAGCTTTCCCTAGTTCTCGGCATTGTCTTAGGGGCGATGTCTCTGTTCACTGGCGTTTTTGGCGCGATCGCTTGGTATCGCGCCGGTGTTCGCAAAGCCTATGCAGCAGAACGCGACTTCAATCACCTCAAAAACAACTACAGGCAACTGGCTGAGAGCATGAACAATCTCTACCGCTTCTCTGATGAGGCGAAAGATGAGGTCATGCGTGAGTTAATCCTGCTACGGGCGGCCATTGAGAAGCCAGAATCTTAGGACTGAAAATCCTCGTGTCGGCGGTTCAAGCCCGCCTCCTGGCATACGTTTCAGCCTCACCCCTCGTTAGTTTGTACTAATAGCTCCCCAAAGGATAATTTTTTTGTTTCTGAAATTCGCTCGATTGTTTTCGTAGCAGGCAGCTTTTCTAGGGCGTGAGATCTAAATGAATCGGGCAAACCGCTCCACCTAAACACCCACAAAAAATGAGAGGAAAAGCCATCGAAAGCTATGCACAGCAAGTATTCTGATGGTATGTGCACAACTCCGTCACTGACCGAAATCGAAGACAGCGAATTCGACGCACTGAAGACGCGCATCGAATCACGACCTCGTCTGTGCGGTTATTACATACTTGGACTCGTGTCGATTCGTGAATTCCGTGACTCCAACGCAACACAAGAATCGATCCTCGAACACGTCATCAACTACTTTGACGACGATCCAACAGAACCCGATCCGAACTTCGTGTCGGACCACGGATGGGTCGATTATGAAACTGACCATGATCGTGCACGAGCCCATGCAATTGAATCGTTAGTTGGTGGTTCGCAAATCGGACACACTCGCCACACAATGACGGAACTACAGGCCGCAAAGGCCTTTGACGAATTTCTCAACCTATGCGGCCCAAACCCACGCTTCTATATCGGTATGGGAATCGGTGATCGCAAGTATGTGTTCCAGTATGGTGTCCTAATTGTCGCGAACAGTCGTGGCGGTATGCTGTGGGTCGTGGAAAGTGATTGACGAAACAGGGCACATAACAAAGTCGCTGGCGGCGACCCGGTGATGGTAACCGTTGCCTAACCAGAATATTTGCATGACCCGCAACTACTCAACGGAAATAGGTGTTTTTGGGGTTTATCGATACTGATGTACCGTTACGACGTATTTCAGCGCAACGACGACTCTAGCTAACTCAGTCGACAGATCTGGCGCAAGGTATCAAACATTAGAATTAAGTATGAAAATAGTTCAAACTGATGAAGCCAATGAGCTAGCCGAAACCCTTTACTCATGCAATTATCTCTCAGGTAATTGCGCGGATGACTAGCTCACTTAATACTAAGAGGTACGTGACTAGAAAGTGACTAGAGGTAACTGTGAACACCAAGAAAAATTTTCAGTTGCTGGCATACAGCTTCATTACTTGGCTCAGTTTTTACATGATTGGACTTCCCGACTATTACCAGCGGTGGTACTTTTGGGCAAAAATTATGATTTGTGTTTTTGTTACACTTATTTACTTTCCAATTACGCAATACACTCTCAAAAAGTATTGGATTGATGGCAAGCATTTGGTCAACTCGTGTTGGCTGGCCCTATACCTAACACTACCGCTGTTTGTGTATGACTATCTGCTGCTAGCCGTTTACAAGGAACTTGGAATTGGATTTGTTATTCCATACTGGTATTTGACATTCTTTTACTTCTCTTTCTGGATTCAATTTCCTCTTATCGGTTGGTGGATGCAACGCACCCAAACGCAGAGCTTGGAAGCAAGCAGTAGCGGTTTAACATAACGCAGGAGTGGACAGAATCAGTAATCTGGATGTTGATACAAAAGACAACTGGCCACCACTCAGTTTCACTACCATCCAGATTTTTTGGGAAGGCGACGACTTGAATGATGGCCTGCCACAGCTGGGGCGATCGCATCTTGAAGAACCGCTGCATTCTTCTGATCTTATTCCGCTCAACTACCCCAGTCATGGGCGTTGATTGGCCAGGGCTGTTGATATCTGATCAGAGAGCGTCATGGGGTCATAGGGCTTCGCGATAACCGAGGAGACATTGAGCTGGCTAAATTGCCGCTGCTCACTCGATTGGGCCTTCGCGGTCAAGATAA
>ERZ1740058.1393-NODE-1393-length-11611-cov-13.576843_pt1 | contig 11611 bp, 3 predicted proteins | sample MGYA00581745_ERZ1740058 | MGnify/ENA primary metagenome ERZ1740058 (study PRJEB43018, sample SAMN04849742) | marine metagenome | isolation source: floating plastic debris | place: Pacific Ocean | collected 2008-08-30 | study: EMG produced TPA metagenomics... | reverse complement strand
CACACTATACACTATAAATGGCCAGATGTCCAGTATTTAAATAAAGCTCCACAAGGAGCGGGACCTGATTGAGGACCAACACATTGGCCAGCTCTTTCAAACCATAAATAAATGTAAGGAAAATTAAGGCCTGTTAGGCACAGTCAAGCCTATATGTGAATAACAACTTATGCTCAATTAGCCCAGTATTATAATCTCATGCTGAATGTGTCACATTTACATTGCATTTACATTTAGACCCATCGTAATTTGACATTTTCATTTATTCGCAGTTTCTGCTTCCGAAGCAGATTGCCATTTCAATCGCATTTGCATTTTGTACACACCAAAAAGTACACATTTTGCTGCATTTGCATTTGTAGCATGTACAACTTTTTGTCATTTTCCCTGCATTTGCATTTATTAGCCTGCCTAAAACCTAAACTTTGCACTCGCATTTGCATTTTTCATTTTTTAGAATAGCTCCACTTTATTCGCATTTGCATTTACGGCTAAGGTTTTCTCGCATTTTCAATTTCATGGAAATTTGCAAATGTAAATGCAAATTCAATGCAAATGCAAATGCCATTTTTAAATGGCCCCATGACTGGAGTACACCAAAGTTTATAGTGGAGCATGGGGCGGAACTGGAAGGGTGGAATAAATTTATAAGGAGATTTGAGATTGCAGTTATTGGAGCTGGGCTTAGAAACAACAGTGACACTGGTGTAACCACAAGAACCAAGGGAAAGGATGACGCTCAGAAGAAGTTTGAGATAGAACAAAGGAAGGCAGCGTTGTTGTTGGATAGTATGGGTGAGGTAGGAATGGATATATTTGATACTTGGAATATGGATGTGGAGAGAATGCAGTACGAGGAACTGAAATTTGAGTTCGCAGCACATTTTCAAGAAAAAGAGAACATTGTAGCTACCAGGCATCGGTATTTGAGTATAGAACAGGGGTCAGAGGAAAGAGTTGATAAGTTTATAGAAAGGGTTGAGAGGTCGGCTAGGACGTGTAGATGGGGGCCTCTGGAGGATGCCCTGATAGTGCAGATAGTCATAAAAGGGATCCACAATGATAAACTTAGAGCTGAGCTGTTGGGAAAGAAGAACTTGGATGCAGGAAAAGTGAGGTCAGTGTGCATGCGATTTGAGTCAGCCAAAACAGCAGCCAATATAATTTCCAAAGATGGTGATAGCAGTAGGACAGCAAAGCCTGAAGTAGATAGAGTTGAGGAAGATCAGAGCGATGAGTTACAGGAGGAACAATTCTCTATTGATCGCGTTGGTTACAACCGGGGCGGTTTTGGAAGAGGGAATAATAACTATAGAGGTCGAGGTGGATATAGAGGAAGAGGGGGCCCAGGTAGAGGTAGAGGCAGAGGTAGAGGTTGCTTCATATGTAATAGTCAGGACCATATGATGCGAGAGTGCCCAAATGCATATAAAGAGAAGAAAGGCCCAAAATTTGGTAGTTGTTATGAATGTGGGGGACCACATTTCATGAGGGAGTGTCCGAAGTTGAAGGATAGAGGTAGTGGAGAGCAACAAAACACCAAAGGACGTGTCAATGCAGTGAGTGGATATTCGAGTGATTCGGAGGAGTCTTTATGACGGTTAAGGCGACGGAGAGGAATGGATAATGATTTTGAGATAGAACTAAAGTGTGGCAAGAAGAATATAAGATTTTTAGTGGATACGGGAGCTGATGTGTCAGTGATAACTATGAAAACAGCCGAACGTTTAGGAGGTAAGATAGTGGAGACAAAGAGACTGTTCACAGGGGCAGATGGGAGTATGTTACAGGTGGTTGGCAAGATGAGAATAGACCTGATTTCGGCATGGGGGCAGAAGGTGTCGAGCACAGTGTATGTGATGAAAGGAGCTAGGAATAATCTACTAGGTAAGCCTGAAGTGAGGAAATTTAACATAGTGAAGACGGTCCGAGTGGTGAAGGAGGAGATACAGAGTAAACACCCTAAGTTATTCGGTGAACTTGGTGTTTTACCGGACGTATTTAAAATTAATCTCAAAGAAGATGCTGTTCCACTGTGCTTGTGTGTGCCAAGGAGAGTGCCGATAGGACTGAGAGAAGCTACAAAGCGTGAGTTGGAGAGGATGGAGAAGTTAGGGGTGATAGAAAAGGTGGAGCATCCAACATCATGGTGTTCCGGTATGGTCGTAGCACCAAAATCAAACGGAAAGGTGCGATTGTGTGTGGATTTAACACAGTTGAATAAGAGTGTAAGGAGAGAACATTTTCCACTACCCAGGTTGGAGGATACGATTGCGTCACTGGAAGGGAGCAAATATTTTAGCAAGATGGATGCCAATTCAGGGTTCTGGCAGATCAGGCTAGATAAGGATTCGCGAGAGTATACAACATTCATTACTCCTTTCGGGAGGTATCAGTATTGCAAAATGCCTTTCGGAATATCTGCAGCGCCTGAGTTTTTTCAGAGGCAGATGTGTAAGATTCTGGGTGATAGCAAGGGAGTGGTCTGTATGATGGACGATATACTAGTAGTGGGAAACACAAAGGAAGAGCATGATAGGAGATTGGAGGAAGTATTGAATAAATTGGAGTGCTCAGGAATGACTTTGAACAAGGATAAATGTGAGTTCGGAGTGAAGGAAGTCAAGTTCCTAGGTCATATTCTTAGCGGGGATGGGATCAAGGTTGATCCGGAGAAGGAGAGAGCTATAAAGGATATGGCTGCGCCTAAAGACTTGGCGGCGTTGAAACGATTCCTGGCGATGGTGAATTATTTGGGTAGGTTCAGCCCTCTGTTGTCAGAGATAGAGGTCCCGTTACGCGAGCTGGAGCGGAATAAGAATGACTGGTGTTGGACGTATAGGCAACAAGAGAGCTTCGATAGGGTAAAGGAGGTTATCATTAGATCACCGGTGTTGGCTTTGTTTGATTATGAGAGGAGACATAGGGTCACTGCAGATGCAAGTGCCCATTCCTTAGGAGCGGCTTTAATGCAGGAGAATGATATGGGAGAGTGGCAGCCAGTTGTGTATGCGTCAAGGAGAATGACAGATACGGAACGCAGGTATGGGCAGATAGAGAAGGAGGCGTTAGCAATAACATGGGCATGTGAGAAATTTGATTTTTACCTGGTGGGAAGGATGTTTGAGATAGAGACGGACCATAAGCCTTTGATTCCCTTGCTGGGCAGTAGAGATTTGTCAGACCTGCCTTTGAGGGTTCAGCGGTTTAAGATGAGATTGATGAGGTATCAATACGACATCTTTCATACCCCAGGGAAGGGGATGTTTGTGGCTGATCTGCTGTCGAGGCCTCCTGACGCGAAGGAAATGGTGAAAATACAGAGGGTGGAACGACATGCGCAAATATATGTCAACGCTATTTCAGATGTTAATTTGGAGGCGGTGAAGGAGGCAGCAGAGAAGGATACGGAGTACCAGGACATAGTAAGAGGAATAGGAGGTGATTGGCCGGAACGGATCTCTGCAGAAGGAAGGAAGGTCAGAGCAAACATCGATAACTTGAGTATAGTAGACGGATTGGTGATGTTGAATACCAGGATATACATTCCTTTAGAACTAAGAGCTGAGGTTCTCAGGAAGTTACATAGTGGACACCAGGGGATAGTAAAGACGACCAGGCGGGCCAGAGAATCGGTGTGGTGGCCGTCTATTAACAAGGAGATTCAGGATATGATTGAAGGTTGCAATACTTGTATCAAACATCAGCGGATGCAGTACAAAACGATGAAGACAGGTACATTGCCAGATACAGCGTGGGAGATGATAGGGACGGATTTGTTTGAGTTTGAGGGACAATGGTACGCATTGTTCATTGATTATTTCTCTAGATGGATAGAAGTGGCAGATATGAGGAGTCAGACTGGGGAACACTTAGTACGGAAGTTCCGTCCGTTATTAGCGAGGTATGGTGCTCCTAAAGTGATCAGGTCCGATAACGGTCCCTGCTACATATCACAAGAGTGGAAAGGATTGATGGAGGAATATGCGATAGATCACCAGACTAGCAGCCCACATTATCACCAGAGCAACGGTATGGCCGAGAGAGGAGTAGAGACGATTAAGATGATGTGGAGGAAAGAGAAGGATAAGACAAAGGCACTTCTAGCCTACAGAACGACGCCTCTAGAAAGTCTCTACCGACCAGATGAATTGATGATGGGTAGGAAGTTGAGGAATGAAATCCCGGCTGTGGGCGCTGGCCTGGAAAAAGAGAGCAATTTCAAGGAGAGGGACAGACGACTGAAATTGAGACAGAAACAGGACTATGATCGAAGTCACCGGGCCAGAGTGATGGATGACCTAGCAGATGGAGACACTGTGTGGGTCAAAGTGAGTCATAAGGATGCTAGTAGGCCAGGGGTGGTAAGATATAAGGCAGAAGAGCCTGACAGTTACTGGGTGGAAGTCCAAGGTAGATTGCTGAGAAGGTCGAGGGCACATATACGGAGGAGGACAAGAGAGACAGAGAGAACAGAAAGTGGGGCAGAGGATAATAGTGAGAACCAAGCAAGTAAGGTTAGTAAACCCAAAGTGAGTGAGAATATGCATGAGAGTGGGTCAGTGATAGGGGTGAGAGAGTCTGGTAGGGTGCGGAAAAAGAAAGTTGATCCCGAGTATGTATATTACTAATGCTACTTTTTCTGATTTCAGAATTGATAGTGATAGTGAGGAGGCGATTTCAGAGGTGATAGTAGATAGATAGAGAAGATGGAACCGGTATACATCATTGGCAATAGCATAGTAGAGTATCTAGAGGTAGAAGGAACCACAAAAGTGTGCCGGGGAGGAGCAACCCTCCACAGACTTAAGCCGGAGATAGAGAGAAGGGACGGAGTGAAGTTGATAGTTGCAGGGATACCGGATCTGTTCGAAAGAGGGAGTTCCGTTGTAGTTGGGCCGCTAGTTGATATTTTTGAGAAAGACCTGGAGGTGGTATCTGCTATGCCTGGGGTGGTACTTTGCCCTATATACCCCGTCAGGTCGATGGTGCAGCGGCAGTGGGGCATCATTTTAAGGCTTAATCACCTTATATGTCGCCTCAATGCAAGAAAAGGTGAAGGAACTCCTGCTACCACAACGAAAGTAATAGGCAGACAGAGGGATGGGGCACCGTTCTTCAATGCAGCTCGCTTGAGGGACGAGGCCCATCCAGGGAGAGAGTTGGCAGAGGAGATGTCGGGGATGTTGAAGGAGTGGTTAGATAGAAGAAGGAGACGAACAGATCTGAGAGATAGGATAGGGAGAAGGACGGAAAATGAGAGAGCGGATGAAGAACAACAGGAGGTGGCGCTTGACATTTTGGTGAATAGAGAAGATTGCAGGTTGGTGACAGAAGATGAAAGAGAGGGCATGGAGGTAGACGAAGACTATGAAGAGGCTATGGAACGCTTGGAGCGAGAAGAGAATGGAAAGAGAAGAGCAGCCAGGAGAGAGCGTCAAGAGCGAGAGGATGAGATCCGGGACAGAATAGAGCAGCAACTGCAGAGAGAGCTGAGGGAGAATGAGGAAAGATACAGAAGACAGTTGGATGACATCAGGAGAGAGAGAGACACTCAAGAAGATAGATTGAGAGCCAGACGACGAGACACCGAGAGACGAGAAGAACAACAGAGGAGAGGGAGAGAGCAGGATAGGAGAGACAGAGAAGAGGAGCCCCGGATGAGGTGTGCAGATGTCCGAAAGGATGTTACCAGACGGAGAGATTACATTTAAGCAGACAGGCATTTGATAGTAGTGGGGAGAATGAGAGACCGATAGTGAAGGGAGTTAAGAAAGCGATAGTGAAGGGAGTAATGTAAGGAGAGAGCGATAGCAAAGGATCTGGGTAGAGCTGGAAAGAAAGGAAAGGATAAAGAAGGGGAGATGTAGTGTAGTCCGAAGTATAGTCACCAAGGTCAAGGTGACTTCTAGAGATTACCTACTGCTGATAGGATGGGGAGATTCCGGGCTGCGCAAAGGAGATGCGCACAGGACACGTGGAGACGAAGGAGTACAGAATTACAGCTGAAGATACCAGAGACTACTAGGAGACCCGATAGACCGTTAACTGGTGAGTACACATCACTATATGGTGTCAGGAGTAAAAGTGAGAGACAGGTGTCAGTTAAGCATTGTGATAGAGGCGGTTGGTGGTCTGAAATAAGAAGTTTGGTATAGTTCCTTTGGTATTTGTGACGTCATAGTAGTGGCGCGATAGTTGAGATTTGTGGTGAGTGACTATCAGGAATATGGATAGTAAATTTGGAAAGGGTGTGAGTACACCAAAGTTTATAGTGGAGCATGGGGCGGAACTGGAAGGGTGGAATAAATTTATAAGGAGATTTGAGATTGCAGTTATTGGAGCTGGGCTTAGAAACAACAGTGACACTGGTGTAACCACAAGAACCAAGGGAAAGGATGACGCTCAGAAGAAGTTTGAGATAGAACAAAGGAAGGCAGCGTTGTTGTTGGATAGTATGGGTGAGGTAGGAATGGATATATTTGATACTTGGAATATGGATGTGGAGAGAATGCAGTACGAGGAACTGAAATTTGAGTTCGCAGCACATTTTCAAGAAAAAGAGAACATTGTAGCTACCAGGCATCGGTATTTGAGTATAGAACAGGGGTCAGAGGAAAGAGTTGATAAGTTTATAGAAAGGGTTGAGAGGTCGGCTAGGACGTGTAGATGGGGGCCTCTGGAGGATGCCCTGATAGTGCAGATAGTCATAAAAGGGATCCACAATGATAAACTTAGAGCTGAGCTGTTGGGAAAGAAGAACTTGGATGCAGGAAAAGTGAGGTCAGTGTGCATGCGATTTGAGTCAGCCAAAACAGCAGCCAATATAATTTCCAAAGATGGTGATAGCAGTAGGACAGCAAAGCCTGAAGTAGATAGAGTTGAGGAAGATCAGAGCGATGAGTTACAGGAGGAACAATTCTCTATTGATCGCGTTGGTTACAACCGGGGCGGTTTTGGAAGAGGGAATAATAACTATAGAGGTCGAGGTGGATATAGAGGAAGAGGGGGCCCAGGTAGAGGTAGAGGCAGAGGTAGAGGTTGCTTCATATGTAATAGTCAGGACCATATGATGCGAGAGTGCCCAAATGCATATAAAGAGAAGAAAGGCCCAAAATTTGGTAGTTGTTATGAATGTGGGGGACCACATTTCATGAGGGAGTGTCCGAAGTTGAAGGATAGAGGTAGTGGAGAGCAACAAAACACCAAAGGACGTGTCAATGCAGTGAGTGGATATTCGAGTGATTCGGAGGAGTCTTTATGACGGTTAAGGCGACGGAGAGGAATGGATAATGATTTTGAGATAGAACTAAAGTGTGGCAAGAAGAATATAAGATTTTTAGTGGATACGGGAGCTGATGTGTCAGTGATAACTATGAAAACAGCCGAACGTTTAGGAGGTAAGATAGTGGAGACAAAGAGACTGTTCACAGGGGCAGATGGGAGTATGTTACAGGTGGTTGGCAAGATGAGAATAGACCTGATTTCGGCATGGGGGCAGAAGGTGTCGAGCACAGTGTATGTGATGAAAGGAGCTAGGAATAATCTACTAGGTAAGCCTGAAGTGAGGAAATTTAACATAGTGAAGACGGTCCGAGTGGTGAAGGAGGAGATACAGAGTAAACACCCTAAGTTATTCGGTGAACTTGGTGTTTTACCGGACGTATTTAAAATTAATCTCAAAGAAGATGCTGTTCCACTGTGCTTGTGTGTGCCAAGGAGAGTGCCGATAGGACTGAGAGAAGCTACAAAGCGTGAGTTGGAGAGGATGGAGAAGTTAGGGGTGATAGAAAAGGTGGAGCATCCAACATCATGGTGTTCCGGTATGGTCGTAGCACCAAAATCAAACGGAAAGGTGCGATTGTGTGTGGATTTAACACAGTTGAATAAGAGTGTAAGGAGAGAACATTTTCCACTACCCAGGTTGGAGGATACGATTGCGTCACTGGAAGGGAGCAAATATTTTAGCAAGATGGATGCCAATTCAGGGTTCTGGCAGATCAGGCTAGATAAGGATTCGCGAGAGTATACAACATTCATTACTCCTTTCGGGAGGTATCAGTATTGCAAAATGCCTTTCGGAATATCTGCAGCGCCTGAGTTTTTTCAGAGGCAGATGTGTAAGATTCTGGGTGATAGCAAGGGAGTGGTCTGTATGATGGACGATATACTAGTAGTGGGAAACACAAAGGAAGAGCATGATAGGAGATTGGAGGAAGTATTGAATAAATTGGAGTGCTCAGGAATGACTTTGAACAAGGATAAATGTGAGTTCGGAGTGAAGGAAGTCAAGTTCCTAGGTCATATTCTTAGCGGGGATGGGATCAAGGTTGATCCGGAGAAGGAGAGAGCTATAAAGGATATGGCTGCGCCTAAAGACTTGGCGGCGTTGAAACGATTCCTGGCGATGGTGAATTATTTGGGTAGGTTCAGCCCTCTGTTGTCAGAGATAGAGGTCCCGTTACGCGAGCTGGAGCGGAATAAGAATGACTGGTGTTGGACGTATAGGCAACAAGAGAGCTTCGATAGGGTAAAGGAGGTTATCATTAGATCACCGGTGTTGGCTTTGTTTGATTATGAGAGGAGACATAGGGTCACTGCAGATGCAAGTGCCCATTCCTTAGGAGCGGCTTTAATGCAGGAGAATGATATGGGAGAGTGGCAGCCAGTTGTGTATGCGTCAAGGAGAATGACAGATACGGAACGCAGGTATGGGCAGATAGAGAAGGAGGCGTTAGCAATAACATGGGCATGTGAGAAATTTGATTTTTACCTGGTGGGAAGGATGTTTGAGATAGAGACGGACCATAAGCCTTTGATTCCCTTGCTGGGCAGTAGAGATTTGTCAGACCTGCCTTTGAGGGTTCAGCGGTTTAAGATGAGATTGATGAGGTATCAATACGACATCTTTCATACCCCAGGGAAGGGGATGTTTGTGGCTGATCTGCTGTCGAGGCCTCCTGACGCGAAGGAAATGGTGAAAATACAGAGGGTGGAACGACATGCGCAAATATATGTCAACGCTATTTCAGATGTTAATTTGGAGGCGGTGAAGGAGGCAGCAGAGAAGGATACGGAGTACCAGGACATAGTAAGAGGAATAGGAGGTGATTGGCCGGAACGGATCTCTGCAGAAGGAAGGAAGGTCAGAGCAAACATCGATAACTTGAGTATAGTAGACGGATTGGTGATGTTGAATACCAGGATATACATTCCTTTAGAACTAAGAGCTGAGGTTCTCAGGAAGTTACATAGTGGACACCAGGGGATAGTAAAGACGACCAGGCGGGCCAGAGAATCGGTGTGGTGGCCGTCTATTAACAAGGAGATTCAGGATATGATTGAAGGTTGCAATACTTGTATCAAACATCAGCGGATGCAGTACAAAACGATGAAGACAGGTACATTGCCAGATACAGCGTGGGAGATGATAGGGACGGATTTGTTTGAGTTTGAGGGACAATGGTACGCATTGTTCATTGATTATTTCTCTAGATGGATAGAAGTGGCAGATATGAGGAGTCAGACTGGGGAACACTTAGTACGGAAGTTCCGTCCGTTATTAGCGAGGTATGGTGCTCCTAAAGTGATCAGGTCCGATAACGGTCCCTGCTACATATCACAAGAGTGGAAAGGATTGATGGAGGAATATGCGATAGATCACCAGACTAGCAGCCCACATTATCACCAGAGCAACGGTATGGCCGAGAGAGGAGTAGAGACGATTAAGATGATGTGGAGGAAAGAGAAGGATAAGACAAAGGCACTTCTAGCCTACAGAACGACGCCTCTAGAAAGTCTCTACCGACCAGATGAATTGATGATGGGTAGGAAGTTGAGGAATGAAATCCCGGCTGTGGGCGCTGGCCTGGAAAAAGAGAGCAATTTCAAGGAGAGGGACAGACGACTGAAATTGAGACAGAAACAGGACTATGATCGAAGTCACCGGGCCAGAGTGATGGATGACCTAGCAGATGGAGACACTGTGTGGGTCAAAGTGAGTCATAAGGATGCTAGTAGGCCAGGGGTGGTAAGATATAAGGCAGAAGAGCCTGACAGTTACTGGGTGGAAGTCCAAGGTAGATTGCTGAGAAGGTCGAGGGCACATATACGGAGGAGGACAAGAGAGACAGAGAGAACAGAAAGTGGGGCAGAGGATAATAGTGAGAACCAAGCAAGTAAGGTTAGTAAACCCAAAGTGAGTGAGAATATGCATGAGAGTGGGTCAGTGATAGGGGTGAGAGAGTCTGGTAGGGTGCGGAAAAAGAAAGTTGATCCCGAGTATGTATATTACTAATGCTACTTTTTCTGATTTCAGAATTGATAGTGATAGTGAGGAGGCGATTTCAGAGGTGATAGTAGATAGATAGAGAAGATGGAACCGGTATACATCATTGGCAATAGCATAGTAGAGTATCTAGAGGTAGAAGGAACCACAAAAGTGTGCCGGGGAGGAGCAACCCTCCACAGACTTAAGCCGGAGATAGAGAGAAGGGACGGAGTGAAGTTGATAGTTGCAGGGATACCGGATCTGTTCGAAAGAGGGAGTTCCGTTGTAGTTGGGCCGCTAGTTGATATTTTTGAGAAAGACCTGGAGGTGGTATCTGCTATGCCTGGGGTGGTACTTTGCCCTATATACCCCGTCAGGTCGATGGTGCAGCGGCAGTGGGGCATCATTTTAAGGCTTAATCACCTTATATGTCGCCTCAATGCAAGAAAAGGTGAAGGAACTCCTGCTACCACAACGAAAGTAATAGGCAGACAGAGGGATGGGGCACCGTTCTTCAATGCAGCTCGCTTGAGGGACGAGGCCCATCCAGGGAGAGAGTTGGCAGAGGAGATGTCGGGGATGTTGAAGGAGTGGTTAGATAGAAGAAGGAGACGAACAGATCTGAGAGATAGGATAGGGAGAAGGACGGAAAATGAGAGAGCGGATGAAGAACAACAGGAGGTGGCGCTTGACATTTTGGTGAATAGAGAAGATTGCAGGTTGGTGACAGAAGATGAAAGAGAGGGCATGGAGGTAGACGAAGACTATGAAGAGGCTATGGAACGCTTGGAGCGAGAAGAGAATGGAAAGAGAAGAGCAGCCAGGAGAGAGCGTCAAGAGCGAGAGGATGAGATCCGGGACAGAATAGAGCAGCAACTGCAGAGAGAGCTGAGGGAGAATGAGGAAAGATACAGAAGACAGTTGGATGACATCAGGAGAGAGAGAGACACTCAAGAAGATAGATTGAGAGCCAGACGACGAGACACCGAGAGACGAGAAGAACAACAGAGGAGAGGGAGAGAGCAGGATAGGAGAGACAGAGAAGAGGAGCCCCGGATGAGGTGTGCAGATGTCCGAAAGGATGTTACCAGACGGAGAGATTACATTTAAGCAGACAGGCATTTGATAGTAGTGGGGAGAATGAGAGACCGATAGTGAAGGGAGTTAAGAAAGCGATAGTGAAGGGAGTAATGTAAGGAGAGAGCGATAGCAAAGGATCTGGGTAGAGCTGGAAAGAAAGGAAAGGATAAAGAAGGGGAGATGTAGTGTAGTCCGAAGTATAGTCACCAAGGTCAAGGTGACTTCTAGAGATTACCTACTGCTGATAGGATGGGGAGATTC
>ERZ1740058.1391-NODE-1391-length-11624-cov-5.349555_pt1 | contig 11624 bp, 11 predicted proteins | sample MGYA00581745_ERZ1740058 | MGnify/ENA primary metagenome ERZ1740058 (study PRJEB43018, sample SAMN04849742) | marine metagenome | isolation source: floating plastic debris | place: Pacific Ocean | collected 2008-08-30 | study: EMG produced TPA metagenomics... | reverse complement strand
TACAGTGATCGCCATAGTAGCTATCGTTCGGGGAAACCTGCAAGAGACGGCGTGACAGTTGACATTTCTGAAGGAAGCTTACAAGGAACTGGACAAATTTGCTTTTATGGAAAGCGAGATATTGAACTTCTCTTTGCCAACTGTTGGAGGCTACTTAGCCTTCAGCATTTTGAATTAGTAGAGCAGGTGGAGCCAAAATATTTAGTTCATGCTGAATGGCGTTCAATTGCCCAGAAGATTGATGCTGAATCAAGAGATTAGTATAAGAAGGGCTACAACTCATGATATTCAAAGAGTCTTTGCGTGGCGTAATGATCCTTGGATTGTTTCTTTAAGCAATAGCAAACGCGCAGTTACTTGGGAAGAACATAAGAAGTGGTTTCTAAATGTAATCAACAATGATAAGAACCTACTGTTGCTTATAGAATTAGATCAGGAAGGAATAGGAACAGTTCGATTTGACTTAGAGAATTCCCAACAAGCTACTGTTACCATATATCTTTTACCCTCGTATGTAGGTAGAGGTATAGGAACAAAAGTTTTAATAATAGCATGTGACGTCGCCTTCAAACATTGGAAATGCCTTCGGTCAATATGTGCAGCTATTCTTAAGAATAATTTGCGCTCAATTCGAGTTTTTTCAAAAGTTGGGTTTTCAGTCAACTTCAGGAACAACGAATTAGTTACGATGAAGTTATATCGCCAGAAGTGGGAAAGCGTAAATCATGGGTCAAACTGACTGGAAAGCTGACAACGAAAGAACTATCAAGCACTTCTCTGAACTTGTTGATCGACATGAATTTCACTGCAACTCAGTTGATTGGAGAAGTAAGAAGTCTCAAGAACTTCGGTTTGAAATTTTGAATGCTGTCGGGCCTTTAGATGAAAAAAAAATATTAGATGTAGGATGTGGTTTAGCAGACTTTTATAAGTATCTGAACCATCTTAATTTAGCTGTTCATTACACAGGTTGCGACATTACACCTTCAATGATTCGGTATGCGAGGCAAAGGCTCCCTCACATTGAACTAGAGGTGCGAGATTTAGCTCAAGAAGAGAACCTAAGTCCTGAATTTGACTACGTTTTCGCCAGTGGAATTTTCTACTTGAGGCAGAAAGAATCAATAATATACTTAGAGCAGATGGCTCGTCAGATGTTTTCCCTGTGTCGCCACGGTGTTGCATTTAACAGTTTAAGCATTTACGCTCCTGATAGAGAAGCACACGAATTTTACGCGGATCCGTCAGAAGTTCTTAAAGTTTGCCTCAACATCACACCTTGGGTAACAATTCGGCATGATTATTTGCCACACGATTTCACAGTGTATCTTTACAGAAGAGACTAGCTATGATTGTCACGATTAGTCAGCCTCGTTATCTCCCATGGTTAGGTTACTTTCATAGGGTTGCAGTTAGTGATTTATTTATTTACTTAGATACAGTTCAATATACACCCCGCGACTGGGAAAACAGCTATAAAGTTAAAACTGATCGAGGTTGGACATGGTCGACAGTTCCTGTCAAAGCAGCATATCGAGCTTTAATTCCCGAAGTTAAGGTAGATAACGAACAAGCCTGGCAAGATAAGCACTGGAAGACCATTCAAACCTATTACGGTGGTGCTCCCTATTTCCATGAGTACTCTAGAGAATTGTCAGCATTGTATAATGGGAAATCATGGTTTCGATTGACCGATCTAAATCAGCAATATGCAAAACTAATGTGTAATTTCTTAGGTTTGAAAGCAACTCAATTCATGAGAGCCTCTGAAATGACCGCTTCAGGTAAGGGTTCACAACTAATCCTAGACCTATGCAAGGAAGTCGGTGCAACTGTGTATTTGTCAGGGGCAGAAGGCCAAAATTATTTGGATGAATTAGCCTTTAGAGACGCTGGAATTCAAATAATTTACCAGAGGTATAACCACCCTATTTATCCACAGCGATACGGTCAGTTTGAACCTTACATGGGAGTCATTGATCTCTTATTCAATTGTGGCGATCGCAGCTCAAAGACCATTATGGACGGGCAGAGCAGGATTAGGTCATGAATGTTCTAGTTATTGCTGCTCATCCCGATGATGAGATTCTTGGGTGCGGCGGAACGATGGCGAAACACTGCCAAGAAGGTGAAGATGTTCATGTTCTGATTCTGGCGGAAGGGACAACCAGTCGAGCGACCAGTCGCGCCCCCGAGCAATGGCAATCTGAACTCAATGCCCTCGCAATCGCTGCTAAAGAAGCCGGTCGGCTCTTGGGGACTAAAGCCGTTGAACTGCATAGCTTTCCTGATAATCGCATGGATAGCTGTGAACTGCTAGATGTGGTCAAAGTCATTGAGGCGGTCATTCAAGAGTTGCGGCCAACTGTGGTTTACACCCACCACAGTGGCGATGTCAATATTGACCATCGGCGCATTCATGATGCCGTAATAACAGCTTGCCGTCCTCAACCTCATCATCCCGTCAAGACGCTGCTGTTCTTCGAGGTGCCTTCCAGTACGGAATGGCAACCCCCCGGCTCTGCCCCTGCCTTCGCTCCCAATTGGTTTGTCGATATTTCTGCTACGTTGTCGGCCAAGATGGCAGCTCTTAAAGTCTATGAATCAGAGATGCGATCATGGCCCCATCCGCGCTCTATCAAAGCTGTCAAACATTTAGCCCACTGGCGTGGAGCAACGGTTGGTGTTTCAGCGGCAGAAGCCTTTATAGTAGGTAGAGTCCTCGCCTGAGGAACGAATTTCCTATGCATTCCATCCCTATTGGTTCGCGGGAAATCGGTGCCGAATATCCTCTGTTTATGGTTGCCGAAATTCACCGGCATGGTGACAGTTGCAGAGCTTGATGAAACCGTACGTACTGCTCACGAGGCGGGTTGCCAAGACTTGATTTTGCTTAAATGTACCTGTACGTATCCGGCTACGCCAGAGAACACTAATCTGCGTACGATTCCCCATCTGCGAGATTTGTTTGACGTGCAGGTCGGCTTGTCCGATCACACCATGGGCATTGGGGCTAGTGTAGCTAGTGTTACTTTGGGTGCGACCGTGATTAAAAAGCACTTTACCCTAGACGGCCAATGGAGGGGGCGATTCAACCTTTTCGATGGAATCGGAGGAAATAGCACAGCTTGTTATAGAATCTGAACGGGTCTGGCAGGCTTTAGGTCGTGTCCAGTATGGTTCGACTGTAGCTGAAAAACCTTCAAAGGTCTTTCGGCGATCGCCTTAAATCACCCAAGATATTAAGGCCTGAGAACCTTTGACCATGCAAAATCTGCGAGCTGTCCGTCCTGGTTCAGGACTATACATCCCAGGATTATGAGTTAGTTCTTAGCAAGCAAGCCAAAAATGATGTTAAAGCGGGAACGGCTTGAGACTGAAATATTGTTTTGTGGTGGGAAGAAACTTTTCAACAGTGAGAACCACTATGTTTCTGAAGTTTAGTGAGGCCGACAATGGCCTGAGATGAAACTCTTATGCTTAAGCAAAGCGATATATAGCGGTGTGCAGGCCAGTTAAGTACACCTGAGATGGAAAAGCACCATGGTGACTCGAATTGAATTTCAAAGCTGTACTTAATCAAAGCGGGCACCGCTATAGCTCATTAGGCAATGGACTGCCGTATATATTTTTGCGTTCACTGATCATGCATATCAGAACTAAAGCCCTGTTCGGTTTGTACTGCACTAATCCCAGGGAAAGAATCAGTATTAAGTTCCAGTGCTTACCTTCAATAAATTTTTGAGATCCTATGACTTCTAAATATTTATTGTGAGCGAATAAAAAAACCTCGTATGGAAGATTGGCAGAACATTTAGGAGGAGAATACATGATGATGGGCAAAATTCAGGGCAAAGTGTTAGTGTTTGCATGCCGCAGACAAACTAAATTCTTCTTTGAGGTTGCCCAAAGAACTTTTGATGGTGAAATCATCTGCTATAGCGATTGGCCAAGCGATGCAGGTGGACGCAGGTACAGCAATCTGATGCCTAGCTTCTATGAACACTATAACAATGGTGAGCGCTCTAAGCAGCTTACAGAAGAGGATATCAAACAAATTGTGTATCGCTGCCGAGTCTTGAGGGCATTATCTTACGAAAAGGCTACAAGAATGGTGCATAGTATGTACTTAACGGTCGAGAAACTAGTCGACGATCATCAGCCAGATTATTTTGTCTCGAGATCAGTTGACTACTACGTATTAGACATTCTCTGTCGAGTCTGCAAAAGATTCAATGTGGCTTCTATTACACTGATCGGCGGAAGCATCTCGAACACTATTATAGTCACACGCTACGGCGAATACAATTTTGTTAGGAAGCCTGATGAAAAAGAAGTTGAAAGAACCCTAGAGAAACTATTGGATAATGACAGTCTTATCAGTTTTGGAAAGAAAATAAAACGTTATACCTTCAAAGAGCATGCTCTAGCTTTTGCTAATTTTTGGTTTAAGAACGTTGCGTTTAAGATATTGTCACTTTTGTGCCGAGATCCTCTTAACTACAGATTCTTATCTTCATTTACATACGCAGAAGAAGGCTACCAGCATTCATTTTACAATTTTTCCTTTCCTCAGTTCAACTCAAACTGGGAGAATGAGTTAGATGAAAGCACTCGTCAAGTTTTGTATATTCCATTGTCACATATTCCAGAATGCACCACTGACTATTGGCTGGAAGATGTAAATATGATACGCGATTACGAAGAGTTCATCCTTGGACTTTGTGATCAGTTGAGTAGTCACTTTACACTTTTAATTAAAGAGCATTGGTCAATGATGGGTCGGAGAAAAGCTTCTTTTTATAATTCTCTAAAGGAAATTCCTGGCGTTATACTAGTGCCATCCGAGATCAATAACAGAAAAGTTATTCAAAAAATTGACAAGATTTTACTGGGTGTTGGGACTAGTGGAATAGAGGCTGCTCTTCGAGGTAAATGTGTAGTAACACTCGGATTGCCATTACGTCGAAAACTATTTCGTACCTATTCAATCAATCAATCAACTCGATGAGCTTCCTGACTTGATCGGCAAGCTTACTCCACAGAAGCTTTCAGTAAAAGACCAGAAAAGAATAGTTAGAAAAGCTCTAGAGACGACCATCCCTGGAAGCTTATTGCCCGATCAATCATTGGTCATTGAGAAAAATCTACAGAGGGTCAGCACAGGTCTCAGAGAGTATCTAAGCCAGGTTGATCTCGAAAGAAAATCTTTCATTTAAGGTTTAACTAAATGAGTTGTGTGACCTCGGCACATGTTTTTTGAGTTTTAGGTAAATCGGTGATAAGCAAAAACTTGACTAGCAATAGATTATTCGGAAAAGAACTCATCCGTAGTCTACTGCCTAAAAGAATAAGTCGGCATAGGATTTTGGGAGGTCCACTGAAAGGAAGGATGATCTATACTTCCTGGCATGATTACCCAAGAGCTATTCTTGGCTGGGCGGAAACAGATCTAGTTAAATGGCTTATGGATAATGTTCAACCAGGAGAAACCTGGTTGGATGTCGGGGCTTATCATGGATATACCGCGATCGCGATGAGCAACTCAGTCGGAAAGTCAGGCCGGGTTTTTGCTTTTGAACCAGACCTCACTGCCGCTAGCGCTCTCTATCAAACGAAACTAGCCAACGGCTTATCTCAAATTGTGATATTGCCTTTTGCTCTCGGAGAAAATCACAGCATCAAATTCCTCCAAGGGAGTACTTTCCGAGGTATGTTTCAGACGGAGCAGGGCTTCAGCCCAGAAAATACTTCTACTTCTCAGTTTGTAACCACTGCTCTTGATTACATTTGGGAGTCAATAGCCGATAAAAATCTGAATATATCAGGTGTCAAACTGGACGTTCAAGGATTCGAGATTAGTGTTTTAAGAGGTATGAAAATGCTTCTTAAAACACACCGACCAAAGCTGATAGTTGAGGTTCATAAGGGTGTTGATCGCGAAGAGCTCCTTCAAACACTTGAGGAGTGTGGCTACTCTCGCAAAGCTATTCCTATAGAACCTATGCCTGATGAAAATAACGCAATGTTTTATGACGACAGAAACTATGAGTTTTTCGGCCAACCTGAAAATTCTTAGAGATGTATCAACTACCTTTGAAAAATAATAAAGCTTTAAGGCCGCAATACCTCTAATTATCTCGATATGGTTGAGTCTTTAAGAAGGGTGTAGCAATACAATAGTGAGAAAGAATGGTTTCTACTACCTTCTCATGACACTTGCTGGACTTATTGGCTTCGGCAAGATTGCTTTGTATGCAAATTTTCTCAGCCCGATAGGACTTGGAGCATATTCTTTCTCTCTACTGTTGTTAGCTTACGGAATTAGTATATGCAGTCTTGGATTGTATGAGGGAGCGCTAGGCGTTTTTCCCGTATGGTATGGTCAAAACTTTGACTGTAGAGTTCAGACTACGCGAAATCAAATCTTAGGATTTCTTTGCTTTTCAGGAATCATTTTTTGCCTTTTATCCAGTGCTAGTCTGTTTTTAGACTCAATCCTTCCTTTAAATTGGCTCTCCATCCTTCTTGTCTGTGCATTTTCTAGCGTTTCGACTTTTTTTTTGGTTCTACTAGCAGATATCCGAAGCCGTTTAATGACGCTCCAGTTCGGGATATTTATGCTGGCACGGGGAGCTTTAAGTCTCATCGCAGGAAGCTTGCTTGCTCGAAGCTATGGCTACATCGGCATTTTGTCTTCAGAGATATGTATTACTCTGTTTCTGACTATAATTTTGGCTGTTATAGAAATCGAAAAAATTGGCTTTGCACGTCCTGACTTTGCTGCTCTAATACCAATATTTCGGATTGGTTTTCCTCTTATGTTGAATGGGGCAGTGACAAACACCGCATCAAGTATTGACAGGTTTTTTGTTATTGCGGCATTGGGCACAGATGCTTTTGGGCAATATTCTTTTGCAATGATAATTGCTTCAGGAGGCGCTATGTTACAGGCAATCCTTTATCAGCAGATAGGCCCAGAAATTCTTTACAAAGTTGGCCAGGGTTTGTCAGCTGCACAAATCCTTAAGAAGGTCAATCGATTTATCTTTGCACTTTTCCTTCTCGCTGTTATATGCGCATATCCTACTTTTTATGCTGCCCATCGAGTGATTCCATTATATTTTTCTGAGTATTATCAAAGCCTTTCTATCTTTCCAGTCGTTTATATAGGAGCAACCTTTTCAGCACTCAGCGTTTACGAAAATTTTGCAGTTGCACTAGGAAAGACGGAATACGTTCTAGCGTTGAACTCCTTGATAATTTGTGGAGTTGGCTTTGCATCTTATATATTCATTCAGCATGGTGTGTCCATATTGACGTTTGCTAGTGTATATGCGAGTGGGCGGCTTTTATATTTTCTCGCGACATTATTAATGGCATTTTGGGCTGTCAATCAACTGCCTAGAGGTGACGGGATATAGAATATCGAATTGTGATTCTATTTAAAAGATTATGTAATCATGTTGAAAATCTTCCTTTTTCTGGCTCGCAGCCCAATAAGGATCTTATACGCTTCTTGGGGGTTTGTTTTTACTTGCTACATATTTCTGCCGATTGAATTTGACGAAGCATGGTCTCTTGCAACCATATTCTTTGTTTTTGGATTTTTCTTTTTGTTTTCTCTAAGCTACATTTTGGGGAAGCAGTTTATTGTTAATTTACACTACTCACTCAATAAATTCAGTTTCAACTCTTCTAAGGACAAGCGTATTGACACATATACCAAAACAAAAAATTTGACTGCTCGTAATTTCTCTTTTGGTCATACCTCCTTCAAACTTGACAAATTTGTGACTTTCATTGCTTTCCTTGGGCTGATAGGGAGCGGTTTGCTTGCTATCGATTTCCTTTTTCTGAGAGGGATTGATTATAGTGAGGGTCTCTCTGCGGCAAGAGAAGTTATGCAACAGACCGTGACAGATCGAGGAGGGATACCTGTCGGTCGTCCTTGGTCAATTATTGCCAGAGCACTATCTGGTTTCGTTCCTGTTGCTGCGTTAACATCTATATTGTACTTAGAATATCTTAGAAGCCGGACGCTTTTTTGGGTCATCGTATCGTTAGGTTTCCAAATCTTTACTGATGTTCTGAGTGGTGGCAGAAACAGCATTTTTATGACGCTAATCTTTTTGGTTTCAGGCATACTTATTCGTACAAATCGCCGAAACAAGACTCTAGGTGTCAACCCACAAAAAATTCAGAAGTTTGGGAAATTGCTGCTGATCTTCACTTTTACTTTTGTGGTGTATGCGTTGTTTATTTTTATTGAGCGTGAGGGTTTACGCGGCCGTATGTTGGTTGACGCATATACGAATATGGAAATGAATTGGCACTTAAGTTTTTCGTTCAACATCAGTAGGTTTGGAGATGGTGAGAACATACTGCATCAGATTATATTAGCCTGTAACTATTTATGTATCTATATCGTCCACGGCCTCAACGAAATAAACCTACTAATTACTCAGACACCTAATTTGTCCCCAGTATATGGTCTGCACAGCTTTTATATGCCATCTCTACTTGCAAACAGACTTGGCTTCATATCGTCTGAGGTGCTACTCAATGCTTCAGAATCCATAGAAAGGAGTGGTGTGTATTTCACAGCTCTAGGAAGCTTGTATGTAGATTTTGGCTACTGGTTTTCGTTGGTTGTGTTTCTTGCTCTTGGCTTCACTACGGGAATTTGTTGGAAATCATTCAAGCTCGGCTATGGCTTGTGCTTTGAACTCATTTGTGGTTATTTACTTTTATCGGTCATAACCTCCCCGTTCTATCTGTCGATAACAACTGGCAATGGCTTTCAAGTCTTTTCAGCTTTGATTGCTTCGGTTGTAGTGATTTCGATATTTTCTATCAAGCCTGGTGTTTGAGTCAATGAATATTTTTAATCTACAGAGTTTTTTGTACGGAGGCTTAGAACAGCATGAACTCAGCGCAGCACACTTGTTGCCCAAATCCAAGAAATTTAAAGTTATCATTTTTCTCGTTAGCTTCAGAAGTAATCCAGAAAATTACTTTTTGTAGTGCAGACATATAGTAAAAAAATGCGCAAAACTCCACTTATTTCTGCCAAGCAGTTTTCAAAGAGGTTATTTCGTCTTTGCTTAAATATTGTTTTCTCAAATAACCCTTATAAGGTTTCTCAGTTAAAGATAAAGAATCGTTATCAGCTTGTTTGGATTAGCGAATATGTTGGCCGGAAAATAGCCTTAAAATCTTGGGAAAACTCGGAGTCTCGCTATTTCGAAAACAATTTAAAGGAGGGTGACGTCTGTTTAGATGTTGGAGCTAATGTCGGTTACTACACACATCTGTTCGCTTCTAAGGCTGGTCCGAGTGGGAATATTCTGGCCATTGAGCCTTTGGAACGTAATATACGTTTAATTGAATTAAATTCGACCATTAATGGAGCTAGTCAGTTTATTCAGACGGTGAGGGCAATAGTCTCTGACAAAGTAGATTCCCAAATCGACTTTTCAGATACGGCTGACTCAGCTTTTTCTTTTGTTATTAACGATTCAAATCAGCGGCGGGGTGGCTCCAATCATATTCGGCCAGGTGCAGAAATGAAGAAGATAAAATCTACAACAATTGATTTTTTGGTTGAATCCCATCATTTAGAAAGAGTTGACGTTGTAAAAATAGACGTTGAGGGATTTGAATTTAGGGTTTTAAATGGCATGAAGAGACTACTCTCCGACCCTGTCAAGAAACCCAGACTAATGATGATCGAGCTTCAGTCCAAACATCTCGAATACTACAGTTCAACCATTGGAGAAGTTTGCGATTTTCTAAATGGATATGGCTATAAGCCCAATTACATAGATTCTAAAGGTGATCTGACGGCATATGAAACTCAGCACTATGATCAGTTTCATAACGTCTTTTTTGTTGCTGTATAAAGATTCTTGTGCGTCTACATCACTCTGTGTTTCTTCTCTGTTTTGGAATTGTCAATCATATTTGAATTCAGATAAAACTGATTGTTGTTACTCTTTTTTTGAACCCATTTGCTTTGAAGTGCATTTCTCCTTTGCTCAATGATGTCAAGGATAATTATTCTTACTGAAATTTTCTTTCCCATAGAAACTTCAACAGGCTATTTACTGACTAAAATCGCGACAGGTCTTACTCAGAGATATGCCATCACAGTTGTTACAGGCAAGCCTGATGAGATAGATGCTATTTCAGAAAAGGGGGGCGGTGATTATCTCGAAGGTGTTGAGATTATTCGATGTGCTCAGGTTAGCTTCAAAAGCCAAGGTTTAGCTCAACGTTTGATCCAATCAGCACTTTCCGCAACCTCAATATTGTGGAAAGTGCTTCAAGTTTGTTGCCAAGATGATGTACTTCTTGTCGTCACAAATCCTCCACTTTTACCGTTTTCAGCTCTTATAGTGAAGCTGCTTAAAAGGTGTCGGTACGTTCTGCTTGTTCATGATGTTTACCCAGATGCTTTGAGTGTAATGAATATCATAAAGCCTTCCTCATTGGTTTACAAAATTTGGGAAAATCTCAACAGGAAGCTTTACAAATATGCTAGCCAGATCATTGTTTTGGGTAGAGATATGAGCAAGTTGCTGCAAGATAAAGGATACACTGATGAGCTAAAGGTTTGCCTGATTCATAACTGGGCAGACATTGAAACAATTTCTCCGCAACTCAAGTCAAACAATATTTTGATAAAAGAGTATTCTCTTGCAAATAAGTTTGTCTTTTTGTATGCGGGTAATATGGGACGAACACATGGAATTGAGACTCTCGCTGAAGTTGTAAATATCCTCAAGCATAAGCAATCTCTGCACTTTATTTTTATAGGGTTTGGCGCTAAGAAGTCCTGGTTGGAGGATTATAAGTCCAAGCATCAGCTAAATAACGTCAGCATTTTTTCGATGACGCGACCCCGCTCAGAACAAGTCATTTCTCTTAATGCGTGCGATGTTGCTGTCATTGCCTTTTCCCCTGGCATGTCGGGTATTTCTGTGCCTAGTAGGATGTATAACCATATGGCTGCAGGGAGGCCAATCATCGCCTTAGCTGACAGGTCTTCAGAACTGGCTATGGTTATCGAAGAAGAAAAGATCGGATGGGTCGTTCCTCCAAATGATTTTGAACGCCTTCTGGCGGTAATTGAATTTGCTCAAGCACATCCTGAGATTTGTGCTGCGATGGGCGCAAGAGCTTCGTCAGCTGTAAAAAAGAAGTATACTTTAAACCACGCTCTAGTAAGATATAGTCAGCTTTTTGAGAAGCTGTTTAGTGTCTATAGATAGGAATTTGTACTATTGAAGTCTGTACTTGTTACAGGAGCTAACGGATTCATTGGAAGGAATCTAGTAGCTTTTTTAGGGCAAAAGGATATTCATGTTTCAGCAACTGTTCGAAAGCTTCCCTGTGAATTGTCAGGTGTACTGAAGATAAACGAATGCGACATCGTTCAAGTCGTGCATTGGAATGACGAGATTTTCGAGACTGATGCAATTGTGCATTTAGCTGGGCTAGCTCATAGTCTAGAGAAGAAGGCTTCTAAGCTTTGTCGGGAATTTTATGAAGTGAATGCTCGTGGGACTGCTGAACTTGTCAAAAGAGCGATCGCCGCAGGCGTAAAACATTTTATCCTT
>ERZ1740058.1390-NODE-1390-length-11639-cov-5.278056_pt1 | contig 11639 bp, 8 predicted proteins | sample MGYA00581745_ERZ1740058 | MGnify/ENA primary metagenome ERZ1740058 (study PRJEB43018, sample SAMN04849742) | marine metagenome | isolation source: floating plastic debris | place: Pacific Ocean | collected 2008-08-30 | study: EMG produced TPA metagenomics... | reverse complement strand
GCGAGCAGTCAGGAAGCCGATTAGCATTAAGCCAATTGTATGGGTGGGAAAGTGGCCTGTTAGTCCATCGTGAATGAGGCCTAAAATCAAGCCCGCGATCGCTCCTTCAACGCCATTTCGTTGAACACTCCAGGCTACAAGCCAGATCAGGAGCCAACTGGGAGTAACGCCCAATAACACCATGCCCGGCAATCGCATAGGCAATAGCAAAGTGCAGACCAATGCCGAACCACTCACCACGCAAATGTTGCGCCATCGATAGCGGCGACGTTGGGCTAAGCTGCTGGTTCTGGTCGCGGTCATGGTGCCAGTGTGTCCTCGCCATCATTAGCCGCTTCACGGTTGGGGATCAGCTCTTGTGGAGTTGCTTGTGCCTCGGGCATCGTGATGGCCTTGGGTTCAAATGGTATGACCTCGACCCACTCTACAATGCTGAGCGGCGCGGTTAATTCAACCATCACCTCGGGGGCTGGGCTCTTAGCTAGATCCAGCGCTACCACTCGACCAATGGGAATGTCTTGGGGAAAGAGCTTACTGTAGGCAGACGTGGTCACAACATCACCAACCTTGACATCAGGAATCTTGTCAAAAAATTCCATCACGACTTGCAGCCCCATCGTGCCGCGAATGTAACCGGTAGCCCGGCTGCGGCTAACTCGCGCCCCCACCTGGCTAGTGGGGTCGCTGACCAACAACACTCGACTGCTATTGGGTGATACGGCAATCACGCGACCAATCAAGCCGCCGGGGCCAGTGACAACATCGTTTAAGCTAATGCCATCTTGTTGACCACGGCTAATGACGATTTGCTGCCACCAATCTCCGGCGCTGCGACCAATAACGGCTGCGGGCTTGCCCTGGGCTAAGAGCTGGCCCTCGCCTTCAACAACTTGCCGCAGCGAGCGGTTTTGACTTTCGAGCTCTATGAGCCGCTGCTGCAATTCTTGAGCGTAGCCGGATTGTAGAATCGCTTCCCGCGAGGGGCCAGGGTGAAAAGGTCGTGTGAGCCAACGGTAAGCTTCATAAAGCACGGCACTATCATTTTGTCGCATGCCGAAAGCAGCAACGATACATAAGGCCACCAAACCGGCCTTAAGCGCGTATTGGTTCCACCAGCGCCGCAGGGCAAACATGACTACTCAAACCATCCTAAATACCGGAACTACCACTAAAGACGCGGCCCATCTGACTAAAGTTTTCAAGGACTCGCCCGGTGCCCAGGACAACACAGCTTAAAGGATCAGCGGCGACATGTACAACAATGCCTGTCTCATGGCTCAACAGGGTATCAAGCCCCTGTAATAACGCTCCACCCCCGGCCAACATAATGCCTCGATCAATAATATCGGCTGCCAGCTCCGGCGGGGTGCGCTCTAGCGCGCGCGTAACGGCTTCAACAATCACAGCTAGGGGTTCGGCCATGCTTTCGCGAATTTCGCCGGCCTTAACAGTGACAGTCCGCGGCAGACCCGATAACAAATGCAGGCCGCGCACATCCATGATGAGTTCATTATCATCGGGGCTAGGGTAAGCAGAACCGATTTTAATCTTGATTTCTTCGGCGGTACGCTCACCCACAACCAAGTTATGAACTTTTTTCAGGTACTGTGCGATCGACTCACTCAGTTCATCGCCAGCGACTCTGACCGACTCGCTCAGGACCGTGCCCTGTAAGCTCAGCACGGCGACTTCGGTGGTTCCGCCCCCGATGTCAATCACCAAGTTACCGGTGGGTTCGGCTACGGGTAAGCCAGCGCCGATCGCCGCTGCAACGGGCTCATCAATTAAATAAACGGTGCGAGCGCCGGCCTGCTGAGCGGCGTCCATCACTGCTCGCCGCTCAACGCCCGTGACCCCGCTAGGAATGCCAATCACGATGCGCGGAGAAACCAGCGTTCGACCTTCATGCACTTGCCGAATGAAATGCTTCAACATGAGTTCGGCGGTATCAAAATCAGCGATTACCCCATCCCGCAGAGGGCGCAATGCTGCGATGTTGCCAGGAGTCCGCCCCAGCATCCGCTTAGCTTCTTCCCCCACCGCCAACGGTTTCTTTTCTACCTGGTCGATGGCCACTACAGAAGGCTCTTGTAGAACTACTCCTTTACCTGAGACATAAACCAGAGTATTGGCAGTACCCAGGTCAATACCCATATCTCGGGAGAGAGAAAATCGGTCTAGCAAAGCCACGAGACTTAGCCCCCAAACAAACGAAATGGACGGTTACATGTAAAATCGCCGAACTTAATGCTAGGCCATAGATGTCTGATTGGTATGAGAACCCATGTTTTGCCGCAACACTAATTCAGGGAACGTCTGTTGCTGATTGCAATGCAGACGAGGTGGATTCTATTACGTTTCGTATCAATGCGTCTAGAGTGATGATTATTATTAGCTAAAGAATAATGAAGATTGTATCAGCGATCGCCCCCATGTTGAGCTTTTGAGCTTACTTGGCGAACCAGGGATCTCTAATCACCTGGAGAGCAGTTCAGTTAAATTTAAGGCACACTTGAGGGATGCAAATTGCTTGCGTGAGCTGACCCTCAGTAGGGTAAAACTTGAGTACAGTTGTGGCCTGCTGAGCGTGGCGTCACCCGAATGCTGTTGTCGACAGAATCAGGAGAGAGTCTAGATGAGCATCAATTCCGTAACCCTTGTTGGCCGAGCCGGACGCGACCCTGATGTGAAATATTTTGAGTCGGGCAGCGTAGTGTGCAAGTTTTCTCTAGCGGTTGATCGCCGTAGTCGTAACTCCGATCAACCGGATTGGTTCAATTTAGAGATGTGGGGGCGTACTGCTGAAGTCGCGGCGAATTACGTGCGTAAAGGCAGCTTGATTGGCGTGAGCGGTGCCCTAAAGCTCGATCAGTGGAACGATCGAGCTTCCGGAGCCCTGCGGACGTCTCCCGTCATTCGTGTTGATCGTTTAGAACTGCTAGGCTCAAAACGGGACAATGAGACCGGTCTGAATCCCAATTACGCAGACGATGAATTTTAACGACAGCCGTCACTGAGTCGGTTGTTTCGTGGCTCTAGGGCTGAATGGGTGAGTCACAGGTCGCTGTCAGTCTGCATGGGCTAAGGGAGCGGCTTGAAAATAAAGTACCCGGACAAGACTGTGGCAGGGTGGATGGGTAGCAGGGTCGGCGGGATGTTATTTAAGCGCAACTCCCTAAACCCGCTGCAAGGTTGAAGCTTGCTGAAGAGCAGCCAAGTTAGGCTGACCCGTACACAGCAAGACAGTGCGCAATTCTTCTAATAAACACTCGGCAAATAAGGCAACACTCTCTTCGGAATCATGAGCTGCTAACAAAAAGGGGTGGGCCAAGCCAACGAGATCGGCCCCCAGGGCGATCGCTTTGGCCGCTTGTAAGCCATTGCGAATGCCACCCGAAGCAATTAATGGGACTTCAGGGGCAACCGCACGAATCTCGGTAATACAATCAGCTGTGGGCAATCCCCAATCGGCAAAGGTTTGGCCTAAGCGCCGCTGCCGAGCTTCGGTAGCCCGTCCGCCTTCGACCTTTGCCCAAGAAGTGCCCCCGGCCCCCGCGACATCAATCGCGGTCACACCCGCAGCAAGTAGTTTTTGGGCCATAGTGGCCGAAATACCATTGCCCACTTCTTTGGCAATTACGGGTACGGGCAACCGTTGACATAGGGTTGCAATCTTGTTGAGCAGTCCTTTGAAATTGCGATCGCCTCGCGTTTGTACGCTCTCTTGCAGCACATTGAGGTGCAAAATCAGTGCATCCGCCTCTAGCGCTTCTACGGCTTGCTGGCATTCTGTGAGGCCGTAACCATAGTTAAGCTGGACCGCGCCTAAATTGGCCAACAGCAAGCAGTCAGGAGCGTAACGTCGAATGGCAAAGGTCTCGATAACGTCTGGGGCTTCTACGGCTACCCGTTGGGAACCCACGCCTATAGCGAAACCAAAGGTTTGAGCTGCGATTGCCAGTCGCGTATTAATCAGCCGTGCTTGCTCCGTTCCGCCGGTCATGGACGAAATCAGCAGCGGTGCCCCTAACGATTTACCAAGAAACGAACTGGTGAGGTCCAACTCATCCCAGTCGAGTTCTGGTAGGCAGCAGTGCTGAAAGCGATAGTTCTCCAACCCTGTCGTTACTTGTTGGCACTGAACATCTTGCTCTAGACAGACGCGGATGTGGTCAGCTTTGCGCTGTTGTGTCTCAGGAGCCACTGGCGCGAAATCATGGGAAATAGAAGGAGCCGTCATGGATATCAAATCTGACCAAAAAATCTCAGCATTTGCCCGTCGTCACGATGTCTCAACCCTTGCTGACAATTAGATATGGCAGCTAGATATGGCAGCAGCCTGCTCCCTCAACAGCCAGTCACCTGATATTCAAGCAACGGACTCTCCTGCAGGTCAGGAGCAGACCTATCCAGAGGTATCGCTCAGGCGAGCATCCCTTGCGGATGAAAGCGTGACGAGTGGGCAACGGGCGATCGCCCTTAACTAGGAATAACCCGCTATGGTATCTTCCCACAGGACTGGATTGTCCTTACTACTGCGGATTTAGAAGTCGAAATAAATGTACGACAAGGTTTCGCTGGGGGCGAGTTGCCAGGCCGTAAACAGCATGAGTGGTACTAAGAGCAGCTTGACGGGCCAATTGAGCTGCAGCTTTAGCTCGCGCTGAGCAAAGTAAATGAACATCATGGTCGCAACCAGCAGCCACAGCAAAATCCAGAGCTGCGTTGCCGTCATGCCCAAAGACTCGACATAGACCTTTTGGGCAAACTGTAAATCGCTATTGACGCCCCAGAGCTTTTGTAGCGCTAAGGTGTATTGGCGAGGGTCTGGCAAGCGGAAAAAGAGCCAGCTAAAAAGCACTAAGCCTTGAGTCGCCACCCAAGCCGTGACTCCTCCCCAGGGTTTGCGCCAAAACCGCTGTAGGGGTTGCCAGCTCTGAGCGATCGCTGCATTGACGCGATGGCTGACCAACGCTAAACCATGAATGCCGCCCCAGATCACAAAGCCCCAGTTATCGCCATGCCAAACCCCGGCAATCAACATGACAATCATGAGGTTGATGGCCGTTCTCGGTAACCCTTTGCGTGAGCCGCCGAGGGGAAAGTAGAGATAGTTACGTAGCCAGTCGCCAAGGGTAATGTGCCAGCGCCGCCAAAAGTCAGCAATGCTGGTCGTCATGTAAGGAAAGTCAAAGTTTTGCGGTAGGTTGATGCCCATCAACAGGGCACTGCCTCGGGCCACATCGACATAGCCGCTGAAATCGAGATAGAGCTGCAAGCCGTAGGCAAAGAGCGCGAGCCAAAGGTCCCAACTGCCTGCCCGTGGCAAATTGTCGAAGCTGAGATTAACCAGGGTGCCAATGTGGTCGGCGATTAGCACCTTTTTGACCGCGCCGATGCCGATGAGCCAGAGGCCCTCTACGGCCCAATTTAAGTTCATGCTAGGTTGGTCGGCCAGCTGCTTGGTAAAGCTATGAAACCGGGTGATCGGGCCGGAGATTAGTTTGGGGAAGTACAGTTTATACGCAGCGAACTCTACCAGACTATGGGTTGCGGGTGCGCCCCGATAGACATCAACGAGGTAGGCGATACATTCAAAGGTGAAGAAGCTGAGGCCCAGGGGAAAGGCGATCGCCAACCAACTATCAGCTGCCACCTCAGGATTAAAGCCATCTGGGACGAGCCATTTCAACCAGGTTTCTACATATTTGAAACCCAGCAACAGCAAGACATTCAGCGCTACGCCAAAAATCAGCCAGTAACGACGACGACGATACCACTGCTGCTCGGCCAGTTGCCACTGCTCGTTAGAAACGCGCCAATCGGCAGGCATTTGCAACACCCGTGCCAACCAAAAGTTAATGCCGACGAGCGCCAGCATCAGCGGCACGTAATGAACTTGCAGCGAGGTGTAAAACACAATGCTGGCGATCAATAGCAACCACAGGCGCAGCGATCGCCGCTCTAGCGCCCAATACAGTCCCACGACGCTGAGTAAAAAAAGACCATACAGAATCGAAGGTAAAGTCATGGCGTAGGACGACCAGGATTAGCAGCAGATAAATCGAGGACGCGAGGCCAGGGGATCATGGGGTCTTGCGCCAACCGCAACGATACCTGATAAGCCCCATAGCGATTCAAATGGCTGGGATCAGAGAAATAATCGTAACGGTTGGTCCACACTTCACCGAGATTACGGAAGATGAAATCAGCTTCTGTCGCTGAGTATTGCAGCATCAGTCGTTGGAACTCTTCTTCAGCGTTACTGCGATAGCTATCTAAGTACTCATCGGTCAGCGGGGTGTTGACAAAAATGACGGGAATCTCTTGCTGCTGGGTATAGTCCAACAATTGGTCAAAAGCCTCAGTTTGCTGGCCGTGCAATGCAAACTCTTCGTAGTCGCTGTCATAGGCTCCAGCGACCCGAGCATAAAGCTGGTAATAGGTGGCGGGGTTGAACCGTACGTCTAACGCGAGGAAACCATCAAAATCGATTTGGCTACCCTCGGGAATCGCCAGATCAGAGGTATTTTGGTCTCCTGTGGCCGCGTCGCTAGTCAACGTGACCGGGGCCATCAATGGCGTCAACAAGCGATCGCGGACAAAGGCTTTCAACTCGTCCCGTTCTCCATAAATGGCTGAGCGCTGACCAAGCTGATCGCTCAAAGTTTGGTCTAACGCTTGATAGCTCTCTCGCAGAGCGGCACCAATGGGTTGTGGCTCTGCTGCTATCAAATCGACCGGCTCCTCTGACTGATCGTCACTGCTGGGGGTCTTGGCTACCTCACGATTACGACGACTCAATTCGCGATATCCCTCAGAAGCGGCGATCGCATTAAACGTAATGTCGGCACGGCCACTGTTAAATGCTCTCGCCCCATCCGCCCAGATAATAATTTGCGGCAGTTGATCAGGCTCTAAGGTGCGCCGGATGATCAGATCGACGACCTGAGCCGTCGCCCCATTGATGCCAAAGTTAAAAATACTGAGTTCACCCTGCCCTAAGGCCGTCAGCTCGCGCTGCAGCGCCCCCGGATCAACGCCTCGTAACGCCCGTGAGCTGCCAATGATCAACACATCAGGGGGGCCAGACTCGGCTAAGCGTTGATGATACAGCGCCAGCTTTTCATCCATCTGCTGACTCCGAAACGAGGGATAGGGAGAATAATCCAGCAAATCAGGCGTCGGAGCGAGAGAGCGATCTGGACTGGCAATCAAGGCTTCATCATTAAACGCTGTATCCATTTCTGAGCCAGCGAAGCCAGGGTCAGCGAAGCCAGGGTCAGCGAAGTCAAGATCGGCAAGGGAGCTGTCCTTAGCGCGGGCGTGGTGATCGGATGCCTCGGTAGCGGTCTGAGGATTACCTGTGGCAGTCGTCACCACCGTTGTTTCCGCTGAGGATGCGGCAGCGGTGGCCGGTTCTAAAGCACTGGTAACCGCTGTGGGATTAACGAGTTGACCAAAAATCCAGTCAACTTGCAGCGCCAACAATAGTCCGACGGCGGCCCATACCAATCCAATTTTGATCGCGTCCTGGCTATCTTCGGCAGCCAGGGTTGGCGGCGTGCGCGACAACTCTCGCTGAGGCACCACCAACTGAGTATCGTAAAAAAACCGTCGCACCTGATCGAGCCCTCTTCGCCAGGTGGTTTGCAGGGTGCCTACCACATCCTCCGCAGCGGCGGGGGCCAGGGCCTCAGTATCTGGGTGTGAGAGCAAGTCGCCTACATAGCGATCAGAGACCGCAAACGTCGGTTCTGCCTTGGGAACAATTGCGGGCCGCGCTTGAAAATCTTTACCAAAACTCCAGGCGGGTCGCTGTTGTCCGGCTCGTCGACCATACAACCGGATACCCTTAATCTCAGACAGATTCAGAAATTCTAGAAAATCTAAGACCTGGGGCACTACCTGACGGCGGGTTGGGCAGATGGGGGCATCCGCCATGATGTGCAGCAACTGCTCCCGATGCAAGACCTGACTCCGAATCCCCCCTGTGGCCAATTGAGCCTCTAAGTCAGGGTTCAGCAAACGTGTCAGTAAATAGGCTAAAGCTGGCAGATCGCCCTGCTGAGCCAGCTCAGTTGGGCTGGTTGCTAAATCGGGATGCTCTAAAGCCGGTAGATTTAAGCATCGCACCCAGGCCGGAGTCTCCGCTGCTACGGCTTGACCGTACACCATCAAGCGGTGCACTCCTTGGGGGGCGAGGTCTTCTAGCAGGGGGGCGATCGCCGCCATCACCTCCGTTTCACTAGGACCGACGGGTGGCTCTGCCTCTAGTGTCGAGCATACGACACAGTGCAGGCTCTCATCCTTGCGTTCAACCGTGACAGTGGCCTGATGAGAGTCAACGACATTATTTAGTAGACGGGCGATCGCCCCTTCGTCTCCCCAACGAGACCATTCCCGCAGCATTTCCTCCGCTGGGGTGAGGTCAATGCGCAGACTCCAATCGGGGGTTGCTTCGCCATTGACCTGAATGACGATCGCCGCATCTTTGAACTGCGTCAGTGAAAGCTGCCGTAGCCGCTCAGTCACCGGTTCAGCAATGAGCAAAGGATCGGGACTATAAGCCGCCTCACACCAAACCCAGAGCCGTCGAATCGGGGCTTCCATCTCGCTGACATCTGGGTCTGGGTCAGTCGTCGCCTGATCAATATCAGGATCGGCTTCTGGACGTCGTGATACGGGACGAGAAGCGGCTCGCACACTGACCCAAACCCCGACATCCAGAGAACTCAATACCTCGCTCAGGTACCAGGCGATCGCATCAGGATCGCCTTGCTTAGCCAAACTTAAATGCGACAGCACAATCGCGGTAGAGGTGTCGCTGGGGACATCACCGCCCGTCTCAAGTGCAGTCGTCTGCACAGCGTCATCCGCTTGAGCAGCATCGGCAATTTTTAGGGAGGCGCCCGCCTGTTCTTGTAACTGACTCTGATGACGTTCTAAGCGATTGAGATAAATCGGTGCCGTCCAGTCGGGTTGAGCCCGGCCCTATCGGCGGCTGTAAATATAGAGCTGATAAGCCTGCGGATAAACCTCGGTAATGACTTCTGAGCCGAGGGGATGATTGATCAGGGCATCGACTAACCGGGTGACTGCACCAGACTGATGCAATAAGTGATGGGTTTCGGTCAACACATGCAGCACATTGCCCCTAAGCCGCATTTGGACACGGGCACCGGGTGCAAGCTGCTGCGCAATCCAATCATTCAGAGATTGCTCGGCAGATACGGAGTGAATTGTAAACGGCTGGGCAGTCATAGAACCGGACTACATCTAAGTCGAGTAGCAGCACCAAAAGCGACTCTCAAATATAGCTGTGAAGGATATCGCAGACTATCGAATCTCACCAGTCAATCAGCAAAAATCACGCAGATCTTTGCAACATTCACTGAGTTGCTTACACACGTTACAGGTTAGCCCTGTGATGTGTGTAAGCAAGCAGCTGTCAATCTTAATGGCCGTTAGGTAAACTCACACACTTTTACAAGCTTCTAACTACACGTTAGCGCTCGCAAGCCTGCTTGCGGAGAGTCTTGGCAATAGAGAATTTGATGGTTTTTATTAAAAAAGCACTTGCCGAAGCGCACAGGATTGCTGTCGCTACCGGCTCGTAATGCAGCTAATTGGCTGCATCGAGGCTCATGAAGCCTAGCTAGTTACCTCGCCTGTAGTGTGAACAGAGTTCAACATCTCTGAGTCAGGATTAAAGCTCTGCACTGTCAGGCAAAGGTTAACTGGACTGACGCTAAACGTCAGCCATGTGAACATGGCCACCTGAGTCTTTGCCTTGAATAAAGCCTGCTTGGCGGTTGCAGAACTGCTCAACAGAGGTCATTCAACACATCATGCAGCTAGACGATGTCTCCATTAATTTATGAATAAACAAGCAGCGACGATTTTCGGAACGCAAACGAAACCAGATACTGAATCGTTTGAATTTAATTATTTGTTCTTCGGGCAATCGTGGGAATCCGGCTGAATTTTGCCTACGTATCTAAAAAAATAGGTTTGCATGTAGCTTAATCGCCAAGAGCAGACCATCAGGGTGACTGTAAGTAGGCAGGCGTTCTTAAATTGCCAATGATGTAGGTTGCGGTTGAGGAACGAAACCCAACAATCGAAAGGGTTTCGTCATCATCGACTCGTTCTATAAAAGATTCAACCCACCTACTTAGCTCACTGTCGCTATTGGTATCAAATTGATTGGCTAACCTTTCCCCTCTGCTGCCCCCTGATCGTAGTGAGTAGTGGGATAGCGATTGCTCAAGTCCCGATACCGTATGGGTTGATGTGAGGGCATTGATGTTTTCTGGGCAAAAGCGCTGGCTCAAAATTTGCAGGCCTGGCAAACAGATTGAGCATAATGACGCGCGATCGCCGGATGGCCCGTCTGGGCATACAACTTACTCAATGTTTGCCAAATGATGACGCAGGGAGCCATCGTAGACAAGTCTTGATAAATTGCGAGGATTTCATGCAAGTAAGTAATTGCGAGATACAGGTGCTGCTGCTGTTGGCAGAGAGCCGCGATTTGCAGCATTAAGGCCGCAGCTGCTTGATGGATATCCTGAGGAACCGACAGATTATTCAAAACATCAATGGCGGCTTCAAAACTGCCCAGCGCTAACCACGATTCTCCCTGTTGAGCGTAGACTCGACCCAAATAATCTAACGTTAAGGCCAGGCCTAAACAGTCTTCATGGGTTTGCCAGTCTGCTAAAGCGGTTTGAAATGCAGCTTTAGCAGACTCATATTGTCCCTGCTGATAATGGGCTAGCCCCAAGTTGTGACTCGCGATCGCACGCAGCATCGGCATGTCAACGTCAGCCAGTACGGCAACGGCTGCTCGAAATCGCGTTTCGGCCAAAGCAAATCGCTGCTGCTTACAGTAAATCAGTCCCAAGCCATTTAAGCAGTGCCCCATGGCTAGGTAATGACCCGCTTGAGTGGCAGTAGCCAATCCTACTTGGTAAGCCTGGATGGCTTTTTCCCAAGCCCCTTGAGTATGGAGCAGGGCTGCTCGGTCACATTGCTCAGCAGTCGTTAGATCAGCGTTAGGCGTGGGATTTTGAAAAGTATCGGAGACCACAGTAGACAGTTCAGCAGACAGGCCAGTAATCGCCTGTTGGGCCGCATTAATCCAACCTTGATGACCGACTTGCTGCCCGATGATTAATAGCTCTCGAAACGCTCGCAGCGCGGCTTTATCCTGTCCATAGTCCTGTTGTTGGCAGCCCTGAACATAGAGTTGTGGGCACCGTGGTAAAGCGAATGGCTGAGCCCAGACTGCTGCATCGAAAAATCCGGCTTGGGGGCTTGGCAGAGAACAGCGTGCAGCAATTGTGCCAGAGCAAATAGTGAACTGAGCGGAAGTGGGGGGGCGTCGCATCGGTAGGGGCTCCGTGTCGTTGGTAGCAGTATGCAAGACGCTCCCAGCCAGGAAACTTCAGCTTTCAGACAAGGGCCTTGCACTTTTCGGCAATGTCGGAAGGACTCGTCATCCCGTCAGCCGTGAATCCTCAGGCTTTGCGGATTGCGGATGTGTCTGGTAAGGGAGTCGCCGCTTAAATAACATCCCATTTACCCTGCGACCCACTCACCCTGCCACAGTCTTGTCCGGATATTTTATTTTC
>ERZ1740058.1389-NODE-1389-length-11641-cov-6.015191_pt1 | contig 11641 bp, 13 predicted proteins | sample MGYA00581745_ERZ1740058 | MGnify/ENA primary metagenome ERZ1740058 (study PRJEB43018, sample SAMN04849742) | marine metagenome | isolation source: floating plastic debris | place: Pacific Ocean | collected 2008-08-30 | study: EMG produced TPA metagenomics... | reverse complement strand
GAGCGTATTATAAAGTATAACGAATGCCCAAAACCATCATAGATGCTAATAAAAGCATACTATCACTTGACCTAAAAGAATTATTTCAATATAAAGATCTATTTTACACTCTTTCGTACCGCGATTTTAGGGTAAGATACGCTCAAACCTTTTTAGGATTCTTCTGGGCATTTATTCAACCATTCATGACGTTGGTGGTGTTTGCCTTAGTATTTAGCCGGGGTTTACAACTGGATACGGGTGATGTTCCCTACGTACTATTTGCTTCTTGTGGTTTAGCGGCCTGGACATACTTCTCTACCGTGATGAGCCAGGCAGGAATCTCTATTGTTGGAGCGCAGGAAATGGTACAGAAAGTTTACTTTCCCCGGTTAGTTATCCCTCTTTCCAAAGCTATGGTAGGTCTGATTGATTTCGGTATTGCTCTACTAGTAATTTTGGGGGTGATGATTTTCTATCGATTTCCCCCTTCCCCTAATATTATATTTTTTCCAATTTTTGTAGGATTGGCAATCGTAGCATCGCTAGGAGTTGGTGTTTGGTTAAGCGCATTAACTATTCGGTTTCGCGATTTACATAATATCGTTCCCTTCTTAGTTCGCTTCGGGATGTTCCTTACCCCAGTGGCGTACCCATCCAGTTTATTGCTTGATCGTATTCCTGAGTGGGCTCTGATCGTGTATTATCTGAATCCCATTGCAGGAATCATCGATGGTTTTCGGTGGAGCATCTTAGGAACTGCCCCCCCCAATACAATGGCTTATATTTCGTTCGGAGTAGTAATTTTGTTATTTATCAGTTCATTGTTTTACTTTAAGAAAGTAGAACGTACCATTGCGGATATTGTGTAGGTATGAGTGATGTAGCTATATCAGTTGAAAATATATCAAAGCGTTACCTAATTGGAGACACCTCCAGCGGTAGTATACGAGAGGCTCTAGCTGGATTTTTCTCTAATCGGGGTTCGCAAAAGACTGAGGAGTTTTGGGCATTGAAAGATATTTCCTTTGAAGTAAAACGAGGGGAGGCCATCGGAATTATTGGTAAAAATGGAGCTGGAAAGAGTACTCTACTTAAAGTGCTATCCCGCATTACTGAACCTACTACTGGGCGAATTGCCATTGATGGACGGGTTTCGTCACTACTAGAAGTAGGCACTGGATTTCACCCCGAACTAACCGGGCGGGAAAACGTCTTCCTTAATGGTACGATCCTGGGAATGTCCCGGACTGAGGTAAAGGCAAAATTTGATGAGATCGTAGACTTCAGCGGCGTAGAAAAATTCCTGGATACCCCTGTCAAGCGCTACTCATCCGGTATGAAAGTGCGGCTAGCTTTTGCAGTAGCCGCCCATCTAGAACCTGAAATACTTATCATTGATGAAGTACTCGCTGTAGGCGATGCCGAATTTCAGAAAAAATGCTTAGGTAAAATGGAAGATGTGACTGGAGAGGGGCGTACAGTGTTATTCGTAAGCCATAATATGGCTGCAGTTAAAGCTCTATGCTCAAGAGCAATATTAATTAAGCAAGGGCAAGTCGTTACCGCTGGGGAAATAGAAAGTGTAATTGCTTCTTACTTGAGAAGCGATAATAGTAAGGCTGCTCATACAACCTCCGGCTTATATGATTTGAGGAAAAGGGAAAAGACTGATTCCAAGGTGGGGCATTTAATCGTAGAAGAATTGAGACTATTGAATAGTGAGGGAAAGATCACAGATACTTTTCTTATGGGAGAGCAGTTGAAATTGATTATAAGCATGGCTGGGTTTTCTAGTTTCAAAGGGGCAAATGTTGGTGTTATATTCAAGACTTTATCTGATCAATGGATCACAAGTTTTACGACAAAGATGAAACCTTTGATTACTGATGAAACTAGGGATTTTCATGAAGATATAACCCTCACAATACCAAGGCTACCTTTTACGGCAGGAGAAGCATTTATTGATATAAGTATATCTCAGCCGGGCGTAGGAAGGTTAGATCATGTGGAGCGAGCGGCAAGAATACGTATAGAAGGCAACGACGTATATGAAAGCGGAACATTGGTAGACCGATACTTTGGGCTTGTATATATAGATGGTGAGTGGGGAGTAGAAAGAACGTATAGTGTGCAATAAAGTACTATAGTTTGTACAAGTTTTTCAAGAGAGTATACTTCTTCTGTATAGTATTATTTAGATTTCCTAGAGGTGTAATAATAGAAGGGGATCCTCGCAAGATACATTTAGGATCAAATGTATTACTTGAGCCTGGTTCAATTTTGAATGTGAAATATGGTGGTAGCATTAGTGTAGGGAATAATTTCCAGCTCTTCAGAGGTGCTATGTTAGCAACCTATGGAGGTAATATAGAGATTGGTAATTTCTGTAGTGTTAACCCTTATACAATTATATATGGGCACGGTGGGGTCATTATAAAAAACTACGTTCGGATAGCTGCTCACTCAGTTATTGTTCCAGCTAATCATATTTTCTCTAACCAGAGTATTCCTATTCATCAGCAGGGCTTAAGCACTAAAGGTATTACAATTGAAAGTGATGTTTGGATTGGCGCAGGCGTGAAAGTCTTAGATGGTGTAATCATTCATCAGGGTGTGGTTGTGGCTGCCGGTGCAGTCGTAAATCAGAGTTTACCTCCATTTACAGTATGCGGAGGAGTGCCTTGCAAAGTTATAAAGAGAAGATAGTCATGTTAGCTTTATTAAAAAAGATATATAGGTATGTTGCAAACCCTACTTTCAGAAGGCAGAAAAACGAATATAGACGAATCAAAAGAATTCCAAGGTTTACTCCATTCACCACCTCTATTTTAGGAAAGCAAGTCCATGCTATTGACTCACCCTCTTTTCTATATATGTACAGGGAAATATTTCGTAATGAGATATACAGATTTACATGTGAAAGTACAAGTCCTCTAATACTTGATTGTGGGGGTAATATTGGAATGAGCACGATTTATTTTAAGACTCTATATCCTGCTGCGAGAATTATTACTTTCGAGCCTGACCAAGAAGTGGTAAAAATATTAAAGAAAAATATTAAAGCTCATGACCTCGACAAGGTTAGAGTTATAGAGAAAGGTGTATGGAAAGAAAAGACTGAGTTAGATTTTATTATAAGTGGCTCAGATGGCAGTAGTATCGTTACGGATAAGCCTGGTATAAGTAAATCTACAATACAAACAGTAAGACTAAGAGACTATATTCAGTCAGAAGAGAAGGTCGATTTCCTCAAAATTGATATTGAGGGAGCAGAAACAGATGTAATTCTTGATTGCCAAGATATTCTTTATCGGATCGATCATATATTTGTAGAGTATCACTCTTTTGTGAATCATGTCCAAACATTAGATATCATTGTCACTATTCTGAAAAATAATGGGTTTCGAGTGCATATTCATACTGGGTTGACATCGGCTCAACCTTTTTATCACAGACGAACGCGACTAGGGCAGGATTTACAGCTAAATATTTTTGCCTATAAGGACAGCAATTAAAATGTATGTTGGAAACGATAACGGGGAAAATATATAACTTTATGGTGAATAAAATGTAAAAATTAAATATATACCTTGTCTAAGTTGTAATATATACCAAATAAAGCGATTTATAGCTTTATTTTTAGCCTGTCTAAGTCATCTAGAGGATAGCCCATAGTCACGTCAAAAATTTAAGTCAAATTTTTTACCTAAAGTGCTAGAGGTCACTACCAGGAACTTGATAGTACTGCAAAAAATTCATATCACTTCTATGAGAACCATACTCAAAAACTTACAATACCTTTTATCAAGAAGTCTTATATTTAAAGTATTTGAGAAAGGAAAAATATACCTAAAGAGCCATAGGGGTTACAATCCTATTGTGATTTATCAGATGGGAAAGGTTGGCTCTATGACTATCTACGAGACGATAAGGAAATATACTGAAAACCCTGTGTTTCATGTTCATTTTTTATCACCAAACGAAATTGAGAGAGTAAGTAAAAAATATACAAAAGCAGGGGTTGTTCGCGAACCTCATCATATGAGAGATAGTCGTTTACTATCAAATTATTTAAAAGCTTCAAGATCAATTAACTGGTATATAATAACTTTAGTAAGAGATCCTATTTCAGCTAAGATGTCTCATTTATTTCATAATCCGAAAGTACATCATCAATATCTTTTTGATGAAGAAGGAAATTTGGACGAAGAGAGAGCTTTAAATGTGACTTACAAAAGTCTAATGGATTTTAACCCTAAATCCGATTTTGTTTGCAACTGGATTAATAATGAATTTTGTACTTACCTGAGAGTAGACCTATATCAGTACCCTTTTAATAAAGAACAAGGATTTCAAATAATTGATGTAGATAAATATAAGGTTTTGGTTTTGCAGACCGAATCAATTGATAAAGCATTAGTCAATGCTTTGAAAGAGATGAAAATTATTAATGATGATATTCAGGTGATTTGGTTTATTGAAATCGATAATAAAGAATTTTCTAAAATGTATAACTTCGTTAAGAGTAACATCAAGGTTCCAGATAATAAGATTAATGAAATTTATAATAGTAAATATGTACGACATTTCTACAACGATGTATTCATTTCCAAGAAAATAGAGCAGTGGGTAAACTAAAAGATCTTATAAGGGATCTAATATGAAAATCGTGTATATGCTTCACGATGGCATGAACTATAATGGAGGGCCAGCCGTAAACGCCGTTCGTTTATTACCTGAGCTTCAGCAACGAGGCCATGAAGTGACAGCCATTGCATTATACTATGACTTTCCCTCCAATGCTAAACATCTTAAGGAGAATGGGATAAGTACGATTACTAAACAATATCCAAAATATTCAGAAGATTTGGTGCGGTGGATATTACAGAAAGTAAAATCCATTAATCCTGATGTGTTTGTTCCTAATATTATCCCGCAAGGAGGGTATGCAGCACGATGGGTTAAAGAGGCTGGTATTCCTACCATTATGACTCACCGTAGCCCTGATGGCTTTAACCGAGCTAATGCTCAAGTTTTTGCTACAGGCGATAGAAAATGGGCATGTTCAGGTTTAGTTTGTGTAAGTGAATATTTGAAGGATGAAGTACTGGCTCATAAACATGTACATCCTGAGGTTGCAGTAATACCTTCGGGCGTACCTAACAGTAATTATATCTCTGACCAATCGGGTACAAACTTACGTATTGCTTATGCTGGCAGATTAGTAGAGAAGCAAAAGCAAATTATAGCATTGATAACCTCTTTTACTGAAATAGCCCGTCATTGTCCAAAAGTAGAATTTACCATTATTGGCGATGGGAAAGAGCGTGAAAGGATAGAAAAAATAGTAAAGGAAGCGGGCTTCTCATCACGCTTTTTCTTTACCGGCCGCTTAATTGGAGACAATTATCATCAAGAGTTAGCTCGGCAACATGCTATTGTACTTATGTCTGACTATGAAGGAATTCCAGGGGCATTGATGGACGGTATGATGTGTGGACTGATACCCATTACTTTCCGCACTGAAGGCATAGAAGAACTAGTGCAAGACAAAGTAAATGGCTTCGTTATCAATAATAGGAGCCAAGCACTTTTGCATTGTATTCATCTCATTGAGGAGAACTTAGTGCTTAGAAAGAAGTTATCGCAAGAAGCGCGCAGATGTGTAGTGGGTAACTACTCTCTACCCGAAGCGGCTAGCCGCTGGGAAAGCTTATTTATATCGCTGATAGCAAAGAGTGGGAAGCGGAAACAAGTAAAAATACCAAGTATGATTCACTTACCAAACGTACCACCAGCTATTCAGCCAGGCGACCGTCGTAGAATGGATGTTATCAAATCGCCCCGTAAAATAGCTCAGGTGCTTCGGCACTACGGAGGTGAGATACGAAAAGAATGGCATCAACTGACAAAAAAGTAAATCTCCTTCCATTAAGATGATCTATAATAATGAGTTTATTGCTCCAGTACTTACCCGTAAGACAATGGATCGCTACTTTCATAGAGTAGCTATATATCAAGTGGTAGAAGAAATAACCCCTTACCTTAATGGTACTTTACTAGATGCTGGCTGTGGTCAAATGCCTTATCGGTCATTTATACTAAATAATTCAAATGTGACTGATTACGTAGGTTTAGATATAGAGACGGCGATTAACTATAGCGATGAGGTAAAGCCTGATGTTACTTGGAATGGAAAAGTTATGCCTTTTGACGATAACTCGTTTGAGTGTGTCATGGCTACTGAAGTGTTAGAACATGTGCCGGATACAATTAACTACCTAAACGAGGTTTACCGTGTTCTTAAACCTGGTGGCACATTTTTTTTTACCACTCCTTTCTTATGGCCTCTCCATGAAGTACCGCACGATGAGTATCGCTTTACTCCTTTTGCAATGAAAAGGCTACTATTAAAAGCGAACTTTAATAACGTCGAAATTCAGCCATTGGGTGGGTGGCATGCCAGCTTGGCTCAGATGTTAGGGTTGTGGCTAAAGCGAGGACCTATACCTTCTAAAAAGAGAAAAATTCTTACCATTCTTTTCTTTCCCTTCTATAAATACCTAATAAAAAAGGATCGAAAAGTTATCTATAACAGCGACATGATTACAGGCTTATGGGGTTCGGTGAGGAAATGACCACCAGCTTTTAGATAATAATAGTAGCCTAACGCCAAAGATAATATAATAAGTGATAACATATACAAGAAGTAAAATACGTAGATTCGGTAAGGTAGCCATATCTATCTTCTTTTATGTCAAGCATGTATGGATTTATCAAAAACACACCTACTATGCATCTGGCAAAACAGTAGTATATATGAACCTCTACCAAAGTGAGGGACGCTATCTCTATAATCTAGCTATGCTTTTTCATAAAGCAGGCTATCAAATATTTCTCCGACATAGATTTTCGTTCGTTGCTAGACTGGGTCAGTATAGTACTTGGCTACTAGAGTTACCAGAACGAAAGCTATACTACAGCGATCCAAAAGATTACGACTTATTAGTTACTGGCAACAACGACGTTAGTACAGATGATATTCCTACAATCGTAGTTGATTATAACTATTTTGCACTTCAAGATAGTCCAAACGTTCTGCCTGTTTCGTTCATGATGCCCCCGGGTTCGTACCGAAACTCCAATATCTATGGAAAGATGACTACCTATCAGATGCAGAAAAGGTGTATGCGGGTGCTCTTTGTCGGTAATAGTAATCCAGGTGCTTACCAAGAAGGTCAATACTACATCACCCAACTTTTTAGGAAAAACTTTCGCCCAGCTTTAATCAGCTACATCAAACAGCATTTAAACGCCAACGAGCAAACCCAACAGCACCCTAATGAACCTTCTACTACCCGTAAAATATTTTTTTTGCCTCGCATCTCAGGAGATCAGTGGCTAAATGTCTTATCTCAATCTGACTTTTTCTGTCTCCGTGTGGCGTGTACATACCTTTCAGCCATAGCATTATTGAAGCTATGGCAGTAGGAACAATACCTATTACTGAATATCATGAGCAGTTCCCCCCCCCTCTGGATCCAGAAACATGTCTGTCTTATCAAACAAAGGAAGAAGCCATAGCAGTTATCCGCAAGGATTGGCACCATTCTCATCTGAGATTAGACGTATGAGAGCTAATATAATTAGATATTATAATTTGTATCTACAACCTGAGACTTTGAAAACTAGAATAGAACAATCATCAAGTAGTAAAATTTTTGGTCATTCAATATTGAGAAACCAATCGTTGATTTGCTTGTTAGCCAGTAAAAAATCCGGTAACCAATCATGTTATGGTATACTAATATTGTCACAAAAAATCCATGAGGTTAACTTATTTCAACATCGTGTATGGAAGATAACGACCAGAATATTAACATCGCCGTGATCTCTGACTACCAAGGCGGTTATTCAGAAGGATTTATCAAGGCTCACATTGATCGTTTAGCTACCTGTGTAATCCCAGCTCATCAGCTATCCTGGAGAAGTGATCAGGTACAAACAGTCCCCGTCAGTACTGCAGGTAAAGTGAAGATGAAGATCAAGAACTTAATTCGGTACAATATTACTAATGTACTTGATAAGTATAAGGTGCAGCAAACGCTTAGCCGCTATAAAATAGATGTTGTTTTAGCAGAATACGGTCATATTGGAATACTTGCACACGCTCTACTTAAGGATACCCACATTCCATTAGTAGTTCATTTTCATGGTATTGACGCTTATCAAAAAGCGCTACTTCATCAGAGAAAACAAAAGTATCAAGAAATGTTCGCTTACAGCCGAGGAGTTATTGCTGTATCTCGAGATATGGAGCAACAATTAATTAGTTTAGGAGCACCAGCCGAAAAGGTGTTTTACAATACATATGGGGTAGATATTGATCTCTTCAATCAAACCGCCCCCTCTTTAGCAGGGCCTAATCTATTAGCGGTAGGACGTTTTGTAGATAAAAAAGCACCTTATTTGACAATACTAGCTTTCAAAAAGGTACTTCGTGCAGTGCCAGAGGCAAGGCTTACTATACTAGGCGATGGCCCACTTTGGCATGTCTGTATGACTATGGTGAGAAGTCTGAATTTAGAAAGGGCTGTACGATTACTAGGTGCAGTTGGGCAAAATGAGGTTGCCTCTCTCATGCAAAAGACTAGGGTATTTGTTCAGCACTCAATTGTTGCACAATCTGGTGACTCTGAGGGAACCCCCAATACTATCTTAGAGGCAGGGGCATCGGGTATTCCGGTGGTTAGTACAAAGCATGCTGGTATAAAAGATATTGTTCAGCACGGTGAAACGGGTTTCTTGGTAGAAGAAGGTGATATTGAGAAAATGGCGCATCATATGATTTGCTTATTACAAAATCCATCGTTGGCTGATAAAATGGGAAATGCTGCCCGTACTTATATTCGTAGCAACCACCAACTAGAAAAAAGTTTAGATAACCTGTACACGATTCTTTTACATGCAGCGAATAATAGGTAGTGTGCAATCAAATCTAATCATTCGAAAATGCGATCAGTAGTCTCCATTATTATTCCACTCTACAACCGGGTAGATTTAGTTACAGAGACCCTAGCATCACTTATTGCCCAGACGTATCCATACTGGGAAGCTATTGTGGTAGATGATGGTTCTACCGATGAATCTTATGAGACGGCTATTAATATCTCTAATAAAGATTCCCGTATAAAGGTATACAAAAGAGAAAGGTTACCTACAGGGGCATCAGTTTGTCGTAATATTGGCTTAGAGTACGCTACAGGCGAATATGTTTTTTTTTTGGACTCTGATGATCTTTTAGCACCATACTGCCTCGCGAAACGTGTGGCTATTATACATTCGTTATAAAGTGTCGATTTTGTGGTCTTCAATATGCTTCTGTTTGAGGAAGGGCTCACTGATACAAACCTGCTCTGGAATAAAGATTCTAATGAGAGCGATTTAGCCCGATTTTTAAGGACGGATGGGGTATGGTCAATTACCGGGCCTATTCATCGGAAAGTCGCGTTAGAAAGACTTGGGGGTTTCGATGAAACTATTCCTTTTTGGCAGGATGTAGAATTACATATCCGAGCTATTTGTAAAGGAGCGAACTATATAAAGAAACTTAATGAACGCCCTGATTGCTATAACAGGCGCCATCAGTTAGCATCTATTAGCCAACAAGGATTCAATACAATAGAAAAGCAGCGAGCGAAAATAGAAATATATAAAAAATTAGTAGTGTATGCTGAGAAATATCATTGTTTAAACGAACAGGTACGCACTTCTATCGTATCTTATTTGTTTGCTTGCGCCCGGCAGCTTATAGTAAATCACCAAGAGTTGACTGAAGCTGTTGAGATCTGGCAATATGCAAGCCAGAAGGGGCAGGTTAACAAGGGAATCTATATAGTTGGCAAACTTCACCTAATCTCACTATCCCAATATCAATTGCAGAATAAAAAGAATCGTGTCTACTTATTTTCAGCTAAACTACTTTCCTTTCTGTTGCCAAAACGCTATAAGCTCATCCCTATGACTATTGGTCAGGTGAAGTATTGATATGATCTCTCCTACTGTTTCCGTAATTATTCCTAACTATAATCATGCTGAATATCTTCCGCAACGTATAGAGTCTGTACTTGAGCAAACCTACCAGGATTTTGAATTAATCATTCTTGATGATTGCTCGGAAGATAGTAGTCGGGTTGTAATTGAGCAGTATGCGGCACAGTATTCAAACATCCAGACTATTTACAATACCGCTAACAGCGGAAGCCCTTTTGCCCAGTGGAATAGAGGAGTAGAGATGGCTCGCGGAAAATATGTTTGGATTGCCGAAAGTGATGATTATGCTGACCCACAATTCCTAAACACTCTTATCGAGCCATTAAATACACATTCTAATATTGGATTAGCCTATAGCCAGTCTAACATCGTTGATAATATGGGTCAAATACTAGGCACGGCTGAAGAATGGACAAATGATTTAGATCGTCAGCGTTGGAAAGTAGAATTTATTAACTCAGGTTTTGATGAATGTCGTTATTTACTCTATAAAAATACTATTCCCAATGCCAGTGCAGTCTTGTTTCGTAAATCCAACTTTTTGGAGATAGGAGGAGGCAATACTACTCTGAAAAAAGTAGGTGACTGGCTCGTTTGGATGAAAATGACTCAGGTATCAGATGTTTACTTTACCCCTCAACCTCTAAATTATTTTCGTAATCATACTCAGACTACTCGTAATATGAATAACCCGGATACAACTCTCCGTAGAATTTACGAAGAGTACTATGTAGTATCTTTTGGATTAAATCGCATATCTTTAGGGCAGAAAGAGCAAAAACAAGTTCTACAGTCTGTTTTTAATAGAATGGCAAACTTACTTCCTCTACGATTGTTTATCTCCCAGTATGTTGTGAGGTTTACTAAAATCGTGCAAGCAAACGATCCTTCTATTGGTAGTAGAGTGGCGGGCTACCTACCTACACTGTTTAAAAGAATATATTCTTTATTGTTCTATTCTAAATAAAGGTTTGAATTAAGAAGTATGTATCCGACTTTCAACAATAAATTATGAGAGAGAAATTTACCTACATAACGGCTGTTCTACTAATTTCTATCTTGTTTGGATGTGAGGATCCTTCAGAAAACATTGACAGCGGGACCATTGAGGTAGACTTTGCTATACCAAGCAGTAAAAAATCTATGAGTGGGTTTTTACACGGTATCACTTCTAGTTCCCCACCTGATTCTTTGATTGATCCTCTAGCACCAAAGTTACTGAGAAGCAGCTCACGGATCTTCTCAATCTATGATCGTAAGCTCTCGTTTGGGGCACGCCCTATTTTTATGATTACTGATCTCTGGTTCGCTTACAGTAATGGGTTCGAGACTATGCCTTACGATGATTACGATGAATACAGGGAGTTTCTTCTAGGTGTAATAGAAGATACGAGAGAACTAGACATTATATACGACATTTGGAACGAGCCCGAGCAGACCGAAGGTGACTTTGTTTTTTGGAAAGGAACCAAGGAACAGTTTTTTGAAACATTCAAAATCACTCATGATGTACTGCGTAGTGAGTTGGGTGACGACGTGATCATTTCAGGCCCTAGTACCCATTGGCGACCTGATTATTTAGATGATTTTCTAAGATTTAGTCTGG
>ERZ1740058.1388-NODE-1388-length-11643-cov-11.520538_pt1 | contig 11643 bp, 15 predicted proteins | sample MGYA00581745_ERZ1740058 | MGnify/ENA primary metagenome ERZ1740058 (study PRJEB43018, sample SAMN04849742) | marine metagenome | isolation source: floating plastic debris | place: Pacific Ocean | collected 2008-08-30 | study: EMG produced TPA metagenomics... | reverse complement strand
CGGTGGTAGAGGCCTCTTTAGAGTACGATACCCCCTAATTCACAACAGGTCTAATGAGTAGGATAAGCTCTGCCCAAAACAGAACCATCCCCCCAATCGGCGGATTGGTCACCAGATACCAGAATGCCGCCAGAGCAATCAATCCCGAAACAACGAAGTGATCTCATCCACAAGCAACTGTTGAATCTTGCGCCGCCTCCGGTGCTTGTCGCTGCGGTGAGCAATCTCCCAGCTAAAGAGTGTTTCCAAATCCTCATGGCCCATGTGTTCCCTCGCAATAGTCCTGTTTAGGCGCGCGGAAAGTATTTCACCAGCATTTTCGACTCTCCAGGCCGACATCGAAGAGGACGCTCTGGGGTTGGTGCAGGCATAAAATCCGTCCATTCAAACATCTCGGCAAAGCCACACAGATGGAGTTGATGAACGATCGCCTGAATAGCAGGACGCGAGCCAATCACCAGAAGCTTGACAGGATCTTTGTCAGCCTTAGGATAATTCCCCAATTTTTGCCTGATTTCGACGCTGACCAATACATCAGCATCAGCATCAGACGACTCAGAATTCACGAAAGCAGTAGGAATGAGCACACCAGCATCCTCAAAGTCATTACACTAAAAACGAGTCACATATGACAACGTCACATATATGACTCGCTTTGCTGGTAAGCCTCTGAAATGATGAGGCTATGGGCAAAGCAGGCGACATCCTCAAACAAGTATTGGATAAATACGACATCACCCAGTATCGATTTGCTGCCACGATAGGAATTGATCGCACTAGCGTTTATCGCTGGTGTAGCGGCAAGATTAACCCCACAGGTGACACCATCCTCGAAATTGTTCGCGTGCTGAGGACGATGAACTCAGATGCGGCTTCTGAGTTCGTTCATCAATATCTGGGGAGTGAACTGGAAGAGTAGCTATCTGTTTTAGATAACGGTTATCACCGGTTAGAGCTCCAAACCTTTTGTTGCTGCCGGGGTTCGCTGTGACTGCCCCTGCAGAGATTGAATCGCCTGCACTTGAGCGACCGTTCCATTGGCATACTGCTCAATCGTGGAGAGCGGAATGTGCTGGACATCCATTTGAAATCGCGCATAGGGTCCCTGCTGGAGAAGTGAACCGACCGCCTGGGGTGTCTCCCCAGATCCGAGCGCCGCTGCGGTCACCTGCTGGTCCAGCTGAATCGCTGCGAGGTCACTGCCCACATACTCACGATAGAGGTCGGGATAACTCTGGATTTTGCCCGTCACTGCACAGGCATATTCCAGGTATCTCTGCTGCTGCACCTCGTTCACCGTTTGCTGAGCATACTGCAACAGCTTGGATAACGCTGCCTGCTTTTCCTCTGGGGTCAGCGTGGCCGCTTGATGCTGAGTGAACGGCCCCTGAGCCAACAGCTGAATCACTTGCCGCGCCGAATTCCCCCCTTTAAGGGCAACACTAGCTACCTCTTGATCTAAAGCCTGCGCCGCTGTCGAGTTTGGCGCATAGCGTTGATACAACTCCCCGTAGTTTTTCACCGTCTTGCCGGTGGCCTTTGCCAGAGAGAAATACTGTTCTCGAACGGCTTTGCCCTTTGCACTGTCCGGTTCTTTTGGAAGAGGCAATTCCGTCATAAGACATCCGCAAACTCATCCAGCAAGTCAGTGTCCTGAGTGCTCGCCTGAACCGTTTGATCCGGCGCAGGCGTAGGCGGCAGTTGAACCATGCCTTCATTTGCAACAGTCGCAACCGACTCTGAGGTCACCAATGTTTCGGTGGCGAGGTTACTTCCGCCTACCCCGATGCCAAATTTTTCCCTCAAATGCTGAATTTGGGCCTCCATTTGCCAGATGGACTGCTGAGCTAAGTCCCGCAATTCTGCTTCCGAATAATCGCCAGATGCCTCATAAGCAAACGGCAGCCAGAAAGCACGGGTGGCCGTCGCTGCCTTATCTTTACCTTTGTAAGTGCCATGAATCAGCCAGGAGTAGGTGATGCCGTTGGGAGAGGTGCGATCGGGCTCAAAAATGAAGCGTACTCTGGATTTATTACCAGACTCTGTGGGGACTTTTCCGGGCTTTCTAGGCATAGTACGTCAGGCTATAGACGAAACGGCAATCACTTTAATCAGCACTCTTGATGCAAATATAACAGCTTTTCTGAGGTCTTCATGCTGACTCAGCAGAATTTCCCGACTTCCGAGCACCCTAATGCTGAATAAAAGCCGAATTTACAACATTCAACTCTGCCCTTGAGCCACTTTGTAAGAGATCCTTTCCCAAATAACCTCCACAGGCTTGGTCATCGTGATTCCCAGCCTGATTCCCCAATGAGCGATTTATTGCAGGGCAAAGATTTACCTCAATCCTATCAGCCTTGGTAGACAAGACATCCAGCTGTTTTGTATTGCCATAGACCTCGCCTAGGATGTTTTTGATCAGCAAGGTCTCAGAATATTAAGCGAGAAATGTTATTCAGCATATATTCAGCTTTAGCCTTTCAATTTGGGATAGGATGATATTTATCAGGCTCTACACTACCGAATCAATACTCCAGTCCATGCTTTCAGCTTACGGGTCCACGCCAAGGGTAATGTGAACGCCCCTCCATATGCTGAGGTTGGAATTCTCTGTTTGATAGTGTCTTCTGCTCTGGTAGAGGTGAGCGTCATGAAAATTACGCTGCTGACAACTGACGAAGCCTGTGGACTGCTCCGGTGTGAAAAAGAGAAATTACGAACCTATCGCGAGCAGTGGATAGAAGGCATCCACTTTGTCAGATGTGGCAGTGGAAAAACTGCTCCGGTGTTGTATAACCGAGAGCTGATCCTGGATTGGCTGTTCAATCAAACTGCCCTGAGTACCCATCACCTGGCGATAGAGTGGTTCCGACGCGAACTCCCTAGCGGTCGCCTCAGGGGGAGACCGCGTCGGTCAAGAAAGTAACTATTGAGAAACTTTATTAACTGACTTCAAGCTACGAGTTCCAAGTGGAATACAAGATTGCTTATCAATCGAGGCTTATGTGTAAAAATGAGCCTCGATTTGTTTTGCCCGTTAATACCTGGCGATAGGCTTGACAAGCTTTGAAGTGATAGGCCATCAACCCCTGTAAGAGCAGCAAAGTCCTTCCCTATGTCCGTTATGATCGCTACTGATTCTAATCTTGGTAATAGTGAGTGAATTTTCATCAAGATTAGCGTCTTTTGGAAGCCCTCAAACGGGTGCGAATTAGTTCCGTGTTTTTAGGATAGGCTCTGAAAACATTTGCTGGAGAGGATTGCAGGTAAGTAATTTACACGTTGACATCGTGGGGGTCACTGGTTCGAGTCCAGTTACGTCCATCAAATTTATACAGCAATGCTAATTAATAGCTGAACCCAAGAAGACTAGATCTTTACCCAAGAAGACTAGTGCAGCGTCAAGACTAAAGATTAGGGTAGGCAATATTGTTGTAGAAAGTGGAGTTGAGTCGAAGCAAGCTCTACCTCTATGCCAAAGAAATATATTGTCCGCCTGAGTGAGTGCGAACGGGAGACGCTACAAAATGTCGTAAAAAAGCTCAAAGGCAGTAGCCAGAAAGTTCGCCGCGCTCAAATTTTACTAAAAGCAGATGCATCAGGGCCAAACTGGACTGATGAACGCCTTGCCGAAGCCTTTTGCTGTCGGACAAAAACCGTTGAGAACATCCGTAAACGTTTAGTCGAGCAGGGTTTCGAAGTCGCCCTCAACGGCACGAAACGGCAACGTGCGCCAACACCAGAGTTGCTCGATGGGAACCAAGAAGCGCAGGTGATTGCGATGCGTCTAGGCAAACCACCCAAGGGCTACGGCACCTGGTCACTGCGGCGGCTGGCGCGCAAAGTCGTAGAACTCGGTATCGTTGAATCAGTCAGTCATGAGACCGTCCGCCAGACGCTGAAAAAAATGGGATGAGCAACCGCAAGATAGAGTACTGGGTGATTCCACCTGAGGCCAATAGTGAGTTTGTGGCGCAGATGGAAGAAGTCTTGGAGGTCTATGCTCGGTCTTATGATGCTAGCTGTCCGGTGATCTGCATGGATGAGCAACCGATTCAGCTGCACAAGGAAATTATTCAACCGATTGAGGCCACCGCGAAGCATCCTAAACGGGTTGACTACGAGTACGAGCGCGCAGGAACAGCCAGTATCTTCATGTTCACAGAACCTCTGAGCGGCTGGCGGCAAGCCACGGCGCGAGCCCGGCGAACCAAGGTGGATTGGGCGATGGAAGTGGCAGCTTTGCTAACAGGGCGTTACGCCGAGTGCGAGCAAGTTTTACTGGTCTGTGACAATCTCAACACCCACACCAAAGGGGCCTTCTATGAAGCCTTTGAACCTGAGCGAGCCCGCCAGTTAGTCCGACGTCTTCAGTTTTGCCATACCCCGAAACACGGCAGTTGGCTTAATATCGCTGAAAACGAGTTGAGCGCGATGACACGCCAGTGTGTTGACGGCAGACGCTTTGGCGATATTGACACGCTCAGAGATGAAATTACCGCTTGGTCAACCGATATCAACAACGCTCAGCGAGGGGTCGATTGGCAGATGAAAGTCGATGATGCCAGAAGCAAGTTGACCTCCGTCTACCCTAAAATCAAGCTTTGACGCTGCACTAGCTAGCAATGACAGACGACGAACTTAGACAGCGAATTGAGTCCAATGCCCCTGCTGTTCAAGCAAACAGTGAAAGCATTGCCCAATTCCGTGATTCCAGCGAGACCGCTGACCAACGGTTGCGCGAGTCGATTGACGCTGTTCACCGCGATAGTGAGGCCGCTGACCAGCGACTGCGTGAATCTATTGACGCAACCAAACCACAGCTTCGTAAGTAGCTGACCAATTCAAATGTAGGATGGGTTGGCGATAGCGTAACCTATGCGGGCGTTGGGTTTTGTCGCTCAACCTCAACCTACAGTGTCTTACGTTTAATTGGGACTTCCTACTTAACGCGATCGCTGACACAGTTTCTCTAATCGGCAACCTAACTCAACCAGTCGATGAAAGCGACCAACAGCGACAAGAAACGGATGCCCGCTTCAATATCCTGCTGGAAGAAGCCAGACGCAATCGCCACCGCAGCGACGAGCAAGCTGCCACCAACGAACAGGTCTTTAGCACTTGTATGTTTGTTCAAAAGTCCTCGCAGGCCCACCTAGCGCCACATTTCAGCGCCAGACCCATTTGCCTTCGCTTCGGGAGGCGGCGTTTATGGACGTGCCCATGCCCGTACCTTTGCCCACCGGCTTAGTCGCTTGGAAATCTGCTGCAGCATGGCCTCAGGCATACCAGGACCATTGTCTGCGATCGCTCTCCCTTGCTATCCCGACAGAACGAAGCTTTTCCCTCAGTGGCAATTGCCGCCTGAATCGCCTGGTACGACAAGCTTGATGGTGCCCCAGGATCACCGATGCTCTTTGTAGTGTGATGAGGCATCGGGATAGAAGTATTATTGGATAGCTCCTTGAAGCGGTTCTGACTACAGAGGCATTACTGAATTTCTTTTGAAGATTTAGTAAAGTAAGTGCTGTCAGATTTCTCTCGATTCTGAGGCGATTGCATCTGAAAGCTTCGCTAGTGATGGCATCGAGGAGCGGCTGAGTACACCTTCATGATCTCTACGGGAAAGTTGCGATGTTCAGGCAAACGATGAGCGTATGGGCCAGTGCGATCGCGTTGGGCGTTGGATTTGCGGGTTCTGCCGCAGCCGTTGACTTTAAATTCCAATTTGAAAATGAGCTGAACGGCGGTGGTGCCGTAGAGGGGTTTATTCGCGGTCTGTCAGACGAGGGCACGTCTGCTGCGACCAGCGTTGAGATTACGAGCAATGCTGCCGGGTTTGGCTTGGGTGAATATGTCGGCAATCCCCTGATCAACACCTGGACCGTCTCAGGAGGCACGCTCACTGACTTTGCTTTTTCCAGTTCTGGCAGCAGAAACACTGCCCCGGCGGTGACTGACAGCACGCTTTTTTTGAACTCATCGTTATTGGCAGGGGCATCGTTCCGCGCGGGCCTGAGCGACTCGCCCGGTAGTATCGTGATCGGAGCGCCTGGGGTGACCACTGCAGATATCGCGCTGACTTTTCCTCAGGACAACGGCGATGCTGACCCCCTCCCTGGCTCATCGATCACTGCATCCGTTCCTGAATCGACGTCTACATTAGCTCTGTTGGCAGTGGGTGCCATGGTGGCCTGTGGAGCCTTGAAAACAAAAGCTTCCTAAAGGCACGTCAGCTTGGGGCACGCCCTCATTGGCATTATCTCAGTCCTATAATTGACGCATTCCATAATGGCTTGCGTAAGATGACCAGCGCACAACCTGATCGAGATTGGGAACAAAGAGTTCGTCGCCTAGAAGACGTTTTATCTAGCGCAGGGGAACTCCTGTTGCAAGCCTCCAACGTGGCTCAACGCAACGCTGTTGATATTCAAGCCCTGACGCAGCGGGTTGACAGTCTAGCTGCCGCGAGTGAACGGCATGACCGCATACTGGATTATCTATTGCGACGAGAGACCGGTGAAACCGGTGATGACTTCAGGTAATTGCTTCATCCTGGCTCCTGCTTGAGGTTAGAATGGCCTGCATGTATTCCTTGTCAGAGAGGCTGCGATTCATCCGGCGACCTTCACCTTAAGGTGCCAAAGGTCGGGGCAATTGCTTACTTGAGTACTCTCCTGGCCAACCTGCGGCCAGAAGTTCGACTAACCAGGTAGGACATGCGAGCCGACCCTTCGTTCTGACGCCCTATCTGCCCGGTCACTCTGCCCACCATCGCCTTGCTAACGCGGCCTATCACGCACCATGAGAATTCTCGGCATTTCCGCTTTTTATCACGACAGCGCCGCTGCCCTGGTGATTGACGGCACCATCGTTGCCGCTGCCCAAGAAGAGCGATTTTCACGCAAAAAGCACGATGCCAGATTTCCGGCCCAGGCGATCGCCTACTGTTTGCAGGCAGCGGGGCTCGCGTTGACCGATATTGATACCGTCGTCTTTTATGAGAAACCTCTGATCACCTTTGAACGGCTGCTAGAGACCTATCTGGCCTGTGCGCCCCGTGGGTTCAAATCGTTTTTGGTGGCGATGCCGGTTTGGCTCAAAGAAAAGCTGTATCTCAAATCAATTCTCAAACGAGAACTGCGTGAGCTAGGGCAATGTGAGCGATCGCAGCTGCCGCAGCTACTCTTTACCGAGCATCATCAATCCCATGCGGCGTCGGCGTTTTTTCCCAGTCCCTTTGAGCAGGCTGCGGTCTTGTGTTTAGATGCCGTGGGCGAGTGGGCAACGACGTCGCTCTGGTTGGGTCAGGGCAACGAACTGATCCCCCAATGGGAGATCAATTTTCCCCATTCCTTGGGCCTGCTCTATTCCGCCTTTACCTACTACGCCGGGTTCAAGGTCAACTCGGGCGAATACAAACTCATGGGGTTAGCCCCCTATGGGGAACCGATCTATCAGGACTTGATTCTGCACAACCTGGTGGATTTGAAGCCGGATGGCACCTTTCGCCTCAATCTGTCTTACTTCAACTATGCGGTCGGGCTGACCATGACTAACCGCAAGTTTGACGATCTGTTTGGTGGCCCCCCGCGTCAGGCCGAAAGTGAAATCACTCAGCGCGAAATGGATTTGGCCGCTTCGGTGCAGGCCGTGGTGGAAATCATTGTGCTGCGCCTAGCCCAGACGGTGCAGCGGGAAACCGGCGCGGAAAACCTATGTCTGGCCGGGGGCGTGGCGCTGAACTGCGTAGCTAACGGTCGGCTGCTGCGAGAAGGGCCGTTTAAAAACATCTGGATACAGCCAGCGGCGGGGGATGCCGGGGGAGCCTTGGGGGCCGCGCTGGCGATCTGGCATCAATATTGCGATCGCCCGCGCCCGGCATCAACCACAGATCACATGCAGGGCGCTTATTTGGGGCCGAGCTTTAGCCCCCCCGCGATTCAGCGATCGCTAGACGCATTGGGAGCCACCTATCAGCAGCTCAATGACGAGACCCTGCTGACTCAAGTCGCCGAAATTTTAGCGCAGGAAAATGTCGTGGGCTGGTTTCAAGGCCGCATGGAGTTTGGCCCGCGTGCCCTGGGCAACCGCTCGATTATTGGCGACCCCCGCAGCGCCAAGATGCAGTCCGTGATGAATTTGAAGGTTAAATATCGCGAGTCCTTTCGCCCGTTTGCGCCGTCGGTTTTGGCTGAGCGGGTCTCCGACTATTTTCAAATCGATCGCGCCAGCCCCTACATGCTGTTCGTCGCGCCGGTACAGACGGAACTGCAGATTCCCATGACGGTGGAGCAGCAGCAGCTCTTTGGCATTGAAAAACTGAATGTACCGCGATCGACAATTCCGGCTGTCACCCATGTCGACTATTCCGCCCGCATTCAAACGGTGCACGGAGAAACCAACCGCCGCTACTATGACCTCATCAGTCGGTTTGAACAAAAAACGGGCTGTGCGCTGCTGGTCAATACCTCATTCAACGTGCGGGGCGAACCGATTGTCTGCACCCCCGAAGATGCCTATCGCTGCTTTATGCGCACTGAGATGGATCATTTAGTGGTTGAGAACTTTGTGCTTAAGAAGTCTGACCAAAAACCCTGGGCCAAAGATGATGCCTGGCAGCAGGAGTTTGAGTTGGATTAGAGGGGCCTAAGCTTAGTTTTAGAGCCTATGCGAATCGTTGTGAGCTATACCGATTCTCTGCAGGAAGACTACAGATCTGGCTCCCTGCCCCTCGGCTCCCCTGTGTTGCCAAGATGACATCAGGAGTCCGATCACTGAGAATTGCTATTAAGCCTTACGAGGACATCATGTTGCCGGGGCAACTTTTCACTCCGTTTTCAGCCCACCTAAGAGGATGCGGATGGTGAGTTTAGACCTCGTCGATGTCTACGCCAATCTCTTTGTCCAAGCCTGCAATGGCATTTTGATTAGCTTTTGTCAGCTACTGGCCCTGATGGTGATTGCGATCGGCGTGATTCGCGCTTTGATCATTTTCTTAAACGAAACGCTGTTCAAAGCGCAGACCTTTGAAGCCTTTCAAAGAAGTCGTTTAACGATGGGCTATTCCTTTTCTTTAGGGCTCAGTTTTTTGATTGGGGCCAGCATTCTAAAGACCATGGTTTCGAGTCAGTGGAATGATATTGCTCAGCTGGTGGTCACGATCGTCATTCGCACCGCTCTAAACTTGCTGCTGGAGCGAGCTAATAAAATTGGCCAAAAAGAAATCACTGGGCAAGAAGCGTTGACCCGTACCGCTGTTTGACACAGACGTGCTTGCTCAGGCACCGAGGATTGCTGTGAAGACTCTGCTGCCCACTGCCTCAAGCCGCTCTCCCTAGATATAGCAAGCCGCAGTTTGCTCAGACCACTCTAGATAGCTGAAATCACCATCTGATCAGCTTCTTAGCTCCGAGTTCCGACTGCTGCTATGGGGCGATCGCCCCAGCCTATTCCCTCAGTTCTGTTGAATAAGAATATTGAGGATGGGCCTGATCATGCCGCCTCTGCCTGTACGATCAAGGTTGCTGGTCTTTGCTCATACCGCAGAATCTTGTCGCTTCACTCACCCAACCATCGGAATTTAGATTTTGAAAAACGCCTCCCCGATCAGCAACGCGCTACTCACACCGGTCATTCTGCTGGCCTTTGTTTTGTTTGTGGCATTAAATAGCTTTGTCGTGTTAAATCCCGGACAGGCAGGTGTGCTCAGCGTTTTAGGCAAGGCGAGAGACGGCGTCTTGCTAGAGGGCATTCACGTTAAACCGCCACTGGTTTCTATCGTCGATATTTACGATTTGACGGTGCAAAAGTTTGAAGTCCCTGCGCAAAGCTCGACCGAAGATCTACAGAATTTGTCGGCTCGGTTTGCGATTAACTTTCGCCTTGATCCGCTGAGTGTCGTTGAGATTCGTCGCACCCAAGGCACGCTCGCGAATATTGTGTCTAAAATCATCGCGCCGCAAACGCAGGAATCGTTTAAGATTGCCGCTGCCCGCCGCACGGTGGAAGAAGCCATCACCAAGCGCAATGAACTCAAGCGAGATTTTGATGAGGCCCTCAGTGAACGACTCGACAAATACGGCATTTTAGTGCTGGATACGAGTGTGGTTGATTTGGACTTTTCGCCAGAATTTGCGCGGGCGGTAGAAGAGAAGCAAATCGCAGAACAGAGTGCCAAACGGGCGATCTATGTGGCTCAAGAGGCCGAACAGCAGGCGCAGGCGGATATCAATCGAGCGCAAGGTAAGGCCGAAGCCCAGCGATTGCTGGCCGAAACGTTGAAGGCCGAGGGCGGGCAACTGGTGCTGCAAAAAGAAGCGATTCAAGCCTGGAAGGAAGGCGGCGCTCAGATGCCCAAGGTGTTAGTTATGGGCGGCGATGAGCAAGCGAGTGCACCTTTTCTATTCAACTTCAAAAATGCGCAGTAGTGGGGCGATCGCGGTATCGTTTCCGAAAATAGCCATTCACAGCGCCGGTGAGCCGGGCCATTGATGACCCACTCGTACTTGTCCTAAAGGGATTGTGGCTGCCGTAGGGTGGGTCAGCTCCCCAATAATCGCTCAAAATGCCCCACTAGATAGCCGCCCGACTCACGTTCTCCACCGGTGGGTGACTGCATCTTTTCAGGGTTTGGCATGTCGCGATGGTCGAAGACCAGTCCAGAGGACCACCGCGTCCTGAGCCATTGACCTAAACTGAGGTCAGATCAAAGCTTTCGCTGTGCTATGCCTCATCCTGATTTCCCCGATCGCATTCGCGCCCTGCCCAAATTTGATGGCCCCTTTGATGCCTTTCATCTAGCAGCTCAAGGCTGCGAAGTGTATTTCGCCAGTTATCCCGCCGGTACAGCGATCGACAGCCACCGCCATGAGACGGATAACTATGGGGTGATCACCCAGGGCGAGTTGATTTTGGTGATCGGAGACCAGGAACAGCGGATTGGTGTAGGGCAGTGGTACCACGTGGCAGCACAGGTCAGTCATGCCGCCCGGTTTGAACAAGACACTTCTGAAATTGAGTTTTGGTTTGATGGGGGTTGAGTTGATGAGTTGTTGAAGTTAATCTTAACGCTACACAAGCATCTAAAAACTCCTTAAGTTCGCCGAATGGTCTAGAGAGCCTCGAAACACTATGTCGTTTTCTCAGGTGTAAAGTCTACCAGCAAAGATGGTCCAGAACATCGCAGATGAAGCAAGAACTAAGTCACTTTCTAAGCTTAAGGAAAACCAAGTCATGAATATGTTGACTCTGTGTGAGAAACATTACTGGATGTTGAACCATGATCGGTCTGGGACAGATGACAATACACAATTCTAATTTTGGAAAGCTCTACGATCTTTCACCTTACTTCATAGGCTCAAGAAAGGCTGCATCTAGAGTCAAAGAGTAGTCATAGCATCAACATCAGGACTTTGCTCTGCTACCCCTGCTACGCCCCGGCGACTGCTTCTTCGGCTTAGAACTATCTTGAAGTCCTATTTCATGAGATGGAGTTTCGCTATTCTGGGTAATGAATGAAGTAGCATTACTACGAAAGCTTCCTTCGTATATTTCTTCGTTCTCTTGACTAGCCATATCTCCTGCATAAGTAGGTACGGCATAAAAAGTCGAGGTGTACAACGGTTGGTTAAGTAGTCT
>ERZ1740058.1387-NODE-1387-length-11646-cov-5.616081_pt1 | contig 11646 bp, 6 predicted proteins | sample MGYA00581745_ERZ1740058 | MGnify/ENA primary metagenome ERZ1740058 (study PRJEB43018, sample SAMN04849742) | marine metagenome | isolation source: floating plastic debris | place: Pacific Ocean | collected 2008-08-30 | study: EMG produced TPA metagenomics... | reverse complement strand
CCACCCTGCCACAGTCTTGTCCGGGTACTTTATTTTCAAGCCGATCCCTAACTGCCCTGATCGGGGTGAAGATCTGTGCAAGGCTTGTGTAGCCGTAGTGAGCGCATCAGACAAGTGGCAATGGTCAAACCAGCAGCAGCTTTGGGCTAAGATTAACGACGAGCTTTTAGCTATCGGCATGGCAATGGGAATGCTCAGATCGGCAAAAGGCGAGTTTGAGATGATGGAGGTCGATTGATTGTGACTTTTCGGTGGTTGGCGCGGGTATGTTCGGGTGCTGTCATTGGGATGACGGCGGGCAGTGTGGCGGCCGCAACGCTAGCGTCGGCGGCCGCCGTTAACGCCTTACCATCCGCTCGGCTGACGCTGCCAGTTGAGGTCAATCTGGCGCAAAACCGTCGCGCCAATCTTTCCGACGCGGAGCAAGAAGCCCTCGATGAATTACTGAGCGAAGGGCAAGAAAAGGTCGAGGCGGAGGATTACGACGGGGCGATCGCACTGTATCGAGAAGCCACCCGCATCGACCCTCAGAATGCGCGGCTGTTTTCGGGCATTGGTTATTTGTATGTGCAACAAGGCGAGTATGCCTCAGCGGTAGAACCTTACCAGCAGGCAATTCGCCTAGAACCCGATAATCTACCTTTTCGCTATGGTCTTGCCTTTACCTACGTACAGTTAGAAAACTATACCGAAGCGATCGCCGCTTATGAGGAAATTGCCACTCTGGCGCCCAACGAAACAGATGCCTATTTGGGATTAGGCAACATCTTTATCACGCTCGAAGACTACGAGGCGGCGCTAGACACCTATGAAACGTTGACCCGTCGCGCTCCTAACAATGCCAGATCCTATGAAGCTTTAGGCACACTGTACTTAATTCAAGAAGATTATGTGGCGGCTCAATCGGCCTTTCAGCGAGCTGTGCAGACTGATCGGAGCCGTAGCGAATCCTATGTGGGCTTGGCTGAGACGCAGTTGGCAACGGGCAATTCCCGAGCCGCCTTGGAGAATCTTGAGGAGGCCGTCAGACTCAATCGCAACAATGCTCAAGCCAATTTTCTCTTAGGTGAGATTTCCCTGAACTTAGGGGATGAAGACGCCGCCTATGCCTACTATCGACGAGCCGCTGAGGCGGATCCTGACTTGATTCCTGCCCAGGCGGCGGTGGGCGCGTTTCATTTAAGAGAAGGCGTTTACCTCCAGGCCATTCGAGCCTATCGCCGGGTACTCCAGGCATTTCCCGATAATCCAGGGGCTCATTACAACCTCGGGTTAGCCCTATGGGCAGAGGGGTTAAAAACCCAAGCGGTATCTTCTATTGGCCGGGCCCGCCGCCTCTATGCAGCGGATGACGATATCGATTCGGTTGAGCGGGTTGATGCCTTGCTAGAGCTGTGGGGCGTTGATCAGGATGATGGGTAGGAGGTCTGGCGAATGCGATCGCGAGAGCAGTCCGGTTCATATCAGTAATCACCGAACGCCAGGTGGATTGGCGAAATATTTTATGGGTAGATTTGAAGCTGCATGAAGTCTGCCGCCGGTCATCGTTGCTTCAGCTCATGCCTAATCTCTAAGACTCCCACTCAGCCTGGAAGACCACAAGAATGGTCGTAATTTCGTGATGGTACTGCCTGTGGGCGCATGTTGGTTGTGACACCCCAGCGGTGAGTCAGCTTGAGCGCCAATACGGTTCAAAGACCGCCTAACAAAAGTCATCAATCTGACAAGACGCCTCTTCTCGACCAGTCGTGGGAGGACTCTGCTGAACTTGCTTCTGCGCTTCAGGTTCCGAGAACCCTTCTCGACTTATTCTGATTGCAGGTTAATTAGCTTCAGCCCATCAGGCATTTCGCGATCGCAACGAGCACGATATTATTGCCTTGCCAAGGTTAATTTATCGAGTTTGTAGAGCGGATGCCAGACCTGTAGTATGAATTCGACTAATTGGGCCGATGTTTAGAAATCGTTCCGAACGATTTACGTGACCGACATCTTTTTGTCTTATCGCAGTTGCTTTTGTTCGCGGTTTTCCCAGCACTTGCCGTTAGTTCACTTGGCCATATGTCGAATTCATCCGATCCCAAGCCCTCCGAACCAAAATCCTCGGAATCTACCCATGAAAAGCGCTCTACTGGCCGCGTCTTGGCACCACTCCTCAAAATTGCGGCGGGGCTAGGGGTTATTGTCGCGGCTGGAGGGCTGGTGGCAATCGTTTGGGGCGATCGCCTGATCGAGTCTCAGATCATCCCCATCGTGGAGGAAGAAGTCGAAACCACGATGGGCCGACCGGTCGAAATTGGGGAAGTGAGAGGGCTTTCATTTTGGGGCATTCGGTTGGGGCCGAGTTCGTTGCCACCGACGGCGACCGATGCGACTTCGGCCACGGTGGAAGAAGTGCAAGTGCGGATCAATTTACGAGCGCTCCTCTTGCATCGGGAAATTCAACCCGATATTGTCCTCATTAGCCCTGAGGTCAACCTAGTTCAAGCCTTGGATGGGCAGTGGATTGAGCTGGACTTGCCAGAGGCGGTAGAAGACCCCCCTTTTGAACTGGAACTCCAGAATGTCGAGGTCCGCGACGCCCGCATTACCGTTGCGACCCAAATCCAAGACCCTGACGCGTTGGTTACCCGCACTCCAGTGGTTGTAGACAACGTAAACGTGAACGCTATTTTTACGGGTGAGACGTCTAAGCAGGTTGCTTTTGAGCTGGCTGGCGACGTGGATACAGGGCGGTTTGACATCCAGGGTGAAGGCGACCTAGAGCAGCTCGCGGTACAAGCCAATGTGCGGCTGCAAGACCTGCCAACGACGGGGGCCAATCTGATGTTGCCTTCGCTGTTGGGTCTTAGTGGTGGCGTCCTGAATACGAATCTCACGGCGGCGGCGGCTCTCACTGAAGCGTATCAGCTCGATCTGGCATCGGTTGATGTGCAGGGCACGGCCCGGTTTCGCGATGGAGAAGTGCAGGTACAGGGACTGCCGACCGCAATTCGCAACATCAACAGTCGATTGCGGTTTCAAGGACAGCAGGTCACGCTGGAAGAAACCGGTCTGCAGGTTGACGACATCACCCTAATGGCAACTGGTGAGGTGCATTTGCAATCAGGGCATGACCTGCGGGCACAAATTCCTGAGGTGGCGATCGCGGATCTCCAGTCATTGGCGGAACTGGATTTACCCATTGACGCGAATGGCGTGTTTCAGCTCGATGCCCAGGTGACTGGCGATCTGCTCGATCCGCAAGTTCGCGGCCGCTTGACGAATCGCGAGACAGTGCAGGTGGACCAAGTGGCGATTTCCACCCTGGCCGCTAATTTTGCGCTTGATCAAGCGCAGTTTGACTTAACTGAATTGCGGATTGTGCCAGAGGCGGGTGGGGTGGTGCTGGCTCAGGGCAAAGCCGATATCACCGATTTGACGGATCCCGACTTTCAGCTCACCGCACAGGTTGATATTCCCGTTGATGCGTATACCGGGCTCTACGGCGTCAGCCTGCCAGAGGACATCGTCATTGGCGATCTGACCGCTGATGTGGCCGCCGAGGGCACCCTCGAATCCCAAACGGCAGTGGTTCAATGGCAACTGTCAGAATCTTCCTTTCCTGGTGGGGGGGAGTTGACCCTGGCGGACAATCAGCTCGTGCTTGACCCCGCTCGTCTACAGGTGGCCGACGGCACCATTATGGCAACGGCGATCGCGGATCTCACAACGGGCAATTGGCAGGCGACTGCGACCACCGATCAAGTCCCCGTCGAGGAATTCACGCCTCAAGCCCAAGGCTTGCTGACGGCCAACCTCAACGCCTCGGGCAATCTCTACGACTTTGATCTGGCGACCATTCAGGCGGGGGGCGACGCGACCATTGTCAATGCCTTAGTGCAACCGATTCCGACAGCGGAGCCGCTGCTGCCTCAGGGAGACTGGACAACAGAATTTACCTGGCAGGGCGATCGCCTTGCGGTCAATCGGTTTACAGCTCCTAACATTCAAGCCGACGGCACCATTGGTGTGGACTTTACTCAAGCGATTCCCATTGGTGCCTTGGCGCTGAATGTGGTCCTGCGCGACTATGATTTGCAACCGCTCAACAGCTTTGCCCCCGATGCCGTGCGGGCCTATGGGCAACTAGCTGGACTGACTAGCTTTGAGGGGCAGATTACCGGCACCCTCGATAATCCTCAACTGACTGGGGATGCTCGCTTAGTCGCGCTGGCGCTGAATGAATTTGCCTTTGAACCTTTGGCTGGGCCAGTTAATTTGTCCTTGGCCCAGGGGGGAGAACTGGATCTGCGTAGTCGTGGGGGCGATCGCGTGGCTTTGACCGTCAACGCTGACCCCTGGCCCACGGCGTTTGAAGTGCGTAATCAAGACTTTGTCGCCTCTGGCACGGGTGAGGGACGACGCATTGATGTCGACATTCAGCAATTTCCCCTTGATCAACTGGCGGTGCAGCCCGCTACTGACTATGGTTTTGGCGTCGTCTCCGGCTGGGTAGATATGAGCGTCACGGCTGATTTAGCCGATTTCCAAAATCCGATCGCGAGCGGTACCCTCACCGTTCGCGAACCGGGCCTTGACCCAGTTGCAGCGGAACGCTTGACCACGGCTTTTCGCTATGCCGACGGCACTGCCACTCTAGACCAGGGTGAGCTGCTCTTTGATGACAGCCGCATTTTGCTCGCGGGGAGCGCCTCTCTGCAACCGGAACTGGAGTATACCGGCCAACTCACTGTCGCTGAAGGGCAGGTCGAAGACCTCGTCGCGATCGCTGAAACGCTCGATCTGAAAGCGTTGCGGTTGGGTTTAGAACGCCCTTCGCCAACCGGGAACGCCGCTGATCTGAAGGTCCAATCAATCCGTTTGCCCCAGGCTTCCTTTTTAGAGCAACTAGAAGCATTTATCGCCTTTGAAGCTGCCCAACCCGAAGCGACTCCAACCCAGAGGGGGCAGTGGGCACTGCCGCCGATGGATACTCTAACGGGAGAATTTTCGGGCGGGCTGACCGTGGCCGGGCGATCGCTCGATTTAAATGCGCTGACGGCTGATTTTAACTTTCGGGGACAAAGTTGGACTTGGGGACCTTACGACCCCAGCAACCAGTTCATCATCAGCGGCAATGTGCAGCAGGGAACAGTCGTTCTCGATCCGGTATCGGTTATCGTGGCCGATACCGTGGTGAACCTTTCAGGTCGCGGCAGTCTAGAGCGTTTAGAGGGCGATCTGCTGGTTGATAACTTACCCGTCGAACTGGCGTCAGTCTTCTATCCCTTGCCGGTGGCAGTGACTGGCGATATCGATATAACGACTCAGCTCACTGGCAGCCTCGCCAATCCGCGGATTGAGGGGGAGCTGTTGGTGGTTGAGCCAGCGATTAATGAGCAACCGCTGGAACGGGTCGCTGCGACCTTTGGCTACCGCAATGCAGTCTTAGAAGTGGATGGGGGCGCCGCGCTTGCACCCAATGACGCCCCCATGACCCTGCGGGGAACAGTTCCCTATGCGTTGCCCTTTATGACGGTACGGCCAGCCACTGACCAGATCGCGCTGACCGCTGTGGTTCCTGATGACACCTTTGATTTTGTGAACGTCTTTACTGACGAGCAACTGCGGTGGGAGGGCGGCGACGGTGAGGTGGTTGTGCGGGTCAGGGGCAGCGTGTTTAACCCCGAGATTGCTGGAACCGCGACTTTTCGAGACGGCATTGTGGGCAGTTCTGAGCTGGGTAACCCCCTTACCAATATCAATGGCCAGGTACAGTTTGATCTTGCCCAAGTCCGCATTCCGCGCCTGCAGGCGCAAATGGGAGACGGCACTGTAGCGGTGGTAGGGCAGTTACCGCTGCAGTTATCGGGTCAATCGCTGCTGGCCCAAGTGCAAACTAAACAACAAACTGAGCCTGATGCCGCTGTTGCTAATGGCATGCTAATTTCGCTGGGTGAATTACCCATTGATTACCGGGGGATTGTTGATCTACAACTCGATGGCCAGGTCGCAATTACGGGCGCTGTCTTGGCGCCAACGATTAGTGGTGGCGTTGAACTCGACGAAGGATATGTACGGGCCAATCAGCTGTTGCAGCAGCTCGGTGCCCTAAATCTCCCCACACCCGAAGAGGTAGAGCAGATCAACCCTTATCGAGCAGCATATTTGGGTATTGATCCGTTTGCTCCGTCGGCGATTGGGCCACCGTCAGGATTCTTGGACAAAGTGGTGCTCGATGACTTTATGGTCGCCTTTAGCGATCGCCTCGTGGTTGATGGTCAGCCGTTTTATAACCTCACGGCTGATGGCGGCTTGACCGTCAACGGTACGTTCTCCGACCTGAAACCCGATGGTGAAATTGACCTCCGTACCGGCTGGATTAATCTATTTTCAGCTCAGTTTCGACTAGATTCCAGTGCTCCCAATGCTGCTGTCTTCACCCCCGAAGATGGCCTCAACCCCTATGTCAATGTGGTACTGACAGCGCGGGTACAAGAAAACGACATTAGCCGAGTTCCACCAACTAGAAATGGGTTTGCGAGTTCTGAGATTAGTGACAACGACATTCAATCGGTTGGGAATGTCGAATTTATTCGCGTTCGAGCGGTCGCCGTCGGTTACGCTAGTGAGCTAAACGACAGTCTAGCCCTGACGAGTAATCCTGCCCGCAGCCAACAAGAACTGGTGGCTCTACTGGGTAGTAATGTTGCTGGGGGCTTAGCCAGTGCAAGCCTGACCCAGGTGGCTGGCTTTTTCGGCGCGGGTGGTTTGGCTGGGTTTGGCAATAACTTGGCAGACACCCTGGGCCTGCAATCGTTCAGCGTCTTTCCCACCACTGATACCTCAGCAGAAAGTACGGCTGGGGTTGGCTTTGGCGTGGAGGTCTCATTTGCGATCGGTGACAGCATCGGCATTAATGTGCTGGAGATTCTCAACAGTGGTAATCCGCCCCAGTTTGGCTTGCAATATCGCTTTACCAATGAATTGCAACTGCGTGGCGCTTCAAATCTCAACGATACTGATGTCCGCCTCGAATATCGGACTTCTTTTTAACATAGAGCCGAGTATCGATTAGCCGATGACAATTTGCACAAGTCTATGGGGTTGCTAACCAATGGCTGTAGTCTACATGGAGTGGGGATGGATACGGCGGACTCCAAAGATGCTGATAGTCATCCTCTTGATGGCGCTTGTCAGCTTGTTTACGCTACAGCTAGAGCCCCCTCAAGAAGTGGTTCTAATCGATTCGGCGGTTCACGATCCTGGCTTCTTTCTGCAGCAGCTTCAGCGCCACCAGCACGGTATCTTGCTGTCGCCCCACAGTACGCTGGCCTCAGTGACTCAAGACCTGAAGCAATTTAAGCAGTTGCAAGCCATTCACGTCGTTTCTCACGGTGCCCCAGGACAGTTTCAACTCGGACAAACTGTGGTGAATCGTGCCCAGTTGCATCCTGATTTTGGGAACGCTCAGTCGAGTTCATCAGCCCTGTTGGGGCAATGGGGACAGGTGCTGGCGCCAGGCGGAGACCTTGTTTTGTACGGCTGCGAGGTGGCGGCAACGCGCACGGGGCAAGACTTTCTCAGGGCTCTGCACCGAGTTACCCAAGCCGATATTGCGGCCTCTACCGATCGTTCCGGCGACCCGGATAATGCTCCCCTTGGGGGCAACTGGCAGCTAGAGTCGACTATCGGCACAGTCCTGCAGCCACTGAATCTGACGGGACCGTACGATGCAACCCTCAGCCAAATGCGAGTGACCAGCACCGCTGATAGTGGCCATGGCACGTTGCGGTGGGCGATCGCTCAGGCCAATCTGACTCCCGAGGATGATTTGATTGAACTGCGTGATTTAGCTGAACCCATCGTGCTGCGATCGCCGCTGCCCCCGATCCGCAGCAATCTGTATCTGTATGGTCACGGTGCCACCGTCAGCGGCAATGAGCAGTTTCGCGTTTTTCAAATTCACAACAGTCGCGTCGTAATCAGCGAGTTGACCATTGCCGACGGATTTGCCCACGGTGCTGACGGGGTCGGCAATGCTGGTGGGAGTGCCGGGTTAGGGGGTGGGCTCTATCTGGAAGACAGCAACTTGATCCTGAGTCGGGCGCGGCTCGTGAACAATCGTGCCGAAGGGGGCAATGGCGGCGATCGCCCTCAACCTGAAGGGCTGGAACGACCCAGCTCGATTGAGCAGGCGAAGACGAAGGCAAATGTCAATCGCGGGGCGATTACCGGCATCAATGGCATTAGCTTATCCGACCGCGATGATCCGGCTTTGAAGGGTGACCCGCTAACGATTACCACTCAAGATGAAAAGCTTTCTGCTAACCGGGGCGCGATCGCGGGGGTCAACGGCATCGGCGTTAACGGCATTGGCGCGATCGCCTTTGGCATCGGCGGTGGTTTTGGGGGCTTTGGCAACGCGGGTAATGGCGGCAATGGCGGCAATGGTGGGGCGGCTGGGGTCAGCGGCGGCAATGGTGGTGACGGCGGTGATGGCGGCGTGGGGATTTTTGGTAGCTTGGGCCGTTGGGAAGCCGATGGGGGCGTCGGCACGATCGCCTTTGGCGGCGGTGGCGGTTTCGGGGGTTTTGGCAATGCGGGTAATGGTGGTAATGGCGGCAACGGCAGCACGGTAGAGGTGCAGTTGGCCCAAGGCGGCAATGGTGGTAATGGCGGCAACGGCGGCTTTGGTGGTGGCGGCGGCGGCGGCGGCTTTGGTGGTCAAGGCGGTGAGGATGGCCGTGCTGGACAGGCAGGAACTCCAGGTGATGCGGGCTAGGGCGGCGGTGAGGGGCTCCTGGGTAGCGGCAGCGGCGGCGCGGGCTTTGGCGGGGCCATCTTTGTGAAATCAGGGCGGCTGATTTTGCATCACACCGAGTTTGATCAAAATGCCGCGATCGCGGGTATCGGTGCCCATCCTGGCCAGGGTAAAGGCGGAGCCATTTTTGATCTGCCAGGACAAGACCCCGATGCATCGGGCTTGCAAATTATTTCTCTGGGGGATGCCCCACACTTTCGCGACAGTCAGGCGGCAGAGGCTGCTCGCACGGCAACTGACAGTGTCAATATGTTTGGCACCCTTAAGGTTTTCGGCAGCCGTTAATCAGTATATATATGGAAACGGAAAATTTTGGTCGCTAAGGCTGGAGCGGTTGCGCTGCGGAGCAACCATTTGCTGGTCATAACGTTCTCGACCAACGGCGTCAGACAACCTCGAACGCCCAACAGATAACCTTTGTTCCGTCCGCACCAATGCAGTGTTGGAGTAGTTTCCCAATAAGCAAAACATGATCCACTGCATCGGATCAACTAATAGGGAAGGCTAGCTTCTAGATAACTAGGTGACTGAGAAGAAGAAATTAGACCATTATTTATAAGTGTTGATTCGACAGTCTGTGAACTTACTTTAAAGTGTTCAGCGGCATCTTCCATAGCTGATTCTGAATAATCATCATCTAAATAAGCGCGTAAGCTACTAAGAGGACAGAGAAATTCTGCTGCAAAAGCACGTTGATATTTTTGCCTTGATGTTCTTAAATCTGTGTTCGCAAGCCAGGATTCTTCACAATTTCCATAGAGTAGATAATCGCCAATAAACCTAGCTAGCTCAAATCTTTTTGCAATTGGGTGTCTTTTTCTAGTGTGAAACTTAAATCCAGCTTGCTTTGATGGAACTGCAATTGAAATACGTCGTTGACGTGGAGGATCAAAAGTTTCATATTCAGCTTTTTGTAGGCCAAGCAAGTCATAGAGCTGATCGTCAGTAACAGGCTCTTCTTCAGTATCAATCACATCACGTAAACGAGAAGCTACTTCGTTTGCTTTTCGCCAAGGTGCTTTTGAAAACTCTTGTGAAGTAGATTGCTCAACAGAAACTTCTGGTTTCCCATCAAATCCTGATTCTTGCATCAACTCGTCAATTGTTGTGCTGAGTGGTCTTGCTGCTGAGATGTCTTTGCTGTAAGCAGGAGCTACCTCTGAAAATGTTTCGTTCCCCATTTTCTCAGCAAGGTTCAGGGCATCTTTCACAAGGTCCTCAGGACACTCATCAGGATCAAAGCCTAATTCAGCTTCACGGCGACGATACTGACTTGCATACGAATCAGCAAGTTCTTCTTGAACTTCTTTCCAAAGGCCAGCTAATGGAGTGTCAGCAATCCCTGTTGCGTCGAGACGGGATAAAACAGATTCAATAAAAGCCTTGGCCGTTTCCTCAAATTCAGATAGGTTTACCAGGAATGGTCGATCCAGACTATGTACATACCTAACCGACTGTTGTTCAAAAGCGTTAGATGCTGTAGACCATACCTGCATCAATTCAGTATCTGAAGCTAGTATGACTCTTGGCCAAATAAATCCTTGATTCGCTGCCGTGAGTTCGTGCGCCATCTTCCAACTAACTGAAGGTCTAGTTCCTGTTGGAGGAAGAGGTTCGTAAAGTAATCTCCACCAAGAAGATACTATCCATGCAGCGAGAGGATAAGCGGAAACAAGAACGCTGTCGCGAATCGTTTGAGACCAAGTATCCTCATTTCTTGTGAGATTAACATCTCCTACCTTCAGCCCAAAATCTCCCATTGTCTGTCGGATTTCGGGCGAATCATTTCCGCTTGTAAGCCAGTTAAAGTTAAGACTTAGCGAGTTCACTCCGAATCCTCCATTGCTTTATCACCTCTTCACAAAATGGATCTTCAGCTTGCATGGGATAGCCATGGTATGCCCCCTGCTCGGTTGACTCAAGCTGCGCTTCTAGCGAAGTCTCATCCTCCATAACCGACCAAACATTCTTGGGCCACCGTCCTTCAAAGCGATCGCTGACCAGTCCGTTTTGAATACCTTTCTTTAGTAAATCTAGAGCTTCCTGCTTGGTAAAAACCTTAACGGAGTCACAGAGCGATTTGCCTGGTCTAGGCCTACTAGGTGGAGTCAGGCTGAAATCGCCTGGATTCCTCTTATGCTCAGGATTTCCACCATACTTAACCTGGCATGCGAGTTCAGCAAGGCCCTTAAAATCACACTCTTCAACCTTCAGCATTTTGCGTTTAGGGTTAAATTGACCGTTACGCCTTTTCATACACCAAGAACATAGCCCAGTCATAGCATACTGTGAGAAAGTCGTTATGAACCTAAAGGCTGATCGGCTGTAATCTACATGAACCTCTGTATATCTGCTGAAGGCGCTCTAACGTTGCCCATCACCTGCCGCAGAAGCCTTGTGCGTTATGGTGATCCAGTTTTGGTGGCGGTCAGTGTGCATGGGCATTGTTAGGCTTTAGGCTGAGATCACTTTCTGCAACGAATTTACGAGCATGGTGCGTTCCTAAAAATCTATCGGTAGGGTAGAAAGAGTTTTAGTAGGGAAAAAACCTATAAAATCAGCGCTCTTACTTCATAAGAGGAAATGGCTATTTGAGTGATTATCATTATTTTCTATACTCTATAATTTGAACTCAGATACGGTGGAAATCCTGGGTCCCTGCCGAATTGACATAGCACTCTAAGACCTAAATACAACTGAATCAGCTCGCCATCAATTATTCCTATATCTTGTAGAGTAGTATCTTCAGGATAATGCTCTCCACTTATTGTCAGATACCAATAAGTAGCGTAACCGTCCCTAGCGTCGGTCTTGTGGGATCAAAGAAGGCGGTTCTTCGC
>ERZ1740058.1386-NODE-1386-length-11654-cov-4.878265_pt1 | contig 11654 bp, 8 predicted proteins | sample MGYA00581745_ERZ1740058 | MGnify/ENA primary metagenome ERZ1740058 (study PRJEB43018, sample SAMN04849742) | marine metagenome | isolation source: floating plastic debris | place: Pacific Ocean | collected 2008-08-30 | study: EMG produced TPA metagenomics... | reverse complement strand
CGCTGACCCCTTGAATGCCATTCAAGTGCTCTACCAACTGAGCTATAGCCCCGCATAATGCGAATATGATCATGCCCTGTGGGGGGCGTTAGCGTCAAGCGCTACAAAGAAATTAACGCTGCTGTAGGAATGAAACGCGCTAGAGTCAGGGCAGACTAATTGTCGCTCCTTGATCCTGCCGATGGCCTCTTCTGACCCTGTGACTAACCCACCGATTGATGTCGACAAACTGGTTACCCAGCTCCGCCATAAAGCAGGCACCTGGGTGGAATGGGGCAAAGCCTGCCAAGCACTACAAAAATCTGGCATGAATCCCCAGAAACTCTTTGAGGCGACCGGGTTTGAGCCGCCTCAGCAAAACCAAGTTATGGTGGCGGCTCAAGTTTATGAATCCATCGTGGCAGCGAGTGTGCCCGAAGCTGTGCAGTCTCATTTTGGGATACGAGGCAGCGATATTTTGTATGAGCTGCGAATCCTAACGCAAAGTGATCGCGCCCGGGCGGCTGAACTCGCTCTGCAACAAAATTTAGATGCTGACACGATTAAAGATGTCGCCAAAGCGCTGAAGGAGTACTCCTACTTCAAAGAACCGCCCAATGGGTTTACCGATACAGCAGGGGATGCCGTCGCTTACACCTATTGGAAGTTAGCGCGACAGCAATCTGATCTGGCCGCCCGATCGCGACTGATTGCCCAGGCGCTGCGCTTTGCCACCAGCGATACCGCGCGTCAACAAGTGGAGTCGTTACTCACTGACTTGACCGTCGTGAAGTCGCGACCGGCCCCGACGCTGCCCACCTACCGACTCGAAACAGATTCGGAACTGCCCATGGTGATTCCCCTAGCGGGTCAGTTGCCGCTCAGTGTGGCCGATCTACAAGCGGTGCCGGTGATTGTGCCTGAGGAACCCTTTGGCATTGTGAAAGCAACCGGTGCCGCTGCTTGGGTACCCGTGCCGGGTTGGCAAGTGGTTTTACAAGCCGAAGACCCGGTGGGTATTTTGGCTAAGGCGCGGCAGTTACCGAATGTGCAAAATCCCGATAATCCGGAAACATTGCTCTTGGTGTGCGATCGCGCCCAGCGAGTCTGGGATGCCGACAGTTACTTCCTCACAGAGCAAGGGGACAGCGTCGCCGTTGAGTGGCTCCCGGAAACGCCCGATCGCAAGCTGCTTGGCAAGTTACTAGTAGTCATGCGGCCCAAACGCATCTTGGATGAAAACTACACTCGCGAACTCATGCAGTTTGAGGAATAAGCCACCGCGTTGGCGCTAGCCTGTCCGGAGGACAATCGCTCCGCCCTCCTGATGCCCAGACCCAGAGCCAACCCCCAAACCTAACACCCACACCCCGCTACCCAGTACCCACTCACCCTTATGCCACTCGAACGACGTCTGTCTCGCACCATGTTTTTAGAAAACGAAGTCGTCGAACTTCGGCAAGTGTGTTTTACCCCGGGCCGCATGTTTGAACCGGGAAAATATATTGCTGGCGAGTTGCCAGATATCGCGTTTGAAATGGGGCTTGTGGACAAATTGCCGCCGGTGCGCGGTCAAAGTGAACAAATTGGCCACCCCGATCCGACCGTTACTGACGAGTCCTGACAGTTGTGGTCAACGACAGACAGCCTCCCTGCACAATCGACCGAGCCCTCGGTGGCAGCAGTCGCCTTACTGGTTTCTAGCTTTTAGCTCCCTTTGCACCGCTGCTCCCCCACTCTAGAGAACGGTAGGCAACTTGACGCCGCACAGTGCTAGCCACCCGTTAGCATCGCCTTTGGCAGCACCATCATGGCATCACCAAAGGAATAGAAGCGATAGTGTTCACGGACGGCCTCAGCATAGAGTTGCAGGAGCCGTTGTCGACCAATCATCGCACTCACCAACATCATGAGGCTTGATTCGGGTAAATGAAAGTTGGTCATCAATCCGTTCAGCACTCGCCATTGATAGCCGGGATAGATAAAGAGGTTGGTCTTACCCTGCAGCGGCTGCAGTTCGCCCCCTTGGGCAGCACCCTCTAAAGCTCGAGTCACGGTCGTACCCACAGCGATTACCCGGCCCCCCTGGGCTTTGGTCTGACGAATTTTCTCCACCGTGGCCGCCGACACGTCTAGCCATTCAGCATGCATTTTGTGATCGGTGATGGTCTCAGCTTCGACCGGGCGAAAGGTGCCGATACCGACATGGAGAGTAATGAAGGTGTGGTCAATTCCGCGTGCTGCCAGCCGCGTAAATAACGCTGGCGTGAAATGCAGCCCGGCGGTCGGAGCCGCAACCGCACCTAACTTTTCGGCGTAGATGGTTTGGTAGCGATCGGGCGGGGCTGTCGATTCGGTAATGTAGGGCTGCAGGTGCATCTTACCCAAGCGATCGCACACCTCATAATAGGATGCTCGACCCGGAATGGTAAACCGTAGGATCCGGCCATGGGTTTCGGGATCAGAAGCGACCACATCAGCAATCAGCACCGGCTGCTCCAAATTTTCGCCAAAGTGAATTCGCGCTCCTGGCTTCAGACGTTTGCCCGGCTTCACCAACGCCAACCACTCTAAGGTGGCCCGCTCTTCTAATAGCAAGATTTCCACTGTGGCCCCTCCCACTTTTTGGCCAAATAGCCGGGCGGGCAGCACTTTGGTGTTGTTGAGCACGAGTAAATCGCCGGGCTGCAGGAGATCAGGCAAATCATACACATGGCGATGCGCGTGCTCAGTCGGCGACGTGACTGTCAGCAAACGGGCGTGATCCCGAGGTTCGATCGGGTTTTGAGCAATGTGTCCTGGCGGCAATTCGTAGCCGTAAGCAAAGAGTTGCAAGTCTGGATTGTCAGCAGTACCCATTTAGTCGCAGCCAGTAATTGGGTAGAACCCCCATGGTAATGCGCGGAGTTTCACAGTGTCTAAACCTCAGCAGGTTTTAGAGAATATAGATGCAAGTACCCACCGGAGGGTTTCCAGATGGATTACATCTATCACCTCGCCAACGCCAGTCTGACCCTTCGAGTTGTCGAACACCTGCTCAGAACGCCCGAACTACCCTTAGCGTGGATTACGGTAATTCACCAGATTGATGGTTGGGTCATTAAAGTCAGAATGCAAGACCTCATCGAAGAGTCCACCGCTGAAAATTTTCGCGCTTATTTGAACGAACTCGGGATTACTCACGAACCGAATATCCGCCTCAGAATGGCCTTGTGGGCGCTGGAAACCGGACAATCTCCGGTTGATGTGATGCGTCGCTATCAAGTCGCGGTGGTTTCCCACGGCAAGCCCGAGCGCGAAGAAATTGAAGCCTTCCGCAATCAGTTTGTGATGGGGTTAGGCTACTGCCCAGAGACGCTAGCTTAAAGTTTACGTCGTCGTTAATTCGTTCCCCTTCCTGAATGCCCCGTTGTCGATTGGCTGGAAACCAGGCATTTTTTGTCGCCTGTAAACAGTAGGGTATGGCTAGTCTGACCATACCCTGTAAACATCCTTAGCCCTTTCAGGATTGCTCCTGACAACGACTGTAGGCTTTATACAGTTAGTCTATTGAGCAAGCCACAGGAGACTGAGCGATGTCACCAGGATTTTCACGTCGTCATTTCTTACAGGCGGGCGGGGCTACCCTCGCGGCATTGGGCTGGTCTCAACGGGATATCATGCGGCGAGGCGATCGCTACGGCCGCGCCTGGGCGCAATCGACCCCCCGTAAACTCGCTCTGCTGGTGGGCATCAATGAATATCCTCGCGATAGTCTCTTTGCCCCGCTCAATGGCTGTGTCAGTGATGTTGAGCTGCAGTATTACTTGCTGGTGCATCGCTTTGGTTTTAACCCCAACGATATTGTGAGGCTGACCGATCAGCAGGCGACTCGGGAGGGCATTCTCACGGCCTTTGAGGAGCACTTGATCAAGCAGGCAAAACCCGGCGATGTGGTCGTGTTCCACTTTTCGGGGCATGGTTCCCGCGTGTTGGACCCCGATCGCGACTTCGAAGATGGGCTGAATAGTACGCTGGTGCCCGTCGACAGCCAACTCCCCGAGGGCTTTCCCCAGGCTGGTGGACCGGTCAATGACATTACCGGCCATACGATGTTTTTGCTGGGCAGCGCGATCGCCGCCGAAAACTATACTGTCGTGCTCGATAGTTGCCACTCTGGCGGGGCCAAGCGCGGCAACATGACGATTCGCGCGCGACCGGGGGGCAGTGCCCTCACCATGAGCGCAACAGAGCTAGCCTACCAACAAGCGTGGCTGTCGCGACTCGACTTGAGTCCTGAAGCCTTTATTCAGCAGCGGCGTGCAGGCATTGCCAAGGGGGTTGCGATCGCCTCTACTCGCCGAGAGCAATACGCCGCCGATGCGCCTTTCAACGATTTTTATGCCGGAGCCTTCACCTTTGTGCTCACGCAATATTTGTGGCAGCAAACCGGCTCCTCTCCTTTAACGGGAGCGATCGCGAATGTGGCCCGCACCACGACAGAGCTGTCATTTAGTAATCAAGAACCGGAGTTTGAGACCAAGCCCGGCAGCAACTTCGATAGTGAGCCCCTTTATTTCACCCCAAAAGTGGCGAATCCGGCAGAGGCAGTGGTGACTAACATCGCCGGTGGCGAAGTCGAAATGTGGCTCGGCGGAGTCGAGCCCAACAGTCTAGAAGCCTTTGACGCTGGCGCTGTGTTATCGGGGGTGGATGCCCGGGGGCAAGATCGAGGTTTGATCGAGCTCACCACGCGCAGCGGCCTGATTGGACGGGGACGTTTACTCGATGGCGACAACTTGCCCTCGGGTGCCCTGCTACAGGAACAGGCACGGGGCATTCCCGCCAACGTGACGTTGAGCATTGGGTTGGACAGCTCTTTAGGAGCCGATGCCGCCAGCGCTCGTACAGCGTTGGCGACCATTCCTAACGTGGAGGCGCTGAATCTGGGTGGCAATGAGGTTCATTACATTTTCGGACGCATGACCGCCGCTTATCGTCAGGAACTCGCTGAACAGCCGAATCCACCCATCGAAGGTAGTCTCGGTCTCTTTTCCCAAGGACTCGATTTGGTGCCCGATTCTTACGGTAATCCGGGGGAGGCGATCGCCGCCGCCATCGAACGCCTGCGACCCAAATTGCGATCGCTGCTGGCCGCCCGTACCGTCAAGCTCACGTTAAACCCAAGTTCGTCACGGTTGAATCTCAACGTGACCATGTCGGATGAAAATGGCAATCAAACCCTTGGTCAAGCAGTCACGTTACGAGGTAGTCAAACGCCGCCCCCTCCCCGGCCTGGGGTGCTGCAAGTCCCCGTCGGGACAGGGCTCAGGTTTGCAATTGAGAATCTGGAAAACCGAGATTTGTACCTCAGTGTGTTGGTGGTAGATGCGGCGGGCATCATGGCCGTGATTTTCCCCAACAATTGGACAGCTTCAGTAGAGGCCACGTTGCTGCCTGCAGGGGAAACGCTGATGCTGCCTGACAGTGGTAGTTTCCGCCTAGTAACTCAGCCGCCATCAGGGACGACTGAGGTGCTCGTTGTCGCCAGCACAAGTCCTTTAGATAATGCGCTCCGGGGTCTACAGCAGATCGCGGATGATGCTAGACTGACCCGAGGACCAGTCGGCATTCCTGATCCAAATGACGTGGTAGGCAGCCTGCTAGAAGATATCAGTGATGGTACTCGGGGGACGGGGACCTCGACCACGCGATCGGTGAGTGTGTCTCAGCTCGCGGCCCTATCCCTAACGTTTGATGTAATCTAAGGCCACCCAAACATCGACTGCAATGGTCAGCACTGGCAGCCGATTAATGCCTGACTCAGATGTAATAGCCGTTTTTAGGGGTTTGCTGTCGCTACCGTAAGTCGCAGTTTGATGCAGTCATCCTAAAAGGCTCAAACCAATATCTGACAGGCATTTCAACTCCATGGGACTTGTCCTGCTCGCGGGAGATCTCGACCTCCGCATACCGCATTTGGCCATATCAACATCACAATGTGAATGGTCTTTATCCCCAAAACCGCAGTAAAATCTGCCAAGATAAATCAGTATTTTCACCAGGTTAAATCGGTTGATGAATGTCCGGTCTTTGTCCACCGATTCACGAAAAGAGAACTTAAGGGCGATCGCATCTACAGCTAACTTAGGTGATCACGGCAAAGTGAGCATGATGACTAACCGCTTGAAATCCTTACCCGATGGCAAGCCAGAGTGATGTGACTAACAAGGGGCAATGCACTTGCCTCGTGCTCGTCACAACGTCCGAGTTTTGGCAAGGCTTATCAGTGATTGCCTATCTGAACTCTGTCCTATGAACTGACAGCACAACTGACAACTGCTGACATCGTCTTCCGCGATCAGTCACAGTTCTCAGATTAATGACTGCCAACTCTATTATTAAGTTTCAACATATGACTTCTAAAGCTGATCTTGAGCAATGGCTAGCAGAGTGTGATGCTGAGCTTGAGCAAGGCAATGACACCGGAGAAGTTTGGCAACAGCGTAGCTTTTGTCTCGCGCAACTGCAGCGCTATCCGGAAGCGATTATGAGTTTTCAGCAGGCCCTCTCTCTGGACCCTGACAACCCTAAAGTGTGGTGCAATTACGCGAGCACTCTAGCGGCGACGGGGCAACTTGCCGATGCGGTTTACGCCTACGATCGGGCTTTAGACCTTGCGCCCAACTATGCGAACGTCTGGCGGCGACGCGCTAAGGTGCTCTATCACCAAAAGGAATACGTCCGCGCCATTGAGAGCTATGACCACGCCTTAGCGCTAGAACCGACCGATGCCCGCTTGTGGTACGGCAAAGGCTTGGCTTCTTACCAGTTGGGGCAAATCAAACAGGCCATTGAGTACTTTAAAGTCGCGATCGCCAACGACGCTTCGAGTCCAGATGCCTATATTTCTCTCGCTTATGCGCTCATTGACAGTAATCAAAAGAGTCAAGCCTTTGCCTATCTGCAACCCTGGATTACGAAAGGTTGGCAAGATCCTCGCCTGTTGCAGTGTTATGCCTACTTGCTAGACCAGCGCTCTGATCATGAGCAAGCGCTGCATTATCTCGAAGAGGCCTGCGTCCTCGACCCCTACAATGTTGACTTGTGGTTTCATCGCGGGATCGTGCTGACTCGCCTCAAGCGGTTCCCAGAAGCTCACGAAGCCTTTCGAACAGTGCTCAAATGTCGCGCCGACAGCACTGATGGCTGGTTAGCACTGGGATTAGTGCTACGTCATTTGTCAGAACCGGAAGCGGCGATCGCCGCTTTTGATAAAGCCCTGGCGCTATCCCCCAGTCACCCCCTGGCATTTTTCCACCAGGCGAGCTGCTATGCCGTGTTGGGTCAGGATGACTGGGCCGAGGAACATCTGAGACGAGCGCTATCACTCGATACCAAAACCTATGCCCTCAAGGCCATGAAAGATCCGGTTTTACAAGCCTTGGAAACACGATTTCTGCCAACCGCCAACACCAATTGAGTGGCCCGGTAATCCCATTTCTCCAGGATAGCGCTACCGATCACAGGGGAGAGCTATGGGGCAAAGGGAGCGGAGGAAAAGATGGGTAACTGGATTTTAGAGCACCGGTATTAAACGTCATGGTTGCTTAGACATTGAGCCCAGAGTCAGCAGCCATAGCAGAATGCGTCATTCTGAATACCCTTCGGGAAGGGCCGAGCCCTACGGAGTTCGGAATAAAAACACTTGCTGTGTGGTGCTTTCAGCAATTACCACTGTCCTGACCTGATTGCGGCTCGCTATAGTCTTCAATAGGAAGCAGGCAGTTGATTCCTAGAAGATCGCCCTGAATTGCCTCGATCTACATCAACCTAGATTCAGCCCAGTGAGGAAAAGGATGCCTAAAGCGCCAGCAAAGCAAACATAGTAAAGCGTTGGCCAGAGTACACGACGCATAAGCAACCCTTCACGCCCAATCAGACCAACGGTGGCTTCTGCCGCGACGATGTTAGAGACGCAGATCATATTGCCAGCCGAGGCCCCGACGCACTGGAGGCCCAGCACAGCGGCTGTGGACACGCCAATTTGCACCGCCACACCAAACTGAAACAAAGAGAACATCAGGTTGCTGACGGTCACACTCCCCGCAACAAAGGAGCCCACCGCACCGACCAAAGGTGCCAACAAAGGCCAGGTTTGCCCTGCTAAGCCCGACATGGATGTGGCTAGGGTCAAGGGCATGCTCTCTAATCCCGCGGTGTTCACACCAGAATTAATAAAGACACGGGCCATGAGGACTGCCGCTCCCTGTGCCAAGGTGGTTTTTTGGAGGAGGGGCACGGCTCCGGCGATCGCAGTTCGCAGCGCCGCAGGCTTCATCTGATGGAGCCAGTAGGTCAGCGCCACCACCATCAAAAATACGGTGGGTGGCAGATACAGAGGCTGGGTACTCACCGTAATCTCTGTGCCCAAAATATTGGCCCAGACCAGGGTGACGGACTGGAGCCACTGGCGCCAGGGCAAAAACGCTAACCGCGACAACATAAGCAATAGACCGAGCAACACGTAGGGTAGCCAGGCCAAGCGGGGCGATAACCGGCTGTTGGCTGAGGGCGGGTCTGGGGTTGCTGCTCCTGACCATGCCGCTGGCCAATCGGTAGCGGGTGGAAAGTCCCACGGTTCAGCGGGCAACAAGAAGCCGCGCTGTGCCGCTGGCACGACAATGGCTAACCCCACCAAACCACCGATTAGAGTCGGAAACTCTGGCCCGATGAAGAAGGCGGTGAGGCCGTAGGGCAGGGTAAAAGCCAGCCCGGCAAACAGCGCAAACCGCCAAATCGCCAGACCGGGTTTAATCGACCTGGCGGTACCAACGCCCGCCGTCAGCACCATCACTAAAACGAGAGGCAGAAATGTGCCAATGATGCAATGAAACAGGGCGGCCCAACGACCAACGGTGATTAAGTAATCGGCTGGGGTCAGCCCGAGTGTCGCGAGTTGCTGTTGTACGCTGGGCACGCCAGCTAATCCGGCATCGACCCCAATCAAGATGGGGGTGCCGACGGCGCCAAAAGTGGAAGGGGTACTTTGAATGATGAGGGCGGCGACGACAGCAGCCATGGCAGGAAACCGGATGGCGACGAGCAGCGGTACGGTAATGACCGCTGGGGTGCCAAAGCCCGACGCCCCCTCGATAAAACTGCCGAATAACCAGGCAATAATGATGACTTGCACCCGCCGATCGCGCGAAATGCCTAACAAGCTTTGCCGAATGGTGGCGATCGCCCCTGACGCTTGCAGGGTGTTTAGCAACAAAATGGCACCAAACACGATGTAGAGAATCTCTGCTGCCGCCACCAAACCTTGGATGCTGGCCGCCGCCACCTCGACCAACGGCACTTGCCAAATCAGCAGCGCGATTCCCACAGTGATCAAATAGGCGATCGGCATGGCTTGTCCTGCGGGCCGACGAGCGATCACCAGTAAGCAAAAAACGGTGGCGATCGGCAGCAAGGCCACCATTGAATAAAGGAGTGACGACACGGTAACGTTTCCCCAACCTTGACAGTCCAGTTCAGTATTGCCTGAGATGCGAATTTCGCAAATCAATTTCACGACATCGCGTTGTCACGGGTCTTCTAAACGCTATTCGTAGCCTTGCTTACCCTTTCTTAATCCGTATCCGATTTACTGAGGAGGTCTCCAGTTTAGGGAATCTCGGCATGTTAGTTCCCGTCTTGCCAGCCTTTTGGGCCGGTCTTTTCAGCGCGGCTTCGATGCCCTTAGGCACCCTCACGTCGCGATTTTGGCGACCCTCTGGACGGCTTGTGGGTTCCCTCACGGCCTTTGGGGCCGGGGCACTGCTCTCGGCAACAGTGCTGGACTTAGTCGCCGATGCGGTGACCGAAGGACATATTGTCGAGCTGGTGGTGGGCTCAATTTTAGGCAGTTTGTTTTTCACCACGGTGAATCGGTTCGTCAACCAATTTGGCGGATTTTTGCGGAAACCGGCCACCGCCATGGCCCACGTCAAACAGCAGCAGGAGCAACAATTTCAACAATTTCTCAGCAACGTCGAGCGCATCGAGGTATTTCGGTCTTTACCGCCGGATGATTTACGATTTTTGACCGGCAATATTCTCCTGAGCCGCTACACCGCTGGGCAGGTCATTTATCCGCTCAAGAGCGGGTGCGAGAGCTTATACATTCTGCAAGCAGGTGAAGTACAGCTGCTGGATCCGCTGCAAGACATGCAGCCCTTTGTCACGCTACAGCCCGGCGATAGTTTTAGCCGCATGGCCTTTATTGCCGGTACCCCCCATGGCACCAGTGCGATCGCCAAAACGGACTGCGAAGTCGCGATTCTGCCCAAAGACATCTTTGAAGACTTACTGGAAACGTCACCAGAGCTGAATACGACCACTCAATGGCTTGTGCAAGGTGAAGAGGTGGCTCGCTACTTGCAAGAGCGGCATTACTTTACCCCAGCCGCGGTGACGTCTTGGGTCACGCAGGCAGTGGCCGCAATTCAAGCCCATGCCCGCATTCCGGATGCGATCACGATCTCAAACAAAGCTGCCGAATTTCGGGCGATCGCCCGCCAACTGCAGCGATTGCCACTGTTTCAGTATTTGCCGAATGAAGATATTGAGGCGATCGCCAATCGCCTGACCTATCGTCAGTACGACCAAGGCGAAACTCTTTTCTATCAAGGAGAAACCGCTGATCGTCTCTACATCTTGCATACTGGCGGCATGGCCCTGAGCGATCCCCAGCAACCGAGCCGTAAAGTGTCCTTGTTAGACCCTGGTGATGTCTTTGGCGGATTTTCATTAATTACGGGTGCTCCCCACTCAGCGACTGCTGTGGCTGGCGTGCTGTCAGGCGTCTGGGAGTTACCTGCCGCCGCCTTCAAAGAACTGCTGCAGCAATCACCCGAATTACGAGCAGCGGTCGCAACGCTGTTGCGCCAAAGGTCCGTCGCAGGATATCTGCAAGAAAAGCAAGGATTTTCTACCGAGCAGTCGAGCCAGTGGCTGCAGCAAGCATCGACTAATTTACAAACCGGGGACGGCTTACCAGCGGTTCGAGACATGATGGCGACACTGGCAGAGCACGGCAACGCCCCCCTAGCAATCTGGCTCGGCCTCTTGATTGACGGCATTCCAGAATCCCTGATTATTGGCGCTTCGGTCGTCGCCGAGGGCGGCGTAAGCGGAACCTTATTAGCGGGCTTATTCATCTCCAACTATCCCGAAGCCCTCTCCAGTTCCGATGGCATGCGACAGCAAGGCTTTCCCTTTTCCCGGATTTTGCTGCTGTGGTGTTCGGTGATGTTGGTGCAGGGGGTCGTCGCGGGGCTGGGTAGTCTGTTGCTCGCCAATGCCCCTGTCACCGTGACGGCGCTCATTGAAGCCTTTGGCGCCGGGGCGATTTTGACCGTGTTGGCCGAGACCATGCTGCCTGAAGCCTATGAACGCCGTGGATTGATGGTGGGGCTGTCGATGTTATGCGGTTTTCTCGTCATTATTCTGATGCAGTCGCTATAGCCGAGCGCAGACATCAGAGGGCAAATGAAACCCTAGCTGCCCAAGGATTTCTAGGACTGACGCAGTTGCATCCGATTATGGCCCCGGTATCCCCAAATCAGGGGAAGTTCGGATTCAACATCTGCTAGATTTGGCAGATTGAGGGGGCTTTTGCGTAAGTCCTAATTTCTTCAATCTGCCGGGTC
>ERZ1740058.1384-NODE-1384-length-11689-cov-16.468197_pt1 | contig 11689 bp, 10 predicted proteins | sample MGYA00581745_ERZ1740058 | MGnify/ENA primary metagenome ERZ1740058 (study PRJEB43018, sample SAMN04849742) | marine metagenome | isolation source: floating plastic debris | place: Pacific Ocean | collected 2008-08-30 | study: EMG produced TPA metagenomics... | reverse complement strand
ATAATCGATCATCCGAGATCGAAGTTCAGGAGTAGGACGGTTTTCTCAAATTGAGCTAATTGAACCAGCCAAACCGCTCTGGGACAATCGCCACAAGTGCCTGTTTATAAGCACTTAGGCCATTTAACTGATTGACTCATTGACTGTGGCAGCTGGACTTCAACACTCAGCAAAACCGGGTTTTTGCTCATCAGAAATCCTGTTATAAAAGTTGGCAATTTTCAGCCCAAATTCTTCACGCAGCTACATATCGACGGTACACCGGGTATTAGTTCCTAACACCACGCTATATCTAGTAGTGATGCGAAAAGCGTAATGATCGACAAGACCTCAACGAGCGCGACGTGATGTCTGACTTTTCCCCGCCACCATCGCCCCCCGACCCACCTCAATGGCAACGTTGGGGCGCTCAATTAATCGGCGCGGTGACTTTTTATACCGCAATCCCAATTCCGCAACACTGGCCGATGCAGTTTGAGGGCATTGCTCGCTATGCGCCGCTGGTAGGGCTCGGAATTGGAGCCCTGCTGGCGGGGATGGATGCCTTGCTGGCGGCGATCGCCCTGCCAATGGCAACTCGCTGCGCCTTGCTCGTCGCGCTGTGGCTGTTGATTACCGGCGGTCTGCATCTCGACGGCGCGATGGACACAGCGGATGGTCTGGCTGTCCCCGACCGCAATCGGCGACTGGCGGTCATGGCCGATAGTCAAAGTGGCGCGTTTGGCGTGATGACGGCGATCGTGCTGCTGGGGTTGAAAGGCGTCTGTTTGTTCGATTTAGAGGCGATGCGGTGGTTTGCCCTGATGGCAGCCACGGGGTGGAGCCGCTGGGGACAGGTAGTGGTGATCGCCCGCTATCCCTATCTCAAGCGAGACGGTAAAGGGGCATTCCATAAAGCGTATGCTCAGCCCAAAACGGACTGGCTAGTAGGCCTGACGGTGCTGCTCGGGCTAACGGGGCTGACGGGATGGCTGTATCCCGAGCAGGGTCAATGGTTGGTGGGTACAGTTCTGGGCGGTAGCACGATCGCGCTCCTCACTGGGGCTTGGTTTAATCGTCAACTGGGCGGTCAGACTGGCGATACCTATGGGGCGATCGTGGAATGGACGGAGGCGTTGTTGCTATGTCTGATGGTGGGCCTGCAGGGGGTGTTATGAGGGGAGCTTCTGGAGGGGGAGCGGAGGGGCAAGGGAGCGGGGGAGCAGGAGGGGCAAAATTTTTCGCTTTAACTTTGCCGGTTTACGACAGGCCTTTCACTGACTGCTTTCCCCACTACCAAGCCACGCTGTCGCAGTTGAGAAAATGGCTGGTTTTCTATAGCAACGGCTCATGACGCGATGGCCCTCTGGACCGGTCTTCGACCATCGCGCCATACCAAACAATGAAAAGAGGCTTGCAGAACCCCGGGTTCTGGGGTACGCCCCGTCTATCACGGGTTTTCTCCGACAGAAACCGGGGTTCTTGGCGCTATTTTCAGCGCAAGCCGCAGTTTGAGCAGGTCACCTCAAATGTCCAAAATCATCCTCAAATCGGCTTTTCAATTCCGACTTCCGACTGCTTCATTCCGACTTCTGCTGTAGCAGTTCAGGCGTCTGCTGTAGCGCCAGCACTCGACTCGATTGCGGGTGCCGACCAGTGCTACATCGACCCAATAGCGTCGCTATAGTGGGAAAGTATGTTTCCTGGCAATTGGTGACCTCTCAAATTTATGCAGATTCCGGTGTTTGGCAAGGTGCGCCGCCCGCTGCCCTGGATTGTGGGTGTAATGGCGCTCGGCGCAATCGGGTTGGGGGCTATTGGGGTAGTCGTCACACGGAGCCGTGGCCCAGCTTACGATGTGGAGGCATTGACTGTTCCTGTAGCGGAGACCGCCCTCACCGTGCGCATTACGGCCAGCGGCACCGTCGAACCTGTGCAAACGGTGAACCTGAGTCCTAAAGCCTCAGGTATTTTAGAAAATTTGTTGGTTGAGCAGGGCGATCGCGTCACCGCCGGACAGGTGATTGCCCAGATGGAAAACGACGACGTCGCCGCCCAAATCCGTCTGAGAGAGGCGGCAGTGGCAGAAGCGGCGGCGCAACTAGATGATGTACGACGGGGCAACAATCAAGAGGCGATCGCCCAAGCGGCGGCGGCGGTTGATACCGCTGCGGCTCAGGTCAGTGATGCGATCGCTCGACTCGATCTCGCTCAGTCACAGCTAGCGCGCAATCGCAGCCTCGCCACCCAGGGGGCGATCTCGCAGAATGAGCTGGATACCTTTGTGCAGGGCGTGCGCAGTGCCGAAGCAGCGTTAGACACAGCGCAGTCGCAACGGCGGGAAGCAGCAGAGCGACTGGCCGACTTGCAGAGTGATCCCCGTCCGGAAGACATCGCTCAGGCAGAGGCCCGGCTAGCCCAGGCCCAGGCCCAACTGGAGGCGACCCAGGTGCAGTTTGATGACACCCAACTGCAAGCCCCCTTTGCGGGCATTGTGACGCAAAAGTTTGCCAACGAAGGGGCCTTTGTCACCCCCACAACATCGGCCTCGGATGCCACCTCGGCCACCTCTACCGCCATTGTGGCCATTGCCAGCGACTTAGAAGTGTTGGCCGAGGTGCCCGAAGCCGATATTGCCCAAATTCGTCCGGGTCAGACGGTCGAAGTGGTGGCGGATGCCTTTCCCGATGAGGTGTTTCAGGGTCAGGTGCGGCTGATCGCTCCCGAGGCGATCGAACGCCAAAATGTGACCCTCTTTCAAATTCGGATTGAGCTGCTGGCAGGACAGGATATTCTGCGCTCCAACATGAACGTGACGGTGGCGTTTATTGGGGATGAACTCACCGATGCCCTGGTGGTGCCCACCGTGGCGATCGTCACCCAGGAGGGCCAGTCGGGCGTCTTGGTGCCCGGCGATCGCGATCGCATTCGATTTCGTTCGGTCACCTTGGGCTCTCAGGCCGGTGATCAGATTCAAATTTTGGAGGGCGTGGATGAGGGAGATCGTGTCTTTGTCGATTTGCCCCCCGGCACCACGCTCGAAAATCTCACCTTTGGCCGCGGCAGCGATACTAGCGACACTGAGGCCGAATAGGCAGGGGGTTCAGCCACCCCTGGCCCCGCCCGCCTGCCTTCAGTGCTGGCGCATGAAGAGATATGTCAAATTCGACACATGGCCGTTCAAACATTGGCTATAGCGATCGTATTTACACCTTAGGGGCCTGTATTTCAGCGCTTTTCATATCCTCAGACCGATGACAATGCCGTAACAGATGCCACTTTTCTAATGGGGAGTTTTGTCATAAGGTGCTAAAAATCCCTGAGTAGTCGCAAGCACTGAGGGATGGCTTGGCCCAAGTCACGGGTGGTTTCGGGCGATTACCGAATCAGCCTCAGCCTTTATCCGCTAGCGTCGCGTCCCCCTCCAGGGGCCGCTGGCTGGATCAGGCAGGCGTGATGGTCGCCACCGATCTCGTCCCTTGAGCCCAGCGCGGCAATCCCTTTTCCCGTTCCCCTGATGGAATCACGCACCGATGGTTAGTAACTCTGGCGAGTCAAAAAAGTTGAATTGGAAGCAACTGCTGCGGGACGATCGCTTCTGGAAGATTGCCTTCCAGGTGATTACCCTAGCCGTGGTCATTCTGGTTCTGGGCTATTTTTTACTGAATTTGCGGGCCAACCTTGCCCAACAGGGAATCTCTTTTGGCTTTGGCTTTTTGTCGAGCCAAGCTGGCTTTAGCATCGGCGAAAGCGTCCTCGAATATCTGCCCAACGACCCCTATGGCAAGGCGCTGCTGGTCGGCCTGGTGAACACGATCACCCTGGTGGTTGTGGGCATCGTCTTGGCGACCACGGCGGGCGTGTCAGCCGGTGTGGCGAGCTTTTCTAAAAACTGGCTAGTGCACAAAATCAGCCGCGCCTATGTCGGCCTAATCCGTAACATTCCGCTGCTGCTGCAGCTATTTTTCTGGTACTTCGCCGTATATGGGCTGCTGCCCCGCCCCCAAGACCAGCTGAATATCGGCAACGTGATTATTGGCAGCAATCGGGGCGTCTATCTGCCCTGGCCTAGCAGCAGTGGCTTTTTGGCCTGGCTGGCGGTGCTAGTGGGGCTGGCCGTTGCCGCCTTTTTTGTCTGGCAGTGGCGGATTAATGTCATCGTCGAACAGGGTGACACAGGCCAAAAGCAGCTGTTTGGGTTGATCGCGATCGGCCTAGTCAGTCTCGGGATCCTCTTGTTTGCGTTGGGCTGGCAGCCCCCCACCGTACAAGAGGGCGGGGGCGCTACCGGGGGCCTGCGACTCTCGCGCGAATATGTGGCCGCCCTCACCGCGTTGGTGTTTTACACCGGGGCTTTTATCGCTGAGATTGTGCGCGCGGGCATTCAATCGGTGTCGAGAGGCCAGTGGGAAGCGGCGCGATCGCTGGGCCTCGCCGCAGGATTATCCATGCGCTTGGTGGTCTTTCCCCAAGCCCTGCGGGTGATTATTCCGCCGTTAAACAGCGAGTTTATGAACCTCGCGAAAAACTCATCGCTGGCGTTTGCAGTCGCCTATCCCGAACTGTATTCCATCGCCAACACGACCTTTAACCAAACCGGTCGCCCCATTGAGGTGTTCTTAATCCTCATGGCCACCTATTTGACCATCAACCTGTTGATCACCCTCGGCATGAACACGTTGAACAAATCCGTCCAGTTCAAGGAGCGTTAATCGATGACTACCGCAACGCCTGATACCGTCTCGACCGCTCCTGAAGTCAAGCGCCTCGCCATTGTGCCGTGGCTGCACAAGAATCTGTTTAGCAACTGGTTCAACAGCTTGCTCACCGTGGTGGTGGCGGCAATTTTGGGCTATGCCGCCTATGGCATGATTCTTTGGGGCTTCACCGTTGCCCAGTGGATCGTCATTCCCAACAACATGGGGTTGTTTATGACGGGGCTCTATCCGTCAGAGGAATATTGGCGCATCTGGATCTTGCTGAGCATTGTCTGTACGCTAGCCGGCCTCTCATGGGGCTTGCTGGCTCGTAACCTGCCCATCTTGTTTCGCCGCAACGTGTTGATCGGCTTTGCCGTCGTCTGCGCTGGTTTTGTGCTGTTTCCTCCCACTCGCCCCAGCAGCCCCAAACTGTTGCTGATGGTGGCGATCGTCGCCGCGATGGGGTGGGCCGGGCGCTATATCGGTCGCCGCAAGCCGGGCTTGGGTAAATGGATCACGCTGCTCTGGTTTATCTCCTACTTCATTGCGATTTGGCTGATTGGTGGGGGCCTCGGGCTCGCAAATGTCTCGACCAATGACTGGGGTGGCCTGGTGTTGACCCTGTTGATGGCCGTGAGCGGTATCGCCCTGTGCTTTCCGCTCGGCGTGGCCTTAGCGCTGGGCCGTCGCAGTAGTCTGCCGGTGGTTAAATGGCTATCGGTCGCCTACATCGAGCTGATTCGCGGCGTCCCGTTGATTGCCATTCTGTTTATGGGGCAGGTGATGATTCCCCTGTTTTTGCCGGAAGGCATGCGCCCAGATCGGGTGCTTCGCGCCATTATCGGCCTGACGTTCTTTAGTGCCGCTTACTTGGCAGAAAACGTACGCGCCGGTCTGCAGTCCGTCCCGCGCGGTCAGCAAGAGGCTGCTGCCTCCCTCGGGCTCAACACGCCCTTGAGCCTGACCCTAATTGTGTTGCCCCAAGCTCTGAAAACCGCAATTCCGGCAATCGTCGGTCAGTTCATTAGTTTGTTTCAAGACACGACGCTGCTATCGATTGTGGGACTAGCAGAGCTACTGGGCATCAGCCGGTCCATTTTGGCCAACCCCAGCTACCTGGGTCGCTATGCCGAGGTTTATCTGTTTATTGGCGTTCTCTACTGGTTTTTCTGCTATGCGATGTCCTTGGGCAGTCGCCGCATTGAGGAACTCTTGAACACTGACCATCGATAATGACCGGCGAATCATGGGCGACTTCGTGTAACAGTTAACAGCCGCGATCGCCGAGATACGGATATCCTGTTGCACAATGAAGTCATCTAACTGCTCAGCTGCTGCCCCTAATCTTCCGCCAAGGCTGGTTTGCCAGCTTTTTAATCCCTAGCCACTTAGCCACTTAGAGATATAGACCCATGACCCAGTTTCAAACTGAAACCGTTCCTGTTTCTGACAAAACCGGTGAACCCGTCATTGTCGCCACCGATGTCGAGAAATGGTACGACAATGGCTTCCACGTCCTCAAGGGCGTCAGCATGACGGTCTACAAGGGCGAAGTGCTAGTCGTCATGGGGCCGTCGGGTTCGGGTAAATCGACCTTCATTCGCACCTTTAACGCGTTGGAACCCTATCAAAAGGGCAGCATTGAGGTTGACGGCATTGAGCTGGCCCACGACCTCAAAAACATTGAAGCCATCCGCCGAGAAGTGGGCATGGTGTTTCAACAGTTCAACCTGTTTCCCCATTTGACGGTGCTGCAAAACGTCACCCTGGCCCCGATTTGGGTGCGCCACTGGCCCAAGGCCAAAGCGCAAGAAGTGGCGATGCAGCTGTTAGAGCGGGTTGGCATTTTAGAGCAGGCGCAAAAGTTTCCTGGTCAGCTCTCGGGGGGGCAACAGCAACGGGTGGCGATCGCCCGCTCGCTGGCCATGCAGCCTAAGGTAATGCTGTTCGACGAGCCCACCTCAGCCCTTGACCCCGAAATGGTGCGGGAAGTGTTGGACGTCATGCGCACACTCGCCACTGAGGGGATGACGATGGTCTGTGTGACGCACGAAGTCGGCTTTGCCCGAGAAGTTGCCGATCGCGTCGTGCTGATGGATGGCGGCGTCCTGGTGGAAGAGAACACCCCCGAGGCGTTTTTCAACGATCCTCAAGAAGACCGCACGAAGAAGTTCCTCTCGCAAATTCTCTAGGCCGAGTCTCGAGAATTTTTCGAGGCGGGTTCAAGAACCCTCGACTTCTCGATAGCATAGGGAGATGGCTGGGCCATGGTGCCGTAGCCTGACCTTTTTTTGGGCGTTTTGCTGAATGGCAGGCATCCAATCACTGCCGTTAGACATTGTCAAACTGATGGCCGCTGGGGAGGTGATCGATTCCCCCGCGGCTGTCGTGCGAGAGCTGGCTGAAAATGCTATTGACGCTGGGGCTTCGCGCATTATCGTGACGGTGCGATCGCAGCCCTGGCACATTCAAGTCACCGACAACGGAACGGGGCTCGCAGTGGCCGATTTGCGACAGGCGGCCACCTCCCACAGCACTAGCAAACTTTCGGCCAAAGCCGATTTGTGGAATATTCGCAGCCTCGGCTTTCGCGGTGAAGCGCTGCATAGCCTGAGTCGGCTGTCGCGGCTTACCCTGTGCAGTCGCCCCCACGGGCCGGAAAACAGTGGCTTTTGTCTCACCTGCGATCGCACCGGGCGGCCCCTGAACGTCACACCAATGGCCATGGCCCCCGGCACGCGGGTTGAAGTCGCCGATCTGTTTTATCCCATGCCGTCGCGGCAGTCGCTCGCCGACGCTCGCCAGTCACAGCTGCGGGCGATGCTGCAGGCGGTGCAGCATCTGGCCCTGTGTCACCCCACCTTGACCTGGCAAGGCGAGCTGGACGAGCGGCCCTGGTTTACCCTCTGGCCGGGACAGTCGGCCTTGCACATCTTGCCTCAGGTGATGCGGCGGCTACCGGTGACTGATTTGCGCGAGGCGCGGCAGGCGGTTGAGCTGCCCGAGGCGACGGGACAACTCTATTTACTGATGGGCTTGCCCGATCGCTGCCATCGACGGCGGCCCGATGGCCTCTTTGTGGCCCTCAATGGTCGCATCGTGCAGCTGCCCGACATCACCGAGCGGCTGCTAGCAATCCTGCGGCGATCGCTGCCCCGAGATCGCTATCCAGTCGTGTTTCTGCATTTGCAGGCCCCGCCTCACCAGGTGGACTGGCATCGCGCCCCCGACAAATCACGGGTGTTTCTGCAGCACAGCGATCGCTGGCACGAGGCCATTGCCGCCGTCATTGACCACACCCTGCAGGCATCGCAGATCGAGCGCCCGGCTGCGGCCAGTCATCAACGTCTCACCCAACTGCTGAAGCTGGCTGAACCGGACAGCCGCTATGGGGCGACCTCACCGGATGCCGACACCGATTCCTCCCCCTTGGCGCTGCGGGCGATCGCCCAGGTACACAACCGCTACATTTTGGCCGAGCATCCCGCCGGGCTGTGCCTGATTGAGCAGCACATTGCCCATGAGCGCGTGCTGTATGAAGAGCTGTGCGATCGCTGGGAAATCGTCGCGATCGCAACCCCCATCGTGCTGTCCGATTTGACGGAGGCGCAGGTGGCTCAGCTACAGCGCATTGGCCTCACCGTGGAATCCTTTGGGCCGCAGCTCTGGGCCGTGCGCACGGTACCCGCCCCCCTACAGCACCGCGACGACTGCGAAGCGGCCCTGCGAGAACTCAGTCTCGGCGGTGATTTAGACAGCGCCCTCGTCGCCACCGCCTGCCGCACTGCCATCCGCAACGGCACGCCGTTGGAGCCTGCGGCGATGCAGCAAATTTTGGATGCCTGGCAGCGGGCGCGTAAACCCCAAACCTGCCCCCACGGTCGCCCCATCTGCCTGACGCTGAATGAATCGAGTCTGGCTCGCTACTTTCGGCGCAGCTGGGTAATTGGCAAAAGTCACGGCTTGGAGCCGTAGAGCGATCGCTAGAACGTTGTTACAGAAACCCGGTTTCTGGGGCAAAAAGGGACTCATGCCATCATTGCCTGACACGAGAAACCGGGTTTCTTGCAATCCTGTACCGGTGCTCTAGGCGTGACCCCGTTCACGGCTTTCTTGAGCGGTTAAAAGTCAGCTTTCGGCTAATGGCGGCAGCCGCCTTTGCACGGGTGAAGATTGAATCAAAGACGTGTTGGTCTGAGCATAAGGAATCAGCTGATTGATAATGCACTCAAGCTCCTGCGTCGATCGCACGTGAACCTTAGCGATGAAGCAGTCGTCACCCGTCACCCGATCGCATTCCACAATTTCTGCAATCGCTTGAATCAGCAAAACCACTTTTGACAACTGACCCGGTAGCGGGCGAATCCGCATATAGAACGACAACGCATAGCCCAGCATTTTGGGGTCTATGGCGATCGTGAAATCTTGAACAACACCTGATTCTTTCAACCGTTTCAGTCGCTCTGAGACGCTAGGAGCAGACATATTCAGGGCTCTTGCTAAATCGGCGATCGAGGTGCGGGCATCTCGATGCAGGGTGCGGAGTAGGCGCGTATCGACATCGTCCAACACGAATTTCTGTATGCGAAGGTATTCCTTCATTAATCCCTACATTTCAAAGTCTGTTTAGAATATTAGCCTTAAATACACTATATAAACCTCCAAAAGGCATTGATAGTATTGACCCGCTAACACTATCAATGCCTGAACGCATGAAAAGGCTAACTGCCCTATCCACCCAAATCGCTACAGCGCCCCCCCACCTTTGGTTTGTGGTCAGTGCCATCTTTCATTATTTAGGTCCCTCCTTTGCTGTCCTGCTGTTCGAAAACATCAGCGTTTTAGGCGTCGCCTGGTTCAGAATTGCCAGTGCGGCCCTGATATTTGCGCTGTGGACTCAGCCCTGGAAAACTTTTCGCTCAGCGAATCGAGCAACTGTCATTTTGCTGCTGCTATTGGGTGCTTGTCTGGCCCTGATGAACAGCGCATTTTATCTCGCCATTGATCGGTTGCCGTTGAGTTTAGTCGCCACGATGGAATTTGTGGGCACGATTGCGGTGGCCTTGTTTGGTCTGAGAGCCCTCCGCAACTATGCGGCCCTAGTATTGGCGATCGCGGGTGTCTTTATTTTGATTGATGTGCGCTGGTCAGATGACGTATTGGGCTTGACGTTTGCCGCAGTCAATGCGCTTTTATTCATGACCTACATTATTTTGGGGCACCGCATTTCAGAACAGGGAGCCGGAGCCGGCGTGGGTCGATTAGGGGCAGCCATGGCAGCGGCGTTTGTCTTTGTGATGCCCATTGGCTTTGCCGATGCGGTTTCAGCCCTGGGGCATCCCCTGCTGATCTTGGCAGGAATTGGCGTGGGAATCAGTTCTTCGGTCATTCCCTACATCTGTGATCAGCTCGCCATGTCTCAGCTACCGCGCAACACCTATGCGCTGCTGCTGGCCTTACTGCCAGCGACCGCCACGATCGTCGGCGCGATTGTACTGAGCCAGATTCCGACCCTCAGAGATGTGGCTGGAATTGTGCTGGTGATGGCCGGCGTGGCGCTTCACAAACCGGCAACATCACCTTGAGCAATTGATGAAGACCGGTGATACGACGCTGAACCGGGCTCCTTTTGGTTGTAGAGCAAAATATATCCCCTACCTGTAGTCTTCGCAGCGGTAAAATCGCTCGCCTCCATTCTTGCCCAGAGCTTGGGTCAGAAGCTTTAGGCCTTCTTGTCGTCCGCCGATGAGTGGTAAATAATTTGACAGTGTTTTCTAAGGACGGCTTGGATACCTGTCTACACCAGCTAAGGTGCTTCAAGATCAGTTGATCGCGCCAATTCAAGATCTGGCCGATCCCCCCCATCGTTTGACCTACACTAGGCGACTATTAACAAAACGCAGCCCCCGCGCAGTCTTGACTCCCTAAAGAACGGGCGATCGCCCGTTACCGTCCTCCATCCAATCTTTTCCTCAAAGTTATTTTCTAGAGGCCTGTTTGCATGCAGACAACTGCAGTCCGTCCGTGGCGCTTAGTGTTTGCCTTGAGTGCTGTATTAGCGCTCACCGCCTACCTACCCCATCCCAATCTGGGAGAGCCGTTGCCCCAGTCACTCAATTCTTTGGTGAAAACCTTAGCCCAGTCCAACACCCAATTTTGATCGCGAGCGTTCCTGTCCACGGCAGCAACTGATGCTCAATCACTGCCGCCACCGTCGCGATTCAACCGTCAAATCCTTCCACCAACGGTATATCGCGAGTTTAAGACAAGCCAGCGCGATTGGGATAACGACGCAGCAGCGTCAGAAATCGATTGGTATCAAACGTCCGCGGATCCTGGCGACTGCCAGAGCGATCGACCGCTTTATGGGTCGTCAGACGGCTTTCGGGGATACTGCTTTGGGCGATCAGCCAGGCTAACGATTCGTACTGAGACTGGGTATAGCCACTGTGGTTAGGGCCATTGCCGCGTCCGTCGCTGGGGGTTTCGAGCGAGACATGGTAGGCAAAATTATTGACCGAAGAGGGAAAGGCCGGATTCGTCGTGACGGTTTCGGGGCCATTGGGGCCGTTGAAGATGGAATTGCCCGCTCCGTAGGCCCGTTTTTCGGGTGGCACGATGTAATAAATAGTGCCATCTCGACCAATCAGCGTGTGATAGCTCACCTGATCATTGTCGTTGGGGTGATAGGTCTGAAACAGGTTGAGCGCACTTTGGGCGGAACCGACCGTCTCATGCATGACTGCAATGAATTGATTGTTCACCGGCTGACCATAGGCGTCGCTGCTGTAGCGATCGCCATAGTTCGACGGATCCGCTAGCTGAATCACCTGACGGGGCTGATAGTTGGGGGCCGTCTGCGCTAGCAGCGGCGCTGACACTGAAAAATCTAAGGGACTATCAACCGTTTCTGGGGTCGTGGGCACCAAGGCAATGTCGGTCACCTCGTGCACATTGGGGAGTCCTGACACGGTTTCGATCGCCTGCAGCGCCATGCCTCTGGGCCAGAC
>ERZ1740058.1383-NODE-1383-length-11695-cov-5.267354_pt1 | contig 11695 bp, 9 predicted proteins | sample MGYA00581745_ERZ1740058 | MGnify/ENA primary metagenome ERZ1740058 (study PRJEB43018, sample SAMN04849742) | marine metagenome | isolation source: floating plastic debris | place: Pacific Ocean | collected 2008-08-30 | study: EMG produced TPA metagenomics... | reverse complement strand
ACTAAGATAGCCTCAAAGTTAACATCGACACGACTTATCCCATTGAGGTCGAGATGGCAACTGGTCGCTATGACCTAAAAACTTCAGCAATCATCCAGAAATTTGTATCTGCTGACGATACGGTCTTAGATATTGGCGCTAATGTCGGTGCTTTAACGCTATTGATGGCCACTGTGGCTCATCAAGGTCATGTGATTGCAATTGAGCCTGGTCCCCATACATTCGCTCGATTGCAAGCCAACTTAGACCTCAATCCAATCCTGTCTGAGAAAGTAGATATTTATCAGTTGGGAATTGCCGATAAGCCTGGGGTTCTTTATTGGCAAGAAGATGCCAACGTACCAGGCAATGCCGGTTTATTTAGTCATGATGGACTAGCTGTTAAAGTGAAGTCCTTAGACCAATTTGTCAATCAACTATCACTCAATCGCCTGGATTTCTTGAAAATTGATGTTGAAGGCATGGAATATGAAGTCATCACCGGAGGTTTAGAGGTACTTTCGACCTTTCGCCCAATTATTTACTACGAAACCTTAGAAAGCTTTCGGATTAATCGAGGATTTGACATCTATAATCAAATCTTTGACATATTGAAACAGTTGAATTATCGACAATTTGCGATCGCTCAAAACGCTCATATTCAGGAAATTCCAAATTTAGATAAGCTGAGGTCTCCCAATACTCTAGCCATTCCATCAGAAAAGTCTCAGAGCTTCTCCCTAGACAGATTACTCGATACCGAAAATCAACAGTAGCTTCAAGACCCAAAATGCCTATAAAATAGGCATTTTGGGTCTTGAAATCAGAGCTGAATATACTCATCTCAAAGGATAAATAGAGAAATTATCGCAGCGCTTTTATGATTAGCTTAAAAGGATAAGGCAACGCTTCTGGCGGTGGCATCTTCTTAACTAATCGTTGATATGTCTCATTTATTTGGCGAAACTTCTGCAGCTTCTCTAGATTTAATAGAGGACTTTCAAGGGCTTCTATGAAATATTTTCTTGCCCGTTCATAGAGCATTAAGTCTAGATGATTCATCTCAGAAATTTGATCAATATGTCGCTGATCATACGCCAAAGAATGTCTGCGGTCTCCTTGATTTCGCTGAACATATACTGGTGGCAATCGCCAGTTCAACTTGCTTGAAAACACCATCAGGCTTTCATCAAAGTATTCTGTCAAACCAAAGGCTGTAACCTTAGTCAGGAGAGTTTGAAATGCCAAATCAACAATATTCTCAGGAGATTCTTGTGTGAGAAGATCTTCATACGAGCAGCCATGTTGAGAGAGCAGACTTCGAGTTTGAAGATTGAATAATTCCCCATACCCCATACTTAAAAAGCGATCTAGGTCAAAACTTCCTGGCGGAAAGTTATTGAGCATATAACACTCTTTACCTTCATAAACATGCTGACAAAGCGAGAGAACTCGATTGATAGGTTCTCTTAATAAAGTAATCTTTTGAGCATTGTCAACTGCTTCGATTCCAATGGCAAAATCTTTGTGTCCAAGAAACAAGGCAGGCCGGATTCTGCCGCTCGATAAGTAGACATTGAGTTTAACCTCATCTTGCGGGATTCCCAAATAGAAAGTAGGTCTCAGAAAATACTGACGCCGAAGAATGATACTCAGCGTACTACCGCCCGTTTTTTGGAGATGTAAAAATCGGATGGATTTACCAACTGACATCTTGGATTAGAGTGATTCACCAAAACCAGGCTGACTGATATCTTAAAGCCCTGAGACCAGCGCCCGTTTGTGACTGAACAAGCTTTGAGATCCAGACTTTGGTGGCTGGCCCCACTGTCTTGCTTCAGGTTTTTAACAGTGTCAGGTGCTGGCCCAATTTAGTGACAAGCACCTTAAAAAGTATGACAGAGGTCAAAACACAGAATGCAGACTATCCTTTGGGAAAGACCGGTCTTACAGGAATGAAAAGCCTACTACGTAAGAGTTAGCGTACTCTAGATGGCTCGAACCAGACTACAGAGTGCGATGCCTACTGACAACCCAACGAGTAATCGGTGACAGAAGTCGCTCCACCGTTTCGGTTTCTAGCTCTCCTGGCACCGCTACTCCCCCGCTCTGGAGAACAATAGGCAAACTTATATCGGCCGGTGCCCAGAACTAATAACCTGACTAGCTTTAAGCCTATCAGCACTCATCCGCACCATTCATGAAGCGATTGAGTGAAAGGCTTAAAGCTTTGGGGCCACTGTAAGTAGTCTCAAGGGAAAACACCTGCCGACCCTCGCAAGCTAGGCTCTTTGGCGGCCATCTTTGGAAGCAGTGGAATTTCCTACTTTCTTCAGGATAGGTGCTGGCAGAGACTTCCCATTGCGGCTCGGCGGACGCCCTTGACTGCGATGGCCTGAGCGGCGATTTTGTCCCCCGCGAGAATAGCTTTTGCTAGCACCGCCTCGGCGACCAGAGGGCTTCTTCGCCCCTGGAATGGGCTGCGGTTCAATCGTTGGATCAGGCTCGTATCCGGGCACCACAGTAGAAGGAATGTTGCGCTTGAGCAATCGCTCAATGTTGCGCAGCAGGTAATGTTCGTCCACACACACGAGGGAAACGGCATCTCCCTCATTCCCGGCGCGTCCCGTACGACCAATTCGGTGAACGTAGTCTTCAGCAACGTTGGGCAGATCAAAATTGACGACATGGGGCAACTCGTCAATATCTAGTCCCCTTGCCGCAACATCAGTTGCCACGAGAACGCGCACCTTGCCTCGTTTAAAGGAGTCTAAGGCGCGAGCACGAGCGCCCTGGCTCTTGTTGCCATGAATCGTGTCAGAGGTGAGGCCATCGCTTTGTAACTGTTCAGCGAGGCGATTGGCGCCGTGCTTAGTGCGGGTAAACACCAGCACTCGCCGCCAATTTTTGGAACCGATCATGTGAGACAGCAGCTCCCGCTTGCGGTGACGATCAACCGGATGTACTACCTGAGTCACATTTTCAGCGACGGTGTTAGTCCGGGCGACTTCAATCACTCTAGGGGAATCAAGCAAATCGTCGGCCAGCTTGCGAATTTGTCTTGAGAACGTGGCGGAGAAAAGCAATGTTTGGCGCTCGCTCGCCATATGTTCAATAATTTTGCGAATGTCATGGATAAAACCCATGTCCAACATGCGATCAGCTTCATCCAGGACTAACGTTTCCACTGAAGATAAATCAGCCGTGCCTTGGCCTAAGTGATCAAGCAACCGCCCAGGAGTCGCAACTAATACGTCCACACCCTTGCGCAACCGCGCAATCTGGGGACCCATGCGGGTACCACCGTAGATTGAAGCAATCCGGAGCGGCATGTATTTGCCGTAGGTTTTAATGCTGGCCTCCACTTGAGCCGCTAGCTCCCGGGTCGGCGTGAGGACAAGTGCTCGAATACGCCGATTACGGGTGTTACTCAGCTCGCTCAGTCGTTGCAGAATAGGCAGGGTGAAGCTAGCAGTTTTACCCGTGCCTGTTTGCGCACTAGCAAGCAAATCATGGCCTACCAAGACTGCAGGGATCGCTTCTTCCTGAATGGGAGTTGGTGATTCGTACCCTTCATCCGCGATCGCACGTAGCAGCTTGCTACACAAGCCAAGAGATTCAAAAGACATACAGTGTTTAATTCCGGTGAGCGCCTACCCCAAAACGTAAACTTGGGTCCAGCCTAGGCGATGTGTTACTGAAAGTTTCCTTAATAATCAGGGAAACTGCAGGTGCAGACCAGAATGCACCCAGAGCCTAATAATAGCGCAATTAACGTTATGTAACAAATCGCGAATTTTTATTTTCGCAATTCCTTTATCTCTGGATAGAGTATCAATATTCCGTCTCGGGTTGAAAATTCAATCTAGCGACTTCTTTTGGTGATATGGCTATCCAGGTTAGGCAGTCTATTATTATAGCACTGTTCGAGGCGAGTTTTGCCTCACCAGCTGCCATCTCAGCAGTTCTCAATATGAGAATAGTTCTCGCGTTTGAAGTGGGTTCTGAGGTCAAAAATATCGTTTTGCCATTGTGAAGCAGCCCCTATAGACGAGATTATCGTCTCAACAATGCCCGAAAAATTTAAAATGGGAATTGCTGCTGCCATCTTGACTGCGATGGGCTGTTCAGAATGCTACGTCATTTATTCATCGTCAGTTACCAAGCCGTGCTCTAGGGCATAACGCACAAGCTCAGTACGGCTGTTGGTACCCGTTTTGCTAAACAGGCGGCTGACATACTTCTCGACATTACGCACACTGGTATCGAGACGGCTAGCAATTTCCTTATTCATTAATCCCTCGGCCACCCGATTCAGTACGTCTTGTTCACGGGGGGTAAAGTCGATGTGAATAGGCGACGGTGTCTTGCTGATGCTGCCTTTTTGCGTCAGTAAGGCCTTAATCTCTTCAATTTGCTTAGCCATAGCGGCAATATCTGGCAGGCTTCCCCCTTCGGGAATTCGGGCTTCTTGCCGCTCAATCAAGTTACTGACGATCGCCACTAACTCCTCGGGATCAAAAGGTTTGGGTAGATAGGCATCAACGCCAGCACTGTAACCCTGAATGCGATCGCTGGTCATCCCCCGAGCAGTTAAAAAAATGACTGGCAAAGATTTGTAGCGAGGATCTTCACGTACTTGCTCTAAAAATTGATAGCCATCAACTTGCGGCATCATAATGTCAGAGATGAGAACGTCTGGGGTAGACAACTGTAGTTGTTCCCACCCTTCCGTTGCATTACTGGCCACCTCAACAGTAAAACCACTGTCTTCTAGATAGGCCTGGACGGCTTCTCGAAGACCCGCTTCATCGTCTACCAGCAACACTTTTCCTGTCATCTCTTCACTCATTGCTCAGACCTATGACCCATTCCTTTTCCTTCACTTTAGCGTTATGTGGACTGGTCATCGTCGCTAACTTAGGACAGCGGTAGATGGGGCGCTTGCTAAAGCGATTGCTAACGCATTGGGCAAAAAAGTACAGTGAGACACGTTACGGGGTTTAAGAATCGTCATGACTGTAGAGGCCGCTTTTAAGCAGTTAAGCCAAACTTTAGCAGGTACTTTTCAGAATCGCGCCCAGGCATTAGCAGACCCCGCTTGGTACGTTCACTTGCGGCTTTGGTGTTATCCCACTCAGTTATTTGCTGAAGATAGCAACACTTTTTTTATCGAGCAGGCTAGCGCCGCCTTTAAACAAGCCCCCTATCGGCAAAGGGTACTGCGCATTCGATTAAAAGAGCGCCATTTGACAGCCGAGTATTATGCTCTGAAAGATGCTCAGTTATGGCAAGGAGCCACTCAAGAGCCGGAAAGACTCAAGGCATTGCAACCTGACGATCTACAAGCCCTAGTCAATAGTCAGTTGTCAGTAAACGCCAAGTCAGAGCAGGGCTTCACACGGTTTGAAGTTCGACAATTACCGGGAGAGCGTTGCCAGTTTCAGGTCAGCGGTGAGACTAAGCTGGTGGAATTAGCGTTCGATGCGATCGCACCTCAGGCCACTAGTCAAACTAAACCGGCTTTTTGGATGTATGACAAAGGGATTGATGCAGAAACAGCAAAACCGACTTGGGGGGCGCTCCATGGCCCTTTCCAACTCGTGAAGACAGATGATTTCAGTGCCATGCTCGCTAGTCCTCAATAACAGGAATGTCTTTATCCTGTCAGCTTTTAGGGAGTCGCGCTTGAATAACATCCCATTTACCCTGCGCCTCATTCACCCTGCCACAGTCTTGTCCGGATATTTTATTTTCAAGCTAATCTCTTAGCGACCCTATCCCGCTGCTCAAGAGAACGATATACAAATTTATGCCGCACTCTACTAGAGGATGTCATCCGTTCGTGGTCAAACCCTCTCAGTGAAAGGGAGACAGCTCCCAGCCTGTATTTTGAGTGCGGGCGCGATAATGCGGATTGTTAAAGGCTTCTGGATTTAATTGATGACGCGCCCTAGCCTAACTAGCTAGCCATTTGCTTGGGGCTGCTCTGCAAAGCTTCCTCTTCAGTTTCATAAAGCTCAAACACAGAGTCCATCATGGTAACTTCGAAAACCAACTTAGCCTCAGGATGGACATTACAAATCCGGAAGCTGCCCTGTACCTTGTCAGCATCCCGCATCCCAGCCACTAACGAAGTCAGACCAGAACTATCAATAAAGTTGACTTGGCTGAGGTTGATCACAATGTGAGGACTCACCCGAGAAATACAGTCTTGAAGGTTCAGACGAAACTGCCAAGCCGTCGTGATATCTAGACGGCCGCTTGGGGTAATCACAATGACTTGTCGGCCATCATCAGTAGTATGCGTTTTTTGGTCCATAGCTTTGTTAATGACTACCTCCGCCTTAAAATGCACCGTTGTGGAGCCAATCTAACAGATGCTTAGTTGAAGCAAGAGCGACTCGTAACAGGTGAAAGAACTCCTACAAAGGGCAATGTCAATATGATGAAGGCTAATTTACCGAATTTGAACATTCGTTTTACTGCCAAAGCAGTTGGCCGCAGCGATTACATAAGCGGACTGCCTGCTCTGGTTTAGGCTCATTAATAGTGCCCAGACAAAGCAAAAAATACCCATCTAGATTCTATCTCTATTGAACCAAGTCGCCATTAAAGTTCGTAGATGATCTGGGGCAATCCGATTTTGCTCCGACGTTCTTGCTAAGAGATTGCCCTCCTAACAAGCGCTAGCTAACATTAGCAGTTCGGACAAAGACTGTGAACGTAACAGCAAGTCAAACAGATACGCTCATGCATTGACGTATGGGAATTCTACCCACAAATCTCTTTCGTTTGCATGTCCGATTGTAAATGAATATTGCATTGCGGTTACAACCTTGTGGAAACCACTCAAGGTGGGCAAAAGCCCGTGATACGATGCGTTTCGTAGATTTAAACGATCTGGAGACAAGCTCTTGACCTTGCGAGTTGCCGTTGTCGGAGGTGGGCCAGCGGGTTCCTCTGCTGCTGAGACCCTAGCCAAAGCTGGAATTGAGACATATTTGTTTGAGCGAAAGCTCGATAACGCCAAGCCTTGCGGTGGGGCGATTCCGCTCTGTATGGTCGACGAATTTGACTTGCCCCCCGAAATCATTGATCGACGGGTGCGCAAGATGAAGATGATCTCTCCTTCTAATGTTGAGGTCAGCATCGGCAGCACGCTTAAGCCGGATGAATATATTGGAATGTGCCGTCGTGAGGTGCTGGATGGCTTTTTGCGCGATCGCGCGGCCAAGCTTGGGGCAAAACTTATCAATGCCACTATGCACAAGCTAGAGTTGCCCCAGGCGGATGGCGAGCCTTATACCCTGCACTATACGGAGCGTCAGCCTGGTGAACTCATCGGTGAAAGTAAAACCTTGCAGGTTGATTTGGTCGTTGGTGCAGACGGTGCAAATTCGCGCGTTGCCAAAGCGATCGACGCGGGTGACTACAACTATGCGATCGCTTTCCAAGAGCGGATCCGTATTCCTGAAGACAAGATGGCTTACTACGAAGATTTAGCCGAAATGTATGTTGGTAGCGATGTTTCTCCCGACTTTTATGCTTGGGTATTCCCTAAGTATGACCATGTTGCGGTGGGAACCGGCACCATGCGCGTTAACCAAGCCAAAATCAAGTCTCTGCAGGCGGGAATTCGTCGGCGAGCAGCCAAGCGCATTGAAGGTGGCGAGATTATCAAGGTCGAGGCTCACCCCATTCCTGAACATCCCCGTCCTCGCCGAGTAGTGGGGCGAGTTGCCCTTGTTGGTGATGCGGCCGGTACCGTTACCAAATCTTCTGGTGAAGGCATCTACTTTGCGGCTAAGTCTGCACGAATGTGTGCAGAAACTATTGTCGAGCTCTCCCATGCGGGGCAGCGCATTCCAACAGAGGCTGATCTCAAAACTTATCTCAAGCGTTGGGATAAGGCGTACGGTGCTACTTATCTGGTGCTAGACCTACTGCAGCGCGTTTTCTATCGAACCGACGCGACACGAGAAGCTTTTGTCGAAATGTGTGCTGATATGGATGTTCAAAGGCTGACCTTTGATAGCTATTTGTATAAAACAGTGGTGCCTGCTAATCCGCTCACACAGCTTAAAATCACCGCCAAGACAGTCGGTAGCCTGATTCGCAGCAGTGCGCTTTCGCCCAATCGGGCCTGGAATTCCTGACCTTTTTCTTTGACACACTCCTCAAGCCGCTGCGGTCATAACTGCAGCGGCTTTTTTCAGCAAACCCCTAGCTAAGCGATCCGCAATTAGGTCAGGACAGTTGTAATTTCTGAAAGCACCACACAGCAAGTATGCTGATTCCGAACTCCGTAGGGCTCTGCCCTTCCCGAAGGGTATTCGGAATTCCACATTCTGCTATGAAGTTGATGCGGGCGCACTCATGCGTATTTCACAAGTTTTCCAGCATTAAGAGGTATGCGCCCTGGGGATAGGCAGAGACTAACTTGCTGTCATGCACTCTGGAGCACTTGATTGTAATGACGGTCAAGAATAGTGGCTAGCTCAGGTACAGCTGTTTCAACATCACTCTTTACTGATTTTCGCAGCTTGTTGTACACACCAATAATCGGACCAGAAGTGTGCTGAATGCGATGGTCAGTCACACTTAGGATTAAGTCAGCAGTCCGAGAGCGATGCTCTTCAAGGTAGGCGACTGGGTCTCCTGACTGTAAGCCCTCTTGCCAGATGGGGTCGAGCACCTTTAGGGTAGCTGGCAGCATACGGCCAATCGCCCCCTGCACATAGGTCGGACCAACGCCTTTAACGACTCGATAGGCAGTTTTGAGCGCGATTCCTGAAACCCCCCCTTTTTGAGAAACGTGTGAATTAATCAGATGATCGCAGTCTTTAACAATACTCGCTTTGATTCCCGAGACTTGGTTTAAATCACTGAGGGGCATGGTGACGCTCCATGTCTGTTCACAACTGCTCTATGATTGTTCACAAATTTGAAGAAAATTCAACGGTATAGAGGCAAGGTTCGAATTTCCTTCACACAAATGTGTATTTCCTGTCAGGGAAAATACGGGCTTGATATCCACAACCATTTCTTCGATAAAGATCTTCTGTGATAGCCGGATGGCCGTCAGCTAGGCAGATGGCGGGCTGTAGGCGTCAACCAAGGGACCACGATTTAGTCGTTGCATGCGATCGCGGCTTAACCTTGAGCACTAGATTTCAAAAGAGTTCTGAGAGTATCACGACGTAAGTTGGCCGATTCATCAGCCGGTTGCCAGAGCGTCTCATAGAAAAAGAAAGCCATGCCAGCATAGCCATGAGTGCGAACGGCCTGCCCTTGTTGTTTGAGAATGGGCGACGGCATGGGACGATTGCGCAGACCCGCCAACATGCCGATGCTGAGTGGCACTTGTGTTTGTAAAGCTTTTACGGACGGCTTCTGAAGCTCATTGACAAAACTGTTTAAGTTCCACCGATAGGTCTGAATAACAACCTCATCTACAGCCGCCACTGTCAGCCAACGAGGCCAATCTTGCAGAAAATTCCGATAAGAAAATCCCGGTGGATTGGGGGAAACGGAAAACGTGGCTTGGGGACGATATTGTTTGACTGTTTTACTGACTTGAACTGTAAAGTCAGTCAGCTTGTCGGCTCGCCAGCGCATCCAGTGAGCATCGCTTGGGTTGCTGGGTACCGATTTCCCGGTTTCAGAGCGGTATTGTTGGGTTGTGTAGGCGTCATAGCCAAATGTTACCGGTAGACCAAAGTGGTCATCAATCTGAAAGCCATCAACCGGATAGCGTGCCATCAAATCGCTAATCAGCGCCAAGTAAAACTCCTGCACCTCAGGGCGAAAGGGATTAAGCCATTCCATATGGTGTTTGTCAGTTTGGGTGCCGTCACGCTGGTGAGTGAACCATAACGGTTGCCGAGACCGAAGGGTATTGCCTGAACGGGCAAAAAAACCGTACTCAAACCAAGGAATCACTCGCAAATTCTTAGCGTGAGCCAATTCCAAGCATTCGGCTAACATGTCGCGATGGTCTTGCGCCGCTTCGCGAGGCGATCGCGTTAAGCCTGGGTGTAAGCGTTGCTTTTCTCCGAGAACGGACTCAGCGATCGCTGAGGGAAACAATGTGAATCCACCATTCCAGACAGTGGGATAGAGCGTGTTGAAACCGCAATCGACGAGGCGCTCAATCCCTGCTGCTAAATTTTGCCGCGAAAACAGCACCTCGCTATCAACATTCGTCATCCACACGCCCCGCAGTTCGGCCGGTCGATCGGGCTCAAACGTGGCCAGCATGCCTGCTGCAAAGATCTGGGGCAGGCCCCGGCGCATGATTAACGCTTGATAGAGGAAGGCCGCGGCTTCCGCCCGAGTAGCTGAATCTAAGGGACGCAAGCGATCGCGATGAGGCACATTAACAACAAGACGATGTTCGATCGCGGCTGCCACCCCTGGAATCGCATACTGGGGAACCGTGGCAGCATCAGTCAAGGCCGCCTTTACCACCTCATTAGCAGCATGAATCGGCACCAACTCAAGACCAGAGGCCAAAGCGACAAGCACCTGGACTCGCGGCATCAGTTGGCTCGGCCCAAAGGTGCCATCGGTATAGCCTGATAGCCACGCGGCGCGATACACGCGGTCAATCACCGCTTGGGCCCAGTGCTCATCAGGCACATCTGAAAATGGCTGACTCGAACGCTTGGCAGTCAACTCAAAGGCCCGACTGACAATAACCGCAAACTCAGCGCGGGTGATGGCTTTTTCTGGCTGAAAGGTGCCGTCAGGGTAACCCGTAAAGATTCCCTGCTCCACTAAATATTCGATGCACGCCCGTGCCCAGTGTCCTTGAATATCTTGCATAGCTACCTCACGAAAGATTGCTCATCGCCTTGCAACTTTTCCGTTCACAGAAATACCGCCCCAGAATCGGGTTCATGCTGATAGTTTTCTGACAAATAACGTTGTCGTACTTAACCTCTTCTTCAGTACAACAACACTTGTCTACGGAAGACAGTTGCCTCAATTCGCCAATCTTTTAATTGTTACTACTGCAGCCTTTAAAGCCAGCGTCGAATGAGTCTAATGAGTGCTGCCCTGGCAGTAGGCTGGGTAGGGTTCGCGTAGAGGAGCATCGGCGGAGAGTTCAGAGGTGCTGCTGTCAATGCAGGTGCTGACTGTTATCTATTCACGAGACATATTCAGCCAGCCAAACACTTGATTAGCTGTTAGTGCTAGGTCAATTTTTGGCAAGACTAACAGCTCAGCATGATGGTTAAAGAAACCGGGCTGTTGTTGAGGTTGAAAAATGATGATGGAGCGATCGCTCGGATCAACCAGCCATCCTAACTGACAGCCATGTTCTAAACAATGCAAGATATTGCCTGTAACCCGGTTAGAGCTTTGGTCTGGAGACAAAATCTCGATAACCCAGTTAGGGGCAACAAACACATCGTCTACAGGCTCGCCTTGGTCATCAAGCTCAATGTTTTGCCACCTAAATATTGAAATATCGGGAATGATGGAGCGATTACCAAATGTGCAGCGGAGCTCTGGAAAGGCGTAGGCTATCTGCTCTGGTTCAGCCACTTCGTTAATGGCGTTAATCAACTTGCTTTGCAATCGAGAGTGGCGAGATTTGGGCATCGGCTTTTGAACAATTTCACCCTCGATGTATTCGCTAGCCGGTTTGGTCTCTGGTTGTTGCAAAAACGCCTCAAGCGTCAGGGACATAGATTTTGAGATCGTC
>ERZ1740058.1382-NODE-1382-length-11742-cov-3.482331_pt1 | contig 11742 bp, 12 predicted proteins | sample MGYA00581745_ERZ1740058 | MGnify/ENA primary metagenome ERZ1740058 (study PRJEB43018, sample SAMN04849742) | marine metagenome | isolation source: floating plastic debris | place: Pacific Ocean | collected 2008-08-30 | study: EMG produced TPA metagenomics... | reverse complement strand
CTTCGAGGTTCCCGCCATCGACCCGTCCGTCGAAGGAGCAGAGAACAACTTTGACAATACAATTCCTTTTGTCATCGAGTGGCAGGACCTGGGCGCGGGGGGAAACCTCGATGCCTGTCTAGGCGATTGCGATACCGCGACCGTAGTCCGGATCTATCCCCCTGCTTATGCGGCCTACGGCGGACAATGCGAAGAGAGGGGGATACCACCTGAGCGCCGCTTCGCGGAGTTGGTGATCGAAGCCTCGCCCGATGACGGCAACTTCGACACCTGCCAATTTCTGCGCACCGGCAGCGACAGCCCTTTTGGATGCGGCGGTGGTGACTGCTGCCAAGACCTCGACGACGCTCCGCTTGTCATCAGCCTGGAACGACTCACAGACCCCGACTTCTTACCCCCGGACAATCCAGTGATCGCGCGCGCCGGGATCGATCGGGACTGCGTCGGCCCCGGGGTTTGGAAGATGGAGATCGACACGAGCCAGTCGAGTCGCTTCGCCCGAGCGCGCGACGCCGATACCGGCGGTATCGTCCCGGAATCCGGCCTCGGCTTCGACGACATCGACGTGTTTCGGTTTTCGATCGCACAGAATCCAGAGCGCTGCGTCGACCCCTCAAAGTTTGTTCGCGTGTACGCGAGCGCCGTCAATGTCGCGGCAAACCCCAACAGTGGCACACTTGAGGCGGTGTTGTTCGCCGACGTCAGCGGTGGCTGGCTCGCGGGGGTCGACACATCGCTCCAGCCTCTGGATCTCGAATTCCCACCAGGGGCAGAAACGCCAGGCGCACCGCCGCTACGACGGGTACTCCCTCCCGGGCAGGAGTCCATCTTCGATCTCACCGCGGGTCAGGGTGAGTTTCCGGATCTCTTCTTCGCAGTCCAGACCACCGACGGAGCCGAACCCCAGGGCGGACCTAATCCCCGCAACGAACAGATCATTCGCCAAGAGCTGCCGTTCGCGTTCCTGCGAGACGGCGTTGGAGGCTTTGTCACTTACCAAAACTCGCCCTTTTACCCGTATCCTATCAGCTCGGTGGACGCTCAGGGTCTGTGGGGATTCGAACTCGCCGCGCAGACTTTCTTCGGCGCCCGGCCATCGGCGATTACGATCACCGTCCGCACCGTGGAGACCGCAACAGACGTCGAACTCAACGACGTGTTTGCAGAACTGCCCGATCGCAGCAACGTCGGCCGCATCTACTTCCCATTTGACCCTGCTGCATTTCCCAGCGACGCGTGCACTGAGAAGCTGCCCGGGATCGAAGAAGGCAGCGAGACCGATCTCGAAAACGTATCAGACCAGCTCAGGCTCGCCTCGAAACCTCGCGTGATTCATGAAGCCACTGAGGTTGGGCTCGGCGGGCGTACCGCCGGCGGTAGAATCATCTGCTTCCAGCAAGAAACCCGTTTGGTCAATCCCGAAGCGTCCAACGGTGCCCTGTCCAACTTTGGACTGACCGCGGTGGTCCCGGGTATTCAGGAGGGGCGAGACGTTCGCATCCTCGGCATCTCTGAGTGTCAAAACGTCCGGTGTTCCAATTGCAGCGCCCAGGGGATCGAGGGGTGTCCTTCGAGTATGCCGAGCTTCAGTTGTCCATCGACTTTGGATGGGTTTGAGCCGAGGAGCGGCGAGTTTCTGACCCTCCAGTTCGTCAACGATCCCGAAACACCTCGGCTCGAGCCGTTCAATATCGACACACCCAATGCATCCTCCGCATTCATTCGCTACGTGTTGGCGGCCGACGTCTTTGAGGATCCGACCCCGTTTGACTCGAATCCAGGGCCGCCGACGTTCCTCACCGGGCGCGGACCGAACGGCAATCGCGGCCGCTGGCGCGATGAAACCACGCCCGATGTGCTTCCCGCGTTCGATCCACCCAGTGACCCATCACCCTTCGTGATCGACCAGAGCTCTTTTCAAAGCAACGTGCCATTCTTTGGCTTTCCAGGCGGCGGTGAAGGGGATGAAGACGGAGACGGAGGCACCAGCACTTCGAGCGGAGATCGGAACCGGTGCGTTCCAGGTGATCCTCAAGGATGGTGCCCACGAGAGTCCAATTGGACCGTCGCTTCCGGTGCGTCCGGGAGGAGCCGGCGGCCTGTATCGGGTAGGGGCCTCTTTCGTTCCGGGCGCCGAAATCGAGATCGCGATCGATGAATACGAGCTCGCCGGAGGGCGGGTTCGTCACGGGCCATACGCGCTTCGAGTCCAGGGAGCACCCGCGCTGCAGCCTCTTGAACGCGGTGACTACGGATTCGCGGCGCGCTCTCTTCAGGTTCGTCCGGTAGCCAGCAGCCCGACACGGATTCTGAATGCGCCTGATCCGTCCGATCGCGCTCGGATCACCGTCAACAAACCTGGCCTTTATCGCCTCTCGTACCGAGATCTTACCGATTCACTCCCACCCTCCACCGGTGAGCTTGCAGTGCTCGCCGACGGAGGCGCGCTTCGACTGTCGCGTGGAGGCACGCTCGTACCCTATCGACCCGATGTCGAGGGCATCGTTTTCTACGCCGATGGACGCTTCGATGAAGCGTCAGATACGCTCGATTTCGTGGTTGAGCTCGGGCGCGGCCAACGATTGTCAGTTCAGAACCGCGCACTCCGACCCCAAACCGCAGCCGCCACCGTTCGAGCCAAGGCGCGCTTTGAACAAGATGTCTATCCAGCCGTAGTCGGGCGCGATATCGGGGATGGCTCGTTTTGGATGTGGGATTTTCTCCTCGCGGGTGATGAGCTCGACGGAACCCGAAACTTCAAGTTCGACACGCCTGGGGTCGAGTCCGGCAAGGCGACGCTCCAGCTATCGTTGCGCGGCGGCAGCCAAGGCCCGGTCTTTCCCGACCACGAGGTCGAAGTGAGGATCAACGGGGTCGAGCTCGGAGTGGACAGATTCTTCGGATTTGATGCCCGAGTCACTCAGTTTGATATTCCGGAGGGAGTACTGACTGACTCCGGCAACACATTGGAGCTGGTCTCGACCCTTCGCGAGGGGCTTCGGTTCAGCGTCGAGTGGCTCGATCGCTTCTCGGTGGTCTACCGAAGGGGTGCGATCGCCACCAACAACCAAGCCCGCGTTCTGTCGAGCGGCGAAACCACGATCCGAATCGACGGGTTCACTTCGAACGAGGTCGAGATCTGGCGACTCCTAAACGGAAAGCCGATTCACGCTATCGCCGGCGCAGCGCTAGACGACACCTCAGCCGGAGTCTCAGTGTCTTTCACCAATGGCGCGGGAAGCTCGGAGTACATCGCGTTTGTTCCGGATGAGCTTCCACCCGTGAATGCGGTTCGATCACTGGGTGGCGCTGAGCTCTTGGTCGAAGCACCCCGGGCGGAGTACGTCGTGATCGCCCACCCCGCGCTGCTCGAAGGAGCCACAGAGCTTGCACACTACCGGGCTTCACAGGGTCTGTCGACCGAGGTCGTTGACGTTCAAGAGGTCTATGACCTCTACAACGATGGCAACCCTTCCGCCGATGCACTAACTCGCTTTGTCCGTGAGTGGTATCAGCGCGCTGCGCTCAAGCCTCGCTACATCGCGATCGTTGGTGACGGAACCTACGATGTTCGTGATCGGCTCGGTCATGGCGACGACTTGATCACCCCACCTTTGATCGAGAGCGACGCCGGCCGCTTTGGCTCCGACACGGGACTCGGCGATGTGACCGGGACCGCGGGTTACGAGATCGCAGTCGGACGAATCCCGGCGCAAACCCCGGAAGACCTGGACCGCTATATCGGCAAGCTGAAGCGATTCGAGGCGAGCGACGATCATCCAGGCTCTGACCGCGTCTTCGTCGTCGCTGACAACCCGGACCAGGGCGGCGACTTTTCGCGATCACTCGCGGATGCTCTAGGCGCCTTCAGTCCCGGGTTCTTCGCGGAAGGCATCGCGATCGAGGCGGGTGACGCCGCCGCAGCCCGAGACCGCATGTTCGCGGCTCTCGATGACGGGGCTCGGTACTTGCACTTCATCGGTCACGGCGGCTTGCTGGGTCTCGCCGAAGAAGGGGTTTTGACCCGCGACGACATCGAGAGCTTTGACAACTCAGAGTCTCCAGCGATCCTCCTCGCCGCGGCTTGTCTCTTGGGCCGATTCGACTTTCCTGGTTCACGCAGCGTGAGCGAAGAGCTCTTGCTCGCCGGTGAAAGCGGGGCCGCCGCGGTGTACGCCTCCGCCGGCTTGGAAGCGAACGCGTCGAGCACCGCGCTGATGCGACTGGTGGGGCGGATGCTCGGGGAGCGCAAGCAGCGCCGGCTCGGCGCGGTGCTGGCCGAAGCGAGCATGCTCGCGGCCGGAGACGGGATCGGCACACCCGTCCTTGAGTTGCATACCCTGCAGGGCGACCCGGCGTTGGTTGTAGAAACAGAAGGCAGTGAGTGGCGCTCGGTGCTGCCGCCGAACCTGGACGAGAACCCAGCCGCGGACAGCGCAGGTGGTTGTCAGTCGGTCCCATCAGTAACCTGGTGGGCGGTTGCGCTTGGGATCTTTGCCCTTCGATACCGCCGGAAAGGAAGCCAGGGATGACGGTCTTACCAACACACGTCGACGGTCTCGGTCGCATCTACGTCCGAAGCCAAGACACCGTGACCCGGGCCATCGCAGGCGAGACCTTCATCATCGCGATCCGCGGCGAGCTCGCGAACATGGAGAAGATGTTCGTGCTCGACGATGTGGGTCGAGTGATCTGGAACCTGATCGACGGCAAGCACTCCGCGCGGATGATCGCGGAGCGGCTCACCGAGGAATTCGACGTCAACGTCGAGACGGCGTCGCGCGATACCGACGAGCTCTTGAATCGCCTGGCTGAGTTGAATCTGGTCCAAACCGGAGTGACCTCATGAGCTGTCCCACTACCGCCAACGCGACGGCAGAGGACCGCATCTGGTTCGAACAGTTTCAGATCAAGAGTCTGCGCGAACGCGTTCCGATCTCCGGCATGTTGGAGCTCACCCGCCGTTGCAATCTGAAGTGCGTGCACTGCTATCTCGGAGACCAAGCCGAGCAACACGCCAAACGCGATCAGGAACTCGATACCGAACGCTTCAAGTCCGTAATCGACGAGCTCGCGGACGCCGGCTGCCTTTATTTGGTGATCACCGGTGGCGACCCGATGATGCGCAAAGATTTCGTGGAGCTCTACTTGCACGCAATCCGTCGAGGGCTGTTGGTCACGGTGTTCTGCGACGGGGTCCTGGTAAGCGAGCGCATCATCGAGGTGTTCCGAGAGTATCCGCCCCGACGGGTTGAGGTGAGTCTCTACGGAGCCACCGCCGAAACCTACGAAGCGGTGACCCAGGTTCGTGGGAGCTTTTCCAAGTGCATCCGGGGGATCGAGCGACTGCTCGACGCGGGGCTCAACGTCGGACTGAAGACGGTGCTCATGACCCTGAATCAACATGAGCTCGAAACCATGCGAGAGATCGCCCGCGGCTACGGATGCAGCTTTCGTTTTGACTCAGCGATCTTCCCGTGCTTGCCCGATGCGAACAAAGATCCACTGGACTTGCGGGTTGAACCGCGGATCGCGGTGGAAAAGGAACTCGCAGATCCCGAAACTCGCGAGAGCTGGCAGCGATACCACGAGTCCCGTCAGGGCACACCAAACGCCGAGACGTTGTACAAATGCGGGGCCGGGCTCACCGGCGTTTACGTCGGACCGCTCGGTGATCTGTCCCCGTGTCTGATGACGACACAGCACCGCTTCTCATTGTCCGATGCAAGTTTTGAACAGCGCTGGCGCCACGACATGTTGTCGCTGCGCAAACGGAAGCCGAAGCGTCAAAACTATGGTTGCAACACGTGTGAGAAGCAGACCCTCTGTACGGGATGTCCCGCCTTTAATTGGCTGGAAACCGGCGAGGAGGATCGCAAATCCGACTACGTCTGCGAAACCACCCATGAACGGTGGCGAGCGTTGTTTGGCGACTCTCCACCCAAACCCGCGCCGGCGTATCGCGCTTCAACGATCCATCCAGAACGCCAAGTGCGATCAGGACACCCCGCCTTACCTATCATCAAGGAGAAGAAGCAATGAGTGGCAAGGGCAAAAAGAAGCCGTATCAGCAGCCTCGAATTCGAATCGTCGAATTGCGGGCCGAAGAGCCGCTCGCTCCAAGCTGCAAGTTCGAGTCCGGCGGGCCGGGATTCAGCGGCGGGCCTTGCAGCGTCCTTGCGGGCTGCTTCGCACCGGGATCCTGAGACATTGCTGTGCCCTGCGAACCATAGCTCTCGATCACGATGGAGTCTCAACATCGGTGGCCTGGTCTTTGCGGTTCGGGCTGAAGTCCCGGAGAACGCTGCGATCGACCACCGCAGCGTGTTTCAAGATCCGTTCGTCGGACCCTACCGTCCGGGAATCCCGGTCGAGTGCCGCTATGGCCGCGTGACCATGGCGCGACGGAGACCCGACTTTAACTCCGGTCGAGCTTGGAGCGGTTACCGCGAACCCGGCGCGCTTCGATTCGTTTTGCAAGGCGACTTGCCGCGTCCAGCGTGTGAACTGACATACAGAGTTCAGGGAAAGCACACCGGGTTCGGCCTGGTGACAGATCGCGATCTAGAGCTCGACTCGCGGGCCGAGCCGGAATCGTATCTTCCTCCTTTCCGCTATCCTTTGGACTCACTGGCGACAAAGCTGGTGCTGCAAGATGGAGTTGTGCTTCACGCCTCCGCGGTCGTGATCGACGGGCGTGCGTATGTGTTCGTTGGCCCCTCGGGATCGGGAAAGACGACACTCGCGCGGCTCTTGCGCAACGACCACTCAGTACTCAGCGACGAGCGCGTCATCGTCAGGGGCTCTCCGGACGGCTATCGCGTCTATGGGACGCCATGGCCGAGTGACCTGCGGGCGGCCGAGAACTCAAGCGCGCCCCTTGGTGCGATCTTCACGCTACGCCATCAGAGAGCAGGTTGCGATCGACACGACGTCGAGGCTTTGGATCCAGCCGACGCCCGGGACGCACTCATTCCCTGTGCATCGATCACGTTTTTCGACGACGCGCTGATGGAGATGCAGCTGCGTTTTCTTCAGCAGCTGACTCGCAGCGCCACAATACGACGCCTGCATTTTTCGATCGATCCGGGGGTGCGAGATGCGATCGTCGCGCTCTGATCATCGCATCGATTCAGGTGCGGTTCGCCGCTTGAGCCCTGACCACGTGCAGTGGATCCGCGAGCTTCTCGCAGCTCGCTATACAGTCGGGATGCGCGCTACCGGACGCAGCATGCGCCCATTCGTCAACTCCGGAGAGCGGGTGTGGCTGCGCACCGTCGATCGCATTCCGAGCCCCGGAGATGTGCTGATGACCCTTCGACCCGATTCGACGCCGGTGATCCATCGCGTGCGGCGTCGGCGCTATCGGGACGGGTTGTGGTGGTTTCAAACCTGCGGGGACGGGTCTCGCCACCCGGATCCCTGGGTTCGCCTCGACGACGTGGTCGGCCTGGTGGCACGCGTCGAAACCGCGACCGGCCAAGCGGTGAGTTTTCGCGCACTGACGCTAGGAAGCGTTCCAATACACTTGCGACGCGTGATCAGCGCCACTCGCCGCCGACTCGCACACTGGGAATCTAGACTCGGCCACGCCAGGGTGCTCGCCCCCTTCCGACGTTAGCGCGTGACTCACCCGGGTCGGCTTGAGAGTGAGGCAGACGCTCGAAGACCGGCGAGGACCAGCTCCGGAAGCGCTGGCCGTTGAAAGTTGGTACTGCCCCACCGTTGCCAAAAGTCGGCGTTGAGCAGTTCTGAAACACCTAGGGCATCCAAGGTGCTGGTCAGTACCGTGAACACCGGTGCTGCCTCTGAGTGTTGGGTCAAGGCCGCGGCGGCTTGGCTGACCCACATCTGTCGCATCGCTACCGACACCCCTAGAGATCGCTGGCTCATCGCTATCGAGCGTAATCCGGTTACACGCCCGACGCACGGAGAATCTTAAGGGTGGCCCAATCTCGAGGCACTGGCGAGGAGGCTTCCTCCCGGCAAACCCGCTTCGACCACCAGCGAAAAACGACTCCCGTATCCCGGCTCACTCGCCAACTCCAACCGCCCACCATGCGATTCGACTACACGCCTCGCCAAGGTCAGCCCCAGACCGACGCCTCCGGGTCTCCCCCCCGCGCCCGGAGCAACTCGATAGAACGGGGTGAACACCCGGGCTTGTTCGTCCGGCAGAATTCCGTCTCCTTGATCGATCACGTCGATCTTCCACGTTCGCTCTGCAAAGCTTGTGTTGATGCGGATCGGCCCATCCGAGTACTTGAGCGCGTTTTCAATCACGTTGGCGAGCGCTCGTCCCAGCCACTTAAAATCGAACCGACGTATACCGAGGGTCAAGCCGGATACTTCGACACTTCGGTCCGTCGGCAGCCGGTGAGTCTGCGCGACGATTGTGGAGAGCCACTGGTCAGCATCGTGGTTGTCGAAGGTCAGCCGCGGCTCACATCGATCTCGATCGAGCGCAGCGGACATCAAAATGTCGCCGGTCAGCTCATCGATCTCCTGCACATCGCCCATGGCGTCAGCAAGAATCGTATCCCGTCGATCTTCGTTTGCCTCGGACGCTAACTCCAAGGCCACTCGCAGTCGCGCTAGTGGAGTTCGGAGCTCGTGCGAAACATTGGCCACCAGCTCACGCTCGATTCTGGAAGAGCGCTCGAGCCGCTCCGCCATATCGTCGACGAGGCCCGCCAACTCGCCGATCTCATCGCGGCGGCGAAGATTGTTTCTGGCACTCAAGTCCCCGCGACCCAATGCTCGCGTGGTCGCACCGATCACCCGCAGCGGCTTCACGATTCGCAAGACGAGGGGGACAGAGACCAGCGCGAGAATCACCGCGACCGTCGCGACGATCACCAAGCCTCGACGTGGAAAGGGGGGCTTTGGAACCGGTGCGCTTCCAACCACGTAGCCCACAACTTCTCCCCCCGCGCGAACCGGAAACGCGAGGGAGCGGCGACCCACCCGAAGTGGCCCTACCCCGGACAGCAATTCCTGCCGCTGAGTTTCAGAAAGATCAACCATCGCGGGGTCACCAACCGAAGCCACTACGTGACCATCGCGGTCTTTCACCGAGACTCGGAGTTCCAATGCGTGATGTTGGCGCTCAAGCTCGCGCTGTAAACTCTCGCTACTCGTCCAGCGCTCCTCGACTTGCGCGACGAGGTAGGCTCCGATCGAATCCATGTTGACACGATGTTGATCCCCCTGCACGAGAACGCTGACCATCACTGTCGCGAACGTCACGGCGAGCAACAACAAGAAGCCGTGCAGGTAAACCTGAGCAAACACTCCGCGAAACCTCATCGCGGCGATCCTTCGGAGAGCACATAACCGACGCCCCGAACGGTCGATATCAAGGTGCGTCCAGCCACGGCCGCTACGAGTTTCTGACGAAGTCGGGAGATATGGACGTCGATGGTTCGGTCATAAGCGTCGTCGGCGTTGCCGCGGACACACTCCATCAACGCCTCACGAGACTGCACCCGGCCGACACGCTCCACCAGAACCCGTAAAAGATCGAGTTCGTAGGCGGTCAGATCGAGCGCAACCCCGCGAAAGCTGGCCATCCGACGGGACGGATCGACTCGGACTCCACCGCCCTCGACCACGTTCAGCGCCGGTCCGACTTGACCCCGAGCACGCCGAAGCAAAGAGCGTAGCCGGGCTAAGAGCTCACGCGGTGAAAACGGCTTTGACAGATAGTCATCGGCGCCAAGCTCCAGGCCCATAACGCGGTCCGCCTCCTCGCCCCGCGCGGTCAAAATGATGATCGGAACATCAGAAAACTCGCGTATCGTTCGACACGCGGTGAGTCCGTCGAGGCCGGGCAGCATCAAGTCGAGCAAAACCACGTCGTAGCGCAGCTGGCGCAGCTCGCTCAGCCCCTGCTCGGCGCTCGCCACGTGGGTCACCGCCACATCATGTCCACGCAGGTATTCGACGGTCAATGTAGCAAGCCGTTGATCGTCTTCGATGAGCAGTACGGTGGTGAAGGGCTCGGCGTTTGACATATCTTTCCCGTCGCGCAACCGAGCCCTCCAAGCAAACTATCGCACGCTGAAGAGTGCGCTAGTGCCTCGGACGAGGAAGGACCTCACGAAGCTCTTCACGCTGCTCAGAGCTCAGCGTCTCATTGACATCCAGTGCCGCGTCGGCCGCCTCGTGCATCAATTTGACAAAGCGGCTCGAGCGCTCATCGATCAGACGATGCAAAGCTTCGCGATCTGGCTCATCACTCAAGACCATTTCTCGAAACTCGCCCCGCGTGTTGCGGTGTTCCTCGAGGACCGGCTTCGCTTTTGCAAGCAGGTCGTCCAGCATCGCATTGACCGCCGCAGACTGCTCGTCGCTGGCGTCGATCTCGCTCAACATATCGTTGATCTGCCATTTGATAAAACGCTCGGCCCGCTCGCCGTGGTTACTGCGCCCCCACCGCGCGTACGCGGCGCCGGAAGCACCGAGCAACGGAACCACTACCAGGGCCGCCAACAGTGTATACTTCGTGGTCTTCATACTCACTCCTGAACCTCAGCTCGAGGTGTTCTTGGAAGCCGTTGATCGGCTCCATACTGAACTTCGTGCTCAGGCGTTGCGTGCGTTTTCCTCGAGTGTGAAGAACTATTAAGACGTAGGGTTGATGGACGATCGCGGCTAGGCTCCTCATGAAGCTGGGCATACATTTGTTGAGAACCCGTCACCCGGTCTGGCGCGCGGCACTGCTGGTGTCCGCGGTGGTGTTCATCGGCGTGATCGGCTTCAAAATGATCGGTGGCTCCGAGGTAAGCCTGCTCGACGCCGCGTACATGACAATCATCACCTTGACCACCGTCGGTTTCGCGGAGGTCATCCCGATCCACGGCAACCCCGCGGCTCAGTTTTTTGCCATCGGCCTGATGATGGCCGGCATCGGCTCTTTCATTTTTTTCTTTTCCAACTTCACAGCATTCATCGTTGATGGCCATCTAGCCAGATGGCGGGAGGCACGGCGTGTGAGTCGAATTGTCGAAGGTTTGAATTGCCACGTGATCGTGTGCGGTCTCGGAGAAACCGGAGCGCACGTGGTCCAAGAGCTGATTCAAACCGAGCGTCCCTTGGTGGTCATCGACAGCGATCCGGAAGTCGGTGACAAACTCCTCGAACTCTTCGACGGGAGGGCCATTCCGTGGATCGTGGGCGACGCGACCGATGACGATCAGCTTCGAGGAGCGGGGATCGAGCGGGCGAGCGGAATCATCGCGTGTGCCGCGAGCGACAAAGACAATCTCATCATCGCGATCACCGCGCGAATGTTGAATCCGGACGTACGAATCGTCTGCCGATGTGTAGACTAAGAGTTAGCGGAGATGATGATGCGGGTCGGCGCGAACGCGGTCGTATCGTTGCAGTCTATCGGTGGCATGCGGTTGGTGTCCGAGCTGGTACGCCCGACGACGGTCAGTTTCCTCGACCTCATGCTCAAAGACAGCGACCACGCCTTTCGCGTCGAAGCGGTTGAGGTTCATAAAGGATCGACGCTCGACTCAAGCGGAATCGGCGAGCTCCAGGAACGCGCGATACCCGAGCTCGCGTTGGTGGCTCTCTCCACGGGTCCCAAAAACTGGCACTACGCTCCCGCGAGAGACGTGGTGATCCGCCCCGGCAATGAGCTGATCGTCATCGCGACACCCCAAGCACGGCGAGCCCTAGAGAGAATCGCGCAGGACTCGTAGAAGGTTTGTCATGCACATCGACTTTCTC
>ERZ1740058.1381-NODE-1381-length-11751-cov-5.195366_pt1 | contig 11751 bp, 11 predicted proteins | sample MGYA00581745_ERZ1740058 | MGnify/ENA primary metagenome ERZ1740058 (study PRJEB43018, sample SAMN04849742) | marine metagenome | isolation source: floating plastic debris | place: Pacific Ocean | collected 2008-08-30 | study: EMG produced TPA metagenomics... | reverse complement strand
TCACGCCGCACCCCCCAATCAGTCATCCAATCTGGATTCAGCCAATCACCCGACCAGAGCGTCAGGTTTTGTGCGATCGCAACATTGCTGATGTATGTAGACATTTCCACAGCAATCGGGTCAGCCAAGGAAAACGCATTGGCTTGACAACTCCCTAGCATCAATAAACAAAGGGCAGTGGCTGATTTTAGAGGAGCATCAATAGCCATGAGCATGATTCTCTTAATATCGACAAAACCTCATGTTTAGCGCGATTATTCCCACCATAATTCTTTCTGAAAAAATGATGCACCTGGCTCGATTATCCTCACACACTCTTAACTGACTGAACATACTCAAGGATGTAAGGAACCATCAATAAACGCACATTAAACTTGTGCGAACTGTCGATACCTGAAGCCTTTAGCCTGATTGACCTAAGTGGCCTTCCGCACCTCCAAGGGGCACATTGAATATTGAAAACCAAGGCATGAGGAACACAGCCATTTCCTTTGGCTAGATTTTCAATAGCTAACTTCTATTGAGAATGAAAAAACCTATTCACAGGTACTATCAATACTCAAAATACTCTCTCTTAAAAGCTGTCAGCTTTAATTCTGATGTGATATTTCAAAGCTTGGAAAGTGAGTTTGAACGACCCTAAATATGCTTTTGCAAATACGCTGAACAATGTGCCACGGCACTTTAACTCAGGGAAAAAACTTTCCCGCGTATCCACGGACATTCGAATCAGGTTGCATTTGGGCCACCGCAGCAATGCTTGCTCATCCAGCGGGCGCGATCGCGAGAAAAGCCTTCAATATGACAAGATGCTGCAAATTGGCTTGCCATGTGAAACCCCTAACCGACATTGTGACCAGTTAGGCTAACCCCTTCAAACAAATAATCAAAACAAAGAAAACTAAGGCCGATGAGAGGAGAGTAATGCGACCTCTCAAAGCGAGAATTTCTTGAGCCTGCTTTTCAATGATGGGAGCGATCGCTTGCTGCTGTGCCTCGTCCTCCAATGCTGATCTAGCGGGAGGCAGTTCTGACAAGGGTAAAACTTCAATCGGCGGCTCAACCGCGTCTTCCCCCCTGTCTATCAAGAGCGATTGTTCATCAAAGCGGACCTGTCGATAAAGCCAATTGGTAATAAGTTCTGGACAGTTACGCTTGAACCAACGCCAGGCAAACAGTTGAAACACGGGTTTACTAAAGTTGGCAATACCCTATAGGGGGCCGCGTAGGGCCGTGACCCTCACCCTTTTATTAATCAGATTCACAGAACCCACTTCATAAAGGCTATCTAGGATTGCCTTGACCGTGGCCTGTTCTCGCTCAGCCAAATTGGTTAGCAACAGGTGAGTATCTTGCATCAACTGCTGCTCTTTCTGGCGATCTTCTGAGTTAAGTGATAAACGTTGGTGTCGAGTCATCTCACTTGGCAAAGATGATGGTTGGCCTTGGGAGTCCTGCATTTGAACTACATCTAAGATTTTTCACATTCTCTAGCTGCTACACGAGAACGTAATATGCAAGTTTTATCACGCTAAGCAGATTTAGTCAGAATTCACGCCGTTGCAGCATCGATCCAAACCATGCCGAAAGTGCTGAAATCCTCAGTTGGACTAACGGCTCAAGTCAACACCCAAGAGCGTTGGGACTGAAACGGATACGTAGAATCTTAGCGAACTCTTGGCTCGAACATAATTGGGCCACGCGACAACGGGCAGTTTGTAACTTTTTCTAACGCGGGGGAATGTACTCGGCGCGTAGGAACCTGGATTAAGTGTAAAAATCGGTTGCTTTTGCACAATTTAGGCCATCATTTCAGCGTATCGTCTGAATTTGATCCAAAATATCGGCTATCTATGCAACTGACGCCCCAAGAAAAAGACAAGCTGCTCATCTTTACTGCGGCTCTATTGGCAGAACGCCGAAAAGCCAAAGGTCTGAAGCTCAACTATCCAGAAGCGATCGCTTATCTATCGGCCGCCATCTTAGAGGGGGCGCGCGAAGGTCGCACCGTCGCCGAGCTAATGCACTACGGTACGACGTTGTTGACCCCTGATGATGTGATGGCAGGCATTCCCGCCATGGTTGATGAAGTGCAAGTGGAAGCGACATTTCCGGATGGGACGAAGCTCGTTACCGTTCACAACCCCATCGCTTAACCGAGCGATAAGGGACGACGGGGTGCGCGATCGCCGCTGCGGCCTGCTGAATAAACTTACCTAACTGGAGATAGCTGATGATTCCTGGAGAACTTTTCCCGGCTGAGGGTGACATTGAACTCAATGCTGGTCGTACAGTCGTGACGCTTAATGTCGCCAATACGGGCGATCGCCCGAGTCAAGTCGGTTCACATTTTCACTTTTTTGAGGGCAACCCCGCGCTACAGTTTGACCGAGAACCGGCCAAAGGCATGCGCCTCGACATTCCTGCTGGCACAGCGGTCCGATTTGAACCCGGTGATGAGCGAGAGGTGACGCTGGTTCCCTTTGTCGGCAGCCGCCAGGTCTACGGGCTCAATGCTTTGATCAATGGCTCGCTTTAATGCCCGGCAATAGCGGCCGTTGCGGCCAATCTAAACGCCTGACGGCAACTCAACACTCCAGCGCCATCATTTGGCCCATGTCATTGGTTGGAGCGGCTCAAAGGTGGTCGTGAGTTGATAAGGAGCACCCGTTGCCAAGGCATTTTGGATGGCGATCGCTAATTCATTATTGTGTAGCGATACATCCGCAGCCATCCTGCTCGGGCGATTTTCGGTGATGGCATCTGCCATTTCGGCGACGCCGCGACAAAAATCCATCTTTTGGGCTCCCCGCGTCTTAAATTTCGGTGGTTTACGAACCAACGGCACCTTCTGCTTGATGGGATTCATCAATACCTTGCGGCGAATACGCAACATGCGCTGTACATATACCGGATCCCCATAATTCCAGCAATCATGGACACTTAAAACGCCATCGTGGCCAAAAATTCTCAATTGATGGTCATGAGTTGCCACAATACTGCAGGTCAAACGTGCCACAATCCCCGATTGAAATTGGATGCACGCAACAGAAAAGTCAGGCGTATCATCTGGTTCTAACGTCACATCCTGGACTTTGTCTTTGACTAAACAAGAAGAAAATGCCGTCACCGACTGTGCCGGTCCGAAAAACATGGTGAGCCAGTTTACGTAATAGCCAGCGTGTTCTAAGGTACACCCGACTTCAAATTCGTCCTTGTAGGGCCACGGCATCCCAGAGGTCGAAACCCATTGTTGGTACGGCATCGTGTGCACTAGGCCATCATCCATCTCGGCATACACCAGGTACACCTGGCCGATGATGTTATCTTGTAATGCTTTCCAGACGGTTTGAGCCGTTTCGCTCAAGGCACTACAGGGAGCAGACGAAATATGCAATCCTTGATCAACTGCCAGCGTCACCAGCGTTTTAGCATCATCAATTGCCATGGCCAATGGCTTTTCAGAATAGACATGTTTACCCGCTTCTAAAGCCGCTTTAGAAACCTCAAAATGATTCCTCGGGTTCGTTAAATTTAGGACGATATCAACCTGGGGATCGGCCAGCAGTTCTGTTAAAGAAGCGTAGGTTGGAATGGCATGAAAATCTGAAAATTTCTGGATCCTCTCAGGGACTTTATCCGTTACGCCTGCCAACTCAAGCTGAGGATGAAAAGGCAACGTACTGAGATAATAGTCAGCAACGAAGCCGCAGCCGACAATCGCAATTTTCATAAAGCTTCACCTAAGAACTAAATCTGAAATTTGAGCAGATTGACCGCTTGTTATACCGTCAAGAAGCCTTCGAAACCAGTGTATCGAAATGAGCAGGACTTACGCAGTTGAATCTGAGTTTGGCCTCGGCATCTGCAAATCTGGTGCAATCACATTCAATATTCCCTAGGGCGCGTCATCAATTAAAATCAGAAACCTTGTGGAAGCGGCATTAGCGCACTCGCTTCGGTTTGTTGGCTAGGGGCTGAAATCAGCTCTGGGCAAAAGTCTAGCTTTAATTGATAACAACCCCTAGCCTTGTAGAGTTCAGAGGACTTTTGCATCAATCGTAATGATGTAATCAGGATAACTTTGCTATCTTGGCAAATAATAATTGACCAATAAATCGTGATTGGTTTCCAAAAACGTCATCGGATGCGATCGCTAAAATGCATTTATATAGAGTGGCTAAATCGGAGCAGAGTAGATGAACTCAGAAGCTAGAGTGTAATCGAATTTAGTCTTGAATTTTGAATATTACAGCCCAGATAACAGTTGAATATATGGGGCTTGATAAGCAATGGAAGGCTCGGTGATTTCCCACATAAATAATTCCTGATCATTGCGATCTAGATACGCCCGCATTGAGGGTAACTCTGACAGGCCTTTAGCAGGGCCAGTGTAGTTTTTGTTCGGCCCGCCTGTGATATACCCAGGGGCAGGACCGCTTGGAGAAGTCTGGGCATTGTCATAGATGCCCGCCCCCAGCCAAGTATGAAACATCTCATTGGCAGAGTACTCGGCGCCAGCGCCATACATATTGGTTAAATAAACGATGCCCAGTGGGTTAACGCCGTGCAGATAATGCAAATAGCCCAGTGCCTGCTCTATGTGTTTTTGGGATTTTGGCACATCAGAAGTAGAGATACTGAGCACTTGATTAACATGACCAAGTCTACCTTTTACGGCATTACTACCCCAGTGATACTGAGAATCGGGCATAAAAGCACGGTAGGGATCTAGGGTCAGGGAGTGCTCAAAGAAAGGGGGCAACTGCTCAGAAAAAAGTTGCGCGATCGCAGTCCTGACCGCCGTTTTAATCTCAACTGGGGCAGTTTCTGACTGACTGTAAGCATTCAAACCGTCAATGACTGAGGAAGCATATACAGCCCCTAACGCGTCATTAAAGGGGCGGGTTTCAAGAAAATGATCTCGAACATAGTGGTCAAATTGAGGGTCGTCCTGAAGTTCTGATAGGTACACCGCCGCCAAAATAGCAGCACCCGACTGCGTCAACACCTCTCGGTCAGCATCTCCAGATTTAACTTCTTGAGTGTCGCATTCAGTTTGGATGGGATGACGGTTAAACCAGGTCCAGGCTTTGAGTGATTGCCTCTCTAAGGCACTGGCCAAAGGATGTAGCTCAGGAAAATCGCGAAACACCACTGCGGCATGGGCAAAGGTGCTGGCCAAATCAATGGTGGCAGAGGAGCACTTTGGGGCATAAAAGCGGGGACGTCGGTCTTGGCTTGAGGGACTAACATCGTTGAAATCAATCGCACCAAGTTTGATAAATACGCCGCCATCGTCATCCTGCATCCGCTGAAACCACTCAAGTTCATACCGAATCTCATCCAGAATGTCAGGAATGCCATTGTTGGATTCAGGAATATTGAAGTCATCCGTCCAAACAGCCGGATTCTGAGTATAAGCGTTTAGGAGTTGATGGATTGGTTGAGCCGCAAAGGTCACATATTTGTTGGTGTCACCCGCATCAAACCATCCGCCACGCATATCACGTGAACGTGCAGCGTTTTCTTTATCGTTGACAAAGCGCGCTTCGGTATCTTGCCCTGGCCCCAAGTAAGCTGCTTGATCTGCCCAACGAGGATCAGCATACGGGGGTTGTTTGGCAAACCCACTGCGCTGGTAGTAATACATGCGGGTAGCCGCCATCAAGACATCTCGATATACGTCGTCAGCGATCGCAAACTGCGCTGACGATTCCCCCGTCCGGGTGTTTTGAATAACATAGGCTCCCGGCGTTTGAACGGCTGAAAAGTCAAACCAAGCAGCCCGATCACCAGATTGATCGTGGATTTTTCCGGCTTCCCAAAGCTCCGCCTTGCCAACATAGATCGGCTCGTTAAGATTATCCAAACTGACGACTTGAAAGGTATCCGTCAAGTGGGCGTATAAACTTGGGTCGTCATCTAGGGTGGCATTGGCTTGTTGAATGATTGCCACCTTCGCATCACCCGGACGATAGCCAAATTGATCGACCAAGATATTCGGTGGCGATGGCAACGAGGACGATTGAAATGCACCACAGCCGCCAAATACGATCACAAAAAGCATACTTAAAAAGCACATGACAGCAAAGAGCCACTGTTTTTTAAGTATGCTTGGTTGGTGAAGAATCGAGGAGAGTTCTTGGAAGCATAACGATATCTTCATAAGATTGAATATAGAAATTTACCTTGATTATTTTTCACGTATAAAGCATCAGAAAAAGTCAAATTCAATGAAAAATCTAGAGAGAAAATTGAAATGTCTAATGCTGATAAATACTTTGGGATTTCAAGGATGTAGAACACAGTGAAATTATTAAAAAGCTTGTTTTTCGTTGGATCAAGCAACTAGAAACTTTGGTGCGAGGGGCTAGTACTCCATGGCATACGTCGCAATACCCTCTAGAATCTGTTTACTCTTGCTCCCTGATCTTGCTCCCTGACCTCTTTGCCGATCACGAATGAGATGCCAATTTATGCCGTTGTGTACTAAGCAAGTCGCCTCTGATACCACAACACTCTTCCCAAAAAACAGTTCGTTTTCTAGCTCTCCAGCATTTGCAGCTTATAGAGACTGGCATAAAGGCCGTTTTGCGCTAACAGCGACTGATGATTGCCTTGATCAAGCAGTTCCCTCTGTTTGAGAACAAAAATACGATCAACATTGCGAATCGTTGAAAGGCGATGGGCAATGATGATAGCGGTACGATTTTCGAGTAACTTTTCGAGCGCGTCTTGAATGAGCGCCTCGGTGCCGACATCTAAGTTGGCGGTGGCCTCATCCAAAATGAGCATGCCAGGATTACGAATCGCTGCCCGAGCAAAGGCTAGGAGCTGTTTTTGCCCACCAGACAGGTTGGTCCCTCGCTCTCGCAGCAGCGTGTCATAGCCTTGAGGGAGTTGTTCAATAAACTGGGCTACGTTTGTCTTGGCGGCGGCTTCTTTGACCGCCTCTAGAGGATAGTCTTCGCCCAAGGTGATGTTGTCTTTAACGTCGCCGGCAAAGAGAAATCCGTCTTGCAAAATGACGGCCATCTGTTGCCGCAACTCTGCTTGAGGCAGATCGCGAATGTTGACCCCATCTAAACGAATCTGGCCTTGACTCACGTCATAAAGGCGGCAAAGCAGACGAATGATGGAACTCTTGCCAGCTCCGGTGGGGCCGACCAGGGCAACTTTTTCACCCGGTTGAATGGTGAAGTTGAGAGCTTTGAGGACATATTCATCGGGCTTGTAGCCAAACGACACATGCTCAAAGCGAATTTCTGAGGCTTTGACCTGTAAGACATCCTGGGCATGCTCTTTGGGAGTCGCGATCGCGGCCGACAGGGGAGCATGTCCCGAGCCATTCACCATAGCCGATGAGGGCACAGAGGGGAGACTTAGCGGTCGTGATCCATGGTCAGGATCTTGAATTTCAACCGGCACGTTGAACAAATCGGTAATGCGTTCAACAGCGGTAAATCCGGCCTGAATGGAGGTGAACTTGTCGGCAAATTGTCGTAATGGATCAAACAGTCGCTGGGCAAACAGAATAAAAGAGGCTAATACCCCAAAGGTGAGGGATTCTTGCATGACCAAGTAGCCACCGAGCCAGAGCACCCCAGCGATCGCGACGAGGGCAATCCATTCCAAGGTGGACGAGACGGCTGAGTCATGAAAGATCGTCTTATCAATGGCGAGTACATACTGCTGATTGGTTTGCCGAAAGGCTTCGGAGTTAAAGCGCTCACGGCGAAACATCTGCACCACCTCAATGCCCATGATGTTTTCTTGCAAAGCGGCGTTGAGCTCTGACAACTTTTCGCGGGCACGGTAGTTCGCTTTGCGATACTGCTGCTGAAAGTAGATGATTAGCCACGTCACCGGAATCAGCATGGCCATCAGCATGGCTGCCAGTTGCCACTGCAACCAAAACATGGCAATGGCAATCACGCCAATGGCAAAGAGGTCACTAAAAATGCCGACTGCTCCGGTCGAAAAAACATCACCCAGGGCATCAACATCACTGGTCAGTCGAGTGATGAGCTTGCCTACCGGCGTCCGATCAAAGAAACGAACCGCTAAAGCAGTGACGTGAGTAAAAAGATCGTTGCGGATATTGGCGGTGATGCGCTGTCCCACTTTTTGCACCAAAAAGCTTTGCCAACCATCTAGCGCCAAACGCACAGCGACCGTAATCAACAGCAGCCCGACAAGCAGATTGAGTCCTTCTTGCAGGGTCCGGTCTGCCAAAAACCAGGCTACTGGCTCTTGCCGAATCAGGGAGATCGCTTGCCCAATCAAAATTGGCTGCAAGGCGTTTGCTAAAGATAGCGGCAGTAGCAAGACAAACGGCAACCACAGATGGCGGCGCTGAGCTCGAATGTAAGGCCATAACCGCAAAAACAACCGCCAATCGTTGTTACGGATGGGTGTGTCTGCTGGCTGAGGCGAATTTTGGGGCAGGTAAGTGGCTGATGTCATAAAGAAGTTAGGCGCGATCGCTCCTGTGGCAACGAGCAAAACTCAGCGTTCATAAATGAAGGCTTGACTGGTTAGGGAGGCGGCATTCTGAAAAGGTCTTACCGATCGACAGGGGGGTTACTCCAATCGGGAGAATTTAAGTTCAGAATTGGCCATGGGGCTATTCACACTGTATCTAAGGTAACGAAATCTCTGTAACATGCGCAGCGCAATCGCTGTCATGAGGCTGTCACTAGAGAGGGCGATCGCAATTGCTGAATAATGTCGCTTAACCCATCAGGATTCACGCGATAGCTGATCGGGTGGGCAATCAAGCGAGCGGTGCTGTCATACAGCACTGCTAGCTCCGTCAAATTGTTTTCACGCAGAGTGCGACCGGTAGAGACCAAATCAACGATCGCTTCCGACATGCCAGTAATCGGCCCCAGCTCCACCGAGCCCGACAAAGGCACAATATCCACAGGCAGATCAATGCTGGAGAAATACGCTCGCGCACAGTTCACAAATTTCGACGCAACTCGGCAATGAGCCGGTAAATCTAACGCTGAGCGATAAGGGCTAGACGCTTTAACTGCGATCGACATCCGGCAATGGCCAAAGGCTAAATCAGCCAGTTGAGCCACATTGGCCTGCTTTTCTCGCAAGACGTCGTAGCCGACAATGCCTAGTTGCGCCTGACCATATTCCACATAGACGGGAACATCCTGCGCTCGCACCAACAGCCCCTGAGCTTGACCGTCGGGCGTGGTCACTTGCAATTGCCGGTTGGACTTATCAAGCAAGACACTAAAGTCTAAACCGATGGCTTGAAACCGGGTAATGCTTTCTTCGAGCAGGGCTCCCTTAGGCAGGGCAATCGTCAGCATAATGTTGCGCTTAAAAGTCGAATCCAATCCTATCAGTAACTGCTGGCAAGTTAGTAACGACTGGCGAGTGTAGACAACTGCAGAGATTTGAGGATGAGTGTGCAGAAATCAGGCAGGGAGGACACGCCACAAGAACACAGTCTCAATTTTCGAGAAACCACACTCATGAACCACAGGCTCTACGGGTAACCGGGGGTGCGCTGTCTGCTCGCAACAACCAGGGTCTTTATCATGAATGACTTAACGGTTGCTGTCACCAACGGCAGTCAGAGCTGGCTGAGGGTCTAGCGATCGCCCCAATAGCCATTCATAACCGGCTTTGAGTTGAGCTTTGCCGTTGGTTTCCACGATGGAACCATGACCGGGAATGACGCGCTCAAATTCCCAATCCAACACCTGGCGAATGGATTGTTCAACCGCCTTTTTATCAAAGCTGCCCCACTTTTCTAACCGGGTGGGCCGCAGGGTTTGATAGCTACCTAAAACCCGAGCCGCCAAGCGAGAACTAAACGGAAAGGTGTCATCAAAGTTGAAAGCTACGTCAGTCAAGATGACAGTCTGGCTAGGCTGATGCCAGAAAACAGTTTCGTGCAGAGTCTGAATGCCTTTGGGGGTGATACTGGCAAATCCTTGAAAGGGCAAATAGTGCAGGACACCTTCAAAATCACCTGGTTGGTCAAGCGTGTCGTCAAATCTGAGGTCAGGGCGTTTTTGGCTGAGGCCGTCGACACCCCAAGCGCGCGCTTGGGGATAAAGGGTCTGAGCCTCACCAAAGTAGAGATGATGAAATCGATTGGGGGCAATCAGATGATTGACGGTGCCAAGGCTGTCTAATCGAGCGCGATCGCCATTCTTCAGCGGCAGTGGTGAGATTAACACCAGTGCGCCACTGGGCAAACGCACTAACGTCATACGGCAGCCTACTTCGAGGCCCAAAAACCGGAGTGACTGAGTAGCTGTCCACAGATCAGGTGCCATTTCGTTCAAGAAAAGCATCGGTATTTGCTCCTGCCATTACACATTTATGATCAGACTTCGATCAGACGTCCTCATTCACGGTCCCTGCTTCTGTCGCTATGGGCACCAAAGGCTCCACCGCTTGCCAGCTCGCGCACAGCACCATGAACGCCTTAGCTTGATGGGTAATGTCATCCTCACTGCGTCCATAAAGACATTGCAAAAGCAAGCCATCCAAAAAAGTCAGCAGGCAATCTACCTGCTCGGGGGCAACCTGCAAATAGGTCATTAATTGTTGATGGGTTTGCTGCCAAAACTGCTGAAGGATCATTTCGTCAGCCTTGCCATTGTGTCGACAGTGCTGATAAAAATCGACCCAAATCAAAAATTGCTGCTGATAGACCTCATAATTAGTGAGAAAAAACGCCATCACGTTCTGCAGCTTTTCGTTGAGTGTTGCTTGGGCTGATGCTTGGGCAAAAAACTCAGCGACATCTTTGCTGCAGTATTCCTCAACCAGTTGTGCAAAGATGCTCTCCTTATTGGGAAAATAGTGATAAAGCGTCCCAGTCGAAACGCCCAAGCTGCTGGCAACTTGTCGCATGGTGACTGCGCTAAAGCCCTTTTCGGCAAATAAAGAAAGGCATTGAGCTAACAGCTCGCGACGGTAGCGATTGTGATCAACGATTTTAGGCATACTTTTTTATACCACACGTTCGATATAAAAATTACGACCTTCTCCAGTTGCTGAATAAATGTCATGGTCAACGGAGTCGACTCCGTTGACCTGCTCTACTCTCCGGGTTATAAAGTGGGCGCTATGGTGGATGGCAAGGCGTGCTAAATCAATCACTTTTGCCCGCTTGGCTGCTGCTAGCCAAAGTTGGTGAGCTATGAGAAATATGAGCTTAGGGATCGGCTTGAAGATAAAGTACCCGGACAAGACTGTGGCAGGGTGGATGGGTAGCAGGGTCGGCGGGATGTTATTTAAGCGCGACTCCCTTAGCTGTCTACATTATTCAAGTAAGGTTGGGACTTTTCAGTTAATCTGAGCCATGCAGCCGACATTCCGCACTGCTAACTGTCACATCTAGCATTTAGCTTCATAATTGCTCTGAAGCGCTTGGGAAGAGAGTGTTATGAGCCGTGACCTAAGGGTCGAAAACCTTGAGCATCTCGGCCTTGTCGCCGGTTTGGTCGATGCCCTGGGCATCGTCGAGCAAGTGAACCAGCACGTCTCGGAAGACGCGCGTGAGCAGTTGAGTGCGGGAGTCATCGTCAAAGCGATGATTCTCAATGGGTTGGGATTTGTCTCTGCGCCCCTGTATCTGTTTGAAGATTTCTTTGCGGGCAAGCCGACGGAACATCTTCTCGGTCCCGGCATCCTGCCAGAGCAGCTCAATGATGACCGCTGGGGTCACGTACTCGACTTACTGTAACGTCATGGACTGAGTGAGTT
>ERZ1740058.1380-NODE-1380-length-11770-cov-5.020145_pt1 | contig 11770 bp, 11 predicted proteins | sample MGYA00581745_ERZ1740058 | MGnify/ENA primary metagenome ERZ1740058 (study PRJEB43018, sample SAMN04849742) | marine metagenome | isolation source: floating plastic debris | place: Pacific Ocean | collected 2008-08-30 | study: EMG produced TPA metagenomics... | reverse complement strand
GGCCGCGGCCACTACGGGCCTTTAGAACACCCGCAAATTGTGCTGAACTTGGGCTGGTTTCCCCACAGCACCATGCAGCAAATTCGCACGCATCGCGTTGGCGTTAGTTTCGATGTGCAGAGCTTTCGGTACACCGGTAGCCGGATTCTTGATGTGGTGGATGGCAACCGCGAATTAGAAGAAGTATTTTACCTGCGTCCAGTCGGGGCTTATGGCGATCGCCAGGGCAAAAAGTATCAGTACACCGCTGAAGAACGCCAACAAGATATTGAGTGGTGTCTCGAAGCCTGTAATCGCTATAAAGCGAAGATCGAAGCCGGATTTTCCGAAGAACATGCTCGGGGCCTGATTCCCTTTGATGTGCGACAGCACTGGGTGATGTCAGCCAATCCGCGATCGCTGATGCACCTACTCGACTTACGCTGGAAAGCGGATGCTCAACTCGAAGCGCAAAAAATGTGTGAGGAAATTTGGCCCCATTTTGCCGCCTGGGTACCCGCGATCGCCACCTGGTATGAAGGCCATCGCCTTAAAAAAGCTCGCCTTGCTCCCTAGAGAATTGGGGAATACTGGCTCGCAACACATCAATGATGGCAGAGCATTGGCAAAAATGTTTCCTGTAGAGGATCGGTTTGAAAATAAAGTACCCGGACAAGACTATGGCAGGGTGGATGGATAGTAGGGTAGATGGGTAGCAGGGTCGGTGGGATGTTGTTGAAGCGCAACTCCCTAAGCAGCCTTTAAAGACAATCTTTGACCGACGGAAAAATATCTCCCCAACGGCGCATTAGCCTATAGCAGAATGCGGCATTCTGAATATCCTGCGGGAAGGGCAGAGCCCTACGGAGTTCGGAATAAAAACACTTGCTGTATGGTGCTTTCAGAAAGCATAGCCAGTCGCCGTTAGGTTTGAGCAGGATAGATCGCTGGAACCTTGATTTAGCAAGACTTGCAGCTCTGCCTTTTGCCCTTCGCCCTTCGCCCTTCGCCTCTTGCCTTTTACCTTTTACCCTTCGCCTTTTACCTTTTGCCCTTCGCCCTTCGCCATACCACTGTCCTGACCTGATTGCGGCTCGCCATACAGTAAGTTGTCGTTTAATCAAGTTATCTTGAATGGGTGAAGGCGATATCTGCTCTGCATTTCAAGTCCATTTTCTGCTGTGAATAAACCGGTGGAGAATTCTGAGTAACTTACACTCAGTAGCGTCTAGCAATAATCGCCGCTCTCCTTAAAGTCATGCTTTACCAAAACAGTTTTAGAACTGTTTGAGCTGCTCAAATTGTTTATGCAGATGATGTCTATTGTTCCTTCGGGTTTTAGGTTTTGCCTTACTAGTGAATAACGAGGACCGGGCAGCGAGTAAAGCGGACAACTTTTTCTGAGACCGAACCCATGAAAAATCTCGATAGCCCGGCTTTACCACTGGAAGGAATCACGATGAGAGTAATCTCATTTGCTTCAGCGTAGTCAACAATCTCAGAACTCGGATTGCCCACTTCCACTACGAAATTTACCTTCTGATAAACCGCTTCAGGAAAATATTTGCCAAACATTTCATTGATCTTTTTAATTCGGGTAGCATCGTCTACGGTTTGCCAGACGACACCTGGATCAGTCGCTTCTAGAGGCGGTAAAACGTAGAGGGCATAAATCTTGCTGGGATCTTCGACGAACTCTAAAGTCTCTTTGAGAACTTTGACCGCTTCATCAGAAAAATCAAGAGGGACTAAGACTTTTTCAGTAGAAAACAATGACATTATGTAATCCTCTCATAACTATTTGGATGCTGGAGATTAGGTGACTGAAGTTAGATGAGACTCACTTCAATACAACTTTTAGGGAACAAAGCTGAGGATTGCCTTTTCCTTATCCCTATTAACTCTACTCTAGAGCTTATTGCAGGTTGGTCATGTATCGATTGTTAACAAACTCAAGACTTAGAATCAGAGTGATGAAGCTTTGTCCAAGCTCTTAAATGCTCATGAATTCTTAATTTGAGGAGAGTGCCACCGGCCAAATTTACGGCATGAGTCTGTGTTTGTTTGAGCGTCTTCTTTTATTTTATCAACGGCCATTAACCTGGCCTCACTGCGAAGACGTTAGGCTGTGAATAGTTGATTCTAGATCGTCTCGTTGAGTTTTACTTTTAGGAAAGTATGGTTACTCAAATTCAAACGCCAGATTATGAAGCCAAGACATTAGCGATCGCGAATAGTCTGCTCATGGCGACGCGGGAAAAGAAGAACTTCCTAGCGCAGATGCGCGATCAAATGCGCTGGGACGATAAGATTATGGACTTTGCCATGGATAATCCAGGGCTTAAAGTGCAACTGTTTCGCTTCATTGATGCGCTGCCCGCCCTGCGGAGTAAACCCGAAATTGCTCGCCACCTGCAGGAATATCTGTCAGTCGATGCGGTTGAGTTGCCCAGTGCCCTGAAAGGATTGTTGAACTTTACGAGCCCTGATTCAGTGCCTGGACAACTGGCCGCGACCACCGTAGCGCCAGCCGTTGAAACCCTCGCCTATCGCTACATTTCTGGCGAGGACATGAATAAGGCGATTAAAGCGATCGCGCGCATGCGACAAGACCACCTCACTTTCACCATGGACTTGCTCGGAGAGGCGGTGATCACCGAAGTTGAAGCCGAGGCCTATCTATACCGCTATCTCGATTTGATGGCGCAACTTGCCGCTGCTGCCCAGCACTGGCAACCCGTTGACGCCATCGATCGCGCTGGTGAACAGAGCCTTTCTAAGGTGCAGGTGTCGGTTAAATTGACGGCCTTTTACTCCCAGTTTGACCCCATAGACGCCGAGGGCAGTCGCCAGGCGGTAAGCCAGCACATTCGCACGCTGCTCAGACGGGCAGCAGAGTTGGGGGTGATGGTGCATTTTGATATGGAGCAGTACCAATATAAAGATCTGACTCTGGCAATTCTCCAAGACCTGTTGATGGAGCCAGAATTTCGCGATCGCGATGACCTGGGCATTACCCTACAGGCCTATCTGCGAGACAGCTATCGTGACTTGGAAAGCCTCGTGGTCTGGGCCCAAGAACGAGGTACCCCCGTCACCGTGCGCTTGGTGAAAGGAGCCTATTGGGATCAGGAAACCATTACCGCTCGTCAGAATAACTGGCCGACCCCGGTTTACAGCCAAAAGGTGTCCACCGACGCGAACTTTGAGCGGATGACACGCCTGCTGCTCGAAAACCATTCCTACTTATATGCCGCCATCGGTAGTCACAATGTGCGATCGCAGGCTCATGCCATGGCGATCGCGGAGGCCCTCGACATTCCCAAGCGCAATATTGAGCTGCAGGTGCTCTACGGTATGGTCGATAAGCTCGCCAAAGCCATGGCTGATAAGGGCTACCGAGTCCGGGTCTACACCCCCTTTGGGGAGCTGATTCCGGGAATGTCTTACTTAATCCGGCGCTTGTTAGAAAACACGGCGAATAGCTCCTTTTTGCGCCAAAACCAGCCAGACGCCTCTGTGGAGGAACTATTGCAAGCCCCACAGTTTGCGCCCGATGATTTGGCCGTCGAAGCGGGGCAACCAGAAGACTGGGGTGAATGGCTTCCCCCCTTTGAGAATGCTGCCGATACCGATTATGCGATCGCTGAAAACCGTGATACCGCGACCGCCGCGATGAGCACAGTACAGCAGCAGCTTGGCCAGCATTACCGCCCGATCATCAATGGGGAAGCTGTTAACACTGAGACCAGTTTAGATTCGGTGAATCCCTCTCATCCGACTCAGCTCGTGGGTAAGGTGGGGCTGGCGAGTCAGGCAAAAGCAGATGATGCGATCGCGGTTGCCAAAGCCACATTTCCGGACTGGGCCGCGACGCCAGCCTCGGAACGGTGTGCCATCTTGCGGCGCGCTGCCGACATCATGGAATCGCAACGAGCGGAACTCAACGCCTGGCTGGTTCTGGAAGTGGGTAAGCCACTGGGCCAAACTGATCCCGAAGTGTCAGAAGCGATCGACTTTTGCCGCTTCTACGCCGACGAAATGGAACGCTTAGATGCGGGCTATAACTACGACTATCCGGGCGAAACCAATCGCTATCGCTACTTTCCTCGCGGCCTCACGGTCGTTATTTCCCCGTGGAATTTTCCCCTGGCAATCACGACTGGCATGACGGTGGCGGCCTTGGTAGCGGGCAACTGCACCCTGCTCAAGCCCGCCGAAAACGCCGCCGTCATTGCGGCTAAAATCGTCGAAATCCTTTATGAAGCAGGTATTCCATCAGGGGCCTTGCAATTCTTACCAGCGATCGGTGCCACTGTGGGGGCGCATCTGGTACAGCATCCCGATGTGCATATGATTGCGTTCACGGGTTCACGGGCCGTGGGCTGCGAGATTTATGCGAAAGCAGCCCAATGGCAGCCGGGCCAAAAGCACTTGAAGCGAGTCGTTGCGGAAATGGGTGGCAAAAACGGCATCATTATCGACGAAAGCGCCGATCTTGACCAAGCCGTGCAAGGGGTGGTGTACTCCGCTTTTGGTTATAGCGGTCAAAAATGCTCGGCCTGCTCTCGTGTGATCGTTGTCGAGTCCATCTACGACACCTTTATGACTCGCCTGATCGAGGCTACCCGCTCGCTCCATGTGGGCGATGCGGCAGCCGCAGGCACCAAAGTGGGCCCAGTCATTGATGCTAAAGCCCAAGCCAAAATTCAGAGCTACATCGAGACGGGCAAGCAAGAGGCCACCGTAGCACTCTCACTGTCCGCACCAAACGAAGGATATTTCGTTGGCCCCACGATCTTCACGGATGTTGTTCCGGATGCGGTGATTGCCCAAGAAGAAATTTTTGGCCCGGTCTTAGCCGTTATTAAAGCCAAGGACTTTGACACGGCCTTGGCGATCGCCAACCACACCGACTACGGTCTCACGGGCGGACTCTACTCTCGTACCCCCTCTCATATTGACCGCGTGCAAACAGAATTTGCCGTCGGTAACCTATACATCAATCGCAGCATCACCGGCGCGATCGTCTCGCGTCATCCCTTTGGTGGATTAAAGATGTCTGGGGTAGGTTCAAAAGCCGGTGGCCCGGATTATCTGTTGCAGTTCTTAGAACCTCGCCACGTCAGCGAAAATGTGCAACGCCAGGGCTTTGCCCCCATCGCTGGGGTTGATGATTAGACCTTGCTTGGGGGGAGCTGCAGAAAAAGACTTAGGGCTCGGCTTGAAGATAAAGTACCCGGACAAGACTGTGGCAGGGTGAATGGGTAGCAGAGTCGGTGGGATGTTATTTAAGCGCAACTCCCTTACCGTTCGTCGGATGCTGCTAGCAAAGCGCCATGCACCGTAGCGTTGACGTCTTGATTGCTGAAAATCTCCTAGGCAGGGGTATCCGAGAGCCAAATTTACTTTAAATACGAAAAACCGAGCTGGCCGTCTTCCGAAGAAGCCTTCCAGCCCGGCTTGTGCTCTAGGAGCACACGCGAGTCTACAGGATGTATCTATACTCGCTTAGCCCTCAAGGAACAACAATGGGGAAAAACTCAGATAAATTCAGGTGATGCGCTTAGAAATTCAGGTGATGTGCTCAGAAGTTCAGGTGATGCCGCCTCCGGCACCCCGAAAACCGGTGACCAGACTCACTCACATGTTCTCAAAGACTTGAGTTCACAGCTGATCAGCCCACATGAGGTGCATAGTCAGTCGTCGTTAGGTTTGAACAGGGTAGATCGCTGAAGCCCTGATTTGACAAGACGTCCAGTTCTGCCTTCTGCCTTTTGCCTTTTGCCTTCTGCCACACTCCATTCAGGAGAGGGCACGCAATTCGAAAGCCTCTCACTTCTACAGCGTGCTCACCCTGCAGAAAGCGAAAGCGCTACACTCCTCAGTTCCCTTTTTCTATGTGTGAGAAGGGGCACAATCCCAAAGCGTCTCTACCAAAATTGTCAATAGGCTTGAAATTGACAAAAACAGAAGCAAATAGACACCCCTCCCAAACTGAGGCGCACCTACTGACTTAGACTGACCAAGATGAAAATTGACGCCCGGTTAACTGCCTCAATTTATTAACGTCATCTCGCAGTTGCTCCTTTAAAAAAGCAATCAGTTCTGGTTTAAGGGTTGGTTCAGAGACAGTTGTGGAAAAAGGGTAGTAAATGATTTCCTTGATTAATCTACGAGTTGAGCTGTTCGGAAGCTCGTCAATGGCCTTTCCCAAGGTTGACTGAGCAATCTTTTGACCCAATTCATTTTTACGCCGTTTCGTACGACTTTTGTGGCGCTCTAAGTTATACAGATGTGAATAAAAGTTTGGATTAACCTCTAAAAAATCAAATATTTTTTGCAAGGTTTGCTGTCGATGATTTCTTAAGTCTTCAGTTGTCACAATCAAAATTTGGGAGAGCGGATAATACTCCAGATATCTCTCTAGCTGACTGTAATATAGACTCCTAGGAAAGTATCGTTCGCTTTGGATATCAAAGAATGCATCATTAATCTCTCGCGTTTCTGAACCATTGCTAATTTTATGTATATAGTGTGCCTGCATGCGCTCAATTGGATTACGAACGACATAAATCAGCTTGGCATCAGGGACTAAATCATGCATTCGCCTCGGCACTTCCGGCGATAAAGTGCAATTCGTGTAGTTAGGAGACGATTCGCCATAAATGCATTTTTCAGGCTGTTCTAAAAAATTAGATTCATACCATTTAAACCCTTTTGACCAGTTATAGCGTTCAGCAAAAAAGTCTAGCTCCTTGAGCTTTGACATTTGAACTTCAGGATGCAAACTTAAATAGAAATGTAGGCTAGTAGTGCCACATTTCATTGCTCCAATAATAATTAGATTAGGTAGCATACATAGAAATGAGGAGCATGTGCAGACGGCATTTCCTCTCTAGTCAAGATATCCTATTTTGCCTGAGTGAAAGGGCTTTAGCCTATGTTTAGGCCGCATTAGCTGAAGCGCATGTCAGGTTTGTCAATCTCCGGCATGGCCCTCAGGTCCCCGTTCGTACTCTCAACATTGGGAGCTAGGGAGCAAGTGGTCCGAAGTCTCTCCTCTAGGATTGGGGGAGAAATTGAGGGTGTAGACGTGCAACGACTTCTCTGGAAGTGGCCTCAAAGGTGACATACTCCTTATTAGCTCCAGAAACGCTATATGAAAGAGGCAACCGAGCTTTAGCTATAGAGTTCCGTTGGGCGTAACATCGCATCTCGGCTAGATCTTTGACATTTCACTCAGCATGCTTGGCCATATTGAAGACGACTTTCACTCAAGCTGTTTTGTCTCGGCGCTGCACAAAGTACGTAATTAAAGCTAAGCCAAAGACGCCCAACAAGGCAAAGATAAGCAACCTTGCGCCGCCTTCTAAGATGCCGGCACCGAGGGCAACAAATGGTGGGTTTGACAGGGCAATACTAATTAATAGAGCCGGCAGAAATTTGCTCCAGGGTGCTTTGGTGAGTCCAACGCCATAGCAGCCAAAGTCAAAAAAGCCGGTCATCAGGCAGCCGGTCATCAGAAAAAAGTTGCGCTCTAAATGACGCTGGCTAAAGTTGTCGATACGATACATAAAGCCTTCGCCAACCAGTCGCTTTACTAGGTTGCGACCATAGCGTCGAGAGAGCCAAAAGCTCAGAGAGCAGGAACAAATGTCGGCGAAGCACACCACGGCGGCCCCTTTGCCAAAACCTAGCAGTCCCCCAGCCAAAATGGCGTACGCTGTCCCCGGCAGCGCGGGAATGATGACACTGGTAAACCGCAGGACAAAAATGCCCACCGGGGCCCAGACACCCCACTGCTCGACCTGCGATCGCAACTGAGCGATCCCAAATCGCTGAATTAGGGCGATCGCGATTACCATCGTGAGGACGATCGCGATAAATCGAAGCGTTTTGAGCAAGCGTGAGCGTTTCATCGTCGTCACCAGTCGGTATCGAGAAGGGACTCTAGACCGCTCTGAAGCCAAGAGGTATTTGGAGTTGCCGTAGCCGGTGGGCGATCGCCTCTAAGGATATAACTCTCGCCAAGAGATGGCTGAAATATGTGAGGTTTTCCGGACTTTTTTAACGCTTAAGTTGAAAATGAGCTGGTCTCCGTAAAGAGAAGTGTTAAGGTTGTCATAGAGATAAGTAGGTTCGGTTGCGGTTTTTGTTTCAAGTACGAACGATTTTTTCACGTTTTCCATTGGCAAAGTTCTCTCCGAAGTTTCACTCTCAGCGTTCCTCAAATTTTGGAGAAAATTTATGTCCATTTATGTAGGTAATCTGTCTTACGACGTTACTAAAGAAGACTTGACGACGGTCTTCGCTGAATACGGTTCTGTTAAGCGCGTACAGCTTCCCACTGATCGGGAAACTGGCCGCATGCGGGGCTTTGGCTTTGTTGAATTGAGTGCTGACTCGGAAGAGGAAGCAGCCATTGAGGCCCTTGATGGGGCTGAGTGGATGGGGCGTGACATGCGCGTCAACAAGGCTCGTCCTCGTGAGCAAAATAACACTCGTAGCTTTGCTCAGCGTTAATTGCTTCAGCGTTAAGCACTCGGTGAGCTGCTAAATGACCGCCGATTTGATGTAGAGAACAAAAGGGTTTAGATCTGAGGATCTAAACCCTTTTTTTGTAGTCAGAGAAATTGATCTCTACAGCTCAATTAGCCCCCACTCACGGGTGGAATCAAAACCACTTCGTCACCTGACTGCAAAGCTGTATCCGGTTCCACAAATTGCAGATTGACGCCAAAACGGGTCAAGTCGCGCCATGGCTCCAATTCGGGGTGGTCAGTCAAGAGGCGATCGCGCACATCTGCCACCGTTGCCCCGGTTGGCAATTCCAACGTGAGTTCGGGCTGACCATAGGCATCTTGATAGGCCGCAAAAAGTTTTACCGTGATCCTGATAGGCATTAGAGAGAGTAGAAGTGTTGGTGTGCGAGCAGCGCCTGAGTTAAAGGTTAAATAGGCATGAAGCAGGCAAACACGCTCAGAGACTGTTGGCGGCAGAAATCCGGCTGTGTTTGGCTGCCCTTTTTTTGATTCCCTGGCATGATGACCTATCCCCCGATTGTCTCAAGCACGGGGCGGAAATAGAAAGCAAAGCCGAGAATCGCATAGGTTGCCAGCAACAGCGTCCCTTCGAGCCAGTTAGAACGTCCGTCAGAACTAATCGAGATAGTGATTAAAACGGCCACGGCCACAGCCACCAATTCCAGCGGATCGAAGTTGAGATCCATCGGTTCGCCTAGTATCCAGCCCGCCAACACCAAAATCGGTGCCACAAACAAGGCTATTTGCATACTCGAACCCACTGCGACTGAAACCGATAATTCCATTTTGTTTTTCATCGCGACGGTAACGGCGGTCGCATGTTCAGCCGCATTGCCGATAATGGGTAACACAATTACCCCGGTAAACAGGGGCGACAATCCCAACTGTTCAGTTGCGGGTTCGAGGGCGTTGACCAGCAGTTCTGACTCTACTGCGACGATGAGTGTTGCCCCAATCAGCACCGGAACCCAGATTTTGAGATTGGGCGCGGGTTCTGATTCGGCAGCATCAGGTGGCTCTGGTGCAAACTTTTCAACGGTCCCTGTCACAGAGCTTGCGTAGTCAGCCGTACCCACATCGTAGAGATAAGTGTGGGTTTTCATGGAAAACAGTAGCGTCAGTCCATAAACGGCAATCAGGATAATGGCGACGGCATCAGACAAGCTTTGCAGCGTACTCTCAGGGATCGTGGTGGAGGTAAACCCAACTGCAGTCGGCAATAAGATAGCAATCACGGCTAAATTCATCGCGGAGGCATTGACTCGGGCCATCACCGGCTGAAAATCTTGTTCCTTAAATTTGATGCCGCCAAGCAGCATTGATAAGCCCAACACCAGGAGCAGGTTACTGATAATCGACCCCACAATACTGGATTTCACCACACCGACCAGTCCTTCGTTTAGAGCAATCAGCGCAATAATCAGTTCGGTGGCGTTACCAAAGGTGGCGTTTAATAAGCCGCCCCAAGATGGCCCTAAAACGACGGCGATTTCTTCTGTTGAGGCGCCCATCCAACCCGCCAGGGGAATAATCGCGAGTCCAGCAGTGATGAAGACCACTAATTCTCCCCAGTCTAAAAAGCGGGCCGCCAAAGAGATGGGGACAAAAATCAACAGGCCATAAAAGATAAGGTTTTTGATCGACATAGCGGGTCAAAGAGGTCAGGTGCCAGAATACCAAAGTTAGTTAGCTGGCTGCCGCTTAATTTTGGGCATCCGTCAGGTTCTCAGCAATCAATCAGGTCAAAAGTCGCGATGAAGAGGTTGACAACGGTGGTAGTGGGATTAGCACTCTTGCTCGGCGGTGGCATCGTCGCCTTGGCTATGTTCTTTTTGTGGGCGAGTTCTGGCCGCTTGGCAGAGTCAGAGTACGCTCAGATTAAGGTGAATGAGGCCTACCCCTTGAACCCTGAGGCGAATGAGTTTTCAGTGGTGTCTTACAACATTGGCTATTTATCTGGATTGACGAATAATCAATCGGTACGCCCTGAGGCCGACCTGTATGAAACGAATTTGGCGACGGCGATCGCCGCTCTAGAGCCGCTAGCTCCTGACATCCTGGCGTTACAGGAGATCGACCTCGACTCGCGGCGGTCTTATCAAGTGGATCAGGTGACGGCCTTGGGCGATGCTTTGGCGTATCCGCAACGGGCGATCGCGATCAACTGGGATAAACGCTACGTGCCTTTTCCCTTTTGGCCACCGACGGTGCATTTTGGGCAAATGCTGTCGGGACAAGCAATTTTGAGCCGTTGACCCATCGTGGAACACGAGCGCCTGGTACTGGAAAAGGTGGCGGGTAATCCGTTTTTTTACAATGCCCTCTATTTAGATCGCCTGGCCCAAGTGGCGCAGGTGGCTGTGAATGGGCAAATCGTCGTGGTGATCAATCTGCATCTCGAAGCCTTTGATCGCCCCACCCGGCAAGGTCAAACAGAATTTGTGTTGGCCCTGGCCGAGACCTACGCTGAGCAATATCCAGTACTGCTGTTGGGAGATTTCAACAGTGCCTTAAATCGGGATGCCGAGGGCGCGCCACGCTCCATTCAAACGGTATTAGATGCCTCGGGTTTTCAACCGGTGGTGGCAGCGGCCGATTGGGAGGTCTCCGAACAGTTTACCTATCCGTCGGGGATGCCTGAATTTAAGCTGGACTATATCTTTTATACGCCCGATCGCATCGAACTGCTGGAAGCTCAGGTGATCGCTGAAGGCAGGGAGGCTTCTGATCATTTACCGCTGTTGATGCGCTGGCGACTGCGATGATTCACTGTTTGAACGCTCAGTGTGCCGGGCCGAAAAATCCTGATCATCATCGCTTTTGTCAAAGCTGTGGTTGGCGGCTGCAACTGGGCGATCGCTACGAAGCGGTTTATAGCCTAGGTGAGGGACGCCATAGTCATACGTTTGTAGGGCGCGATCGCAGCACGCTGGTCGGGGCGCAGTGCTTGATCAAACAGTTCACGCCCGATGGCGAGACGGTGCTAGCCCGGACCCAAGCCGCTGAAAGATTTCGTCAAGAGGTGGAGCAGTTGGCGATCGCCAGTCACCATCCCAAAATCCCGGATTTGTAGGCCTATTTTGAACGGGGCAATCAGCAGTTTTTGGTGCAGCAATTTTTGCTGGGCTCGCATCTCGATCAGCGCTTGCAAGAAAACATGGGGCCGTTTGATAGTGATGATGTCCGGGCTTTTTTGCGTAACGTGCTGCCGGTGTTGCAGAAGTTGCACTAGACAAGACTCATCC
>ERZ1740058.1379-NODE-1379-length-11777-cov-5.867599_pt1 | contig 11777 bp, 9 predicted proteins | sample MGYA00581745_ERZ1740058 | MGnify/ENA primary metagenome ERZ1740058 (study PRJEB43018, sample SAMN04849742) | marine metagenome | isolation source: floating plastic debris | place: Pacific Ocean | collected 2008-08-30 | study: EMG produced TPA metagenomics... | reverse complement strand
CCCTTTACGGGGGTGTAATGATTCCTTCTGTACCTCTTCTCCACCAGGTTGCTTGTCGTTGGGTACGTCCACATAGATCTCCTGCCGTAGTCCCAGTAGCATTTGCCAGCGATTCCACTTCAGTTGATCTTGAACGTACACTCCCTGAGAGAAAAAGCGAGTTGCCGATACCTCGGCCCGTCCCAGAATATAGTCACTGGGGTAGCCTAAAACGTAGTTTGGGTCTTCCAGATTAAAGTGAGGGATATTAGGTACGGGATTACCGTTTTCATCAAAAAAGAAGTTCTGCGGATTTTCTGGGTCATACACGGCTAAGCCACCATCTTGAGTACGGTAGATAGCATTACTACTCGTAAATATACTACCGTTACCTACTGGCTGTACTTGTTGAATAAAGTCATAGCCTACCAGTATTTTGTGCTCAATCGGTCCGGTTTCGGCATCAAAAACAAAGTACGTGGTGACATTATCCGAGGTCTGCTCACCTTCCCGAGCACTAATGCGCATACCCATCAGGGTGGGAATCTGCTGGCCCAAACTGTCTACGGCAAAGCGGTTGGAAGTGCGGTGCTCGAACAAATCTTCCCGAATACTGAATCGCATATAGGAAGCATTGAATGATATTTTATCAGTAAACCGATGATTGACTGAAAGGGTACTATAGTATTCGTTGCTTTCGTGGTAATCGTTGGGTGCTCCAATCGCAAATGAAATAGGCGTTGTTGTAAGATCAGTGCCGGCTGAAGCACCGAAAATAGGCTGCCCTCGATCCAGCTTACCGTCGTAGTTGGTGATCACCAAATCAAAGTTGATACTGGTGTTATCAGTAGGTAGGAAGGTGATGGACGGAGCTACCATGAAGGAGCGGAATTCCTGTAGGTCACGGAAATCGTTGGAGTTCTCGTAGGCCAGGTTCAGGCGATACAGCAGGGTCTTATCCTCGTTAAGGGGACCTGTAAAGTCCAATGTAGAACGCAATGTATTGAAGCTACCGGTAGTAAACGTAATAGCCTTACGGTCTTCGTCCAATGGTTTTTTAGTGACCCGGTTCATCGTACCTCCTGGTGAGGCATTACCGAACATCGCCGAGGCAGGCCCCTTGATGATCTCTACGCGTTCCAGGTTGGCGGTAATGATCTGGGGTCCGAATAATCCAATGACTCGTAAGCCATTAATGAGTTCCTGCTGAGAGCGAAAGCCCCGAATGGTGTAGTCGTTGTAGTAGGAAAACTGGTTAATACCGCTGATGTTCTTCACCACATCGTTTACGCGGTAGGCCTGGCGGTCGGCCATCACTTCTTTGGTCACATAGCTGATGGCTTGCGGTATATCCTGTAAGGGAGTGGCGGTTTTGGAAGCAACAAATGACACTTCGTTTTGGTAGGTAGTTTCCTTGCGTCCCATGATCTCCACTTCCTGTAGCTGCATCAGGCTGGTTTGGAGCGTAAAGTCTAGCTGCGTGGCCTGGCCACCGGTTATCTCTACCGATCTTTCTAGAGTCTGATAGCCTACGCCTGAGACAATGAGCTGATAGGGTCCAGTAGGAATATTAGTTATCATATAGGTGCCGTCTACATCAGTAATGTTTCCCAGTGTAGTGCCCTCTAGTGCAACATTTAATCCGGGTATCGGATTGTTCTCATTATCGGTAACTGTTCCCTGTATGGTGCCAGTATCGGTCTGAGCGAGCAGCACGCTGGCGCTCAAAAATAAAAAGAGAAAAAAAAGTATAGACTTGTTCATTGTAGTGTAATATGTTTGGTGAAAGATTGCTTACAAATCGTTAGTGAATAATATTTTTGAATTATTGAGAGTGAATGTCACTTTAGCAGCCACACCTCTTCCTGGGCCGCTACCCTTTTTCTCAGGGGGCCAGTTACTTCCGTCCGTGACTGGTGTTTTACTTCATAGTATTGGGCGTAGTGTCGGTCAATTTCTTCCGAACTGATGGAAAAGGGCGGCCCATCCATATGACTTTGATCGTACTCGTAGGTGATCAGTAGTTGCGGCACTGATTCAGTAATTTCCATCAAATGCGCCGTGTAGCGTTGCCGGGTTTCTTGGGGTAAAGCTACTAAAGCGGCCCGGTCGTAGATGGCGTCGACCGGACCGAGGGTCTGGCCAGTCAAATGAAACATATCTCCTACGAAAATGTCTAGGTTTTTGGTGTGATAGTGACGTAACTTTCCTTGTTGAGTAATTTTCGGTTCGGCGTGTAGCTCAGCAAACAACTGCTCAATGGCCAATTGGCTGAGCTCCGCTCCTACTACGGAGCAGCCTTGAGATAGCAGCCAGGCTATATCTCGCGTTTTACCGCAGAGAGGTAAAAACACCCGACTTCCATTTTCTAGGGAAAGGCCTGAAAAGAATTTGACCAAAAGCGGATTAGCCTCGCTTTCGTGGAAGCCAATCTGGTTGTTCTCCCAGCGATTGAGCCAAAAGTTAGTTTCAATCATTATGCTTACTCTTGGTTTGTTTTGGTGACTGTTTAATGGTGAACGTTCGAGGTGGCTGACGACTAACTACCTTAGGTCGGGGTTGTACTTTTGGTTTAGCAGCAGTAAGTTTCGATTTGCGAGATGGGGAATGAGCGGGTTTGCTTTTATTCCTTCTGGCTGAAGTGAACTGCGGTTTTTTCTTCTTACGTCGCCCAAGCCAGATATAAAAACCAGTGACTGGTAGTGAGGCACAGAACAGAGCCGCAAAACAAGCTAACAGCTTGGTAGACAGACCGTAGATGCTACCCACGTGAATAGGGTAATTAGAATTACGCCATTTCTCACCCAATAATTTATCTTCCTGTCGCCGCCGAAAATGTATATTTCCTGCCTCCGGTTGATAGAGGTACTGATCAGATTCTTGCCAGCCTGAGCTTCCGTCAAACTCTACAAAGGCGGATATACCTCCCTTTTCCTCAGACTTGGGAAGATTAAAGTAAATCCGCTGCCAAGTGGAACGTTGCTGTTGAGCGTCTTGCCAGGCTACGTTTATTGCCGATTCTGGAGTAGGCCCCGAACGCAGCAGCTCGGGTGGTTTAGCAAATACTTCTTCTGGGTCATTTCCCAGTAACCGATAGATGCCATCGGTCCACCAGTCAAAGGTCCAGACCAGTCCCGTCACTGCCAGAATGATGATGAATAAGTAGGTATAGAATCCACCTACATTGTGGATATCGTAATTCACTCGTCGCCAACGGGCATTCCATTTAATTTTCAACCGCTGCCAGAGTACTTTACGGTTTTTGGGCCACCATAATACCAGGCCGGTAATCACCATGATTAGGATGATGAGAGTGGCTACCCCCACAATCCAGTGACCAATATCATAGCGTAGTAGCAGGTTCTGGTGCAGGCGACGGGTAAGTTCAATCCAATTAGTAAGCATATTGACCGTTCCAGTTACCTGACCTGTGTAGGGATCAACATAAACCTTGTCCCAATACGTGTAATCGTCCCAAAAGGTCCAACCACCTGCATTCTGATTACGCTGGTAAGCACTGAAGGCGTAAGCTCGTTCAGGGTCATTAAACACCTCAACCCCGTAGATTTCTTTACCGGGCAAGGCTGCGCGCGCGGCCGCAAACAATTTTGCCATCGGTTGCTGAGTAGTTTGTTCTTCCACGAATACGTAGTCAGCGTAGAACCAATCAGTAAGTTCTTCTTCCCATACAAAGATGGCGGCCGCAGTCATGCTAATCACTACCACGAGTCCGGCTAGGAACCCTAGCCATAGGTGAATCTTTCCAATGAGCTTTTTGAAGGTCATAGGTGCGCCAATTAAGTTTTCACTCGGTTAATAGTTTGGTTCGGTTAGTTTATTCATTGGGCAGCTTTAAACACATTGATTGAGCGGTTAAATTTTGGGCAAGGTAGTCACCAAATCGGCCCAATCGCCCCGTTGGGGAATGCCCGGTTTACGCAGACCGAAAAACTGGGTGATTAGATTACGCTGGGCATCAAACAGTTCTACGGCGGTGACGATACCGTCTTCAGTGGGCTTCTTCACTACCCAGGCAGTATCTACCATATTCATCCGGAGGTGCATATTAAACTTGGGGTCCAACACATTGAGCCAACGTTCCACTCCATTGTGTCCTCTCTCCAGCATCCGGATAGTTCGCACCGTATCTTGATGAATTTGTAGATTCCCCCGGTTACCCGCAAAAATCATAATGGGTAGCTTGGTCTGGGAGGCACGCTTTAGCATGCCTTCCAGTGACTCGGGATCAATCTGGTAGGTGTACTTTTCTACGGCCAGCTCCAATGCGTGGTAGCGGTGCACCTTATGCTTACGTAGCATGGGGAAAAAGTCATGAGTGTCCTTTAAGTTGTCCCAATCGGATAGAAAAGAATCTTGATCTACTTCATCGGAGTAATTTTTTTCTTCGGTTCCCGGCACGCTTTGCTCAGCACCCTGATTATCATCCCGAAAGTCATTCAAAATGGCTTGGTAAGCATCCAGATTACTTTTCTCTTGCAGAAAGATTTTGGTTATGGCATCACCGGCCCGATCAAATACTTGAAAGCTGGTTAGTTCCCGACCATTCTTTTCTTGATGAACCGCAAAAGCTACGTGCCAGCTAGAAAAGAAGACTCTCGTTTCAATCGGGCCGCTGACCGTCGCCATCCAATGGTCGCCTTTTCCAAAAGCATTTACCTGATCGAAGTGGCCTTTGTGTTCCAGAATACAGGCATCGTTGCGGGTGAGTGACATCACGTAGCCTAGCTCGGGCAACCGCTTCAGAAACTCCGGCCAGGGACCGCGCAAGCGAATACAGTCTTCGCCCACGGTGGTTGCCAATAGCTGAGCTTCACTGAGGCTGAGTCGTTTGGCCGCTTCGCGGATACGTAGATTAGGTTCCTGGGCTAATAGCTCCCCCCAAGCGGAGCGAATGGTATCAGCAGATTGTTCAAGAGTGTGATTCATAGCGATTTTCGTTTAATGTAATGAAGGATTTTCGGGTACTGACCTGAGGTACAATGATCAACTGACCTTGGTCACGAATGAGACGTACTGCTAGTCGCTGTTCGGGGTGCGAGAAGGTTTCTTCAATCACTTCCTTAGTGACATCTTCTTCCACTGCACCGTAGGCGACGGTCTCACCCTGCTTGAGAAAAAGAATATCGTCAGCGTACTGTACGGCTAGGTTCAAGTCATGTAGAATGGCTAACAATCCAAAGGATCGCGAGCATAAGTCTTGAGCAAGTCCTAGTAACCGCTGCTGCTGGGCTAGGTCCAGGCTGGAAGTGGGTTCGTCAAGTAACAAGTACCGGGGTTGTGACAAAGCCCCGCGGTAGGTTCCTCCCCAGAGTTGTGCGATCACCCGGGCCATCTGCACCCGTTGCTGTTCTCCGCCTGAAAGCGTTTGGTAAGCTCGTCCCTGGAAAGGGATTAGTCCGGTGAGTTGCATCACTTCGTTAATGATTTGCTGATTTTCCTGATCTGAAGTGCGGTGAGCGTAGCGGCCAATCTCAATGACCTGTTCTACGGTAAAGGGGAAGTTGACGGTTGTTTGCTGCGGCAGTACCGCCCGTAGTTGCGATAACTCCCGGTTAGGGAAGTCCTCTAATGGTTTACCGTTAAGGTGAATATGTCCATTATCTGATTGATTCTCTCCGGAGATAATGCGGAGCAAGGTGCTCTTTCCGGCTCCGTTAGCTCCCACTACCGCAGTAAACCTACCGGGAGTAATGGTAAGGGAGCAACGGTTGAGAATGGTTTTTTGCCCAATTGTGCGCGATATGTCAGTAGCTCTCAGCATCAGATCAATCGGCGCTTTTGGGTAGACTTTAGCAAATAAATAAAGAAAGGAGCTCCGATAGTGGCAGTGATTACTCCGATGGGTAGTTCGGCCGGGGCCACTACGGTACGAGCTAGCATATCGGCCAGTAGTAGCAGACACGCTCCTCCGAGGGCCGAAGCGGGCAATACCAACCGCTGGTCGGAGGTAAAGGCAATCCGTACGATGTGAGGTACGACCAATCCGACGAAGCCAATGATACCAGAAAACGCCACCGATACTCCCACGGCCAGGGCACTAAGCAGTACAACGGTTAACTTAACCCGCTCTACAGCTACCCCGGAATGAAAAGCTTCCGCTTCACCTAAGGCAATAGCATTCAGCGGACGGGCTACGGCTAATAATCCAACAATAGCCAGGCCCACTAGGGGAGTGAGAATACTCACTTTATCCCAAGTCGCAGCACTCAGGTCGCCCAGCGTCCAGAAGGTGTACGCCCGCAGTTGATTGTCGTCGGCGTAAAAAACGGCCAGGCCAATGGCTGCTCCTGCGAGGGCGGCAACGGCTACCCCGGCCAGAATCAGGTAGGTAATATGGGTGCGACCTTCGGCTTGGCTCAGTTGTAGGGTTAGGTAGGTAGCCGCTAAACCGCCAAAAAAAGCAAAGAGTGGCAGTAGCCAAGATTGAAACCGCTCGGCGAGCTCCGGAAATTGGGAACTGACGAACATAATAACAAATATTGCCCCCAGAGCTGCTCCGCTAGAAATACCAATAATACCAGGTTCCACCAGTGGGTTACGGAATAAGCCTTGTAAGGCCGCTCCGCTTAAACCTAATGCCGCTCCAATCAGTACAGTAAAGATCAATCGAGGTAGGCGGATACTAAGTAGCACAATCTGAGTTGTATCCTGTGTATCGGCTACTATCCCTAGTTTTTGTCCCGCTACCCGTAATACATCGGTCAGGCCAATGGAAACGGCTCCCACTACCAACGAACTGAGTAACAATCCGATGAGCAGTACGGACAGCAGGCTAAGCGTCAGGGTGCGGGAATTACTTTTCCGGACGGTCAGTACGCTGGGCATGGGCTTCGGGATGGGTGAGATAAAAGAGTTCAAGAGCCGCTTCGGCTAAGCGAGGTCCCCAGTTGGTCATCTTTACACCGTCCATGGCAATAATCTGCCGCTGTTTGCCCGCTGTTGTCTGGGCTACACCAGGAATTTCTAACGCTCCATCAATACCACCCAGGCTGGCCAATCCTGAATTAAAGAATAAAATGTAGTCGGGATTAGCTTTAATGAGCGATTCGGTGTTGAGTGGTTTGAAACCTTCAATTTCGGGCACCGCGTTCTGAGCGCCAGCCAGCTCAATGATGGAAAAGGCTGAGTTGCTACCGCCTACCTGCATACTACCCGCTCCCCGAGCGTACACGCCAAGTACTTTAGGACGACTATCGCTCTCTTCGACCAGTTTTTTAACTTCTGCTAGTTCTTGTTCCAACTTAGTAATCAGTTCTCGTCCTGCGTCCTCCTCATCCAGGGCTTCAGAAATTACATCAATCCGGGTTCGGGTACTTTCCCAGGAGCGGTCCTGGGCTACTATTTCGGTAGGAATGCCGGTGGAGAGGAGTTGGTCTACCAGCGCATCCTTTACGTATTCTTCTTCCAGAATCACCAGATCTGGATTCTGCGAAATGATGCCTTCTGCTCCAATACTGTTACGATAGCCAATGGAAGGAAGACCTTGCAGGTGTTCGGGGTACACACTGGTACGGTCGGTAGCTACAATTTTGTCACAGTAACCGAGGGCGCAAACAATTTCGGAAGAAGAACTACCTGCCGTTACAATACGCTGTTGAGCAGCTAGTGGTAGGCTGATAATGGTTATTAGTAGATATATTACGTTCTTTTTCATAAAAATTAGTGTTTAGTAAGTTTTGGTCATATCGCTGGGGATACAGATAGTGAAGTCGGCTTTCGTCTGGTTTTTTTCTAGTAATTTATCTACCGACTCCTGCTCGACCGTATTGATATTCATAATCGTTAAATCAGGCCTTGCTTGTAGCAGATACCACCCAATGCCTTCCTTATCCTGGGAGTGATAGGCACCATTGACGTGGAACACCGGACGGGGTAATTGCTTCAGCACAAAGTGGGCCATAGTAGCATCCTTCACCGCTTGGGCGTGTACCAGGGTTTTAGCTTCCCCAGATTCCCCCCCGTGGCTGCTGCCCCCCATCATAGCGAGCATCTCCTGGTAGCTGGACAATTGCATATCTACTTCAATGGGTAGGGGGGCAATCCACTGCTGAGCTTCACCCGAGAGTGAGTCTAGCGCGGGTAATCCTTGGCGGTAAACCAGATTTGCGTACCGGCGAGGAATGTTAGAAGCTACCACCGGAATACCTTTAGTTTTAGCGAACTCAATAAGTGGTTGGTAGTCGGTACTGTAGTTATTCCATACTTTGGCTTCGTTGAGCAAATGCTTTTCCTGAATGGTACCTTGCAAGTATTCGTCCAATACCAGTTGATTATCTGCTTCAAACATCTCCATTGCTAGCACGAGACTATCATGTGTTTGGTGCAGATCGCGCAACAGCTGCAGTTCTAGCCAGTGGCAAATTGGATTGTTATGCAGTTCCCCGAACAGTACCACATCAGCTTTGGCTAGGGTACGGAGCATTTTAGCGTAGGACGTAGGTTTTCCTTTCTCGTTGAATAACTGATAGGCGGGCATCTTTTGCGTCCAACCGCTAACGGCCATTAGGCAAAGAATGGACAGTATGATGGGTAGTCGGATGATCATTTGTTAGGGTCTAATACCTGTTGTACTTGGAGCAACACCTGGGCTTCGGCTAGGGCGTGCTGTAACTGTTCGTACTCGGGGCGAGTGAAGGTAAACTGAATGTCGCGGTGACAGGTTTGTAGCACAATATGCTTTTCACCTTCCGGAAATAGCATCTCGAACTCATCAAAGTCAGTATGCTGTACGTTGTGGCAAAAGCCCTCAAAACTTTCGGGAGAGAAACCCGCCAGCAAGTTAGCGTAGTACAGACTAATGCGGTGGCATTGCTTACATTGGGCTATGCAGATGCGGTGTTCCTGATAGAGTATTTGGGGTTCGCAGCAGGGCATATCGTATAAGAATTAATGGTTTATAGCTTTAGGTTACTGTATCAGTAGATGTTCTTAAAGTAGCTAATGCTCCAGCCGGGCCAGACGAAGGTTATCAAGCTTCGCCCGGCCCATCGGAGACTTCTGGCTCAGAAGGGGGGGATCAACAGTACAACCCCTAAGCCAGTATTTTTGAGTAGTTGTTAATTATTATTTCAGTAGTAGTAACATTATCAAGTTAATCTTTGGTGCCCCAGCACCAGGGTAGTATTCACCCTGGGCGGGGTCTTCAAACTCCGGTTCATTATATGTGTTTGTGTGAATTTGGCAGATTCATCCGGAGATAGTTGTTATTAAAATTGCCGACTCCCGTTAGTCTGTAAGGCGTAACGGAAGGTAAAATACCGTGACTCAGGACGGGTATCAAAGTTGGCAAACTCTTCGGTGGATGGATCAGGGTTACCTTGATACCAACTTAAAATCTCCATTTTAGCGTAGTGTCCTTCGTTAGTACGCAGCACGATGGTTCTACCTAGAATAGGAAGAATGGCGTTGGTAGGTCGTGTATCCGAAGTGTAGTTGTACCAACCATTGCCGGAGCCGCTCGGAATGGCTAAGGATGATTCGGTATCCTGCTGGTAGCCGCTTTCTGGAGCCTCTTCGATATTATCAAACCCCTGCTCCAGCACTTGAGCTTCTACACTGCCAGGCCCCGAAATGCCGCTGTTTATCAGAATAGTGGTGTTGTCGAAAGCAATATCCCAATCGTTAGTACCTGCTCGGGAATCATCTACAACTTCACCGCTCTCTAGATCAAAGTAAGTGGGATCAGGGGCTTGCCGAGTACCTGCCGTCTGGATATCTTCTACCGTAACGGCCTCAATATCCACCACTGGGGCAGTATCATCTTCATCATCGCAGCTTGTGAAAACTAGTAAACTGCTGAATAAGGCTAAGTAACATAGTGAATGTATTCCTTTCATAGTTAGTAAAATTTATGGGTTAGATTTAACAAAGTTTAGTTGTAGTCCGGCGAAGAAAATTCTTCCTGCTAAAGCGGGTTCATAGGGGGTGGTTTGGTCAGTCAAGTTATTTGCTCCTGCTTCCAACGTTAGCCAAGCACCAAAGTGCTTGCGAGCGGACAAATTTACTTGCCAATAGCCATCTGCGTATTCGTTGTCTCCGTCCAGCACGGTGTTACCATTGAAGTCGCCCAGCCCCCAGCGGCCCCGGTAGATTCCTCGTAAGGCCACATCAAAGTTGTACTTTGAGTTAGTGTAAAAGAGTTTAGCATTACCCGAGTGGCGCGAACGGTTGAACAAGCCGCCGTAATCGCTAGTTGTGACGGCTACCGTGCGGTTGTTTTCATCCCGGCGAAATATTTCGCCGTCCTCTACCCGTTGGTACGCTTCCTTATCGCGGGTATCCAGATACTGGTAGCCCACACTAAAAGCCCAACCAGGGTATGGTTCGTAATCTACTTGAGTTTCTACCCCTTGGGTTAGTACTTCGGCAAAATTGAAGTAGCTAAAGATATTTTGTCCGTTAGTTTTACGAGCAATGGGGGCAGTCTCAATCAAGTCCTGGATGTCGTTTCGGAAAAAGTTAGTTTGCCACTGAATTTTATCGGAAGGCTTCATTCGGAAGCCCAGGTTATAAGCCAACGAGCTTTCGGCTCTAATTTCCTCCACGGTAGCGGGGTCAATCAGTACCTGCTCAATCTCTCCTCGCTCCTGAAATTTGACAAATTCCTCTTGCACAATGCGAGATCCGAGCACACTGTAGCCCGCCACGGGGTTGGTAAAGTTGAGGAGTAATTGGCGGAAATCAGGGGCTTTATAACCACCTCCGAAGGAGGCTTGTACACTAAACCAGTCAGAGGCTTGGTAGCCCACCGCTAGCTTGGGGCTGAGTCGGTTGGCGTAAGCACTATGAGCATCGTAACGCCCTCCGGCTACCACATTCCAACGGTCAGTAGGTTGCCACTGGTACTGGGCAAAAACGTAGGTTGAGTTGAAGCGGTTCACGTCGTCGTAGCGGGTAGCTTCTACCCGTTCGGTGAGATGACCAGCTCCCCCGGTGATAATATGCCGGTCGCTATAGTACCAGTCGTACTGCGCTTCAGAGCGCTGAAACGTTTGATCAAAAGTACTAAGGTCGTAGATCTGTCCATCAGTTTGGTAGGTGAGATTACTTTCGGTTTGGTAACCACTCATGTAGTGTCGTACCTGCAAGTGGTGGTGATCATTGGGGCGGTACTCCAGAATCGGCAATACGTTCCAATCAGAACGAATATTCTTGCTGTTCATCCGAGTAGGAGTTTCTTCCAGCGTGATGTCCAATTGATCTTCACTGCTTTCTTGGTAAAAACGACTACTCACTCGCAGCTTGAGTTTGTTATTGATACGGTAGGAAACCTTGGGACCAAATGTAAGAGCCTCAAAGGGGGCTACGGTCTGGGAGACTGTTTCCGAGTTCAGGTCATATCCATTGGAGCGAAGGCGATTAGCAAACATGCGTACCGATAGCCGGTCGTTGCGATAGCCTGCTTCAGCCCGTGCATCCCAAGTGCCAAAGGAGCGGAATTGGGTTCCTAGGTTACCGTTCCATCCGGGGTCATTACCTCTCGTAATAATATTGACAACTCCGGCCATCGCCTCGCTGCCGTAGAGGGAAGAAGAAGGGCCGCGAATAATCTCTATTCGCTCAATATTATTCACAGTTAGTCGGGTAAGGTCGGTTGTTCCGGCGGTACGACCAATAACCGGTTCGCCATCAATTAGTATCAGAATATAATCAGAGGAGAGTCCCTGCATCTGTAAGCCGGAACCATGATCCGAGATCATCTGCAATCCGGTTTGTTCCTGTAGCACTTCATCGAGCCGCAGCGAACCAATGCGATCGATCTGCTCCCCAGTGATGAC
>ERZ1740058.1377-NODE-1377-length-11791-cov-6.784594_pt1 | contig 11791 bp, 10 predicted proteins | sample MGYA00581745_ERZ1740058 | MGnify/ENA primary metagenome ERZ1740058 (study PRJEB43018, sample SAMN04849742) | marine metagenome | isolation source: floating plastic debris | place: Pacific Ocean | collected 2008-08-30 | study: EMG produced TPA metagenomics... | reverse complement strand
TAATTTTGACATCTTAGCAAAAAAGCCATCCTTACTTTAAGATCACTACCAAAAAGCTTTCAGTGCCCTTTCATGATTGAGAAATAAAAAACTGAAAATGATTTAGTTGCGTCTTTTCGCCTGCATGCTTGTATAGCCGCAATCGTTAATGATCTCACCTAATTTCTAGCAATATTGAATACCTACCATATTGCCTTCTTATATCATATTGACCATGATGCAGAAATTTATGTTAGCTGTACTCTTTTCTGAGTAGTAATTAGTTGGAATATGTTGGTGTATAGCTAATAATCAGGCTTTACTAATGGCTTAAAAAATAATTACCTTAGTTACATTACGAATCAGGGCTTACGATATAGACTCAATTGATGACTATCTTGTAATCAAATACTATACGGGAGATAGCGGCAATAGTACGCTATCTGTATGTTGACAGAAAACCAAATCAGTAGAAATGAGCATAGTATCACCAGTAAAACATATTATTTTTTTTACACTTATCCTGATTGGGGCTTGTCAAACTATGGATGATGGTTATTTTTCGGAACTAGCGAATAGTGGTGAAGTAGTTATTGTGCTGGATGATTACGAACTAGATGAAGTTCCGCCCGAAATAGAGCTACTCAGTAAAGCTACTGACCTCAGAATTGTACAGGACCGGGGCTGGCAGGTCTATCCCCCCATATCTTTTTATCCACCTCTAGCTAAGTTTCCTCCTCCCTATCGGTTCTTGCCTGACGAAATTACCACCCTGACCCAACTCCAGGATTTGAGTATTAGTGGACTAAATTTAGCTGAACTTCCCCAAAACTTTAGCCAGTTAAAAAACCTAGAATCTCTTGATCTGACGCATAACAAGCTGAACATTAGTGCTGAATGGGGAAAGCTGAAATCGTTACCCAAGCTTCGGGAAGTAACCGTTATCGGTAATGTAGTAGATACTGCCGAAGTACATCGGTGGATGGACGAACGTCCCGGCCTTAAAGTTATCTACCATTGGAATGATATTAAGGAAGAATGGTAACGAAAGGGTGTGATTTTGAGCTAATTTCGGATGCAGTTTTGCGAACTAGCTAACCTGTGTAGGAAAAGGCGATGGCTTACTTGCGTAAGCTTTCTTAAGTAAAGCACAAAAAAATCCGACCTGTTAGTTACAGATCGGATGAATTTGGTATAAATAGGGAAAAAACAGTTAGATAACCGAGCCTTCTGCTTCGGCTTCGTTGCCCGCCAAGTCACTAGCCTTCACTACCAGCTTACTTCCGCTAGGCTGATCATTGGCCCTTTGGGTAGTATATACCCAGTCGCTTCCATTATCATCTAAATGAGCGTAGCCTTCTTCTAAAAGCTCACCGTTTTGCAAAAAGATACTTACCTGTACTTCCGCTACCATATGATCGTCTTGCGCCTTGATTACTACCTGTTGTCCTCTTCTCCCATCGTAGGCCTCCAGGTCCAGTTCGCTAATATTGGGTTGGTGCATAAAATCAGCCATCGCTACGTTGAAGGCATTTTGCCCCTCTTTTGCCCGCAGTTGGTAGGCTTCTCGCAGATGCTCATCCTCGATAGCCTGCTTAGCATACTTAGTCGCAGCCCGGAATCGCTGATGATGTTCCTTTTGGGCCTCAGATGGCTCTCGTTCAACCTTCCTGGGGGTGGTTGATACAATAGTCTTTCCTCCCCTCTGGCGAAATACTATGGTGTTACCTAGCTTACCGCTAAGCCCTTCAGTTACAATGTTTTTCTTTACATATGCCATGCGCTCGTAGTTAGTTGATTAAACACAAATTACCACCTTACAACCTACAAGTATGTAGCCAGTCTGCCCAAGCGTAATGAATGAGTTAAAGTTATAGGCAGCAATATTGAAGCTTGTTAACTACAGCAAATGCTTACATTTTAAAAGTTACCAAAGAGGCAGAGTTGTGTAGTTCCTGGTAACTTGACTAGTAGAGAAAAATTAGTATGCTGGTACTGCCTATTTGGTAGGATAGAATGGATGCTTCATCTTTTCGCCCGGTTGGCGGAATACCCAAGGACGAAACTGCTCTAGAGTCTCCTCCCACTCAGCCAGCGTTTTCGTAGGATACGTGGCGGGCCAACCACCCTGCTGGAAATCTTCGCTTACCCCTTGATCATTGATTTTCTGTCGCCACTGCTCAAGTTCAGCTAACAACGAATTTTTCAGCGCCTGATGGTCAGCATCATCAGTCAAATTGTTTATTTCGTAGGGATCAACCAGTAGATCGTAGAGTTCCAGTTCGGGTTTAGTATCTGCCATAAATTGATCCTGCTCAGGGGTAAGTTCCCCTTTAAGGTGCATTACGTTCAGTAGTGCTAATACCGGATAGCTGCGCTCTTTATAATTATTATACTGACAATAGGCCCGTTCGGGCATTAGGTTCTGAATAAGCTTATACCGATCGGAACGAATAGCCCGCATGGCATCGTGGGTGCTATCCATTTTATCGCGAGCGGCATAGATAAACTCTCGCTCATTAATAGTTTCTTCGAGAAGGTTTTCGCCATGTAACGGATGCGGTGATTGGGCTCCGGCAACGTCCAGAATAGTCTTAGTAATATCGATAGTCATGACCATTGCATCAGATACCTGCCCGGCTTGTATCTGTTTGGGCCAGCGGGCGATGATCGGTACCTGAATACCCCCATCGTAGAGGAACTGCTTACCTCGAGGCATACAGCGCCCGTTGTCGCCAATCAAAAATACTAAGGTGTTTTCGGCTAGCCCTTCCTCCTCTAAACGGTTGAGCACCTCTCCTACCTGCCGGTCTACGTTCTGCATAGCTTCCAGCCCATTCGCCCAGTCGCGCTTGGCTAATTCGGTCTGCGGATAGTAAGGCGGCAATCGTACATCATTAGTAGCAATCGGGTTGAGCGAGTCGCGCTGCCAGCGTCGGTGAGTACCGGGAAAGGTTAACTGGGCAAAGAACGGCTGACCTTCTTCCCGTTCGCTCCAATCTTCTCCCTGGTACAAGTCGCCCTCGTAGGTAAAATTTAAATCGGTTTTTCGGTTAGCCATAAAGCAGGTGAAGTAACCAGCATCTTGCAAAAGGTGCGTCATCGGCCTGATTCCGTGAGGAAGCGGTTGGCGGGTGAAACCGGAACCATTCGTGCGGTGCTGATTGGATCTAATGTAATTCTGATGAAAACCGGTCATCATGGCGGAACGAGACGGTGAACAAACTGGAGCGGTGGCAAAAGCATTAGTATACCGAATACCTTCAGCAGCTAGTTTATCTACGTGTGGAGTATTAATTCCGGGTTCGCCGTAACAGGAAAGCTGGTAGCCCCAGTCTTCCAGCATGATCCAGACAATATTCGGTTTCGCTTCAGCAGTAGATTGTTCGGACTGGTTGGTACAGGCTTGCATCGCCAGGAATAGCAGCAGAAAGAAAAAAGCAGCGTACTTTGAGTGCGTAATCATAGTAGGTTGTTCGTGGAAGTAAGAAAATAATTTGGTACGGGTACTCGGGCAACTTAGCTAATTTTTCACTAAAAATTCAAGCCTACTCATTTAGGTTTCTCCCTAGCCGCATAAACATCGTAAATGTGACTTCTCGGGTTTTTGCCCGTCCCCAAGCAGCTTTCAATTCTGGCTCGATCAAGGCTATCGGATTGGTATCATGCTCGTTACGATAGTGCTGCACTGCCGACCAGGTGTTAAGATAACCACTTAGATGGTCTATTGTCCAGGTAGTACGGTGATAAAACTCCGGAGTGGTTAATTCTTGAAAAGGGAAAGGCAAGTTCTGGTAATGCTGCTCTACCTGTCGCCGCTCATCATCCCAGTAGTCACCCAGCATATGTTGGTATAAATAGGTGAGTACTTTATTTACTTCCGGAGAAATAATAAGAAAGTCATAACCAAACAAGGCGATAACTCCACCTGATTTCAACGAGCGTTGCGCGAGCTGAAAAAACCGTTCATGTTCAAACCAATGAAAAGCCTGGGCCACCGTAATCAAATCAATGGATTTTTCGGAAAAACCGGTTTGTTCAGCCGCCCCGAGCTGGTAATGAATATTTTTTCTTTGAGGGGCTTGTGCCAACTGTTTTTCACTGATATCAGTAGCGTACACCTGAGAAAAGTGTTGGGCCAGCCAGACTGCTACCTGCCCATTTCCGGTACCCGCATCCCAGGCAGTCCGGAGTTCCGGAACTTGAGCCAAGATATGTTGTAATAATTCATCAGGGTAGACTGGACGGTAGCGAGCGTAACCTACTGACTGAGCTGAAAAGTTGTCTTTCATGATCGATGGGCTATCCGTTTAGGATAATCATACCACAACAGTTTACCACTCCCGTTCAAGCTAATTTTCTTCCAGTTATCTACCTCTACCTGAATACAGGTAATACCGGTAGTGACAATATTATCGATCGCTTCATTGCACAATTCATTCTGAAAATCAGTCAGGCCAGGATTATGACCGAATATCGTTATTGTTTGGTGCTGATTCCCAGTTTGGTGTATCTGTTCAAGTATGGTTTCAGAAGCAGCGTGGTATAATTCAGGCTCCCACTGAATTTTCTCTGGAGCATGACCGATAGCTTCGGCAATGGCCAGGGCAGTTAGTTTGGCACGTTTGGCCGGACTACTAATCATCCAATCCAGCTTTATCGCTTTTTTTCTCAGGCGTTGCCCCATCTCGGGCGCGTCCCGTTTTCCCCGTTTATTGAGCGGTCGATCATAATCGGCCAGTGAAGCATCTTTCCAACTGGACTTGGCGTGACGAATAAGGTAAATGGTTTTAGTCATAGTAGCTGAATTTAAATTCGCACATTAAAATCCGGCTGATTGGCTCTTCTTCCTGACAAGATCCAGGTTTCTGTAGCCAGACACAATGATGATAGAAACAAATGTGATTGCGGTGGACATATCGATTACTTGGATCGGAATGGAGAAGCCCAGTTGGTAGTTAACCAAGTAAGTGATAAATGAGTTGGGTAAATGCTGTTGCCCCAGTGCCCTTTTAACCTCCCAGTGCCAATCGGTGAGAAAACAGTATCCGAAGCCGTACCAGAACCCCAGAATAAGCCAACTAAAAACGGTAAGCAGTACCAGAATTAAGTGAATACGTCGGGTACTATTCCATATCCAACCCGTTAGATTAAAACCAATAACCAGCACATGCAACCACCAAAAAATCGTATCTAGCCAAACGTAGAGCACAAGCTTTTTTTATCAGAGCCTAAACAGGATTTACTATCTTTACCAATTTACGAATACTCAATGGTTCTTACCGAAGAAAGATTCTCCTTAACAGCTGTATGAATGAACTAACCCTTACTACCCCGGCCCTACTGTTTCCAGCCATCTCACTGTTGCTCTTGGCTTACACCAATCGTTTTCTGGCCATCGCAGCTCTGATTCGCCAGTTACACGGTCAATACAACGACCATCCGGATAGTCGGATTAAAGGGCAAATTGAGAATTTACGTAAGCGGGTAATCCTTACCCGAAATATGCAAAGTTTGGGGATTTTAAGCTTGTTTTTATGTGTATTATGTATGTTCTTGCTCTTCGCTGATGAGTACGAATTAGGCAAATGGGTGTTTGGAGTAAGTCTGTTGTTACTACTGGCTTCACTGGGTTTATCCGTCCGTGAAATTCAGATTTCCATCAACGCCCTAAGCTTACAGCTAAGTGATATGGAGGGAAATAAGCAATGAGCAGTTTACAATGAACCTGGATTAGACAAGAAGGAATACGATATATTCTTAATAAAGAATCTTTATCAGCTGCCTTCTTTTACATTCTTCAGCCTTATCATATTCCGTGGACTATCAACAGTGACTGTTGACTATTATTATGCGAAACGTTCCGCCGATAGAATTACCCGAAAAGTACTACCTGGATAATTTCGAAGCACTGCTTCGGTTTGTACGGGATAAGTCGGGGTATTTGTTGAGTCGAAAGGAGAAAAACTTCATCCGTAAGTTCAATGCTTTACCGGAAGATGCCCGTTGCCTGTTTGTTCGTCTGACCAATCGTAAAGGCAGTTTTTTTCGACTCGAGAAACTTTCCTATGCCGAGATCAATAGTATTTCTGAAACGGCTAGTTTGCTATGTGAACAACGTTTTCTTAGCCGCTTGGCTCCCCGGCACCAGAATGAATTCGCCGACGTACTGAGCATTTTTCCGAAAGTAGAGCTGCTATCTTATTTGCCAAAAGATGAGATGCCCAGGGGCTATCGTTCATTAAAAAAACCTGAGCTGATTGCCTCCGCCCAAGCTGAACTACATCCCAAAAAAATCATCAATACGCTTCGCCATCTGGAAGACATTGTGCGGGTGAACTATGAAGCGGAAGTATCCATGCTTCGATTTCTGTACTTTGGCGATATTCATAGTGATATGACCCAGTTCGTAGTACGCGACCTGGGGATAATCAAGCACGAACTATTCGACGAAGATAAGCTACAGGCGGCATTTAAAAACCGTAAAGAAGTAGAAGACACGTACTTACTATTGCAAGTTTATCAGGACTTTCGGATACTCCGCGATGAGTTAGCCGCCCCGGCCGACGATATTTATAGATGGTTTCAGAACCGCAGCCTAACTAGGGAGCAGTTTTGCGAATTGGCCCTACCGACTTTTGACCGGTTATCGCTAAGAATTGGAAAGATGCTCGAGCAGCAGAGTCATCCCAAATTCGCTCTGACCATGTACCAGTATACGGAGAAAGCCCCCGCCCGGGAACGTCGGGTCCGTCTGATGTATAAATTAGGTCTCAAGGACGAATCATTAGAGCTCTGCCAACAAATGATGACTGACCCGCAGAATGCCGAAGAGCGCTTTTTTGCCGAAGACTTCTACAACCGTATCACCAAGAAGAAGCGGCGCAAGCAAGCTACTGATGCCTTGAAAGATAGCCCCAGCGTACTTCTTCCCATATCAACCCAAGGAAATGTAGAACTTGGAGTGCTGGAGCACTACGAAAGCGAAGGCTACGAAGGTTGCTTTGTGGAGAATTATCTCTGGAGAGGATTTTTTGGATTGTTATTCTGGGACATAATCTACGATGAGGACTGTGAAGCTCTGCACCATCCGTTTCAGGCTCGTCCAGCAGATTTTTATACTCCCGACTTTCTAAAGAAGCGAGAGGGTAAATTGATGCAACGACTGGAAGTATTGGATAAGCCCCGACGGTTCAAAAAAATCATTCGTCACCACTACGATACTAAAATGGGCATAAGCAACCCTATGGTGGGTTGGCACGAATCACTGTTACCGTTAGTAGAACAGTGCTACCGACAGCTTCAGGCCAAGCAGATAAGTTCGGTGTTATTGGAAATGGCTAAAGACCTTCGGGAGCATACTCGGGGTTTTCCGGACCTTTTCGTCTGGAAAAGTAAGGAGTATCAGTTTATAGAAGTGAAATCGCCTAACGATCAACTTTCAGCTCAGCAGCTATATTGGCTACAATTCTTCAGAAAGCAGAAAATTTCCGCTAAGGTACTAAAAGTAAAATGGCAGGAATAGCGGATTAAGCTAATGATAAGTAGCAATGAATTTGGTTAAGGTAAATCCCAGCTTCGGAACTCTTCCCCATCGGCAGTACGTAAGCGGATGGCAATTTCTTCACCGTAGTTGCGATGAACTTCAGAAAGTAGAGAGACCAACTCTTGTTGATCACCTCGATAATTTAGTAGAAAAGTAAACGGGGGATTTTCTAGCGTAAAGGTTGGTTGAGTGATTTTTCCGGAGGCATCAACCTGAAAAAATCCATAGTCGCCCTCGTTAAATTTGTCGGTAGTGGCCCCCAGTCGGGTCAGTTGATTCACAAACGACTTGGCAAAAGTGTCGTTACGCTCTTGGAAAAATTGTACAGTTCCCCAAACGGCTCCCTTCGGAACTCTTTGGAGCGCTACTGATTCAATAGTCATCCCCAATTCGTCATACAAAGCTAACTCGTAAGCTTCGGGAGTTACAGTAAGCATGCCTGTATTAGAAATTGCCTGACCGATATTCAGTGTGAAATCATATTCTCCAATATTGAGAGCACCGACTTCTACAAAGGCTGAAGCAGGCCCCATAGCTTTTAAGCAGGCTTCTGGTTCCTTAACTTCCTCTAAAGCTATTACCAGTTCATCAGTATTCTGCTGCATGGCGTAGCTAATCCGGTGGTTAATGCAGCCAAAATCGCGGGTAGTAAAAAATTTAAACATCAGCGTACGCTGAGAATCATTTAGATATTCACCCATTTCTACCTGAACATCAGTACCAAGGGTATTGATAGCTTCTTCTTCAGCCTCCTCACAAGAAAGGAAGAGAAAAATGCAAAGAGGTATAATTAGCGTAGCCAGTTTCATAACGATCAGTTTAGAGCGTCGTCAGCTAGATAAAAAAATACAATAATCATTGTCTTTTTGTAACGATGAAAATGGGTTAGTCATTACAATAAAGGATAAGTTTTTTTTCTGCCGCTAAGCAATCGGTTTAAAGTAAAAACTATGACCACTCGGGATAAAGGTAGCAATTTTTTTAGCAGTATGAAGACGAGCATATTAAATTTTCATTAGGCCTTAAGATTTGATTCTTCATTGTAGTTCGTATTTTTAGCGCATAAGGATTTTTATATGGAATATACTTGGCGTTGGTACGGACCACAGGACCCGGTTTCGCTGGATGATATTCGTCAGGCCGGAGCAACAGGTATCGTCACTGCGTTACACGAAGTACCTCCCGGACAGGTATGGACAAAAGAATTAATCTCGGAGCGTAAGCAGTTAATCGAGACACATCCTGATCCGTCTCGCAGCAAACTAAGGTGGTCTGTGGTAGAGAGTGTTCCAGTAACCGAGGCCATCAAATCCGGCATCCAGGGTCGCGACCAGGATATTGCGGTTTTCCAGGAGTGTATTGCGAATCTCGGGGCCATGGGTGTTCACACCCTTTGCTATAATTTTATGCCGGTGCTGGACTGGACCCGTACTGATCTGGACTTTCTCCAACCGGACGGCTCCACTGCCCTGCGGTTTGACCAGACTGCCTTCGCCACCTTCGATTTGTATATTTTAGGGAGACCGGGAGCAGAGAATGAGTATACTGAAGCAGAAAAAAAAGATGCAAAGGCTTTCGCTGATCAGTTAGACGATGAAGCAGCCACCTTACTTCAGCAAAATATTATTGCCGGTTTACCTGGTTCGGATAAGGATTACAGCTTAGCTGAATTTCAGGAAGTACTTGATCAATATAAATCGGTAGATGAACATCAGTTACGAGAAAACCTCCGATACTTTTTAGAAAAAGTAGCCCCCATTGCAAAAAATGCTAATGTTAACCTGGCTATTCACCCCGATGATCCTCCTCGTCCATTGCTAGGTTTACCGAGGGTAGTCAGTACTGAAGCTGATGCTCGAGCTTTATTAGACATGGTAGACGAACCTTGCAATGGCCTGACGTTTTGTACGGGGTCTTACGGCGCCCGACCGGATAACGATTTAGTCGGAATGATGCAACGCCTCGGCGATCGTATTCATTTTTTGCACTTCCGAAGCGTACAACGAGAAAGTGAAAGTATAATTGGGAGTTTTTACGAGGCCAATCATTTAGAAGGAAGTGCCAACCTCGTAGAAGTTGTAAAAGCGGCAGTGAAGGAGGAAGGGAAACGAAGAGCCGAGGGAATTCCTTCGTCTATCCCCATGCGTCCCGATCACGGCCACAAAATGCTGGATGACTTACACAAAAAAACCAACCCTGGTTACTCAGCCATTGGCCGTCTACGAGGCCTGGCTGAATTAAGAGGTGTTGAGTCTGCCTGTTTAAGGTAAATACATTTTATATTGAAAGATTGAGATGTGCCTTAACGGAATGCTCTATACCCAGCTTCTGATGGTACTGATCTATACCTTTTTTTGAGGTACTCGAACCCGAAACTAAAGTGCTGAACTCCTCACCCTCCAATTATTTTTTGCTATAACTTTTTAAAGCTTAGTACTTAGAGTACAAATGTACCGTTTTCAGGATTACTCAAGTTTTATTCGACTCCAATAATGATAGATTAGATCTTTGTAAATACGAATAGTATCTACGAGAATTTTCCAAAATTAAGTCTACAAATTATTCTTAAAGTCTAATAAATTAAGTCAGGTGTAGCACTGAATTTGGTAATAAAACAGTTATACAGACTATTTAACCTTGTGATTTTATGTGTGGTATTGTAGCGTATATGGGCCATCGTCCGGCTTATTCAGTCATCTTAAAAGGTCTTAAGCGGTTAGAGTATCGAGGGTACGATAGTGCCGGATTAGCTCTAATGAACGGTAGTCTATCCGTTTATAAAAAGAAAGGAAAAGTAGCTGATCTGCAAGATTACTTACTTGAGGTTGGACAGGACAAACTACATGCATCTCTAGGCATTGGTCACACCCGCTGGGCTACTCACGGCGAGCCAAATGATGTCAACGCCCATCCTCACTATTCTAGCAATCAGAGACTAGCCATTATTCACAACGGTATCATTGAGAACTACGATTCCCTTCGCAAGGAGCTGATTGGCAAAGAACATCAGTTTGTCAGTGAAACCGACACTGAAGTTTTGATCCACTTCATTGAGGATATTAAAGAACACGAAGGCTATTCACTCGAAGAAGCCGTCCGGGTAGCCTTAACTCGAGTGGTGGGAGCTTACGCTATTGCGATTGTTTCGGCTGATGATCCAGGGACTCTCATTGCTGCCCGCAAAGGTAGCCCGCTGGTGCTAGGGTTAGGCAAAGAAAAAGAAGAGTTCTTCCTGGCTTCGGATGCTACTCCCATTGTGGAATACACCAGTGATGTAGTGTATTTGAACGATGATGAGGTTTGTGTGATCAAAGATGGACAATTCACCATTAAGGATATTCATACTGAACATGAAACAGCCCCCTATATTCAAACGCTAGATATTGAACTGGAAGCTATTGAGAAAGGTGGCTTTGAGCATTTTATGCTAAAAGAGATCTACGAGCAGCCTAAGTCTATTAGTGATTGTATGCGGGGTAGGTTAAATGCCGAAACGAATACAATGATGCTCGGGGGAATCCGGGAGTACATTGATAATATGGTGAATGCTAATCGGATCATCATAATTGCCTGCGGTACTTCCTGGCATGCCGGACTAGTAGCAGAGTACATTTTCGAAGATTTGTGCCGAATTCCGGTGGAAGTAGAGTATGCCTCAGAATTCCGGTACCGAAATCCGGTCATCAATCCGGGGGATGTAGTTATCGCTATTTCACAGTCGGGCGAGACGGCTGATACCTTAGCGGCTATTGAGTTGGCTAAAGCCCAAGGAGCTGTAGTTTTGGGAGTATGCAATGTGGTAGGTTCTTCTATTGCCCGCATATCCCACGCCGGGTCCTACACGCACGCTGGCCCGGAAATAGGAGTAGCCAGTACTAAAGCCTTCACGGCTCAGCTTACCGTTCTGACGATGTTCGCTATGCTGCTGGGGCACCGAAAAGGAACATTAGATGAGACCACTTACCAGCATTTACTGGCAGAAATGAGTTTGATTCCGGAGAAAGTAGAAAAGGCACTAAAGCTAAACGAGCAGATAGAGTATATTTCCGCCATTTATAAAGATGCTGCCAATGCTATCTACCTCGGGCGAGGTCATAATTTCCCAGTAGCACTAGAGGGAGCACTGAAGCTAAAAGAAATCAGCTACATCCACGCTGAAGGGTATCCAGCTGCCGAAATGAAGCACGGCCCCATCGCCCTTATTGACGAAGAAATGCCAGTGGTAGTAATTGCCACCCAGGATAGCTCCTACGAAAAAGTAGTCTC
>ERZ1740058.1376-NODE-1376-length-11794-cov-10.278303_pt1 | contig 11794 bp, 11 predicted proteins | sample MGYA00581745_ERZ1740058 | MGnify/ENA primary metagenome ERZ1740058 (study PRJEB43018, sample SAMN04849742) | marine metagenome | isolation source: floating plastic debris | place: Pacific Ocean | collected 2008-08-30 | study: EMG produced TPA metagenomics... | reverse complement strand
CGGCAAGCCGGCGCACCGTGATCGTCTCAGGCGCATGAATGCGGTGGCCAACGGTGGTGTTGCCAACAGCCACGCCGGCCACCTCCACCGGGACCACAGCCGGCTCCCCATCGGCTTCACCGAACGTCGCCAGAATGCCGCTCAGCGGCCGCACCCAGCGCAGCGAACCTGGGTCGACGGACGCCGCGCCCCACCGCATGGACACCGGCCACGGAAACTTTTGGATCGCCTCCGCGATGGCCTCGGCGCAAATCTCCAGCGTCGGCCGGCCAGGAATGGTGCGCCTTGCAAGATAGCTGTCGCCCTTCTTCGGGTCGGAGACGATCTCCGCCTCCTCGATGCTGGGCAGCCCCGAGGCCCGCAAAAACCCCTCAATGGCCTTGTCCGGCGCACCGACACGCGGGCCTTTGCGCTCCTCATGCCGATCCGCCGACATCGCGGGCAAATCCTTCACCGACAGCACCAAACGCCGCGGCGTGGAGGTGGCGAACGTGTCGCCAAATGTGAGGCCAGCGCCCGTAAGGTAACCGGTCACAAGCCGCTCGAAATCCTGGGTGGCCTTTTGGGCCATCCGAGCGGGAATTTCCTCACACAACAGTTCAACGAAAAGTTCGGCCATGGCGTCCGTGGGCGGCAGCAGTCAGTCTTTGCGCCGACCTAACACCGACAGCGACACACGCCTAGCCAGGGCAATCGGCCGTCAGCCCTGCCACATCCGCAGCGTAGGACGTCCCGCGCCCCGTGCGGCTCATCACGCCGACCACTTCGCCGTCGGTGTTAAGGAGCGGCCCACCAGAGAATCCAGGCGACGCGGGGCAGCGCAACAGAAGATCGCCACCCACCGGCGCCATCACAGGGCAATCCCGCCGCTGCTGCGCGTGCACCCTTGGTTTGCCATACCCCACCAGCTGCGTTGCCGCGCCCGGCCCCGCCCCATCAGCCGCAATGGTGAGCGACGCCGGCGAATCGCGACCAAGGCAAAGCACCGCCACATCTTGCCCGACGTCTTTCGCGCTGACCGTGACGGCCTCCGCCTGCCACTCACCGCGGTCGTAGCCAAACAGGATGGTCATCGCGCCGCCGAGGCCATCGATGCAATGCGCCGCCGTGATCACCGTGCGCGGCCCCACCGCAAACGCAGTGCAATGACGGCGATCGCGAAAGCCGGCATAGTTCGCCCGGCCAATGGCAGCCGACACCCCCTCTTCAGCCGACACAGACGGCAACGGTGCAGCCATGAGCAAAGCCGCTGCGAGGGCGATCCGCAATCCCATGAGTCCCAGCATAACGACGAAAGCTTGCCGCAGACAGAACCCGCCGCGCCACCACGGACGATAGAGCGGCGTTTGTCCTTGTGTGGTGAACGCCGCGTTAGCGAAAAAGCTCGCCAACGCTGCGGCCCAAGCGTTCAGGCCTCCGGAGCCGTTACACCAGAAGGCGCATCGGGTTTTCGACAAACCCCGAAAATGCCTGCAGCACCTCCGCGCCGAGGGCACCATCGACCACGCGGTGATCCACCGACAACGTCACCGTCATCATGGTCGACACCGCAAGCTCGCCGCCCTTCACCACGGGCCGCTTCTCGCCAGCGCCAACGGCAAGGATCGAGCCGTGCGGCGGATTGATGACGGCGGCAAACTCCTTGATGCCAAACATGCCAAGGTTCGACACCGCCGTCGCACCGCCGGAGTATTCGTCCGGCCGCAGCTTCTTGTCGCGTGCGCGTTTGGCAAGATCCTTCATCTCGTTGGAGATCGCAGACAGGCTCTTGGTGTCCGCCGACCGGATCACCGGCGTGATCAACCCATCGGGGATCGCCACCGCCACACCCACATCGACGGACTTAAACACGAGCCGCGCCGTCGGCGTGTAAACCGCGTTCGCCATCGGCACCGCAGCCAGCGACAGAGCCATCGCCTTGATGACGAAATCGTTGACCGAGATCTTGTAGGCCGGCTTGCCGTCTGTCTCCGGCGCGGACGCATTCAGCTCACCGCGTAGCGCCAAAAGTGCGTCGAGCGACACCTCGCGTGTGAGGTAGAAGTGCGGCACCGTCTGCTTGGACTCGGTCAGGCGACGCGCGATGGTTTTGCGCATCCCATCGTGCGGAATTTCCTCAAAAGTGCCATCCGGGAACGAGGCGCGGATTTGCTCGTCGGTCATGCCCTGCGCCATGGCAGCGGGTGCAGGCGCAGCCGCCTTCGGCGCCGCTGGCTTGTCGGCCGCAGGCGCCGCAGCCGCCGGTTTGGGCGCAGCTTTCGCCGCCTCCACATCGCGCTTCACAATCCGCCCATTCGGCCCGCTGCCGGTGATCGCGGACAAATCAAGCCCCGCCTGCTCGGCGAGCCGCCGCGCAAGCGGAGACGCCGCCACACGCCCACTGCCATTCATGCTTGCCGCAGGCGCAGCACTCGGCGCCGGAGCCGCGCTCTCAGCCGGGGCAGCCGCAGCGGGCTCAGCCCCATTGCTCGCGGCAGGCGCGGGCGCCGCAGCTGCCGGCGCAGCATCCATCGCGCCAGCATCTTCGCCTTCCATCAACAAAATCGCGATCGTATCGTTCACCGGAACATCAGCCGTCCCTTCAGCGACAACAATCTTGCCGACGGTCCCCTCGTCCACCGCCTCCACTTCCATCGTCGCCTTATCGGTCTCGATCTCAGCGATCACGTCCCCCGAGTTCACCTGATCGCCTTCTTTCACGAGCCACTTGGCCAGCGTGCCCGCCTCCATCGTCGGCGATAGAGCTGGCATCAGTATGGGGGTCGGCATGGCGTCTCCTGGGGGAATTTACCGCGTCTTTTGCCGCGACAGTCCGGCAAGCGAAACACGATTGCAAGTCGGGTCAGGGCGGTGGCTGCAGTGTAACCGCACTGAAGTAGACAAAACCGCCAAAGCGTGCCGGGGTACCCACCTCCGGGACGCTCCAATCAGGCGATCGACCACATGAAAATTCTGTTCCTGCACAACAACTTCCCCGGCCAGTACCGCAGGATCATGACGCATCTCCAGGATCAGCCGGACGTGGAGATGGTCGCTGGCACACTCGCCTCGAACCAGCAGCGCTTCAACGTCAAGCGGATCGACTTCACGCCCCATCGCGAGCCGACGAAGGGCATTCATCCCACAATGGTGACGGCGGAACGCGCGGTGATCACAGCGCAAGCCGCCTTCAAGGCGCTTTATCCCCTCAAGAAGGCCGGCTGGTCACCAGATCTTGTCTGCGCCCATTCCGGCTGGGGCCCGTCACTGCTCATGAAAGAGCTGTGGCCGCAGACCAAAATGATTTGCCTGTTCGAGTGGTTCTACAATGCCCGCGGGAGCGACGCCGATTTCTTCGGCGAGGCCAGCCACGACGCTGCCGCCCGCACGCAATTCAAAAACCTGCCGATATTGATGGACTATGCCGTGATGGACTTCGGCACCTCGCCGACCCGCTGGCAGTGGAGCCAATTCCCGCAGCACATGCGCGGCCCGATTAACGTGCTGCACGAGGGTGTGGACTGCACATATTTCGCGCCAGGCGAGGACAGCGTGACCGTGGGCGAGCGCACCTTCACTGCCGACGACGAGGTGGTCACCTACGTCGCACGCGGCATGGAGCCTTACCGCGGCTTCCCGCAGTTCATGGAGATGGTGTCCAAAGTACAAAAGGTGCGGCCCAACCTTCACGTCCTGATCGCGGGCCAGGATCGCGTTGCATACGGCCGCAAGCGCGACGACGGCAAGACCTACAAGGAACACGCCCTCGAAACGCTGGAACTCGATCTGTCGCGGGTCCACTTTTTGGGGTTGGTGCCGCTCTCCACGCTGCGCTCCATGTTCAGAATCACGAAGGCGCACATCTACCTTAGCGCGCCATTCGTTCTCAGCTGGTCGATGCTGGAAGCCATGGCCACCGGTGCACTCGTGATCGGATCACGGACTGCGCCTGTGGAAGAAGTGATAGTTCATGCCGAAAACGGTTTATTAATCAACTTTTTCAACGTCGATGAACAAGTGGATACACTGTTGTCCATTCTCCACAAAGATGTGGAAACCGAAAGTCTCAGGCAAGCTTCGCGTGAAACCATATTGCAGCGGTATGACGTGGAACACATCATACCCCGTCAACTGCGGTTCTATGAATGCGTCGCGCGGGGGGAGCAGCCCGAACTGAGCACGGGCCTTGCATGAGAACCTAGCGCGCCGGTGAACCGCTCCGGACGCGGAAGAGAAATAAGGACGGTGTTGAAGGGGGGAACGCTGTGGCGCACGGGCTCGTGCGGCGCGGGCGGGAACGCGATTGTCGCCAGCGGACTTATCCCCGCTCGTGACAGACACAGTAAAGTGACATGCAGACTGAAACGCTGAACCAATATCAATCGAAGGCGGACAACCCGGAATAGACTTGGCCGCCGGAGACAGAAGGAGACCGACAAATGAAACCAATGGTTCTGTTTGCCTCTCTCACCGCTTTGGCGGCGATGACATTCGTAAGCGCGCCGACACCTGCTCACGCTAAACAAGTCTGCAAACCGCGCGCAGAACTCATTAAACTGCTCGACAGCAAATACGGCGAGAAACAACGCTCGTTCGGCCTCCAGAATAACCGCCGTGTCCTGGAGCTCTACGCCTCCCGCACCGGCAGCTGGACCGCCATCCTAACCATGCCCTCCGGCCGCTCCTGCATCGTCGGCGCCGGCGAGGCGTGGACCACCCTGCCCCCGATCCCCATCGGCGACCCGGCATAAGACATTTCAGTCTGAAAGCGTTGCGCGAGCGCAACTGACCGACTAGCCACGGCGCCAAACCAATTTGGAGGGCGTGCCGTGGGTGTTGATGGGAAAATCGTGCTGGTCACTGGAGCCAGCCAAGGGATCGGTAAAGCCTGCGCGCTGACCCTTGCAAAAGCGGGCGCCAAGGTGGTGCTCGCCGCCCGGAGCCAGGACAAGCTCGACGCCGTGGCCGCTGAGTGCGGCGAAGGCGCGCTCGCAGTGGCATGCGATGCCACCGATCCGGCAAGCGTCGACGCGCTCTATGCCGCGATTGGCGAAAAATTTGGCCGGCTTGATGTGGTGTTTAACAACGCCGGCAATAACATCCCTGGAACCGACTTTGGCGATATCGAATTCGGTGACTGGCGCCATGTCATCGGCCTTAACCTCGACGGTGCGTTCCTGATTGCCCGCGGCGCCTACCGCATGATGCGCGATCAAAGCCCCAAAGGCGGGCGGATTATTAACAACGGATCGATCTCCGCCTACGCACCCCGTCCGGGCTCTGCACCATACACCGCCTCCAAACACGCCATTACCGGCCTCACCAAAACGATCAGCCTCGATGGCCGCAAACACGACATCGCCTGCGGCCAGATCGATATCGGCAACGCGCTCACCGAAATGGCCGCCCGCATGGCCAAGGGCGTGCCGCAAGCGGACGGGGAAATCCGCGTCGAACCGCTCATGGACGTGCAGGTGGTGGCTGATACCGTGCTCTACATGGCCGGCCTCGACCTTTCCGCGAACGCTCAGTTCCTCACCGTGATGGCCACGAAGATGCCGTTCGTCGGCCGCGGTTGAACGGCCAAGTGCCGTTGCACCGCGTCGCAAACCGGTCACAGAGGAAGGTTATCCCCGGCGCATGACAGATTCAAAAACCCCACCAACGCTCGGCGTCGCCCTCACCGTCGCCGAGCTTGAGGACAACCTCGACCTCGTCCGCGACCACGAGCGCGACGTGGAACTTCAAGACTTCGGCCCACCGGACGGCATCACAGGCGACTGGCGCCCCGCGGCCGACAAAGCCGTTGCGCTGCTTCAGGGGCACGAGGGCCGTCTTGGCATCCACGGCCCGTTCTGGGGTTTCTCTCTGTCCACCACCGACCCAGACGTCTCGGCCATCGTGAAGCGCCGCCTCGATCAAGCGCTTGACATCACCGAGCATTTGGGCGGAACGCATGTCGTCGTGCACAGTCCGGTCGGCATTTGGGATTGCCACCAATTCCCTGTCCAGCCGCGCGACTTCCAACGCAAGATGGAAGCCTTTCAGGCCAACGTATCCGACGCCGTCACCCGTGCGGCGTCACTGGGCTGCCAGCTCGTCCTTGAAAACATCGAGGATATTGACCCTTACGTGCGGTTCGGCCTGATCGCCGCGCTCGATCCCAAGGGCATCGCGCTCAGCATCGACACAGGCCACGCCAGCTACGTGCACAAAATGCACCGCGCCCCGCCGGTCGACGCATTCGTCCACGCTGCCGGGCCCCGCCTCGGCCACATGCATCTGCACGACAACGACGGCAACGCCGACCGCCACTGGTGTCCCGGCACCGGCACGATTGCGTGGCATGCGGTCTTCGACGCGCTCCATCAATCGACCAGCATCGATACCGATGAGCCAGACCGGCCGCGCCTCCTCCTAGAACTGCGCAACAAGCGCCTGCTGCGCCCCGCAATCGATTACTTCACGGGCAGAGGTCTCGCGGTTTAGCGTGATCAGACGCCAGGCGGCGCGGGCAGTGGAATGTCTTCCAGCCTCAAACCGCTGTTCAGCAGCACCAGGAAGGCCACGAAAATAGCGGCCGCCAAAACGGTGGCGATCATCACCTTCAGGCGCAGCTTCGGGATCGCCGGCGCGCCCGCCTCCTGCCCCTTCACCAGCTGGTCTTTCGGCGTCACCGCGCGGAAGCCCAGCGGCAGCACGATGAAGAAGGCGATCCACCAGAAGATGAAGTAAAGGGCGATCGCGCTGCCGATCCCAATGCCCATCAGACCTCTTCCAGCTCCGTCAGCACGCCGCCCATATCCTTAGGGTGAAGAAACAGCACAGGTTTCCCGTGCGCCCCGATCTTGGGCTCACCATCGCCCAAAACACGCGCACCGGCTGCCTCTAGCTGCGCAGCCGCGGCGCGGATATCGGACACTTCGTAGCACACGTGATGCATCCCACCCGCCGGCTGCCGCTCCAAAAACGCAGCGATCGGCGAGCCTTCGCCGAGCGGCTCGAGCAGCTCCACCTTGGTGTTGGGCAACTCCACAAAGACCACCGTCACCCCATGTTCAGGCAAAGCCTGCGGCTCCGACACCTGCGCCCCCAGCGCATCGCGATACTGCGCCACGGCGCTCGCCAGGTCCGGCGTCGCAATTGCCACGTGGTTCAGCCGCCCGATCATGCCGTTCCCCTCAAACCGTGTTCACGAACACATGGCAGATGGGCTTCTTGCCCCAGCGCTGCCCCATAAAGCCGCGCACGGCCCGCCGCGCCGCCTGCGCCACCATGTCGAGGTCCTTCCGGCGGTGCCGCGGGATCGACATGATCGCACCCTCAATCTCGTCCATCAGTGCATCGCGGAACAGCGTGCGGTCGTCATCGCGGTGCGGCACCCCGATCAGCACCACCTCAGGGTCATCGTCGAGCTCGAAGCGGTCATCGAGCAGCACCGACGCGACCACCACACCCGCATACGCCAGCGAGCGTCGCTCCCGCACATTGGCGTCGTCGGGATTTCGCAGAAGGCGCCCGTCCTTCAAAAACACATCGTGCAAGATTTCGTCGACCACCTCCGCCGCCCCCGGCGCCAGACGGATCATCTTGCCGTTTTGCGAGACAACGACCTCTTCAATGCCGCACTCGCGCGCAAACGCAGCCTGCGCCGTCAGATGCATCGGCTCGCCATGCACCGGCACCAGCACTTTAGGCTTTAGCCAGGAATACATCTCGCGCAGCTCGTCCCGCCGCGGATGGCCCGATGTATGGACCAGCGCATCGCCGTCGGTCCAAACCTCTATCCCCTGCACGGCGAGGCCGTTCACCACCGCGTTCACCGCCTTCTCGTTCCCAGGGATCGTGCGCGATGAAAAAATCACTCGGTCCCCCGGCGAAAGCGCCACACGGGGATGCTCATCGTTGGCAATTTTGGCGAGTGCCGCCCGCTCCTCGCCCTGACTTCCCGTCAAAAGCACCAACACCTTGTCGCGCGGCAGATGGCCAAAATCGTCCTCGGCCAGGAACGGCGGCAGGCCATCCATAAAGCCACACTCGGTCGCCACGCCAATGACCCGGCGCATCGCCCGGCCCATCACCACCACGTGCCGATCCGCCTTCGCCGCCGCCTCGCAGATCGCTTTGATACGCGCCACGTTCGACGAAAATGCCGTCACAGCCACCCGGTGAGGCGACTCCGCGACCACCCGCGCAATCTCAGCGCCCACATCGGCTTCGGAGGGCGAGTGGCCGGCCCGCATCGCGTTCGTGCTGTCGCTCATCATCGCAAGCACGCCCTGCGCACCCACCTCGCGGAACCGGTCAATGTCGATGGGCTGCCCAATCCCCGGCGTCTTATCGATCTTCCAGTCGCCCGAATGCACCACAGTGCCAAAGCTCGTCGTGATCGTGAGCGCGTTCGGCTCAGGGATCGAGTGGGACACCGGGATCAGCTCGACCTTAAACGGCCCCAGCTCAATGACGCTCCCCTGCGCGACCGTGTGGATCTTCGGCATCACGGCGTGGCCGTTCTCCACCCCCTTCGCCCGCAACAGTCCGGCGGTGAACCGCGTCGCATACACCGGCACATCACCCAGCCGCGGCCACAGATCGAGAAGCGCGCCGTAGTGATCCTCGTGCGCGTGGGTGATGATGATGCCTTCCAGCGAGGAGCGCTCATCCTCGATGAAGCTGATGTCGGGCAAGATCAGATCGACGCCGGGCGCGATGCGGTGGTCCGCGAACGTCACGCCGCAATCCACCATCAGCCAGCGCTTGGCGTGGGGCGGGCCGTAACCGTAGAGCGCCAAGTTCATGCCGATCTCGCCAACGCCGCCTAGCGGCAAAAAGACGAGCTCTGCACCTTGTTCGCTCATAGTCGCTCCCTGTGAATGAACACATCGCCGGCGGCGATGGTGTGAACGGTGCCGCCGGCATCCAGGATCAGCCGACCCGCGTCGTCCAGCCCCTCGAACCTGCCGTCTATGGACCCCGCCGGCAAGCGCACGGTGATGGGCGAGCCGATCCCCACCGCGCGGGACAGCCATGCTTCACGAATGGCGCTGACACCGCCGGGCGAGGACAACGTCGCCACATTGGCCGCCAAACGCTGCATTAACCGGTCGCGCACGTCGCTAATGTGCACCGGCGCATGCTCGCGCAAATGGGTCGCGTCCACCTCGCTTGGATGATGAGACACGTTGACGCCAAAGCCGAATACAATGGTCCGCACAGCACCGGCGCTCTGGCTCTCCAGCAAAATGCCGGAGACCTTGCGGCCACCGATCAGCACATCATTGGGCCACTTAAGTTCGGGTCTGATCCCAAGGCCCTCCAGCACCTCCCCCAGCGACACAGCCGCTGCGAGCGGTAAGGCCGAGAAGGCATCCCCCGTCAGATCGGTGCGCATCGCGCAGCTGGCATAAAGGTTCCCCGCCTCCGACACCCACTGCCGGGCGCGGCGGCCACGCCCGCTGAGTTGCCGCTCCGCCGTCACCCACAGCGGCCCCTCGCCAGTCAGCCGAGACAGCGCTTCATCATTGGTGGAGCCGACATCGCCAAGGGCGATCAAGGTGGGACCGTTCATCCCATGGGGTCTAAAATAGGCTTTGCGCGGCGGCTAGGGCTGCGGCCAACACCGGCGTCCAAAACCAGAAAAAGAAGACCGACAGTCCTGCGCACACCGCGAGCACAATGCGCAGCTCCCCGGCCATCGGCTCTAGCCGATCGGTGAACGTGTCGAACATCATGATTTTGACCACCCGTAAAAGCGCGAACGCAATCATCGCCGACGACACAATCGCCACCGCAGCAAGCGGGAGGAGGCCCGCGTCCATCGCCGCCAGCAGCACATAATATTTGCCAAAGAAGCCCAGCAGCGGCGGCAAACCCGCCAGCGAGAACAACAGCACGATGAACCCCATCCCCATCCACGGGTTCACCCGCATTAAGCCAGCCACATCGTCGATCTCTTCGACCATCCCTTCATCGTCCCGACGCATCGCAAGCACGCAGGCAAACACACCAGTCATGGCAATCGCGAAGATCGTCATGAACACCACCGCAGCCGCAACGCCCGCTTCACCGCCCGCCGTGATCGCTAGAAGCGCTAATCCCCACTGGCTCACCGCGCAGTAGGCGAGAAGCCGCTTTATGTTGCGCTGCTGCAGCGCCGCAATGGCGCCAAACAGCATCGACAACACAGCAAGTGCGGCGAGGACCGGCTGCCACTCCGGCATCATCGCGTCCGTCGCAAAGCGCGTTAGGAAGGCCATAACCGCCACCTGAGGCGCGGCGGACAAAAACGCCGCCACAGGCGTAGGCGCGCCTTCAAACACGTCAGGCGCCCAGGTGTGAAACGGCACAATCGCCAGGCGAAACGCAATCGCCGCCAACACCATGCCAATCCCAGCCAACAAACCAGGTGACGGCGAGGCCATCGCGAGCGCAATTACAGAGAAACTCAGCCCGCCGGCAAAACCGTAAACCAAGCTGATCCCAAACAGGCAAATCGCCGACGCTAGCGCACCCAACAGCAAAAGCTTGAGACCCGCTTCGGTGGATCGCTCCGCATCGCGGTTGATGGCCGCCAACACATAAGAGGCGATGGCAAACAGCTCGATTGCGAGAAACGCCGTCAATAGGTCCGTGGCGGAGACGAGCACCATCAGGCCGACTACCGCCAAGAGCATCAGCGATGGATACTCCTGCCGGGCAAACGACTGATGGCGCGCGTACGCCAACGTCATCGCAACGCACGCGCCCGACGTCAGAACCACAACAATTTTGACAAAGCGCGCGAACTCATCGAACGCGAGCGGCCCCTCATTCACCTCCGGCGTGCCGCTGAAGCACAGCCACACCAGGCTTCCCACAAGCGCGCCCAAGGCGGCAAGCGCGAGCGTCGGGGTCGCGTTCTCCCTGTTAAACGCCCCCGCCACAAGCAGGCTGAGAGCCGTCACGGTGAGCATCATTTCGGGTATGAAAACCAGAGGGTTCCACGCCGAAGCGATCATTGATCGAGGTCAACGCCTGGCTCGACGCCGCTGGCATGAATGCCTTGGCTCACCGCATCGCGCGTCGAGCCTTCGACGGCAAACACGCTCGTGTCGATGAGCGGCCCCGTGGTCGTCGCCGCTCCGCCCTCATGCTGCGCCACAAGGCGGTTCACCGACGCCTCATTCACAGTCAGCAGAGGCTGCGGAAAAATCCCGAACACCACCACGAGCAGGGCAAGCGGTGCGACCGATAATTTCTCCCGTACGGTGAGGTCGGTCATCCGCCGCATCGCTTCCGTTTCAAGCGGCCCGAGCACCACCTTGCTGTAAAGCGCAAATCCGGCAGCGCTCGCCGCTAAAAGGCCAACTGCCGCGAGGAGCGCAAGCAGAGGCGCCGCCTCAAACACCCCCACAAACGCCAAAAACGCACCCACAAATCCCACAGTGCCCGGCACAAACACCACCGAGAGTGTGGCGATCAAAAGAATCGCCGACAGCCACGGCATTTTCCCCGCCAAGCCCCCATAGGCGGTGATCTCGCTGGTGTTGGCGCGCTGGGCAATGGCCGCCACAGCGAAGATCAGCGCCGCCACTGCCACGCCATGGCCCACCATCAGCAACAGCGCGCCCTGCACGCTCTGCTGGTTCAGCGCAAACAGGCCAAGCAACGCAAAACCCATTGGCACCATCGACGCGTAGGCGATCATCTTCATGAGGTCCCGCTGCACAAGCGCGAGCAGCGATCCGGCACCGATGGTCACAAGACCGAGCGCCAGGCCAAGCCAACTGAGATCGGCCGACGCCGCTGGAAAGAGCGGCAACACCAGCCGGGCAAA
>ERZ1740058.1375-NODE-1375-length-11796-cov-9.913040_pt1 | contig 11796 bp, 11 predicted proteins | sample MGYA00581745_ERZ1740058 | MGnify/ENA primary metagenome ERZ1740058 (study PRJEB43018, sample SAMN04849742) | marine metagenome | isolation source: floating plastic debris | place: Pacific Ocean | collected 2008-08-30 | study: EMG produced TPA metagenomics... | reverse complement strand
GCGCCGTGGACGTCGACGTCGGCAATGCCGACGGTGCGGCCGACGCGGCGGGCGGTGGCTTGGGCGTCCACGTACGGGCCGAAGGCGGGGCGTAGGTAGTCGACCCGTAGGTCGATGGTGGGGACAGCGCCGCCAACGGCGAGGGCGACGGCGAAGTCGCCCGCCACATCCACGAACGAGGCGAGGGCGCCGCCGTGGAACTGGTTGGTGCCGCGGCCGCGCTCGGAAAATGCGCTCATGGGCATGCGCAGGCTGATGCGGTGCTGATCAGCGTCGAGCGAAGTGACTTCCATTTCGAGCGCGGCGATGAACGGGGAGGCGGCGAACATCTCCATAATCGCTTCGGCGGTGAGGGGTTCTTTGTCGCTCATGGCGCCGGGGCCTCGATGATGGCAGTGGCCTCGATTTCGATGAGGAGGCCTTCTTTCAGGAGCACGGCGCCGCCGATGAGGGCTGCCGCGGGGACCGCCTCGCCGGGGAAGCGTTCGGTTTGGGCGCGGATGAAGCCGTCCGCGGCGCCGATGTCGGTGATGTAGGCTGTGATGCGGACGACATCGGCGAGGGTGGCGCCGGCTTTAGCGAGGGCGGCCTCGATCTTGTCGTAGGTGGCGACGGTCTGGCTGTAGGTATCATCGCCGACGATGGAGCCGTCGGGGCGCAGCGATGTGGTGCCGGCGACGAAGACCATGTTGCCGGCGCGTACCGCCCGGGCGTAGCCGCCTGCCGCTTCGGTGCCGTCGAAAATTCGCGTGTGAGCCATCGTTTCTATCCCAGTCCTATCCGAGTGTGCCGAAGGTTTGCGCGAGGCGTGCCGTGATTGCCTTGCGGTCCACCTTACGTGCGCCGGTCAGCGGTAGAGGGTCCGATTGCAGCGCGATGCGGCGCGGGTGGGCGTAGGCCGGGCCGTTTTGGAGGGTGTGGGCCTTGAGTTCGGCCTCGTCGGCGGAGGCGCCGTCGCGCAGGACGACGAGGGCGGCGGGCGCCTCGCCCTTGGTGGAATGGGGCAGGGCGACGACGCAGACATCGACCACGGCGGGGTGGCTCAGCATGAGGTTTTCCACCTCGCGCGGATAGATGTTTTCGCCGCCGCAGTTGAACATGTCGTCGACGCGGCCTTGGAAGTAGTAGAAGCCCTCGGCGTCTTTGCGGAAGAGGTCGCCGGTGCGCAGCCAGCCGTCCCGAAAACGCTCCGCGTTCACTTCGGGCAGGTTGTAGTAGCCTGGGGTGACGCCGGGGTTTTTGACCCAGAGTTCGCCGGCTTCCTCGTTTTCGATGCCGTCGGTGGTGACGAGTTTGACCTCGCCTTCGGGCCATGCGGCGCCGGCGGAGCCTCGGGGGACGGGGCGGCCGTCGGGGGGAGCCCCGAGCATGACGGGACCGCCCTCTGTGAGGCCGTAGCTTTGCAGGACCGCAACGTTGAGCTTGCGGGCCATGGCGTCTTCCAGTTCTTCGTGGACCGGGGCGGAGCCGACGACGGCGAGTTGGAGCGAGGAGAGGTCGAGCGTTTCGAGGAGGTCGGTTTCTTCCAGGAGCAGCGTGAAGACTGTTGGGACGCCGGAGATGTGGGTGACCTTGTGGTCGGCGATGGCGTGCAGGAAGTCGCGGGCGGAGAATTCGGGCATTAGCACCATGGAGCCGCCCGTCGCCAGCCGCGGTTTCACCGCGCCGGCCATGGCGTTCTTGTGGTAGAGCGGGACGGCGACGAGGTTGCGCACGCCCTCTGCCGGTGGCCAGGTTTTGAGGTACGTGTTGAGCCACCAGAGCTGGCCGGCGTGGGTGAGGGGCACGCCCTTGGGGCGGCCTGTGGAGCCTGAGGTGTAGGACAGGAAGCACAGGGCGTCGGCGGGGAGGCTGGGCGGGTCGAACGGGGCGGCGCCCGCGTCGGCTAGGGCGGCTTCGTAGTCGTCGAAGCCGTCGATGGGATCGCCGATGGCAAGGCGCAGGGTGAGCGATTTGTCGGTGTCGGCGAGTTCTAGGATGGCGGCGTTGGCGGCGGCTTCGGCGATGACGGCGCGGGGCGCTGCGTCGGCCATGACGTGGGCGAGCACATCTCGGCCCTGGCGGGTGTTGATCGGAACCGGGACGAGGCCGGCGCGCATGGCACCGAACATGACCTCGATGAACTCAAGGCGGTTGCCGCACGACAGGATGACGCGCTCGCCGGGCTTGAGGCCGGCGTCGGTGAGGTGGCGTGCGACACGGTCGAGCCGGTTGTCGAGTTCGGCATAGGTTTGGGTGCGCTGCTGACCGCCCCACAGATCGATCACGGCGACGCGGTCGGGATCGGTTGTCGGCCAAGTGCCGGTCCAGTATCCCAAGTTCGTAGTCCGTGCGTCGGTCATGGCTAGGCCGTCCTTTGCGATGGTCGTGCCATGCGCTTTAGCACGATTGTCGCCGGCCGGTTCCAGGCTTACGAACGCTTGAGGACAAGTGGGAGGGCGCGCTGTGCCGCAACACATCACCGGTATCGATCATCTGGTCATTTTGGTTGGCGACCTCGACGCCTCGGCGGCGACCTATGGCGCGCTCGGCTTCACGATTTCGCCGCGGGGCATGCATTCGGCGCACATGGGAACCGGCAACCACACGATCATGCTGCAGGACGACTATTTCGAGCTGTTGGCGCCGCTGACGCCGACTGAGCAGAATGGGCCGATGCGTGAGCGGCTTGGCGGTGGCGACGGACTTTATGCGACTGCGCTGCGGACCGATGATGCTGCTGGCATGCACCGGGAACTGTCCGATATGGGGATCGGCGCTGCGGAGCCGGTGGACTTTCAGCGGCCGGTGGATTTGCCGGGTGGCGGCACCGGTGAAGCAGCGTTTCGGGTCACTCGCATAGTCGAGCCCGGGAGCCCGCGCGATGAGCTTTTTGGGTGTCAGCACCTGACGCGCGAGACGGTGTGGCTGCCCTCGTTGATGGAGCATGCCAACGGGGCGGTGGGTATTTTGGCGGTGGACGCGGTGGCGGGGGATCCGGCTCATGCGGCGGAGGCGCTAGCGGTCTTGTTTGGGTCGGAGCCGCAAAAGGATGGGGCGGCGGTGAGCCTCGCGGCGGGTGATGTGGCGTTGACGATCGCGCCGGGGGATGCGGGTGGACGGCCGTTCCGCCTGACCGGGATGACCCTTGGGGTGAGCGATATTGTAAAGACCAAGGCTGCGCTGTCCGGCACCGAGTACACCGAGGAGGGGGGTGCTGTGGTGGTGCCGGCCAACGCAGCGCACGGTGTGACGATCACGTTTAAGGAGGAGAATCGTGGCTGATATCGGCCCGAAGCATAAAGCGCCGGCGACTACGTCGCGCTAACGGCCGCGTTTGGCCGCCCGGTCTGCGCATGCGTGCCGTACTGGATGACAATCAGGAGTGCGCGCATGCCTGGCGATACACACGGCTATGTCTTACCGCTGACGGCAGCGGAGACGGCGCGCCTTCACAGGCAGGCTCATTTTCTTGATCGGTCCACGAACCCGCTGCTCGCGCGATACATCCGCCCGGGCATGAACTGCGTTGAACTCGGCTGTGGTCTGGGCGCGTCGACGCAGACCATTCGCGAGCTGCTTGGACGCGCTGGACGTCTCACGGCAGTCGATCAGGGTGAAGCATTTCTGCGGTATACTCAGGATCGGCTCGACAAAACCGGCAATGTTGGGGTCGATTTCATCAACAGTCGTGCAGAAGAATTTGATTTTCCGCTAGACTGTGATTTGGTTTTTGGCCGTGCGGTACTCCATCACACGCGTGGGCCTGAGCAGATATTTTCGCGCGCGGCCGCATCACTGCCGCGGGGCGGCTTCGTTATCTTTCAGGAGCCTGTGATTTCCGCAATTCATCGTACGCGATTGCCGGAGCCTGTTGCGCAGCTCTGGCGGTGGTACTCAGCGTTGGGAGAGTTCGGCGGCTTCCATTTTGACGTCGGCGATAGCTTGGCAGGCTTTGCGCAGGACGCGGGGCTCGAGATTGTGGAGATGTCGGGGTTTGAACCGATGCTCGTGAGCCAGGATGATCTGTCAGTCTACCCGGGCCTGCTCCAGGTGTTTGGCGATCAGTTGGTTGCTGCGGATCTCGCCACGACGGCGGAGGTCGAAAAGGTGCAGCGCGCGTTGGAAGTCGAGGCGGAGCGAGGCGTGCCGCTGCCCTATGTGCCGTTCCTGCACTGCGTCGCAATGCGGCCGCTGCATTGGCCTGGTTCCGGTTCACTGGAACGCTGAGAACGAGGCCAGCTGATGGCGGGCTGCGTCGATCCTATACAGGCCAGCTTCGACCGCATGAAGATGTGCCAGATGATTGCCGAGAGCGCGGATGAACTGCTTGAGATGGCCTGCAAGATCGGCGCTGCGCGTCCCGTCAGTTGAATCCCTGCAGCTGCGAGGGGAGGTATGTGGCAAGGCCAGGGAAGGCGAGCACCAAGGCGAGCACGACGAGCTGGCATAGGATGAAGGGCACCACGCCTCGGTACATGTCGCCGAAGCTGATGTCCTTTGGCGCGATCGATCTGAGGTAGAAGATCGATGGCGCCATGGGCGGCGTCAGGTAGCTCGTCTGGATGACGATCACCATGATGGCGGCGAACCAGATGGTGTCGATGCCGGCGCTGGCGAGGATGGGGAGGAAGATCGGGAGCGTGATGAGCACCACCGAGACCCAATCCAGGATACAGCCGGCGAGGAACACGATCAGGATGAGGATCGCGAGGATGCCCCATTCGGGGAGTCCCGCGGTGAAGACCATGTCTTGGATGAGGGCGTTGCCTTGGTGGAGCCGGAAGATGCCGGCGAACATGTTTCCGCCGGCGACGATCAGCATGATCATGCAGTTGATGAGGAGGGTGCGGCGCAGCGTGTCTGCGAGCACTTTGAGCGAAAAGCGGCCGTAGAAGATGGTGAGGAGGACGGCGCCCAGCGCCCCGATGGAGGCGGCCTCGGTGGGGGTTGCGACGCCCATCAGGATGGCGCCGAGCACAGCGCCGATGAGGAAGACGGCGGGGACAATGCCGGTCGCTGAGACCCAAAGCTTTTCGCCGAGCGACATGTCGGCGCCTTCGAAGACGGGCGGGGCATCTTGCGGGCGCAGTAGGGCGCGGAAGAAGATGTAGCCGAGGAACAGCCCTACCATGATGCCGGCGGGGATGAGGATGGCGGCGAAGAGTTTGCCGGCCGATTCGTTGGCGATGGATGCGTAGATGACCACCACGATGGAGGGCGGGATCATGGTGCCGAGCGAGCCGCCGGCGCAGATGGTGCCGGAAATCAGCGACTTGGAGTAGCCATTGCGCATCATGATCGGGATCGCCATGACGCCGATGACGACCTCGACCGCGCCGACGATGCCGGTGGAGGCGGCAATGATGGCGGCCATGGCGACCGTGGCGAGGGAAAGGCCGCCCGGTAATCGGCCGAGCCAGACCTGCATGGCCCTGAATAATCGTTCCGAGATGCCGGACGCTTCCAGCATGACGCCCATGAACACGAATGCGGGGATCGCGGTCAGCAGGAGCTGCGACGCTGTGCCTTGGATGATGTTGTAGAGCTGGACCGGGGTGCGGAAGCCGAACTCAGGGAAGGCCATGAGGAAGGCCGTTGCGATGAGGGCGAACGCGACCGGTATTCCGAGAAACACGAACAGGAACAGCATCGGGAACATCAATGCTGCGAGAACTTCATTCTCCATGCGTTATCGCCTCGGCGCCGTGCTGTGGGGTCTCATGGTTCGATGAATTCCTCGCGCACGCTGGGGCCGGGGACCTCGGTAGGCCAGCGCAGGCCGAGGAGATGGCGGATCGTCTCTAGGATGATTTGAATGAGGAAGGCTGCGAGGCCGATGGTGATGCCGGCGAGGAAGGGCCACAGGATCGGCTCCCACGCGCTCATGGCCTCCAGCGTGCCGCGCGTATACGCGCGCAGGGCTTTGGTGTAGGCGAACTCAGTGGTGAGCCACAGCGCCGGTATAAGCGCGAAAAGGTAGAACGCCGCGTTGATGCCGTGCTGGACGCGCACCGGCAGGCGGCTTGAGAGAAAGTCGATCCGCACGTGTTGGTTGGCGCGCAGCGTGTAGGCGGCGCCGAGCAGGAATAGCGTGCCGTTGAACATGTAGGAGACGGTCAGCGCCCAGATGGTCGGCTGCCCGAAGACTTTGCGCGAGATAACTTCGTAGGCCATGGAGCCGATCATCACCAAGATGAGCAACATGGCGATCCAGCCGGTGACTTTGCCGAGTAAGTCTAGGATTGAGATGGCGCGCAGGACGGGTTGCGGGCGCAAGTTTGACCTCCGGTCTGGGTAGGCAACGGGGCGGCACATGAGCGCCGCCCCGCGTGGGTTTTGTTAGTTACGGTGGTCGACGACCATGTACTTTGAGTTGGCGCGCCACTTGTCTTGGAACGCAACGATGGAGTCGTAGAGCTCCTTGGCGTGGGGGTTGCCATCGGCTGCGGCTTCCTCGCTCACCCGGGCAGCCCATGTGCGGGCGGCGTCTTCGGAGGCTTGCCGGAACTCAGGCGTCAGCTCGATGAAGGTGTTGCCGCCTTCCTGGAGCGTTGCCATGGCGTCGAGGTCCGCCGCGATGAAGCGGTTCATGCCTTCGTAGGTTGTGATGCGGGCCGCGAGATGGATCGCGTCCTTGTACTCCTGGGGCAGCTCTTCCCAGTTTTCGAGGAGGACGACGCCCTCAAACGCGAATGCAGCCGCGTGGATGCCCGGGAAGATGATGAACGGGGCAACTTCTTGGTAGCCCTGCTTCAGGTTCTCGGACGGGGTCGAGTATTCGGTCATGTCGAGGCCGCGGCGCTCCAGGAGGCCGTAGATCTCCGAGCCCGGGACCGTGGTGGGCGTGGCGTCGAACGCTTCCTGGATGATGGCAGCCCAGTTGCCGAGCGTGCGGTAGGAGACGCCGGCGAGGTCATCGGTGCTGCCGATCTCCACGTGGCTGTGGGCGAAGAGTTCGGACGGGCCGGCGCCGAGGAAGAAGGAGTGCATGCCCATCTTGTCGGCCCTGTGGGCGCGCAGGATCTCTTCACCGCCGCCGTAGTACATCCACGGCACGAGGGAATCGACGCCGAGGCCGGTGGGCAGGCCGCCGATCATGGCGTTGAACGGATCTTGTGTGCCCAGGAAGGACGGCGGCATCATCGCCATCTCGACGAGGCCGTCTTCCACGGCGTCGTAGATGCGGAAGATGTTGCCGATGGCTGAACCCGGGACCGGCTCAAGCACCATTCCGCCGTCGGTGAGCTGGCCGACCAGCTCGGTAAACGGGACCAGGAAGTTGTTGTAGTAGGAACCGGTTTCGCTATCGAACGTTGCAATGCGCCATTCGAAGTCTTGCGCCTGAGCGGCGGCCGGGGTGAGCACTAAGGCGGACGAAACCGCCAAAGCTTTCAGCATCTTCATCAATTTGCTCCTGTCGTGAACGGCCGTTGGATCGGCCTGTTTCTCGCTTGCGCGATGTGTGTCGTCAGCGCGTGCACGGCACGTGCCAGGGACGACGGTCGTCATTCATGGGGTCGCGCTCGCTGTGGGTGAGACGACGACTTTCCCGAACACTTTGCGCTCTTCCAGTTTGCGGAAGGCGTCCTGCGTGCGCTCTAACGGGAGTGTGCTGTCGACGAGGGCGGCCAGTTCGCCCCGTTCGACCATGCCGATGAGATCGCGCACGTCCTCGATGGACCAGCCGTTGGATCCCATGATGTTCAGTTCGAACGTCCAGATGAAGCGGATGTCGGTTTTGGGGTCGAAGCCGGCGGTGGCGCCGCACGTGACCATGCGGCCGCCCTTTGTGAGGCAGCGCAGCGCTGGGACCCAGGTGTCGCCGCCGGTGAAGTTGACGACGAGATCGACGCCGCCGCCGCCGGTGACGCGGGGTTTGCCGAAGCGTTCGGTGACGACTTTGCGGAAATCGTCCTCAGCGTAATTGATCAGATGATCGGCGCCCAAGTCGGCGAGCCGCTGGAGTTTTTCATCGCTTGAAGCGGTGGCGATGACCTCCGCGCCGGCGGCTTTGGCGAGCTGCACGCAGCAGGTGCCGACGCCGCCAGATGCGCCCAGGATAAGGACTTTCTCGCCGGCGCTGACGTTGGCGCGGCGCACCATCATCCGGTAGGCAGTGCCGTAGGCGCAGGGGAGCGCGGAGGCTTCGGCAAAACTCATGCTGTCGGGGATTGCGACGAGCTGATCGGCGTTGACCACCATAAACTCGGCAAGACCGCCGTTGGTGGTTTCGCCGATGAGGCCCGGCCGGTCGCCGGTGATGATGGGGTGGATCACCACACGTTGGCCGACGTCCCAGCCGGAGACGCCTTCGCCAAGGGCGGCGATGGTGCCGGCGCAGTCGATCCCCATGATGAGGGGGAACCCGATGCGGATCCCGGGCATCCCTTTGAGGGTGAAGAGGTCGTGGTAGTTGAGCGCGCTCGCCTCGACTTTCAGCAGCACCTGACCGGGGTCGGGCTGGGGCGTTGGCCAGTCGCTTTCAAAGATGATGTCTTCAATCGATCCGTGATTTTGAATGACCGCTGCGCGCATGGGCTCCGCTTCTAGGTTGGACCGAGACGCTGGCGCAAAATGCGCCAACTGTCGACCGTGATGGCCCTTTAGGCATGGACCTTAATGGCATCGCGCATAATCGATAGGCCCAGGTCAATCTCATCGTCGGAGACGGTGAGCGGCGGGGCGATGCGGAAAACGCCGCCAAGTCCCGGAAAGTTCACGATATTCATCGACAGGCCATGGTCCATGGCAGTGTTTGTAATCTTTCCGCCAAGCTCTGGTGCCGGGGTCCGGCTTGCCTTGTCGGTAACGATTTCCATGCCAAGCATGAGGCCGCGGCCGCGCACGTCACCGACGCAATCGAACTCGTCCATGAGGGAGGTGAGGCCGGCTTTGAGGCGCGCGCCCGCCTCCGCCGCGCGGCTGACGAGGCGGTCGCGCAGGAGGACGTCGATGACGGAGAGGCCCACCGCTGCGGGGAGCGGATCGGAGACGTGGGTGGTGTAGAACAGGAAGCCGCGCTCGTGGCACTTGGCTTCGATTTCCTCGCTGGTGATGGTGGCGGCGAGGGGGAGGCCTGCGCCGAGCGTTTTGGATAGCGTGAGAATGTCGGGCGTGACGCCGTCGCGCTCGAACGCGAACATGCGGCCGGTGCGGCCCATGCCGGTCTGCGCTTCGTCCAGAATGAGGAGCATGCCGCGCTTTTCGCAGTGGCGCTTAAGGGCGGCGAGGTAGCCTTCCGGCAGATCCAAAATGCCGCCGGCGCTGAGGATGGGCTCGGCGATGAAGGCTGCGAGGTCGCCCGTCGACTGGCGGTCGATGAGGTCGAAGCTGTAGTCGAGTTCTTGTTCGAAATCGTAGTTGGCTGGGTCGCCGAAGGTGGGACGGAAGGGGTTGGGGGCGTTGATGGCCATGGCGCCGACGCCCATGGGGCCGTAGCCTTTGCGCCCGCCTGAGTAGGTGGCGGATGCGGCGCCGCCGGTCATGCCGTGCCAGGATTGGGCGAAGCCGACCACTTCATAGCCGCCGGTGTAGAGCCGCGCCATTTTGAGGGCTGCTTCGTTGGATTCGCCGCCGGTGGAAAGAAGAAGCACGCGGCTGAGCTCGGGCGGGAGCATTTCGCCGAGCTTTTCGGCCAGCGAGATCACCGGTTCGCTTAGCATGCCGCTGAAGAGGTGATCGAGGTTGGCGATCTGGTGCTGTACGGTTTCCACAATGTCAGGATGACTGTGGCCGAGGATCGCGCTCATCTGGCCCGACGTGAAATCGAGCACGCGCCGGCCTTGGGCGTCGTAGATGAACGAGCCCTCGGCCCGGTCGGCGACGAAGTCGGAGAACGAGCCGCCGTAGCGGACCAGGCTGTTGGCTGCGCGCGATAGGGGATGGTTGGCGAGCATCGCGAAAAAACCTCAAGCGCGTGTGGACTGGGACGGATGATAGGCGAGGGGGCGGAACGATAACAATGCGCCGCCCGTGGCGGACGGGAGGACCAGGAGGCCGTCGCCGTCGGGGGCCAAGGCGTTCGCCGGCAGAGCGGTTTGTAGCGCAGCCAATCGGTCGGTGATGAGGACGAGGGCGGCGACGTAGGGGCGTTTGGCTTCGGCGCGGATGCCTGCGGCGCTGAACCGTTCGGTGAAGGCGGACGGTGTCATTACGGTGATGCGGTATCCGTGGGCGGCGACGCCTGCGATGCCATCGGCTGTCTCTTCGAGGGGAAGGAAGGCGCCGAGGTACGCCGAGAGGTCTGCTTTGGGGGCGTCCGCGACGATTATGGCTTCGACGATGTCCTGAACGCCGTTGTCGTGCACCTGCCAGGCCGGTTGCCAGATGGCTTCGGGCTTTTTCTGGTGGGAGGTGAAGAAGAAGAGGAGTGGCGTTGCTGGGTTATGCGTCAATGCCACGGAGACGTCGGCCTCGGCGGGACGGCCATCGGGCAGCGTGATCGGGCGCTGAAACGAGAAGCCGTGCACCTCGGGGACGCCCGCGGCGCGGAACGCCTCGAGGTCGGCTGGTTGGTCGGTGGAGGTGAAGGCGATGGAGCTGAGCCCGGGGCGTTCGGCGAGGAGGTCGGTGGTCAATCGCCGGCCCATGGCGTTCATGCGGTCGGGGTTTGTGACCGCCAGGAGCTCGATGAACGTGCTTTGGAAGATGATGAGCTGGTTGCCTGTCCCCATCGGATGATGGGTGACCGGGGTCGGGGAGAAGCCGAGCGCGCGATAGAGCGCTTCGCCGGATGCAAGGTCCTCGTGCAAGCTGATGACGTGATCCAGAGCACGGGGCGGTGTCATTCGTCCCACCATGTTTTGGCAAAGCGCAAGAAGTTGCCGCCCAAAATGCCGAGGATGGCGTCGCGCGGATAACCGGCTTTCTGCATGCACAGGACGAGTTCGGGGAGTGCGCTGGGGTGCAGGAAGGGCCAAGGCGGCTTGGACATGCCGACGCGGGAGAGATCGCCGCCGAGGACAGCGAGCACCTTTTCGCAGGTGAGCGGCGACATGTAGTCGAGGCCGAGGCCGACGGATTCGGGGCCAGCCAGCTGCGCGATGGCGTCGATGTGGGCGAAGACGGCGCCCGCCGTGACCGGGGCGCCGGCGGCATAGGCAGGGCCGGTGAACTCGCCGACGCCTGTGACGCCGATGATCCCGCCGCGGGCGGTGACGGCGCGGATCTGTTCGGTGTCGATGTTGCGGGGGTGGTCGTGCAGGGCGCGCACGTTGGAGTGGGAGAAGAAGGGCGGCTTTTGCGAGCGGTCGATGGCTTCCAAAGTGCAGCGCTTGCCGGTGTGGGAGAGATCGACGATGACGCCGGCGGCGTTCATTTCGTCGATCAAGTCGCGGCCGAAGAGGCTGAGGCCGACATCGCGCTCCTCGGCCTCCAAGCAACCGACAGCGGCGTTGTTTTGCCAGTTGTAGGCAAGCAGCATGAAGCTGAGCCCGGCGGCCTTGAAGAGCCAGACATTGTCGAGGTTGCGCTGGATGGGCTCGGTGCCCTGGAGGTGGAAGCCGATGGCGAGCTTACCCTCTGCGTTCGCCGCCTCGATGTCGGCGACTGTGCCGGCGAGGCGGAAAACGTCCGCGCTGGCGTAGAAGCGCTGTTCGCGGGCGAGGCGGGCGTGCATGCGCTCGTTGGATGGTTCGAAATCGGCGGCGATCGTGATCGATACGAAGCCGTAGCCTGCTTGTTTGTGGGCGGCGATCTCGGAGGCGCTGGGGCCGACATAAGGCAGGGTGTGGTCGCACACGATGGCGTCGGCAATGAGAGCGGCCGCCGCGTCGAGGTCGCTCCCCAGCGTTTCAGCGGTCATTGCGCGGCCAC
>ERZ1740058.1374-NODE-1374-length-11811-cov-4.500340_pt1 | contig 11811 bp, 5 predicted proteins | sample MGYA00581745_ERZ1740058 | MGnify/ENA primary metagenome ERZ1740058 (study PRJEB43018, sample SAMN04849742) | marine metagenome | isolation source: floating plastic debris | place: Pacific Ocean | collected 2008-08-30 | study: EMG produced TPA metagenomics... | reverse complement strand
GCTTGTCAAGCATACCTGCATCGCGTTGCATCGCGGCTTGAGCGTTCATGGGCTCTGGCAGCGGGCTTTCAGCAAACTGGTTCGCTGCCGTCGCCAGGAGCTGCGCCGCCGCATGGCGCGCGGCGGTCGTTTCGGCGCGATACAACCTTGCGTAAGCTCGATACAGTTTGGCTTTTGTATCCATGATAGTTTAACTTCCACACCATAAGCGATCGCAGCACTAAAAGCGCAGCGGGTAGGCCCGTCCGCCCAATCGATTTCGGATCTAGCAGCCCCCTCGACGCAAAGAAAGCATGGCGGGCGAGCGCGGCAGACGCGGGCTCACATCAGACGGCCGCCATGGACTTGTGGAGGCTGCGGCGGCGTGGCGTCCGCCTCGTAGGCGGCGGCAAGGGCAAACACTTCTGCGATCTGGTCGGCCAGCCGGTCCGCGGTGTACTCGGTCGTGAGCTTGCGCTGCGCGCGCTTCACCATGTGGTATCGCGCTTCGGGGTCAACGGTCAGCCGTTCGAGCGCTTGGAGCCAGCCGTCCGCACCGCGCACGAGGATGCCGCACCCGTCGGCGCAGCATTCGTCGTAGATCATCCCCTTGGAGGCGATGGTGGCGATCCCCGCGGCGGTGTAATCCACCCACTTGATGTTGGTCTTGGTCGCATTGAAGGCGGTCGGCTGCAAAGGGCACAAGCCGATGTCCCAGCGCCGAGCCGCGAAAGCGTTGAGGAAATCGTCGTAGCCTTGCACGGGCGGGAGCTCCCGGACGCGCACGCCGATCCGGTCGAGCGCGGCCGGCTTGGCGATCGAGCCGAACAGCTCGAAGCGTATCTCGGGGTTGCGCTCCAGGTAGGCGATAAGGTCCGGCAGGACGAGTTCGAGGTCGTGGTCATGGTCGCTGCCGCCCATATAGCCGACCACCCGCCCCGATCTTAGCACGGGTGTCACCAGCACCTCTCCTGGACAGAAGAACGCGCCGTTCACAATCGGCGCTGCAACGCCGAGGGATTCAAGCCGGGCTCTCAGTCGGTCGGTTGAGGCGTAGATGAGATCGGCGTTGTCGAGGAGATAGCGGACCGCCGCGAGTCGCTCTGGACTGTTGTGAAAGGCATGTTTGCGCTCACCGAGAACGAGCGGGACGTTGAGGAGATCATCGTCAATATTAAAAACGATCGGCACGCGGCGCCGCCGGGCAGCTGCGACGATGTCCTGGGCATAAGGGCCGCTGTAGCGGCAAAACATGACGATTTCAGGCTCCACCTCGACGACGGCAGCGGCAACCGCGGCGGCGTTGTCTTTGCTTCCTTCAACGAGACTGCGCAGGTCGCCTTCGGTGAACAGGCGCCAGCGTAACTTGCCTGACTTCACAAGCGGGGCAAGCGGCTTTTGGAACGCGATCTCTAGCGTAGGGAGCGCGCCGTTTGCGACGAACAGGATGCACTTTGGACGCCATCCCGTCGGCGGCGCCGCACCGGAGACGGTCGGGGGCTCTGGCGTCATGGTGGTTTGTCGCGGCAGCGTAATCATTGACGGCGATGCGAGCATCGGCGCCACGCCCATGCCCGCTTGCGGCAGAGCAGGGGCGGTGGTTGTAACGGCAAGCGCGCCGGATCGTCCGAGGGTCAATCCGCTGGCAATGAGCCGCTTGAAGCGACGGTAGATTTCGGCCCGGTCGGTCAACAAACCGATCCGTGCCAAGAAACGGCGCTGACGCTCAAGGAACACCGCGCGATTATGGACCGCGTTGCGCTCAAACGCGAGCCAATCGGTAAGGTCGGAGATGAAGGTCAGCCCGCGATAGCGGGTGACATCCATTGCTCCGATCGGGTTGCGCCAGACCGCCACGGGGATTTCGGCCAGCAGCATGTCGAGCAGAACCGAGGACGGGGCCGATATGCCGTAGGCGTAACGGGCGAGATCGACCCGGTAGATCGGCAGATTGTTGAGGGTCACGTTGGCTGCGAGTGGGGTGTTGTTCTTGACGACGAACTGTCCCCCCGGATGGGGACGCAGGGTGAGGCCACGCCCTTCTTGCGCCAGAGCGTCGCAATAGCTCTGGAAGATTTCGATGAAAGTGCCGGTCTGGTCGCTGGTGGCGCGGTGGCGCACAGAGTGAAGGTTCTCGCACACCATGCCGCCGACGACCGGGGGATGCGCAGCGTCTGGAACTGAGCGTTGCAACAAAGTGGGCGAACCTGAGATGTAGAGCTTGGGCCTCTGCGAGGCGACGAGCGAGGTCATATTGGACGGTCCGGCCCAGCCGCAGACAACGTCGGCGGCGAAGGTGACGTTGTTACCGTGTGCCACAACGTGCTCGCGGTTTTGCATGAAGCCGACACACTCGTAGCCGTGCTGCAGCGTCACGGTGAGGAAGTCGGGCGGTGCGAGCTGCATGACAGTGTGCGAGGCGGCGTGGTTGGGGAGCGAGGATTCGCTCGCCGAAAAGATGATGCCGCGCCGGCCGGCGAAGAGCGCCGCCACATCGAACGCGTCAGCGAACACGATAACCTCGCCGTCGACGTCGGTGGCGAGCCGACCGAGCTCGCGCTCCCACGTGCGCTGTGCGTCACGAATACAGAAGCTGTCCGCGATAGCGAATATGATCTTGGCGTCGAACTCGCGCGCGGCAAGATAAGCGAGGCCGCGCATGATGTTCACGTCCTGCACGAGATAGACGACGAAGATGATTGACGGCCGCATGGTCATGCCGCGCCTTTAAGGTGGAGGTCGTCCAGACCGGTCTTGCCGGCCCAGAACGGGCTTTTCTGCTCGCTGAGGATGAAAGTTGTCGACGGCTCGAACAACTCGGCGAGCACAGCGCGCACGCGCGTGACCTCGGCGCGGTAGAGGGCGAAGGCGTGCGGTCCCGTAGCGGGAATGCGGCGAAGTACGGGCAGACCCAGGGCCGTCAGCGCGAGAGTGCTGCGGCCGGAGTTGTCGTCCAGAAGCCGCGGTGCATCGGAGAGGATCGGCCGCAGCGCAGCGGCAGCGGCGGCGGAGAGGACAACGTCTTTGTCGCGCACCCTGACGTCATAAGCCAACTTACCTGGCGCAAGGCTCGTCGCCACAGTGAGGCCACCGCCGCGGGCCACCGCAGCGACGACGTCCGGCTTGACACCACGCCCGAAGACAACTGCGAATGGGCCATCGGCCAGCGGGGCTGGCTCGGGCAGGGCAGCGAAAAACGTGGCAAGCGCGGCCGCTTCGGTCGAAGCCTTGCCGCACTCGGCAAGGGCGGCATCGCGCCCTGGCAGCGTTGCCTCGCGCAGGCGCAGACGATCTGCTTCAAGGTCGGCCAGGAACGCGTCCCCATCGCGATAAAGGAATGGGTCAAGGTCGGCGTAGAGCGGGAAGCCGACGCTTAGGACCTGCGCCCCGGCGGTCAGCGCCGTAACGGCCCTGTTGAGCGACTTCGTTGTGGAGAAACGCTGCGCGTTAACCGGCAGGAAGGCGAGCGTTGTGGCGCCAAGCAGCTCGGCTTCACGCGCCTCGCTCCAGATCTCGATACGGGTCGCGACGCCGATGCGCGCGAGGCGGGTCAGGATGTCGGCTGTAAGCGCGCGCCTGTTGGTCAAAACCGTGAGCTCGACCCTCCACGGCGCACGCTCAAGCTCCCGCAACACATGGCCGTAGTTGCACAGATCGCTAAGGCCAACGGAGAAATGGGGATTGTTACCAATCCCGAACCACAGCACACGAAGGGTTCGGCTGTGCCGCGCCTCCTGCGCGGCCGCGGCACAGCGCTTCGCCACGCTGTCATGATCCCACGGCGTAAACGGATCGTTGAGACGGTGCCGCGGTAAGCCGGGCAGAAGTCGCTCGAGCCGCATCTCCATCCGTGCGGTTGAGGTGAGTGCGAACGTTAGAAGCGGAGCAATCTGGTCGAACCAGGTACGCACGTGCACGAAACGGCTGTCGTCGACATGACTATAGTAGTCATCGAAGATGTCGATGCCAACGTGTTTGCCAGCGGCGCGCAAGCGATGGGCAAGAACAACGGAGCGGACGTCGCGGATCTTGGAGATCAGGTAGGCGTCATCCGTCAGCGCAGGGTCGGCGATAAGGTCGTCCAGCGTATTGAGGGTGAGCGTGTGGCCGAGGTCTTCGAAAGCCGCCTGCAGCCGGGCGTAGCGGATGCGAGTCCCGGCGGATGCCACATCGACCTTCGGCAGGACGATGGCGAGCCTCATCCGGTCACCTCGCGGATCGTGGTCACATGGTCGAGGAGTTCTGCCAGACGACTGAGCGGCAAAGCTTCTGGGCTCGCCGGATCGGAAATGTTGTGGCCGGCCGGTTCGTCGAGCGCGATGGCTCGGACGGCCGTGGTGACGAGCTGCCGGTAACCTGCCTCGATCATCTTAAGGCCGAGTTGAAGCACGACGGCGGCTTCGACGGGGTTGGGGGTGATCTCGTCAATCAGGGCGAGCGCTTCGGCCTTGTAGAGGACGAGGTCGGGCCCTGCCGCGACGACCGGATAGGTCGCGTTCACCACCGCGTCGAGCGTGTTCGGGCGGCCGAACACCAGCTGCGGCGCGGTTGTAAGAGCGACTGCGGTGGTGAACCAGCCGCCGCTTGCGAACGCGATCTGACGCCGCTTCTTGACGGTGTGCTCATGGAGGATGACGCAGCTCGCCGCACCGACGCCGGGTGCCGCCGCAAGGGTTAGGAGCGTTTCAAGCGTACGCTGATCGTGGAGAAGAATGCCATCGTGGACGCTCAGGATATAGCGCCCGCCGGCCGTTGCCACGGCTGCCAGTCCGTGCGGCGCCAGTAAGGGGTTAGGGGTGACGATCTCGAGGCGCGTCCCGAACCGCTTGGCGATCTGTGCCGCCGGACCGTCCGTCACCCCCGGGTTCGTGGCGACCAGCTTGACCGTCACAAGGTCGCCCAGGGATTGCGCAGCCAAGGTCTCCAACAGGTCGGCCGTGCGATCCTGATCGGTTGCGACGGCGACGACCACGAGGTCGCCGGGTTCGATGGCGTCAGGGTCGAAGCCAGTGCGCAAGGTCGATCCCATCGCGTCCGGCGCATACGGCGCCAGCATTGTCGCGCTGTCAGGTTCAGCTGGATCGCGCAGCGCGATCGCGAGCGGAAACGAGGTCGTGCCACGCAAGGGCGCCGCACCGTCACCTGCGGGCCAAAGTCGCGGTAGTGGCGCCGCGCCAATCGGCTGCAGTTCCTCAAGTGCGGTGATGTTGGCCGCAACGCTGACGGCGGCCCGCGGCATCGCGCTGCGCCGGTCCGCAACAAGGTAGTGACCGAGGCGGGCGTCCTCGACTGGGTGACGGCTGACGAGCGCAGCAAGGGTCGGAATTGCCTGCGGCGGAAGCATCAGGACACCGGCGGCGTCACGGCGGCCGCGTGCCGGTTCCAGCGTTCCGGACACGCTAAGGGCCGCAGCGAGATGCTCGGCAACCGCGTCATCCACCTCATCGCCGATGCGCGCTTCGACGGCGAGGCCGAAGACGGCGGCGAGCCAGCGCAGGAGCGGCGGCGAGAAGATCGCCTCTGCCCCGGTCGCGGTGCTGAGATCAACCACGACACGGCCGACGGCAAACGGCTTCTCCTCGTCCGCCAGGCAGATTGCCAGATGGTTGCGGCCGAGCGCGAGCGCGTTGGCGATGTTGCGCCCGCTCTCCGTGCTGGCGGCGAACTCAGCGTAATGAAGACCTTTGCGCAACAAAGAGGGAAATGCGATCAAGCTGGCGGCGCCGGCTTGATCTAACACCGGCGCAAGGGTGTCTGCAGGCTCATCCGCATCGATCGGCTCCTCCGCCAAAACCAGCAAGATCGGCATCAAAGGGTTGGTGAGCGCGAGATCGGCGAAACAGACCCCCGCGCCACCAAGTTCGACCCGGCCGACCCTGACAAGGCAGCGCGGCATGGCCGGCCCAGCGTCTGGCTTGAACTGATAGGCGGAGAGGATCGGGACCGTGTGCTGCGTCGGTGCCTCTGGGACGGCCTCGAAGGTTCCCGCCGCGATGGTGGACGCGGCCACGCTGGGGGTGGCGGCGGGCTCGAGGTCAAACCTCAGACGCAGCGTCGCCTCCGCAACGTACCAACCGTCGACCAGACGACAGGATCCGGCCGTCAGCCATTGCGACGCTTGCGCCAGCACCTGGGCTGAGAGCGGCCCGCCGCCCGAATCGGGCACGCCAGAGAGGCGGCTGAAGTAGCGGCCGACAGTCTCCACGTCGGCCGCGTTGCGTAAGGGGGGCAGCGCAGGCGCGATAGGTGCGGCAGGATCGGTGGGACGGTCGATGATTGGAAACTCCTCCGGTGACAGTCGGTCGGCCGACACATTGAAAAGGGCACGCGGTTTGAGCCCTGCGGCACGGCCAGACGTCAAATAATGCAACAGAGGATTGGCGCTCGCCATTTCGCCCGCGCACAAGCGGTAGTATTTAGGGTCGAAATGGAGGCTCGGTCTCAGCCCCTTGGCGGCGCCGATCGTGAGATAATGCACTTCGGGCGCCAGGCCGCTTGCAGCCACCTCGGGATGGCGTTCGCGATACCAGTCGGCGTCGAAGTAAGAGCTTGTTGCGAGCAGCTGTCGTTCGGCAGCAAAGCCGTCATAATCGCCGCTCGACTCGGCAGGGCCAGGGGCTGTGCTCATCCGCTCCCTCGTCATTGAAACTCTTCAGATTGCGCTGCTGACTACATGACGGTGAGCCGTGACCGGCTGGAACGGACCAAGGGTGACTGGAGAATGTCGTGTTGTTATTATGATACAATTATATTTGTGCGACGGGCGCCGGTGGAGGTCAAGCGTGCCAAAACCCGGGCCATGTCTGCCCGCTTAGTGCGCGACAGCTCCCTCGATAAATGACAATGTTTCTGTCGATTCATAACATTCCTGATGTCATCTCACTGACAGCTCGCGCAATTTGCGACGCAACGATCGGCTATCCGCGACGCTGATCGCTTCTGTGGTCGCGATCGTGCGGACGCGGCGCTATGACTGCCTCGTGTCGGGACGACGATTTGAGGCTGCGACCGGAACGGTTGAGTTCGAGAGGGCTAGCATGACGCAACAAAATAATAATGAGATCGCGCCGATCGAGGGAGAGCACAGAACGCCGACCCGCCCCTCCGATCAGACAACCGCACTCGTTACACAACGTCATCGCGAAGAGCGGCGCCGCCCGGTCGTTGTTGTGTTGGGCATGGCGCGCAGCGGAACGTCGCTGCTCGCTCAAATCCTGCACAGGCTCGGCGTCGACATGGTCGACGCGCCTCCAAACGCGAGCCCGGCGAATCCGACTGGGTTCTGGGAACGGCCCGAAATCGTCGCCCTGCAGGACGAGATCCTCGATCTCGTCGACCATCCCATCGCGTCCGCCGCGCATGTTCTGCCTATGTCGCCGGGCTGGTGGCGCGATCCCAAGCTTTTTCACGTGAAGCGGCGGCTGCGGGACTTCGTTGCCACAAGCCTGTCGGCAACCGACGGGTTGTGGGGCTTCAAGGATCCGCGAACCGCGCGCCTCTTGCCGGTGTGGCAGGAGATCTTCAACGATCTCGGACTAAACCCACGCTTTGTGTGGGCGATGCGCGCGCCTAGCGAATCTGGCACCTCGATGTCGCTCAAGTCTCCTGAGTTGCGTCCGATGTCGGCGGAATACGGCACCTTGATGTGGTTCGCCTACAACATGGACGTCGTCGGCTACGCCGGAAACTCTATCGCCGCCGTAGTCACGTATGAGGACTGGTTCGACAATCCCGAAGAAGCCGCGATCGCACTCAACGGCAAGCTTGGTCTAGTTTGGCCGGGGGCCGACGCCCCGCAATCCGCATGTCTGAGGCAGATCGTTCAGCCCCAGCATCGGCACCACGACCATCGCCTACAGTCGCTACCGCTCGCCGAGTTCGAGACCCTGGTCGAGGGCTCACGCGCGCTGGGACAAAGCGATACACGGGCGACGGTACTGTCGCAGATCTTGCCTCGCCTCGAGTTCGGCTTCCGGCTCTTGTCGCTGATGAACGCACCGCTGCGTGAGCTCGACGAGGCAAGGGTCAAACTGCGTGCGATGCGCGAGAAGCTTAAGAACGAGCGCAACGCGACCCACCGGACGCGCGAAGAACTCGAGCGGCTCCGTCGCGAGCTCAAAGGAGCCAACGACGCGGTCGGGCGCTGGCAAGACGAAAACGCCGTCAACGTTGCAATGATCAATGAAGCGCACGCTTCGTTGAAAGATCTTACCGATACGAACAAACAACTGGTGAAAAAGCTCGACGAGGCTCATGCTACGGTAAAACATCTTGAGAAGGCATCGAAGGACGCCGCGCGCGAGGTCGAGCTGCAGAAGCGGCTTAAAGTCGTCGCGGGGGAACGCGCTAAGCGCATTCGGAAGGGGCGCGGACCGCAGCGGCGTGCCGAGCTCAAGCAAATCGAACGCGACATGGCGGTGGTTAAGAAGAGCACTGCGTTCAATTCAGAGTGGTATCTCTCGATGAATCAGGATGTTGCTCGATCGAAGGTTGATCCGGCGCGCCATTTCGTAGTGTTTGGATGGCTCGAGCTGCGCGACCCCGGTCCGAATTTCAACACTAGGGAATACCTGCTGGAAAACCCCGCGGCGATTACTCCCGACTTCAACCCTGTCGTTCACTATGAGGCTCAGCGCGTGACGCGCTGAGCCTTCCACCCGCCGTGCCCGCCGCCCAGCTCAGCGCAACGGGCGGTCAGCGCCGCGAGATGGAAACGCTCCACCGATCACCAGTTGCTCAGCTAGCCCGCAAGGGGCAATTTGACCGCCGGGCTCCAACTTCTGATGGATGAGCTGCGGGGGCACTCGAGGAGCACTCCACAACACGAGCAGCGTCCAGCGGTAAGCGTGGACACTTTGGAGGCAACGCCACCAGTCGCCGCGACCGCATGTCGTCATTCAAAGAGCTGCTGACTGACGATCAGAATGAATTGCGCCAAGTCTTCGCCGAAGAGTTTGACAGGTTGGAGATGATAGAGTTCTCCGGGGTCAAACTTCGTGAGTTTGTCGCATGCTGATGACTGAAGTCGTTAGCCGCAGGTCTATTGATTACCCTCGGCCGCTTCAACTGGACAGTTGGCGTCAGCAAGAAGGCTTCAGGATATCTTTGAGGACAGGTTTATGTCGGAGCACTATTAGCGGATCGAACTGATCACAGGACGCTTTGATTTTGCCAGGTCTAGAAGGCTGGCGCTCAGCTTGTCATTGTAGGAACGCGCCTGCGTTAGGCTTTGCACGTTTTTTCCCCGGCTGGCCGGCGCCGCAACGCATGTGCTTCCCGGACGGTTGCGGCTGATGCGTATCAGTGCAGGAGAGGGCGGCCGCGATCAGGCGGGCGAAGCGCCGGTATACCTCAGATCTGTTGCGCACGATGCCGAGGCTATCGAGCCATGCGTGCTGCACGGCAAGGAGTGCCTCGCGGTGAAAGCGTGCGTCCCGGGCAAAGGCGAGCCAATCCTCTGCCTTGCCGATGAGCGAAAGGCCGGCATAGCCCGTCACGTCCATGACGCCGGCAGGATCCCGCCAGACCGCGACCGGGATGTCTGCGAGCGCCATATCGACGATCATCGTTGAGGGCGCAGAGAGGCCGTAGGCGTATTGAGAGAGGTCCACGTGGTAGATGGGCAGACTGTTGAGGGTGACGTTTTCGGGAACCGACATGCGGTTGCGCATAAAATATTGGCCGCCGGGATGGGGGCGCAATGTTACTCCGCGCCTCTCTTGCTGCAGTGCTGCGGCGAAAGTCTCGAAGGCGGAGACGAAGTATGCCCCATGGTCACCGCTCGCGGTAAGGCGCGCGGAATGTAGGTTCTCGCATACGATCCCGCCGGCTACTGGCGGATGGCGCGGATCGGAGGCTGGCCGATTGAGGAGCGTGGAGGGCCCAGTCACGAGCACTTTCGACCGCTCGGAGGCGACAAGAGAGGTAAGTCCGCTGGGGGGCCCCCAGGCGCAGACGACGTCGGCCGCAAAAGTCACATTCTCACCGTGCGCGATGACTTGATCACGGTTCTGCAGGAAGCCAGGACACTCGTGGCCGTGCTGGAGCGTCACGCGAACGAATGACGCAGGCGCAAGGCGCAGTGCCATGTGGGCTGCCCGGTGAGGGGAGAGGTCAGACTCGGCCGGCGCAATCACGATGCCGTGCCGGCCGCGATAGGCTCGCTCTAGACCGTCAGGGCCTATGAAGGTTGTAATTGTGGCGCCCGTGTCCGCCATAAGGGCAGAAATCTCACCGCCCCAGACTGATCCCCTGTCGCGGGCGAAGAAGCGCTGGTTCGCGAGGAGGACGATCTCAGTGTCAAACTCACGGCCGGCGAGGTAAATTAGCCCACGGGCGATGTTGACGTCCTGGAGCTGATCAAGGACGAAGACGATGGATGCCCGCCGTCCCAAACTCCCGTTCAAATTCATGCGAGACCCTACTAGTAGGCTGCGCGCAGGCTGGCTCGGAGCGCACTCGGCCGGCAATAGTGCCGCCTGAGGCGTCTAAACCGGCTATAAAATTTGGTCTGGACGCCTCGCGGTCAGGGATATAGTCGTGCGTCTGAAAGCGAATGGTCGCCGTTATCGCGTGACATTAACGACTTATTTTTGGCGAGCCGTGTTCGGTGACCGCGTAGTCCGGCGCCACTGTCCTTCTACTGAAGCAGGGGGTAGCATGGGTGGCCGATGCTCTTGCGAGAAGGTTGAAGGTCTGGAGCGAGTATGAGTTCGATCGTATCCCGCGAAGAACGACAAGTGGCTCCGAACAACCGCAAAGACGGTCTGCCGGCAATGCTAGAGGCGCCGGCCGTGCCGGGGCAGATGCAGACGGTACTTAAAGTCCGTCGCAACCGCTCCGTCACTTCAAAGATTATCTTTCTTATCATAGTCGTCCTGCCCACAGTGCTCGCGGCCTTCTATACGCTCACGACACCCTCGCCCCTCTACCAGACCGAAGTCGCCTTCGCGATCAGGTCAGCGGAGAACAATTCCTCCGGCAACCTTTTTGGCGGGCTCGCGGCCTCCGTTGGTGTCGGAGCTGGCAGCAGTGACGACATCTATGCGATCCGCAGCTATCTGAGGTCGGTTGAGAGCATGCGCCTTCTTGACGAGGAGCTTAACTTTCTTTCGCGTGCCAGCAGTCCCGACCTTGACTTCTGGACACGTCTTCCGGCCGACGCCACATCCGACGCTAAACTCAAGTACTTTCGGAATTCGGTCCGCGTCGACGTCTCCGTTATAGAGAACATCATCACCATCAAGACCTGGGCTTTCGACCCAGAGCTGGCGCGCGAAATGTCGCTAACGCTGATCGAGCTCGCCGAGAAGTTCATCAATAGCCTAAATACGCGTGCGGAACGAGATATAGTCCGTTTAGCTGAGGCTGAACTCGAGGCGGCGCGTACCCTGGTGCGCGACTCACGCTTGGCTTTGACCGAATGGCGTAAGGCTCTGGGAGAGGGCGATCCTATCCAGACGGCGGAGGCCCAGCTGGAGCTCATCGCGACACTGGAGGGGGAGTTGGCCAAAACTCGGACCGAGCTCATCCGCCTTCAAACCTACAGTGTTTCAGGCCCGCGCCTTCTCGATGTCGAATCGCGTGAGACGGCTCTCGAAGAGCAAATCCGGCAAGAACGCCGCCGCTTGTTCGAGGATCGGACAGGAACCGCCGGACGTATGTCGGAATACGAGCGGCTCGTTGTGGAGAGCGAGATCGCTTCAACGCAGTATCAGGCTGCTTATGAGGCCATGTCTGCTGCGCGCCAGGAAGCCGCACGACAACAAAAGTATCTTGTGGTCACCGCACCGCCGCCGACTCCCGAGAAGCGCAGTTTCCCTCGGCTAAGCT